>Ga0102851_10000046_pt1 | contig 42484 bp, 48 predicted proteins | sample Mud3Dept3metaG_FD_79558 | JGI IMG/M metagenome (GOLD analysis project Ga0102851, IMG submission 79558) | Freshwater wetland microbial communities from Ohio, USA, analyzing the effect of biotic and abiotic controls - Mud 3 Core 4 Depth 3... | ecosystem: Environmental > Aquatic > Freshwater >... | reverse complement strand
TGGCCATCGACGATAATTTCGGCCTGAACTTCATGGTCTAAATTTGGAATAACTTTGTTATTTGAATCAAGCGTTTTGATCTCGAAATCTTTTCGACCGGTTGAATCTTTTCCGAAAAACAACCACCAAAAGGCGTCGAAAACTGTTGTTTTTCCTGTTCCGTTTTCGCCCAGCAGGGTCGTTTCGGTTGCATCGAATTCGATGTGTTGATTGCGTACACCCTTGAAGTTTAAAAGGGTTAACGATTTTAGTCTAATGTCCATTTTCTTTTGCTTTTTTAGTTTGACGGTACAAATATAAATAAATATTTTTCAATTAATCGACAAATCAATTAAAAGTTTTTTCATACATTTGTCGAAACAATATTTCAATTATGGAAAAACAACCAGGTGTCGATGTTCGTTTCAGCATGAACATACACGTAACAGAAGAAGAATCGCTGAATTTCAACAAGGCTGTTGCTGCTTTAAAGGTGCGGCGCGAAGTTGAGGGAAAAGATAAACTATTCATCGCCCGTGTGTGGCGACAAGCGATTGTGGCGTTTGCAAAAGACCCGCAAGGATTTCTTAACTTCATTAAATTCAAAAACTAATGTATTCAATCAAAGGAACCCTAAAAAGAAAAGGCGTTGTTGAACAGGTCAGCGACACGTTTAAGAAGCGCACCTTCGTTGTTGAAGACGCAAGTGGACAATATGCACAGACAATCGAATTTCAAGCCGTACAGGATCGCGTCGAATTACTCGACAAGATTGCGACCGGCCAGCCGGTTGAAGTGACATTTTTCATTCGTGGCCGCGAGTGGACGAACCCAAAAGACGGGGCCGTTAAAGTTTTCAACACGCTTGACGCGTGGAAGGTTGAAGCACTCATTGACCAGAAGACAGCAGGCAAGGACAAACCGAACGGTGATAACAACGGCGCTGCAAACGCTGAAACTTTTGTTGCTGAAGGCGACGACGATCTACCGTTCTAATAATAGCTTCTAAGCCTACTAAAACCTACAAATGAAGCATCTAGTAACTTTGTTCAAAACGACAAAGAGCGTCAATACTGGCTACAATCGGGACGTTTCAAAAGTCTTTCAACGCATCAAAGAAGGCGCAAGTCAGCGGCCCATCGAAAAGATTCGTAAGACTAAAAACAAGGAACAACGCGATGCCCTGAAGCTCGAATTATTACCTGTGATCTGTTTCAACGGAACATTCCGATATCGCAGTGAAGCTGGTTTTATAGCGCATTCGGGCTTGTGCATTTTGGATTTCGATAAGATACCGACCGACCAAATGCAGGCGCACAAAGATTCGCTTAGTGCGTGCGAATATATTTTTGCTTGCTGGTTATCGCCTTCAGGTTTTGGATTCAAGGCACTGGTGCAAATTCCGCCTGAACCGGAAAAACATAAGGGGTACTTCAATGAGATCGCGAAATTCTTCGATTCGCCATATCTCGACACGGCAGGCAATTACGTGGCTTCACCATGTTACGAATCTTACGACCCCGACATCTACATAAATCCTGAAGCATCGCTTTGGAGCAAATGCGAGATCGAAGAAATCGAAGATATCGGCGTGACCACTGCCGACTTCCCGGTTACGAGTGAAAACCGAATTATCACCAACTTGCTTGAATGGTGGAAGAAAAAATTCGGTAAGATCAAAGGCGAACGAAACGCCAACGTGTTCAAGCTGGCCAAAGCGTTCAACGACTTCGGTATTCACAAGCAAGAAGCCGAACAGGTACTTTTGACGTTCCGGGAAAAAGATTTCAACGAGCACGAAATTCGCAATATCGTCAAATCAGCCTACAAGGATAAGGCCGCGTTCAGATCGAAGTTTTTTGAAGATCATGAAATCAAAAGACGAATTGAAAAAATGATTCGCAGCGGCAAGAAGGTGAAGGATATCATTGCCGCCATGCCTGAAGCTGATAAGGAAATGATCGAACGGGGTATCGAAACGATCAAAGAAACGATTGCTATTGACGATTTTTGGGAATACGACGAGAATGGAAAAATAAAACTGATCCCGCACAAATACAAATTTTGGCTGCAACAGCACAATTTTTTCAAGTACTACCCATCGAAGAAGTCTGAAATTTACACCTTCATCTTGAAGGATCAAAACCTACTTGAAGAAACCGACAAGAACCGAATCAAAGATTTTGTTCTGACGCATTTGATGAACCGCACCGATATTGGTTTCTATCCTTACGACTACATGGCCAGCAATCAAAAGTTCTTCACGTTCGATTATCTTTCGTTTCTTGATTCAGCTGACGTTGAAATCAAGCGTGACAATAAAGAAGAATGTTACATTTATTTCAAAAATTGTGCTGTAAAAGTCACCAACGAATCAATCAATAAAGTTGACTACATTGATGTTGATGGCTTCGTGTGGCGAAACCAGATCATTGACGATGAATTTGAAATACTTGACCATCACGACAGCGAATTCAGGCGGTTCATCTGGTTGATTTCTGCTGAAGATGTTGACCGGTACAACACCATGAAGTCAGTCATCGGCTACCTGCTGCATTCGTTTCAGAATTCAGCCAACAACAAAGCGATCATTCTGAATGACGAATTAATCAGCGAGCACCCGAACGGTGGAAGCGGTAAGGGTATTTTCTGGCGCGCGCTGCGCAAGATGAAACGAGTATCACGCATTGACGGTAAGTTGTACGACCCCAGCAAAACGTTCAGCTACCAAACCGTTACGGTCGATTCACAGATTGTTGTGTTCGATGACGTGAAGAAGAATTTCAATTTTGAAAACCTGTTCAGTGCGATCACCGAAGGGTATCAAATCGAATATAAGAACCAGGGAGCTGTGCAGCTGCCGATTTCAGAATCGCCGAAGACATTGATCGCAACCAACTACACAATCGGCGGCATCGGCGGTTCGTTTGCTCGAAGAAAATTTGAAGTTGAATTTTCAAATCACTTCAACGATCAGTACACACCTGAACAGGAATTTGGGCACATGCTAATCGACGACTGGAACGAAACAGAAATGAACCGGTTTTATTCGTTCATGATTCAATGCGTGCAGTACTATTTGAAACATGGTCTGAAGACTTACGAACACAAGAACCTGGAAAAGCGCAAGTTTATAAAATCGACTTCGCACGAATTTTTCGAGTGGGCCAACGAAGAAAATATTCCCTTCGATGTGCGTCTTGATCGCAAAGTTCTGTACAACCAATTTATTGAAGAATACAGTGATTTGAAAAAATGGCTGAAGCAGAAAACATTCACCGGCTGGCTGAAGACATACGTCAGTTACACGGGACTTGAATACCTCGACGGAAAAAGCAACGGCGTGTGGTGGATGGTTGTAAAATCTTCGCCTGACGCATCACTAAAAACAACAACATCTGGCGAAATTTCATTCGACGGCGATGACAAAGATAAATTACCTTTTTAACCTCTAAACATAAAGCAAATGGCTAAAGCGACAAAAAAAAACACTCCCAGGATAAAGAAGCCGAAGAAAGTAAAGCGTCTTACTCGGAACCAACAAATCAAACTTCTGACCGCCGAAATTTTAGGCTGGTGTCGTGTAGAAAAAACACGATCAAAACGGTGGATTTATACAAGCCACAACAACAGCGAAAAAGCAAAGAACAGCGAGGCCGTCACGAAGTTGATGGAACAGTACGATTTCGGTCTTCAATACACTTTGTAAAATGAAGCTGCGACAGTACCAAAACGATTCGGTAAATGAATTATCGAAGGGCTTCAGGGCGCATCTGCGTCAAATCCTATGCTTACCCACAGGCGCAGGCAAGACGGTGACGTTTTCAGAGATCACCAACAGGGCCGTGACTAAGAAAAAGACACAGACACTTGTGCTGACTGATCGAATCGAATTATTTGAACAAACATTCAACGCGCTTGAAGATGTTATTCTGAATTCTGACGACACTGAAAACTATTTCAATGCTATTCGCAATAATTCGATTCAGGTGCTCAACGCAGCAGCGAAAGAAAAAGATTTCAACCCTCACGCGCTACTTACGGTCGGCATGGTTGAGACGGTGAAGCGCCGGTTGATGTTTGGCTACGAACCCGAACTGATTATAATCGACGAAGCGCATAAGGGCAACTTCACGAAGATACTTGACCGCTGGCCAAACGCACGCGTAATTGGCGCAACCGCTACACCAATCGGCAAGCACCTGGTCAAATATTACCAGAACATTGTGCAGAATATCGATATACCTGAATTGATCGACCAGGGTTTTTTGTGCCCGGTTGTTGCATGGCAGATGCAAGACGATTTCAGTGATTTGGAAGTGAAGAAGTCGGGCGATGAATATACCGGGGCCAGCTTGAACGCTCACTACAACAAAACAAAACTTTACGCAGGCGTTGTTGCCGAATGGAAGGCGAAAGCGCTAGGCGAACAGACAATCGTTTTCAACGTCAGCATCGAACACACCATCAAGCAGACTGAAGAATTCATTGCTGAAGGAATTGCAGCCCGGTACGTGACGAGTGAAACACCGAAGTGGGAGCGCGACCAAATTCTTGCAGCATTCAAACGGCGTGAATTCACCGTGCTGAACAACTGCGGGATTCTTACAACTGGCTACGACGAACCCAGCATCACGTGTATAATCGTCAACCGCGCGACATTATCGCTTGCGCTTTGGCTTCAGATGTGCGGGCGAGGGTCACGGCCATATCAAGGCAAAACACATTTCAAAGTGCTTGATTTCGGAGCTAATCACGAACGGCATGGCCGATGGGACACAGCAAGAATCTGGAAACTATCGGAACCGAAAAAGCGTGCAGAAAAACCGGCCCCATTGAAGCAGTGCCCGAAATGTGAAGCAATGGTATTTGCACAAGCATCTGCGTGCCTTCACTGTGGATTTGACGGCTGGGGTGTCGAACGTGGTGAAGGTGGCAAGCCGTTGGCTGAAGGTGTTATGGTTGAGGTTCCCGCAACAGTTCCCAATCACATGGTCGGGCGAAAAATTGGTGATCTTGAAGTCACCGAACTGGTTGAGCTTCAAAAATTGGATCGGTATAAGCCTGCGTTCATTCAGCGAATCGTTCGGTCGAAGGGCGAACTGGCTGTCATGGCTTACGGTGAAATAATGGGGTACAAACCTGGCTGGTTTACACGTCAAAAGGAACAGATGGAAGATAAGAAATTCACAACTTTTTCAAACTTTACATTACGATAATTATGAATATAGAAACACCAGAAGAACTTGCCGAACACCTTGCCGATTGGATCGGTGTGTACGGTTGTTGTAATCAACACACAGAAGAAGGCGACAAAATCGAATTGTGTACCTACGATAAAGACAAGCCGACCTGTTGCCGTGTTGCATTTACAAATGATATTGTTACAAGAATTTATGAATCAGTTGAAAACAAAAAGAAGTTAGATGCAGCCGGAATCACTTAACGATAAGACACGAAAACTTTACATCGACTGCGCACCCTGGCAAACCGTTCGGGTTGACGATTTCCTTATTGCTGTTGGTAAAAAACAATCGAACAGCGTGTATCACGTTGCTGAAGTCAAGCAAGTGGTGCAGAAGCATAAACGAATTACTCGTCATTATATGCAGGTGTACAAAAGCGATCTAATTACGGCGCTAAAGCGTGACCGGAACACGCAGCAATTGATTCCGTTAAAATGGTATAAACGAGAAAAGAAAAAGTTATGAACAATCAAGAAAATAAAATCATGTCTGCGTTCCCTGGTGAAACAATGGTAACCTGGAATGAAAAAGACGGTGAAAAAATTGTACCGAATCATGGTGTTAGTAAATTGGAATATTTTGCCGCGCGTGCCCCTAAGAAAATCCCTGGCTGGTTTCAACCTTGTCTTGATGAAATAAGTGGCGGGCAAAAACCTAAAGAGGTACAGCCGTTTCATTTTGTGTTCGGAAATAGTTCTTCGCACAAACACAGTGAATTCATCAAAAGGCATTGGTTTGACGAAGATGGCTGTTTTGTTATAACGGACAAATCAATAAAAATCCCTGAAGGGCTTGAAGATGAAATAAGGCAGTGGGAAATTGATATTGACAAATATCTGAAAGATAAAAAGACATTTGAAGCGATTCTTCGCCGTGAAACAATTGCGCAGTGGCCCTGGTATTGGGCGAACATTGTGCTTGATTCAAAATACGAACTGAAGCAGCACTGAAATGGAAACGAAGAAATCTGAAGACAAAATTCAACAGGAAATAGTTGTATGGTTCCGCAATACGTTTTGCCTGGCTCACCACAACCCGAAGCTGAAAATTTTTGCAGTTCCTAACGCTGACGTGTCAAGTGACGCGCATCGTATCAAAATGTTTTCCACTGGTGTCGAAGCTGGCGTTGCCGATCTGATTGTTCTGTTGCCTGGGGCGCAAATAATTTTCGTTGAAGTGAAAACAGAAATCGGCAGGCTTTCACCAAAGCAAACGAAGTTCAGCATTGATGTTGATGAATTAGGGTTCTGTTATTACATGGTGCGGTCAATTGAGCAATTCAAGAATTTACCGGAAATTAAAAAAATGTTGTGTTGATTTGTCAATTAATCTTATATTTGCCGTATGCGCTTACTACTTCTTTGGGCTAATATCGTTTTCGTCATCAAATGGCCGTTCAGACAATTTGCACGCCTGTGGCTTCGTGATTCTGTCGTGCATAAACTCACTAAACCTGTGCCGTCTGAAAATGGTCAGCCGTTTGGTCTAATTGATACGCCAATCGGCAAAAAATGCAATCACGGATTCAGTCAGCTGAACGTTGCGAAATACCAGGGCAACGCGAAGTGCGACTATTGTGGTGTGAAGTTAAAAGACGCAGCTAATGGAGCATGACGCAAGCCGCACACGTGTCGAATCGCATTTCAGTCGTGGAAAAGAAGTACTGTCGTTGTCGCACATGGATTTTGAAGTTGATGGCGTACCGTTCCGGGTAATCGGAACACGTGAAGAAGTCGGCGATTACATCTGCACGATCAAGAACATGAAGAATAAAAAGATCAGCGAAATGGACCACCAACGATTGTGCCGCGTGGTACGTGACGAACTGGCGAAGAATGAACAGGCCGCAGCAGCAACAATTGCCGCAACAAAAGCTGCTGAAGAAGCAAAAAGGGAAGCAAGGCTTAAAATATTGCCAACTGTTGAGTTACAAAAAGGATTATTTTAAACTAAAGCAAAAATAAATGGCTAAAAAACATGAAAAACCGGAACCTTTAAAGCACGACGTAAATACGTGTTTAAAGAAAATTATCAAAAATGCTAAGAAGGCAGACGAATCAATTGAACACGTTTCTTTTGAGTTGGCCGGAATAACTAGAATAGGGGCAATTCCTCGAAGATACAAAACGGGTCAGGTTATTAGAATCACCCGGCTGAACAGCAAAGGAAAAGAAGTTGTTCAAAAAACTTTTATAAGTCACGAATATTGCCCTTTTTGTGGCACAAAATTTTAACAACATGGATAAACCGGAAAACTTTAAGATCGAAAAAGTCATCGACCACCTGCGCGGAACTGTCGGGACGATTGAAAACAGCATGATCGAACTTTATGGCGACGATTACGATCACAACTGCCTGAACGCTGACGACATCAAAGCGATAAACGAAAAGCTATTTGAATGCGACGAGTGCGGTAAATGGCTTGACCATTCTGAACACGTCGAACAGCCAATTGAACCGAAATCGAACTTTACCTGCTGCAAAAATTGCTTCGCAGAAGACAATTAGACGATTTACGAACAAAATTTTGTTAAAAACTTTATAAATTATATTTTTACACACATTATGAACAACGCAAGATACAGTTTAACTTTTTACGGCGGCGTTTGGGTCGCTGGGTTTATTATTTTCTTCTTAACGCCTGGGTGGTCATGGCAAATGATAGTGCTGGGGTCGTGTCTTTTCTTCTTGTGCCCGTCGTGGAAACACTACTTCGATTGGAGGCTGACAAAAGATTTAGCACGTCAACACATGAAGGGCCACTTAACCGAACACGCGGCCAATCTGAAGCGTGACGAACAAAACGGTATCAAACACTAATCGACATGGCAAAGAAAACTAAAGCAGCTGCGGCGACAAATTCGCGCGAAAGCAAAATAATCCTAATGCCGGGCGCACAGAAGGTAATCAACGAAGCAGCTGGGATTGCTCCGAACGATGGCGTGTTCGATCAGCACCGGCCTGAAATTGTTAACGAAGTTGATCTTGTGCCGATAAAGGCGCGAAAATATCGACTGTACGATCAGCATCATGGTCGGTTTGTAATTCGCAACAACAATGCAGTCGCACCGAATAATTTCGTCAAACAAACGCTGAACGATGACACAAAGAAAGCGGTGTATTCTGACGACGAGCTTGAAAATTCATCTTCATGGCACTATCGTCATATTCCTGAAATTATCGCAATGCTGCTGAATCAAAAAGCGAACATGGATTTAGAATTCTTCATGTTGAAGCGCAACCCGAAAACGAAAAAACTTTATATCAAGTAACATGAAAAAGCAAATCTTAATCATTGCAACTGCCGCATTAATTCTTGCCGGTTGTTCAAAAGAATGGAACTGTACCGTGACGACAGATTACGATTATTTGGGCGCACCACAGCACACCGAAACGCAAACAACATTCACCGGCACAACGAACGAAATGCACGCATTTGAAGATGCGAATACGCATAACGAAGGCGACGTTGTTACTTCAGCTAATTGTCAGTAGTGTGATTTTTCCTGACAACAAACCGTTCAAATTAGGGCGCAAGTTTACCTGTGTTTATTCGGGCGTCAGCGTCACCATGCAGCCAGCAGATGAAGTTGTTATTTCAGACGATGAAACTGATATTAGGCTGCTGCGCACAGTTTACTTCGGTGAACGAATGTTTTCAAGGAAATACGAAGTTTATTGGCTCAAATTTGAGGGCCGCGAAGCGCTGCTTCTTGATGACGAAATCAGTAAGGTCATCACAGATTGGATCAACTGCTACATTCCGCAAGAAAGTGACGAACAAGGGTTTCAGTTCGTTCCGTTCTACGAAAAACTTTCGTGTCAGTCAGACAGATTTCACGCATACGCCTACGCCGGTGAAAGTCGAATCAACATAACGACACGAAAAGAATGGAACGCGATAGGCGGTTACAAAGCAGAAACATATCGTCAGCGAATGATATCGCAACGCAGAATGATAAGTGAAATGCAAAATCTAGGCTTTTAACGTATATTTGCAATATGCCAGCGCCTAAAGGGAATAAATTCTGGGAATTCAGAACAAAGCACGGGGTCAACGTTTTATTCGCTGATCCCAATTTGCTTTGGGAAGAAGCGTGCGCCTACTTCGATTGGTGCGTTAAAAATCCTTTATTTGAATCGAAACCAATGATTATCAGCATGGGTGAAGGTGTTGGGTCTAAGATTGTTATGCAGAAGATACCAAAGAAGCGCGTCATGTCGCTGTTGGGCCTTTGCCTTTACTTGGGTGTTAGCGAAAGTTATTTCAGAACATTCCGGGAACATCACCTGAAGCATAGCGCCCAACCACTTCAATGGGTGAAAGATATGTCAACGGTCATCGAACAGATTTCTGACACAATAAAGAATCAACAGTTTGAGGGCGCTACTTCTGGCTTCTTCAATGCGAACATTATTTCACGCACGTTGGGCCTTGTTGATAAGACCGATTTGACAAGTGGCGGCAAAGAAATCAAAGCCCCACCAACGACAGTGAAGGTTCAAATCGTCAACAACAAAGAAGCTGACGACGATGACGACGACTAACGAAATCAGTTTTAAAGCCACAAAAGTCTTCAACGAAACGTGGGAAGCGGTCACGGCTACTTATCTTGACGCTAAAGGCGTACTTCGGCGCAAATACAGACTAATCGAACAGGTTGGCGGCACACGATCTTCAAAAACCTGGTCTGACTTTCAGGTGTTTTTCCTTTACGGTTTTCAGAATCAGCATAAAGAAATGGTTGTCATGCGTGACACCGCAGCCGATTGCCGTAACAAGGTCGAAAGCGAATGGATCAAATGGCTGCGTGATCCTAATGCACGCGTGAAGGAATTTGAACAGGGTCTTATCACAGCTGAAGAATTGAATAAATTCCTGGAAGAAGAAAGTCTGCATAAGTATTTCAACGAAAATAAATCGCTGCATAAGTGGACGTTCAAACACAACAAGACCGAAATCATTTTCACCGGGACTGACGACGAAGATCGCGCCATCGGTAAAACACAAGACGTCCTTTGGGTTAACGAGCCGTACAAGTTCAGCGAAGAAGTGTTTCTTCAGCTAATGCAGCGGACAACCGACTTCGGAATCGTTGACTGGAATCCTAAACAGAATCACTTCATTGAAAAGCAGCGGTTGAAGCCTGACACTGTAACGTTCCGCAGCACCCTGCTTGACAATCCTTTTTGCCCGCGCGAAACGAAGAAGCAAGTGTTAAGCTACCAGACTGTATCGTATAGCGACATTGTGGTGAAGAAACTATTGACAGATGCGGCCGCGAAGGCATACGACTGTGATACGAATGTACTGCGGTTCGATAAGAAGCAGATCAAAGAGCTGCGCCGGTGCGTAACCAACGAGAATCAAGAAACCGCATCTGCATATCATTGGGCCGTGTATGGTATGGGTGAAAAGGCTGAACGACCTAATCGAATCTTCAGGTGGAAAAAAATACCGCTTGAACAATACCTGGCGATCCAAGTTAATAAAGTTTACATCGGGAACGATTGGGGCAAGGTTGATCCTTGGGCCATTGTTGAGGTGAAATACTACGACGGCGCGATGTATTGCCGTCAGCTAAACTACAAATCAGAAGACGAATTGATGTGCAAACTGGGTGTGCAGGACATGAACGAAATCAAGCAAGAAGACGAAGGAATAGTTCGCTGGATGTACAAGAAATTAGGTATAAAAAAGCGGGGCGTCATGATCCTGGCTGACACAAACCGGCCCTTGAAAATAGCTATGCTTCGTCGTTGCGGTTTCGATACATACGGAGCAAACAAGCCAGCCGGTTCGATTCTTGACGGTATTGGGCTGCTGTGCAACACTGAAGTCTACTACACAAGCGATTCGCCAGACATTGAATTCGAGCAGGAAAATTATTCACGTGACGTTGATAGCAGCGGTAAGACATTAGAAGAACCTGAAGACGCAAACAATCACTTGATGGATGCAATCCGGTACGTTGCGCTAAAGCTGCAAGCGTTAGGAATTTTGCGACGCGTTTAGTATGTTTGTTTCAGGTCAGGCAAACGAGCCGATTTTAAGCATGGTTTAATCACGAAAAAGCCCCTAGTTCTTAGGGGCTTTTTCTATTATGGCAACGATGGTTTGGGAACTGCGGCAGGCTTTGGTGGCGCTGCTTTTGGTTCGTCAAGATCAGTCGCGGTGCTTGCTTCTTCTTTGTTGAAACCGTTCTGCGTTAACATCTGGTAAGCTGTCGCCTTGATAAGAACTGTGTCAGCACGTTTCTTTTCGTCTTGCTGCATAACAGGCAAATGATCGAAAGCGTATCGCAATGATTCGCCTTTTTCTGTGACGCCTAAACGATTAGCAAATGCGCTGGCCATGTCATGACCGATTGGCGTCATCGTGTCCTGGTAACAAATCTTTTCGCCCATTTCAACGTTCGTGAACGTGTCTCCTTTACCGGACGCAGGACGGCTGAACATATTATCGTTGCCGCCAAAGAGGTCAATCATTGCCCGTTTGTTAGCGTCAATTTCTTCAAACAACATCATTTCCTTTGTCGGGTATGTTGCTGGCGACCATTTCAATTCCTTTGATGATATCATGAAAGACATCTGCTCGTCACCGATCCCGTACATTGATTGCATTTCACGAATCATTTTTTCTTCTTCGTCAGGCGTCAGGGCCACTGATCCGGTAACGTCTTTCGCAGCAGAAGACCATGCACCAATTGCACCCTTCTTCGTTAAGATGATATTCCTGAACACCATAGCCGCACGGCTGTTCGATATTTCCATACGGATTGACACAAGCGGGCTTTCAGTCATTAATGGATCATCGCAGTCAGGCAATGTGAACATGATGATTTCGCTAGGTGTGAACTGTGTGTCGGTCTTGCCGTCGTCATTGATAAGGGAAAAGCCTTCAATCAAATCTTCGATCTTGGTAACCGTCCAAATGTTCCCTGTTCTTTTTACGCTTGTGCGCGATGGCGGTAAGTTCCACATCGCCAGGGGCGCTTCAAGTAATTTAGACGGCAGCAATTGATAAGTGTATATTCGTCCGTAAACGCAGCGCTGTGCAAACCACTGAAACATAAATTCGTTCTTTGATTGCCAGATATTCGGCTGCGCAAGTCGTTGGAGTATCTTAGATTTTTCCATCGGTATAGGTTCGCCGTTGCGATCCAGATGTTCCCATCTACCGTTAGCATACATATTGGCCAGCCTGTTGATAACAATTTTCAACGGTGCTGTTGTCAAATAGATGTCACGTTCTTGCCCGTTTATAACCGTCCATTTTGCCTTCCCTCCCAAATCAAGTGGGAATCTGCTGAAGTTTGGCTGATACCCGTATTGATTGTTTCGTGATTTACCCGACAGCAGAATGTCGCCCAAGAATGTCTGCGGTAAAAAATTAAATAACTCCATAAGAAGGTTTTCGTGAAAAGCAAATGTATTGAAAAATTTTCCAGAATGGTGGTTAGGGAGAATTAGAGGGGTTAGGGAGAATAGGAAAAAAGCATTATCCCCGCTTTTTTCCTTAGTGGCACTAGGGTTAGGGAGAAAGGGATAATGAAAGTGGGTTTTCCCTTATATAATTCTTCATTTTACCCATTTTACCGTTTTCAGCATTTTAATAGAAATCCCAAAATAATGTTCCCTATTCTCCCTAAACTACATTTTACCCAGCAATTACAGGCATTTCCGACGGGGATAATGTCGGGATTTGATTTTTTTGATGTTCCCCATGTTCCCTAAATTCTCCTTATTCCCATTTAGGGACTATTCTTTCTACTTCTTTAAAAAAAAAGAAAGAAAGAAAGAAATATAAGAAGAAGGAATTTGATGCTGTTATAGTACTATCGTTTACTAGACAAATAGACAAATAGATTTTCAATTGGTGTTGTTTGGGTTATGTTTGCCGTAACATGAAACCTGAAGATCAACAAAAAACCAGACAAGCGATTCAGTCGATGCCCGATTCTGAAAGGAAAAGAGCGCTTTTGAAAGCATTGGAAGCAAAGGGTAACCCGAACGTTGACGTAAAAAAGTAGCGCATTATGGCAGATAGTATTATCAAGGCAATCGAATTTCCGGGCCGCGTTTTTAAGTCACGTGAAGAACTATTTTCTGCGCTAAAAGCAAACGAATCGAAGTTCATTACCCTGAAGACAGCACGCTTGTACGAAGGACGTCAGAAGGAACAGTTCACATTTTTGAACGCTGAAAAGTTCGCGGTTGAAGCGGCTAAGACAGCAGGCTTCACGACGAAATCAGATTGTATTTACCCGATTATTTCTACAACCCGCTACCGTGATAGTCATAAAGACGTGCATTTTGACGGGTGTTTTACGAAGACGGTGAAGGAACAACAGGGCCGCGTCATGTACGCGCTTGACCATAAGGTTGAATTCGATCAGATCATTGCCTGGCCAAAAGACGTTAAGATGTTTGTAGCGTCAATCGCCTGGTCAATGGTTGGTAAATCTTATGAAGGTAGCACCGAAGCGTTGATTTTTGAAATTGAAAAGGCGGCAATCACACGCCCTGAAGTACTGGCCACAATTGAAGCCAATAAAATGGAGTTTGAAAACTCTATTCGTATGCGGTACTTCATGGTTAAGATGGGAATTGATTCTAAGCAGAAGGAATTGAAAGAAAACAAAGCCTACTACGACAGCCGCATTGAGCAGATCGCCAACAAAGAAGCCGTTAAAGAAGACGGTTATTTCTGGGGCGTTGAAGAATTAGGAATACACAAAGAAGGCAGTTTGGTAGTTGCTGGTGGGTCGAATGACGCAACCAGCATTTACATACCACAAGATAACGGGGCCGGTAAATCCACCCTTGAAGAAGCGCCGCTGACAAGCACGCAGAAAAGCAGACGCCGATAGTTGTATCGGAATCAGCAAAACGACAGCGGGGCGTTACACCGTTTACACAAATCAAAAACTTAAAAAACTCTTTCAAATGAAAAAGATGATTTTAGGAATGTTCAAAACGGCAGCAGTGTTGACACTGATGTTTGTCGTTTTACTGTCAGCGACAGCCAGTGTGCCAATCGCTTCAACAGTAACCGTAGGTATGGCAGCAATGTCAGCGATTTACCATGTGTCTGCTTTTTATAGCGAGCGTAACTATGCGTTAACTGCTCCCGTAGTACCGGCCTTTACGGTGAAAACACAGGTCGAAAAAGAAGCGATGGATTCTGACGCATACGATAAGTATGTGACTGAAGAACGCGATTACCATAAGTCTGTCATGGCGCTTGAAATCTACAACCAGATTGAAGCGTACAAAACTGCTGACGCAACTAAAAATGCGGGTGTAATTGCTGACCTCACTAAAAAGTTTGAGACTATCGCAACAGAACACGTTGGCGCACAACTTGCATGGAAACAATTTAAAGAACAGTCAAGTAAAGGTTTCCGTCAAGAAGAAAATGCAGTTCACAAATGGATCACTGAAAATGCTGGTAAAATTAAAGAACTTCGCACTGCGGGGTCAGGTTTTATCGAATTGAAAGTTGTAGGCCCTATGGAAATCGCCAGCGCGTCATTGCCTGTTGCTGCTCCGAACTTGGTTGGCGTTCAACAAGCACCACCAACAAGCATTAACTTACGCGGAACTATCGCTGAAGGTTTAGTTACGACAATCCCTACTTCGCTTGCGCAGTTGGCTTATACGGAAACTGTACCTAAAGACGGTAACTACGGATTCGTTGCTGAAAAAGGAACTAAACCGCAGATCGACTTCAAAATCGAAACGCGTTACGCATCACCGTACAAAGTGGCTGCGCACATGGTATTGACTGACGAATCAGTGAATGATATTCCTAATCTTCAAGCTATCGCAACAAACTTCTTGAAAAAGAAACACGATATCAAAAAAGAAAATGGGATTTTATTTGGAACTGGTGCTTCGGCTGAAATTCCAAAAGGCGCAACCGTTTATGCACGTGCGTTTTCTGCTGGCCCATTAGCCAACACAGTTGCAACGCCGAACATGATGGACGTGATTAACGCGTGTATCACTGATATCTATACCACTCACAACTATACTGACGAAACGCCGTATTTTGCTAACGTAGCAATGATGCACCCGGTTGATTTCTTCAGCGAATTTGTGGCTGCAAAAGATGCTAATGGTTTACCATTATATCCAATGGCGACTTTGTTCAACCGTGTAGTTATCGGAGGTGTGACAATCATTCCTTTTGAAGACATCACAGCTGGCAAAATCTTCGTTGCGGATTTAAGCAAATACAATATTTCACGTTGGGAAGGTTACACTGTGAAAATTGGATGGATCAACGACCAGTTGATTACAAACCAGTTCACAATGGTAGGCGAATCGCGTTTCCACGCATTCGTTAAAAAACTTGACGAGCAGGCATTTATCTACGATACTATTGCAACGGTTAAGGCTGCAATCGCTTCAACGTAGTATTTGTGAAGTTATAAACCTAAGCCCGCAGCCTAAACGCTGCGGGCTTTTGGCGGTAAAGAAATGAAAATAGCCCTCGTCATAGCAATCTGGAAACGTCACGACATCGAAAAGATTGTCATCGACAGGTTTCGTCGTCAGGCTGAAAAGTTTGGCTTTGAAATCATCATTGCAGGCAGCGAAGGTGAAATTTCTAAACGCCTGGCTGAAGGTTGTCATTACATTGAAGCAACTAACCGGCCCGTGTCGAATAAGCACAATGCTATGACGTTGAAAGCGAAAGAACTTGACGTTGATGGCGTGGTTGTTATGGGTTCTGACGACATGGTGAACGATGAATATTGGTCATGGCTGTATAAAAACGCAACCCCTTCTGAAAATCACATTATCGGTATTACTGATCTATATTTTTTTAGCACAAGAACAAAGGATCTACATTACTGGCCGGGTTATCGCGGCAGCAATCAGACGGCAGGAGCTGGTCGGTTTTATTCCCGGCTGATTCTTGAAAAATTTAACTGGAAATTGTGGCGCGAAGGAATCAATCGCGGCCTTGATTCTAGTGTTAACGCAAAATGGCCACACGAAAAAGCTTTTACAATGGAAGAATCGGGCGCTTTTCTTGTGGATATTAAACACACCCGGAACATAACGCCAGACGCTATAATTAATCTGTGTTATTTAACAGAAGGCGACATACTGGTTGAAGAAATTGGTACTGAAGATAGTGAAAAGCTGTTTGAATTACAAAGAAATATTAAAAGAACACCAGACGAAGACGACAGGAAATTTGAACCTGGCGAACTGGTGATGTTCGAATCGAATGGTAACTTTAAACCACTCAAAAAGCACACTGAAATGACTATTGAGCAAGCAAAACTACTATACAACAAAGGATTCGGAACATATTAAACTTGCTTTAGTTTGAATGATGGGTTAACTGCCTTACCGACGTGCGAAAGTACGGCGGTTTTGGTGGTAAAAAAAACTAAAGTATTTATGCTATTCACTAAAAACCAAGTCGTTAGTATTGTGAACAATTTTAACGGCGAAAAAAGAAGTATTAAATTCAAGAACGCTGAACCGCTTTTGAAAACAGGCGACTGGAAACTAGAAGAAACGCCAGCTGTTGAAGCTCCAAAAGCTGAAGAACCTGCGGCTGAAGCAATCAATGCTGCTGAAACTCCTACTGCTGAAACGCCAGCAGAAGAAACGCCAGCTGTTGAAGCTCCAAAAGCTGAAGAACCTGCGGACAAACCCGCTGCAATGGCAACAACGAGCGTGACGAATGTGATTCTTGAAGGGCCAGAAGATACCAGCACAGAAAAAAAGCGTTCACAGAAAAAAGTCAACTACAAATTCAATGAAAATGCGAAGAAGTTCTTCAAACCTGGTCACGTCGAAAGTGTGACTGAAGAAAATGCAGCGATCTTCAATAAAAAACATTTTGGTCAAATAGTTCCGTAATCATGGCGAATGCTATTGTAAAGATCGCCGACATGGTAGGGCCGGTGTTGATCCAGCAGGATAACAACACTGAAGAACTATTTAACCCACTACGCAACGAGCTTGAAGGTATGTTTCTTCGCCGCTTGATGGGTATTGAACTGGGCAATCTGTTCCTTGCTTCTGTACAGGTCAGCGGCGTACCACCTTCGGGCCGGTTCCTGACTATCTTTTCACCGATTCAAGAAAACCTGAACGGCTTTGAAGTCGATAGCCAGGGTATTAAAGAAATGTTGAAATGTATTTTATATTTCTACTACGCACGTGATAACAATGTGCGCGTGACGCTTGCTGGCAATGTTAACCAGAAGGGCGAGAATTCAACCCCGAATTCAGACAATTTCAACCTGACTAAGACGTACAACAAGGGCATCGAAATCGCGCAGACTATTCAATTTTACATTGGCCAAAAGCTAGACGTTTACCCTGAATACAAAGGGCAAAAGTTGCGCATGGCAATAGGGATATAATAAAATTCATGCGATACGCTGATAACATAATACCTGTCTTTCAGTCAATAGTTGACCAGATGACGCCGGTGTGTACCATTACGGCAAACGTAGCGGACGGGGCAAACTGGAAGCTGTCGATGTGTCGAACGTATTGGATTCGTTCGCGTAAAACGCTGGTCATTGGTGGGCTTGATTACAAAGTTGTTTCGTTTGTTAAAAACGATTACGTAATCGTTTCAGGACTATCGCAACCGGTTGTCACTTCATTTCAATTAGCGGCCCCAATCTTCAGACATGGATCAAGTCGAAAGGTTAACGCTGAATTCGGCAACAAAGGCGATATACGCAGCGAAATGGTTTATTTGCCGCGCCCTGTTGTTGAAGAAGACAACCGATTTGATTCAGATATCGCGTATGTGGGCCGTGTAAAACCTCTTTTTCTTTGCGATTTTGATGTCAAGAAAGACAATACAGACGATCAGCAAGTCGATTCTATTGAACCGATGAACGAAATGGCTGACGTGTTTTTTGAAATCGTTGAAGAAAACGATGGATTCTACAACCGGCCAGAAAACATTGCGTGCGAAGAATGGATGAACTTCGGTAACCCTTCAATTTGGGGCAACGACAAACTGATCTTCAACCAGAACCTTTCAGGCGTTGAACGCAAATTCAACCTTGAAGTTTTACCAGATGGCGTATGCGCGTGCGAAGACAAGCAACTTGTTACTTGTGCGCCTGTTCCGTTTTACCTGAATGATATTTTTGAAACTGAAATAGAAAGCGGTGACGAATTCAAGGTTAACCTGGTTGACGATCAAGGTGACCCGGTTGCAGGAACATTCAACCCGCTGACTGGTGAAATAGAAGTTGCAGGTGGCGGCGGTGGTTCAGGCGGAACGATAAATGTTTATTTAGATGGCGTATTGAATCAGTCAATTGTGTCATCAAATTTGAACGCAGAAATTGTAAATATTAGCATATAATGGATATTAACTTAGGTTTATCAGCACTAGCCACAGGATCGGTTGACGTGATTACAGCGACTTATTCGCCTGCCGTTACATTGGACGATAAAAAGAAATTATGGTTAATTTCTGCTGGGCCTAATGCATCAACAGCGCCGACATTTTCGCCGAATTCTGTCGTTGCTCATATAATCAAAGCACGCGGCGGTCAAGCGTTACGAGCTGGTGATACCGGCGGCGCTGGTTATGTAATGAGTTTAATGTACCAAACATCTGGTACATATTGGGAACTATTAAACCCTGCGACCGTTTCTAAATCAGACGTCGGCCTTAGCAACGTTGACAATACCAGTGACGCAAACAAACCGGTGTCTGTTGCCCAAGCGTTAGCGGATTTAGCTGCCATCGCAACAGCTAACGGATATACTGATTCAGAAATTGCCGCATTGACTTTTCAAATAATATTAGCTAATGGAAATGATACAGGGCCAAATGACATCATCGTTGGAAGCGGGCAAAAAATAAGACGTGCCGACGGTACTTTTGTGATTGATTTTGGTGATGGCACTTACTTTGATATTTCCGGGTATGGATTAGGCATTTATTCTGAAGCCAGTTATGCTGAAATTTATGGTGCAGATTTACGTTTGAATTTTGCAGATGTTAAATTTCCGAACAATAACGCTTCAAAAATTGCCGTATTTGATGGAAATAAAAGTCTTAAATCTGGCACTATTTCAGAGGCGCAAATAGCAACAATTTCTTATGTAGACGGTTTAGTCGCTGGCCTTTTAGATGATCGCGGTTCTTGGGACGTGACAGCGACACTTCAATACCCAAACACAGGGGGAAGTGGCCCGGCTGGTGCAATCATGAAGGGTGATATTTGGTTTATTTCTGGTGGCCCTGGAACGATTGGCGGAATACCAGTTGTAAATGGTGATAGTGTGCGGGCACTTGTTGACGCTCCTGGCCAATTAGCGTTAAATTGGAATATTTTAGAAACAAACTTAACCTACACCCCTGAAAATGTAGATAACAAAGATACTGACGTTTCGCTGGCAGCTGATTCTGATTTAAAATATGCAAGTCAAAAAGCGGTAAAAGCGTATATTGATGCTGCCAAGGCTTATGCAATTGCGCGCGATAATCACACTGGTACACAGACAGCGGCAACGATTTCAGACTTCAATGCGGCCGCTTTGGCTGCTGCTCCTGCTGAAACGGCCGCGACGGTTGGCGCGATTGTTAACGGGGCTGCTGATTATGTGACGCCGTTAGATGCTGATAAAATTGGGGTATGGGATTCGTTGAATTCATTATTTAAAGCGGTTACATACGCGAACTGGAAGGCTGCAATTGTTAGCTACCTGTCATCATTTACGATGATCTTCACGAATAAGAACATACAAAAAAGAGGTGTAGCTATAACACAGGCGGCTATTCCGGTATTCAATATTGACAATTTCGATATAGGTAGAATCACCGGTCTTGCGCAAGCAATTACAAGCATGACAACCAATATGACCGGAACACCTTTCAATGGTCAGATGATACTATTCGAGATCACAGACAACGGAACCGCCAGGGCGATAACTTGGGGCGTGAATTTTACGGCGTCTGGAACAATTGCACTACCAACGACGACTGTAATATCAACAATGTTGAATGTTTTATTTAAGTATAACGGAACTACTTCAAAATTTGAAGTGATGGCCGTAGTATAAAAAAAGATGGCAGCGAATATATTCACAGGCATTACCAGTGCGAATTGGGGCACGGCGACTAATTGGTCTTTAGGAGCGGTTCCAACAGCTAGTGATGGCAACGTAGCGACATTCGACATATTGTCGCCAAATTGCACGGTTGATGCTTCAAATAAAGTGTGTAATGGAATCAATTTCACTGGCTATACTAATACAATTGCTTTCGGAATCAGAACTATCACTGTATCTGGCAATGTAACCTTCGGCGCTGCGATGTTAGTTACTGGTACAGGCACGCTTGCGATGAACGCTACCGGCAGCTTAACCACAAATACCTACACGTGGCCTATTGTTTTTCAATTCATGGGTACTTCACAGACCTATACATTACAGGACGACTTCAATATATCTGGCGCTTTGGGGCTAAATGGAACCACAAATGTCACTGTAAACAATAACGGCACGGCTAAAACTATTTACGCTGGTCAAAACGTAACTTCGTCAACGGCTGGTTCTTTAGGAACAGCGTTAATTGTAATGAATGGTACTGGCCTTTTATCAAACACCGGAACTATACGAAATTCATTAGAAATAAATACAGCCGGTACGATAACATTTGGCTTAAATGTAAGGGTAACTAATTTTAAATACACCGCTGGGACGATAGACGATACAACATTTTCTGCAATTATATTTGTGGGATTCGCCGCCGCAACAAGTAATTTGGATATAGGTTCGCGCGAATGGATCAACGTTAATTTCGTTGGATCGACAACTATAACGTTGATTTCTGACGTAACAACTACCGGGCTAATGACCTGCGCGGGCAACTGCGTTATAAATGGCGCATTCAGTCTCAACGTGAAGGGATCGTTCACAGCTGGGGGTGGTGGAACATTAACAGGAACTGTAACAGCGTTGAATTTTGTAGGGGCCGCACCGATCTGGGCAACTGGTTCGGGATCAGTTCGGGTTAACACGAATATAAATTCTACCGGAACCTTCACTGCTACCGGAACAAATGGATTTGGTACAGGTATTCTTAAATGGATTGCAGGAACGGTTGATGCATCTGCTGGCACGTTGACCTTCTTAACATCTACAACATTAGATTTGAATGGTGCTAGTGCCGTTTGGGGTAATTGTCTGATGATAACAACAAACACGACTGTTACCCTTAATTCTGCGTGGCATTTGACAAATATTGTGGTTGGTACTTGCACGTTTACTGGGAATTTTGGGTTCACTATTGCCAATTTTTCTTGCACAATAGTGGGCCGTACAATTAACTTCAAATCAACCAATACTTACAATATTACAACCTCGCTGGTTTTAACAGGATCGCAGGTCTCGCCAATACTTTTTAAAGCGGTTACATCGTCAAGTGATGCATTCGTTATTTTATCAAGCGGCGCTGCTTGCTATGTATCATTTGTTAACGCAACGGATATAGATTCAAGCGCAGGCAGGGTTGTGCATGATGTTAAAGGCGTGCTTTTACGAACTACAAATTGGTATATTACTAACCCGGACGCGTTCCCATTTTTCTAAAAACATGACATTAACCCAAACAGATTCGATTGATGCGGTAGGTAGCACCGCCGCCGTAACTTCAGTGACTTTACAGGTCGCTGATTGGCTAGGATTAGTTAGCTTAAACTCAATTATAATAACGATTACAGGCGTTCTTGGTATTATATATCTTTACTATAAACTTCGATTAATCAGAATTGAATACAAAGAAAAAGTTAAACGCAGAAAAAACCGAAAATAATGAAACCAACACGAATTAAATTATCTGAATTCTGGTATCTTGATGAACTGGTTGACCCGGTTACATTCTTTACTGAAGTCGATCATGGGCTTGCCCGCATCGATATGAATATTGTCAAATGCCTTCAATTCCTTCGGGCGAAATATGGTAAATCAATCGGAATTAACGGCTGGTGGAAGTACCTGCCTGAAGATATGACGGGCTTCGACCCTGTTAAATTCCTTAATGAAATGCTGAAGAAAAAAGTACCTGTTTGGTCTGGCTTCAGATCATTGTTGTGCAGGATCGGCGCGAAGAAATCGGCGCATAAGCTGGGTAAAGCTGGCGACCCTAAAGGTGACGAAGAAGCTTTTTTTAAGATCGTGTGCGAAAACGCGCAAGAATTGTACGACCTGGGTCTGCGTCGAATTGAAAACACCGAATTCACAAACGGCTGGCTTCACATGGACACGAACGAAGCGAACCACAAGGCTGGCTTTATTCGTATTGTCAACCCGTCAACAGGCGACGAAAGAACCAGCAACAAGCACGCTGGCGACATAAACGTGAAGACCGGCGAAGTCATCATGATCGATCTATTAAACGCGGCGTAATGAAGAAGCTAATTGATTGGTCAGGCAAGGTTGTGGAAAAATATTTCCGTTCCTTCGATAGTGAACCGGCTGGATATTCCCGGACGAAGTTAGTTGCATACGCTTTTGCGGCTATGACAATGATTATACAGTGGACATGGCTAGGCTGTGCAGTGTTTAAGTTTGTCAGAATGCTTTCGGCTGGCGATTTTTTACTTGCGGCTGGTGAGTGTGAAATGGCCCTGTCGATGTACAACGAATCAGATCGTGCCTGGGACTTAATGGAATTCATTTCTATTACCAACGTGTCAACTATACTTTCTTTGCTGGGAATCAAGGCGTATTTCAAGAAAAAGGATGAAAAAATTGAAGCATCAAAACCACCTGAAGAATGAAGCAACAAACGATAATCAACATACTTGCCGGGCTGTATATTGCAGCCGATTTAGCCATGACCATTTTACACAAGCAACCGGAACAAACGCAGCCGATAAACTACGAGCTGTACGATTTTCAGGTTGGACAAATACAGGATCAAGGCGATACCCTGAAAGTAGAATTTAAACTTATAAATGATGAAATTACTAAAGATAGTCTTCTTGTCGTTGGCGCTGTGCGTTCTAAACGCGACAGCCTACGGGCAATTATCAACCCAAGATAGTTGTATCTGTTACACGGACGCGCAAGATATTCGCTGCCTTGAATGTTTAATCAACGCAGACAAACGTCTGGCCCAGGTAGAAAACCTTCAGGATCAAATTAGTTTGAATCTTGCCGAAATTGAACTGTTGAATCAGCTTGTTGCTGAACAAAAAATAGTCATTAATGATCTTCAGGCGAACTTAGCAGATTCAGAACGCAAAAGGGAACGACTTAAAAAATGGCTGACAGGCGCGTTCTTATTGATCGCGGGTGAAACCGTTATATTGTTGATTAATTGATAAGGCTATTAATCGTTAGTATGTTACGTTTTGTTTTACATATTTTTGGTGCTTTAGTACCGGTCGTTTCCGGCGCAGAAACCTTAATTAAAATTTTATGATTTACGAAATCGAATGCCAATGCGCCGGCGGTGCTTTAAACCCCGGACAAAGCGGTTGTATGCCGCAAGTAAGACGGGACAAGTTCCCGATCTTCATGCACTACAAAGCTAGTGATGCTACCCTAAACGGTATTCCTGCGGGTACAGTTATCAACAAAGCGTTTGTTGAAGCCAAATTGAATCACATCGACGAGACTAAGCGCTGGTGGGTGTTCCCTCAATTTGAAAACCTTGTTTCACCACCACCTACGGCTGAAACAGAAGAAATTGGTGGTAAACCAATTCCAACAGGTGAAGAATTAAAAGCTCCTATTACTTGGGATCATTTCGGTGGCGAAGCAAACCCAGCCCTGAAAGCGTGCTATGATAGCATCAAGTGCGAAGAATTGGGTGTCATCTTTGTAACGTTCAGCGGTCAGCTTAACGGTATGAATGACGGCGACGGCAACCTTGTGTCGATCAAATTACAACAAGGAACATTGTCTGCTCAGTATTCACCACCGGTGAAAGGAACAGTTCAGAAAATCATGTGTAGCATGATGATCGACGAGCTTGAAAATGATGCAAACCGTGACTACATCGATACAGCACAAATCGCTTACCCAGCTAAGAACTGGTTCGCGCTTCAGCCTATTGAGGTGATCGCATCGTCATCTGCTAACGCAGGAGGCTTGACAATTGACGTCTATTTCCACAGCCTTTACGGAGGTGTTGGTAAAAAGAAACCAGTTGTCGGTGTTGCAACTTCATGGTTGTCGGTTGACGGCGGCGTGACGCCTGGTAAAGTGTACAACGAAACTGATGCAGCTGCCATCACAGCAACTGTTGCTGCTGGCGCTGAAGACGGCGAAGCTGTAATTACTATGGCCCCAGGTCAAACAATTGGCGATGTGATTCGCATTGAGTTGTTCAAAACCGGTTATCACATGAGACCGTTAAAAGTTACATTGACAGGAACATAACCCCTGAAATAAATGGCAAAAAACCAAACACGGAACGCTGGCGGCAAGAAGTCGCCAGCTTCTAAACCTAAAAATGGGCGTGAAATATGGAAGGATGGCCCCGTTGAAATTGCAACGGACGCGATAGGAAACTTTGAAGATTTCGCGAATATGTGGAAGCGCTCGTTGAAGGGCGCTGACCCGAAACCATACTACGACCGCGCAGTTGCGTTCAAAAGAGAGGTCGAAGGTTAAGCAAAACGGTAAAAAAATATAAAAGCCCGGTCGTTAAAACGGTCGGGCTTTTTTTTGACAATATGGGAATAGGACTACTTGAAAAGACGCGTGTTGGTAAGTTGCTGCGGCGTGCGGCGCTGATTAGCGAACAAAGTCTTTTCGTGCAGGTCATGTCAAAGAAAGAAGTTAGGGATTTCGCTGTCAAGCTGAACGTTGAACAAATGACGGTTTACTTCATGGATTCTGAAGAAACACCGCTGTACGAAAAGGGTGGTGAATATGCGCCCAGCACGATGCAAAAAGGTAAAAAGAAGTCGCCCACCAGCATCGATCTACACGACACCGGAAAATTTCACGATTCTTTCGAGGTCGTCCGTATCACCGGCGAACAGTTTGAAATTGAATCTGAACACATGAAGGGATCGACTGATTTGCTGGTCGAATGGGGTAAAGAAATTGAGGGCTTAACCTTTGAGAATAAACGAACGCTTGCGCTTTTTATGCTTTCGTTCTACAAACAAAAAATATTAAAACACCTGCTTGATTGATGAACTGGTTACAATACATACTTCTTCTGGTTTTTCTACCTGTTACTTTCGCGACAGGTTTATTCATTTACAACCGGTACATGAAAGGCCGTAAAAGGCTGACAGAATTACGTATTACAAACAGTACCCGCACGATCATGCTTGAAGCATGGGAGCAACTCAATGAAACGGGCGACCCTCGCTGGCTTATTCGCGATGAAGAAGACCGCAACAGGATTGTCAGCGCTGCTGTACTACGCGAAGCCTATTTTGATCTTCACGACGATTATAGCAGAATTACAGGCATCAGCGACAAGATGGAAAAATACCGCGATTTGACCCTTATGCTGATGGAAGCATACGAGTTGTACGCGGACGGCGAAGAACATCAAATGAATTGGATTAATAACTACCGGGCCATGATCGAAAACCTCATGTATGTACCGGATGATTCAGCACTTGATTTTGTGAAATACAGAATGCAGGTGCGAATGGCTTTTGAACAGCCAATTGATCCAACCACCACCACCTTATTCGAGTTCCTGCAAATTACGGAGGTCGTCAACGATAGAAACGCAGCAATCACCGCAAAATACGATAAAGATGTCACAAGCGATAAAGAGTAACGAACTTTTTGAACCTGGAATCAGTAAAGATTTCCGGGCCGACATTCAGCTTTCAACAGAGGCCGCAAAAGTCTTTTCAGATTCACTGACCATTGTTATCAAGAATCAAAAAATACTTGCTCAAAACACAAAGAACAACGCTAAAGGGTATCTTGAACTTGCTGCTGCTGAAAAACAAGCGGCCCAGGCACTTGTTTCTAAGATGAAAATCGACAAGGAACTTAATAAAGTAACGCAAGCGAATCTGAAGTTGGTACAGGCCGAAATCAAGGCTGAAGATCAACTTAACAAAGCGATAATTACTGAAGAAAAACTGAAGCAACAGAAGATTCGTACAGAACGAATGCTTCAGCAAGAACGAGAAAAAGCCCGTAAGGCTGCGGAAAAAGAAGAAAAGCAAACAAAGCTAAACGGTTCCGCTTATCATCAACTTCAGACTAAAATCAAGACATTAACAGCCACTTATCGCGACCTTGTTGCGTCAGAAAAGGGTGAAACTATACAGGCCCGCGCATTGCGGCAAGAAATTCTTCAGCTCAACGCTGTTCGGGATAAAGCAAACCGAAATCTGGGAATGCACCAGGATAAAGTCGGTCAATACGAACGAGCGCTTGGTGGCCTTACGCGTACATTAGGCGCATTGGGGCTATCGTTTGGCGTGTTCACATTGCTTTCAAGTTCGCTGGGAATAATTACCGACTACGAAAAAGCGACGCAATCAATGAGTGCTATTACTGGCGCTGTTGGGCAAGACCTTGAAGACTTAAAAGGCAAAGTTATTGACACTGCTGATGCTATGGGTGTTTCGATCACTGAAACAACTAAGCTATTTGAAATCGTCGGGTCACAAATGCCACAATTATTGAAGGATTCGGCAGGGCTGCAACAGGTAGCTGAAGCGGCAATTATTTTATCAAAAGCATCTGGCGATACAATTGAGAATTCGACGCTTGCAATGGCATCTGCCATGAATCAATTTAGTCTGGGCGCAGATCAAGCGGAACGCGTTATGAACGTTTTAGCGGCTGGTTCCCTTGTCGGGTCTGCTGGTGTGGTTGACGTATCTGAAGCAATGAAAAACTTCGGTTCTGTTGCTGCTGGCGCGAACATATCGCTTGAACAATCTGTTGCACTTATTGAAGTTTTAGGCAAGTTTGGTGTCATTGGCGCTGAAGCTGGTACAAAATTACGCGGGTCAATCCTGAAATTACAGCAGGCCGGTATGGGTTACGCTTCCGGTCAGTTCGTCATCAACGATGCGCTTGAAGAAGCGCGTACAAAAATGGAATCTTACGGGTCAGCGATGGAACAGGACGCATTCCTTCAGAAAACTTTCGGTGCAGAAAACATTTCAACGGGCCGTATATTGCTTTCAAACATCGACTTGATGAACCAATACACTGCCGGGGTAACTGGCACGTCAGTCGCGACAGATCAAGCCGCTATCAACAGCAACACCATGACAATGGCTGTGAAAGGTCTGAAAGCTGGGTGGGAAAATCTAATAATCAAATGGTCTGAAAGCACAAGTACGCTGGGACTTTTGAAGGGAACGATCAAATTTGTAACAAATAACCTTGAAACAATCATCAAGGTTGTCTGGGGCGCAATACGCGCATGGCTTGCGTTTACCATTCAACAAAAACTTTGGCGTTACGAACTTGACAAGAACATGAAACTTGTTCGCGCGGGCTTGATCCCTAGCCTTATCGCTTCAACAAAAGCAATGATGGCTTCAGCGAAAGCCTTCAGAATGGGTACTATTTCAGCAAAAGCCTTTGGCGATACGTTGAAAAAAATTCCTTTTCTGGCAATCCTTTCGGCTGTGGGTACACTCGTCAGTTTATTTTGGTCAACCGAAGAAGCTGTTGACGCAACCGCTGAAGGAATGGGTGATCTTGAAGAAGAAGCGCTGGGCCTTACCAATGTGAACAAAAAACTGACAGCCGAAATGGCGAAGGAAGAAGCGCAATTGACTGCTGTTTTCGATGCTCTTGCCGCAACCAAACACGGAACCGACGAACGAAAAAAAGGAATAAAGGAATTAAGTGCTACGTATGGTATTTACCTGAAGGATTTGAAGAACGATATTGAATTTAACAGGCAGTTGTCTGAAGCGTTAGCGGTCGTCATCAAGAACATGGAAATGAAAATCCGGGTGCGATTGGTTGAAGAAGAAATTAACGCGCTTTTGGAAAAAAGAATCTTGCTTGAAAATAAATTAGACCCAATTAATGAAGAAAGAAGAAACAGATTGCTTCAACAACAGGTACAACTAAGGCAGCAAATCAAAGATTTAGAAGCCCAGGGATTTGTTCCAGGCATTCCAGATGCTACTGGAAATATTCAGACAAAAGCAGACCAGTTAAAAGACTTAAGGGATCAATTAGCGGCGCTTGATTTACAAATCAAAAGCGGCGGTGGTCAGGATATCAATTTTAATATTGACGAAGAAGGGTTTAATAGTATTCCTGACATTAATGCACGCATTGAAGAACTGAAGAAAAGCATGGGCGGTTTAACGCCGTTTAGTTTTGTTGAACGTGAATTTGCGGGCGGTGAAGGTGACGCCGAAAAGAAAAAGAAAACGCAACTTGAACTTGATACGGATTATTTCAAGCGGTATCAAGAAAACAATCAAAACAACCTGAAGGTTATTGAAAATAACGCCATAAAGGCGGGCGCTGACCAAGAAGAACTAGCCATAATCATGGCTGAAGCTCGTCTTGAAATTTTGAAAAGCGAAAACGAAAAAGCGCTTGAATTGTTTGGCGAATATTCTGACGAATATGTTACCGCTAATTTGGCCTTGAACAAGGCGCTTGCGGAACAAAAGCAAGAAAATTTTAAAACACAATTGGAAATTGACCGGCGATATTTTGAAGACCTGAAGCAAGCCAACGAAGAAGGAATATTGAATCTTGAAAATTTCCTATTGAAAGAAGGCAAGAATCGCACAGAAATTGAAGAAGCGCTGCGCAAACAACGTCTTGATAACTTGAAGTTTGAAAACGAAGAAGCGCTGCGATTGTTCGGTGAATATTCTGCCGAATACATGGAAGCGAACCTTGCGCTGAACCGTGCGCTGTTGACTGAAGAAGAAGAACTTTTGAAGAAGAAAGAAGAAATGAAAAAGAAGGCGATGGAATCGCTTGAAAAATCATTTCAAGATTTGACAAAAACTCTGACTGAAATACTTGAAACACAGACAGCCTTGATTGATCGGCAAATTAAGAATCAAGAAGATATTTACGGCGATTCTAAGGATATGGAAAACGAGCTTCGCCAGATCGCTGAAGAACGTGGTCTGAATGCTACCGAATCCATCGAAGCAGAACGTGATGCTCAGAAAAAAGCACAACTTGAAATTGAAAAACTTGAAGCGCGTAAACGTGAACTTGAACTTACCATTGCTGCAATGAAATTGTTGTCAGACGGCCACAGTGTTGCGGACATTAAAAATAATCTTAGTGATATCATGAGTTTTGCGAAGAATCTGCCGCAGTTCTACGAAGGAACGCCGTACAGTGTCGCTGACGAATTGGGTCACACTAACACGCGCGACGGTCATTTCGTCCGGGTTGATGATAATGAAGGTATTGTTACAGGCGCACAGATGCGAGACCTTGGTGTTCAAAAAGGTAAGCGTTCAATTCAGGACGTTGTGAACATGGTGAAAAATGGTATTTTACCGCAATCACTTCGTCTGGCTATACCTAACGGCGGTCAAATGCTGCCGTCGATCAATCTGAACGGAACGAATGAAAAACTTGCGGGCAAACTTGACCAGGTAATCAGTAACACTGCGCCAGAAAATCAACCGCGCCAGGTAAGTCATTTTAATTCTATCGTCGGTTATTTTGAATATCAGTACAAAAGTAGATTGCGTAAGGAAAAAGTAAGGTACAACGTTAAACGCGGAAAATAGATGGCACAAATACACGCATACGGTAACCCGTTCCAGAATTTGAACCCGCCTGACGAATGGCAGGAAAACGGCCTTGATGCTGTGCTGAATGATGGCGTTGTTGAAACAACAATGACAAGCAACGTGTTCACTTTTTCCGGTAAAACGGCTGTTGCAATTCTCGCATGGAAAGCAACCTACGGCGTTCACAACGGTATGCCGTACAGAATCACATTGACTGAAGGTGGTCTTACATTGATCGCATTTAATGGGTACTTGAATCTTCGCGAACTTGAATATGATTCAACGCAAAACCCTGTTAAACTTCAGTGTCCTGTTGTGCAGCTAAGTGATCCTAAAACGGTGCTTGATGAAATCGCAGTCATGACACAAGGGGCGCTTGTAAAGAACGGTAACTTAGTGCCGGGCGATTATATCGACGTTCCTTTTATCATCGAAAGCAAAAAAAACATACGTGAACGAACGCTTATTATTTCGCAGTTCGCCTTCACGGTTGTGCAGTCGATGACGCAGATTTTTTCAAACATATTGGGAGCCATCGCGAACCTGTTAAGTTTGGGCATTGCTATTGCTGTCATCGAATTAGGCGTAGTCATACTTAACGCATGGCTAACAATTAAGGGGCTTATGCAGCAATGGGCGCTGATTCGCGATTTACTTTTCCCGACGATTCGGTACTATAAAGGGATTTCAGTGAAGAAATTATTCACGAAGGCTTTCGGGTCAAAAGGGTATTCGGTTCAGTTCGGAATTCTTGACGATTGGGCCAGCAATACTTATTTAATAGGATCGCAGAACGAAAACCCTGGTTTGCTTATGCAATATTTGCCGGTCACAGGTGAATTCAAGCGTAATGATTCTGGTTATATTATAGGTACAGCGCTTGAAAATATTGATATCATGACTAACCTGAAAACGGCAATAACCGGCACGACGGTGCATTTGAAGACACGAAGCGACCCTTATTGGGTAACGTCGCCAGTTTACCAGGCAAACAACGAACTTATTAGAACGGTTAAACAGCAGGCTAATGGATTTTACAGGGACGATACAGATGAAGTGAAAGGTACAGTCATGCTTAATTATCAGTACGACATGAGTGATGCGCACACGCTTACCGAAAAGAACGGCGACAGCCATGAAGTGCGTCGTAAATTGATTACGGAGTTGAACCCGAAAATGAATTTGCTGAAGAAAATCGACAACCTCGAAATTCCCTGGGCTATGTGTGTGCGAAAGAAAACGTTCGACAACATGGCTGAACTGTTTGAAGGCGTCACGGCTAATTTTAACACGTATTTGCAGGCGGTTAAGGACAAATTCAACGCTTATTATACTGACATTAGTAATTCAGGCCCAGGCGCTGACGCATTAGCAGCACTTCAAGAAATTCTTGACCAAACAGGTTTGAATGCTGCGCTTACTCACCGCGATGGCGTGCTGAAGGTAGAAGATGATAGCTGGGCCATTCCTAAAGTGCTATATCTTAAACAGGTTTATAAACCAAGTATCGGCTACACGTACCGAATTCCTGAAAATTTCAAAGACTTCATAGGCGCAAAGCCCTTGTATAACAATTATTACAAACCTTTCAGCCCTGCCGATATTAATGAATTCAAAGGTCAGTACAGATTGGTTGAAGGACTTCGCACAAAATGGAGTGTTAAAACGGCAATCCAAACAGAAGGTAACCCGTATTTTGATCTTGATGGAAAAAAAGCGCATTTTACTTTCGTTAATTATGTTGAAAATGGTCACGAAGCCACGACAAACATAAAGGTGCAAGACCCTTTCGATACGAACATCACGGAAATTGAAATTTAATAACTTTGCAGCATGAATCAAATAACTGTTAACAACCGGGTATTTTACAGGGAGCCGCGCAACGGGCCTACTTTTTCCGTTGATCCTAGTGAATACAGCACGTTTTTCAAGGCGAATATGCTTGAACGGGTGAAGTTTTCAACATCCATAACGTTCAAAACTTTCGTGTATGCTGATACTGTTAATACAGTGCAGTTTATTCAGGGTACTGGTGAAATATTTTTTATTCATTCAGACCCCACATTTAATTGGGCCACACAGTTGGGTAAAATTGGGGACACTATTAAAATTCAAGACGCCGGCCCCGACTTTGATGAAACTATTACAAATATTTCGGGGCCAACAATGACTTGTACAGACGTCGGTGGTGGAACTTTGGTTGATGGTACGATTTATGACGACTTGAAATTTCACAATACAACTGTTCCAACATCGCTAATTTTTCAGTTCGGTATTGTTCCGAATATCTTACCGCCGCCTTCACTCACAACTTCTGGCCCAAACTTCTTGTCGTGGCTTGATGGTCAGCCGCAGGCATATTTTGCAGACGGAATTGGCGCTAGTCCTGTAACATTAACGAAGACAATGACGCCTTCGGCTGAAATTACTGAATCGGTTGTTGCTTCTTGGGTAAGCACAGCCGCAGACGATTACACTTTTACGTTTGAAATAGAGCACATTTTTCGCGTTGATTTCCACCTTGCTGGGTGGCTTTCTTATTTAATTAACAACACACCACCGCCCGCATTCATTCTGCCGATGTCAATGCGGTATATCTGTCAATACAAATTCGGAACAGATTCAACCGACCCGAATGAATACCGTGTGTTCAACGATAACGTCACGAACGGATCATTGGGCTACATTGATAAAAGTTTTTCAAACGGAACAGGAATTTATTCTTGCCTTTCGGTGGCTTACGAAAACCCAGCGGCTGTTGCACTCGCAAGTTTAGAAGCTACCGTTGTGAATACAGTAACCGTTCAGCTTAAAAAAACAGGCTCCAATTTTCCGGCTGGGCAAGAAATAATTCTTTACGTAGCCAAATTGCCAACAGAAACGGAGTATTCAAACAATGGTGATACGTGGGAAGTTAACCGTGTTTTCGCGCAAGCTACTGCCGTCGAAGGCGGTGCGCTTGTCGATGTTGATTTCATCAAAGATGTGTTTGTTCTGCTGAACGCAGACCCAACGAAGTTAGATATCATGTTTGATATTGATTATTCAACCGCACAAAAAGCTGCCATTGCAAACGGTGATCGCTACGGCATTTTTATGTCTGTTGGTGACCAAACACTTTCAGCTGCGCTTGCTGACGGCAAAACAGTGTGGGTTGATGTAAATCAATACACGAAGAATTCAGATATTTCAGGCAATATTTTAAGCCACCGAATCGGCTGTTTTACAGCAGAAAAAACACCCAACAGTGGCGGTAGTGATAATTCAGATTTCAAACTATGGAACGATAGAATTGAATTATTTTTTGCAACGTTTAACCTGCACAAAGTTGTGGGCCAAACGCATTCAGTTGAAAAGATCGTCGCGAAACTCGTCACGTATGACGCAACCACAGAAGTCGAAGGTGTTATTGACGAAATTAATCTACCGCTTTCTAGTATTTTCAGTATAGCTGACGCATTTGTTTTTGATTGTTCTTATCAAATCGTAAACGTTACCGGGTATCGTGATTTCAATATCAACCCGACGGCCATCGCGAAGCAGTACACAGTTAAGGCAAAACCGCCAGGATCATTTGGCGATCAAGTTTGGCAGCTAACGTTCCCACTACGCATGAAGGACGACACGACGCTGTTCAACCCTACAATTCCTTACACACCGTTCTTCGACGATACGAAGCCGAACAACAATTTGAACTTCAAAACATCGAACTATTCGGCTGTTGCGAATTTTGGTATTTATTGCAAAATCGAAGTGACTGTTTTCAACCAGGGTGTAAATACTACTTACGAAATCTATTCTGAAAAATCAGTTGTGCGCGACTACGACGTTAACACTGGCGCGAATGTTTTCGTGGGTGTTCATAAAATCTACGATGAAAACAACATACTGATCCCTTACTTCAACGGTAAACAGAACAGAATCGAAACAACCTATTCAGAACCTGGAATCAGCGCGTTGACGACTGCGTTTTTGGTAGCCGAACACACAGTTGTTCGGTCTGACAGATCAGCGCCGGGGTACAGCCTGCATTCAAGCAAAGATTGGGGTTATTCCGGCAACGCCCTTGAACCACTTGACGGCCAAACATACGTGAAGATCACACATGACGTTGCTGGTGATAAAATTATCGTCGAATCATTGGTCAAAGAAGGGGCGCTTGATCCCACAAAAAATTGGGATATTATTTCACATCTTTACGAAAACAGATAGTCATGGCAATAAAATTATTCCCTACATCTTCAAACCCTCAAACCGCGAAACATTATTCAACAATTCGCCGTGATATTCCTGTTGTTGTGATACCAGATTTGGTTGAAGACGAAGATTTTTGTGCGTGCATTATTCAGTGCGTTCCGTGCTTAAAAATGTTCACCGATACAGTTGGAACAGACAAACGCAAGAACGATTTCTTCAGCTTGTTTCAGAATTCTGTTACCGGTGGATCGCACGAAGTTTATGTTGTTGCAGACGGCGTTGAATCAGCATTGATTTCAAACAACAGTCACGGCATACTGTTCAACATGACAAGCTGCTACGGTTACCAATTTCAAGCTAAAAAAATCTACGATCTTTATGGTTACTGTGAATGGTACGGAATTTTGATAAACAAAGATTCGCTGGGCAACATCGTGCAGAAGGAACGAACGCCATGCTTCAAATTGCAACAATATACTGATCGGGCTGCGAACAGAACTGTGCGAATCGAAACACAACATCACGGTAAATTGCTGCATGGAAAAGATTACAGCACATTGATCCCTGTTGTTGCAGGTAAAGCGATTAAATACTGGCAACAACAAATTCGACTACCGGGTGCGTTTTTCTGGTCTGGTTCACCAATCGAAAATGACGGCATTGTACTGAACAGTTCACAGCGTCAACGTATGCAAATACTTGATCGCATGACGCGTGAATATGATCTTGAACTTGATCTTCTTTCAAGCGAACAAGCCATGACACCTATAATGGATTATCTTTTCGCTGAAGTATGTATGGTAACGGATTACAACGTTTATAACTTTGAGCGTTACAACAATTTCAGGATTTACAGAAACAATCAAGATTTTGCCGGAAAAATTCAGAAAAGAAAATCGTTCGTCATCAAGTGTAAAGAAGAATTTGACAACATCGAAAAGACGAACGACTAAGGTGTTGGTTTGAAATATTCAAGGCTGTATTTATCCATCTGAATCAGTTCCTGACGCAGTAGAATTCTGAACAGATCATTTTGATTTGTGAAGTTGTGAAACTTGTAATTCTTCATGTCGGCAGTTACGGAATTTCTAGGTGTGCCCGTCCATTCATAAACGGAATCTGTATAGTGTTTTTCGTTGATGTGATCTGCAACTTCACCAGATTTATTTTGATATCCGGTAATTCCGTAGAATTTCACTGAAGCCGCGCCGAATTTCATCGCCAACCAATAAGCAACAAGCCCAGCAGTCGGGCTGATAATATCAAGGTTATGTTCGTCCAGCGCCCATGCGGCAATTTGCTTGCGCTCGTCTTTGGTCACGATGTATTTCGATTGGTTGAACCGGATTTCAGCAGCTTCGTCGAACAGGATTAGATTTTTTACGTCCACTGTCTTGATTATTTCGTTGAAGCGTGGCAATATGCTTATCACGTTACACTTCTTGCCGTAGTCAGCTTCGTTGCGGATCGGGAAAATGTTCGTGCGATACACGATATCATGCTTATCAATTTCTGGCCCTAGTCTTTTTCGTTCAAGAATAGGCGCTTGCCCGACGAAGGCGACTGTTTTACCGTTAAAGATTCCGTTCATGTTAGTTCTTTGGTTTAATTCCGTAAGGCCAGGGCTGTGGGTCTGATTTAAAATAAGTGTCAATTCCGAAGTCAGGGATTGCGTGGTAAATTTTACCTTTTGGTTGAGGTTGATCGTCAGCAACGATGTTTTCGATTAATAACCAGCCCAGCAATTGCACGGCTATAACTGTACCAAGCAGCCAATAAAAACCGGTAACTGTTCGTTCTTTTTTAACGTCGTGTTCGACGATTATTTCAGGTTCGCTGTCTGTTAACATATTTCGCCTAATTTAATTACAAAATATTTCTTGCCTAAATCAGCGCCCCAACCTATTCTTCCTAAACCAATATGCGTGCTAATATGTTCGACTGTTAGCGAAGGAGCGTTTGCAGCATAACCGTTTGTGAATTTAATCACATCGTACTTTTTGAAGCCTTCGCCAACAACTTTGACTTTTGTTTCGATCAGTCGCGCGATCCAATGGTCAGAAATTTCGCGGTATTCTTCTGTTTTAATTCCTGAAGCAATCATGTCGAACCATTCCTTTTTAATTGGAAGGTGAAGCGTTTTAATAATCTTTTTCATTGCGTGGCTTTTTATGGTTACCGTACCGACTGAAGTGCAGGTACATTTTCTTTTTGTCGCTGACCAGATCAAGGAATCGTGTCAATTTCCAGCCTTCAGGGAATAGGTCGGCAGGTCGTTGTCCTGTTCGATTGAATCGGCGTTCAAGGTCTTGTAAGGTCGGGTTGAGGCTGTGGGATTTTGGCCAAATTTTTTCGCCAGTTAATAAATCAATCACGCTGAATCTGCTTTTATCAAGCATTTGTTTAATCATTTCAGCATAATGACCTGCGTTTTCTGGAGCTGTTCCGCTGAAACTTATTCCGAATCTTTTTCTTTCATCGCTTGTTAAAACCTTTTCTGAAATAGTAGGAGCGATATACACACGTTTATCTATATCTGCTGATTCAAAAAATCCGTCTAAATGTGAAAGATTGAAATATTGAGCTTCGCAGGGACATGAAGATTGTAGGCCAGCAAGCGCAATGCACAGTTTATGAAGTTCCTGTTCCATCTCTAAACAACTTTACGCATTGATAATCGAACTACTTCAATCTTGTTCTTGATGAACTTCAGGCGTGCTGCGCCGGTTAATCCTTCAGGAACTTGAATCATTACTGACGTGCGCGGCCCTACTTGGAATATTTCGCCCTGTGGTGACACAACACCCTTCTTTTTTAATTTGGCTGCGTCATAACCCGCTGGCGTTGTGATCCCGTCGGGATTTGTCGCGCCCTTTAGCTGGTAGTGTTTTGAATTTCCTTTTTTCATCTGATCGTCGGCGCTTGAAGTTTAACTAATCGTTCACGCGCTTCAGCCAGCATTGCTTTGGTTTCGTCAAGTTCTGCGGTCATGGCTGTTTGCATTTCATTAAATGCGTCTTTGTCACGTTCGATACGAAACCATTTTTCCTGTTCTTTACTTTTGAATAGCGCAATCCAATTGGATTTAATAACGTCGTAAAACTCCTTAGCTTCAGCCAGATCGTTAATGACCTTCGACATCTTCAGGCTGTCGGATTTTCCTTTGTCAGAATCAACGTATTTCGACCACGCTTTGTGAGCCTGTGAATGGTGCAGGTTCTGCACTTCAATTGGTACTTCTTTAAATTCATTTTCCATAAAGTAGGTTTAAGGATTGAGGTTAAAATTAATATTTATTGTAAATCGTGTTTTCTTAAAAGGTCTAAAAATGCTAATTCGGCTACCTGCTCAACTACTCCATTTCCCGCCATTCGCAAAAGGTCTTCTGTAAAGTTGTACCCATTATTTGTAAGACCCAGCCGGGATTTAAGACGGGTAACTTCCCATTCATATTGATTTTGTCCTTGTCCCATTGGAAAACTTGACGCGGTAACTGATCTATCTTGCCTCTTCCATCTTTTCTCACTGTCTTCATTCCGGGCGTGTCTTTCCAATCCCTTGTGTTCGGAGTTGTCCACATCTTTACTGCTTGATGAAGATTCAGCCCGAAGCCGTTCCCGTTTTTCTTGCTCTGTTTTAGTACTGCCTGGATTTTCCGGATTTCTTCTATCGGCATATCTTTTCTCGTTGCCATTACTGTCGGTGTTGGCCAAGATAGCGAGGATAAACAAGCGGTCGCGTTTGTGAGGCGCGCCAATTTCTTGCGCTGAATAGATTCCTTCGCTAACCTTGTAACCAATTGCTTCCAACCCCCCCCTAACTTCTTGGTATCCAATGTTAAGGTGGTTTCTGACGTTTTCAAAAAAACAAAATTCAGGCATAATTGATTGGATTCCGGAATAAATATAGGGCCAGAGGTGTCTAGGGTCGTCAACTCCTTTTCCTTTTCCAGCAACACTGAAAGGCTGGCAGGGATAACCTCCAAAGATTCCGTGTATTTTTCCTCGAAAGACTTCCCAAGGGAAGGTTTTAATGTTCGAGTGAACAGGTGCTGCACCCAATACACCTTGCTCCATCTGCTTAACCAAGTTCCAAACGATGAAGGCTTCGATCTCCACATAAGCTGCGGTTGTGTGCTTTCTCCAACCAATTCGGGAAGAAGCTCTTTCAAATCCTCTTTCGAGACCAAGCATTCCAGGACATAGTGAGAGAATAACGGGTGATTGTTTGGTAAAATCCACATTTTTATTTTTAGGTTTATTTTTAGTTCAAAGGAACTCTTTGATACCATGATTTTTTAATTCCGAAAATTTGTGCTGGCGGCGACATTTCGCCTAGTTTTATGCCTTTAAGCCATTCGGGCGCGTGATTTTCACACGTAAAAATATACCCTCCTTTACCCCAAAGACATTCGGCACTATGTGTCGCTGTGTTTTTGCAATTCTTGTCGTCACATTTAATTTGTGTGTTCATGTTTTTTTTCGTTTTTGATTACCTGACAAATATACAGCAACCTTTTACATTAATCCACTAATTGACAAATAAATTACGTTTAAAATTTAACAAACGTATTCAACCCGTTGATTCTATTGGCTGGCCATAAAACGCTAAAATGGTGTTTTGTCGAAGGGTATCACCATACCGGCAGACGCAACGCATACATTTTTGCCCGTTTGGTCGGTCACGGCTTGCGCAAATTCAAGCGCATGGCTATTGGTATCGCTCAAATGGATCAGCACGATATTGTTGACCGCTGCCAGATCATTCACTTCAAGCGTCTTCAGACACGTTTCAAGACTCATGTGAGACTTCGCAACCCGATCCTTCAGAAAATCGTCAGCACCGTCGCCATATCGTTCGGCAATGATTTTCTTTGAATAGTTGGCTTCGATCAGCACGTTGTTCAGCCCAGCGAATGAATATTTACACATACACGTGTCAGTCAGGAACAAAACCTTGCCACATTCTTTGTGATGGATCAAGAACCCGACCGGTTCAGCAGCATCGTGCTGAACGTCGAAAGCAATAACACGAAATTCGCCCAGCGAAATTGTCATCGTTTCGGTCGGGAAACATTTTGACCTGTGCGATGTCCAGTTCATTGCCTTGTGCGTTCCACGTGTGGAATAGGTATCAATTCCTAAGTTCTGAAGATGGCCGGCCGCAACAGCGTGATCGTTGTGTTCGTGTGTTATTATGCAGCCCACAACGCTATTGAACGAAAAGCCCATTGCTTCTTTTATTTCCTTCACATGAACGCCTGCTTCGATTATCAACGTTTCGCCGTTGCTGGCGGTTAACAGGTAGCAATTTCCTTTGCTACCTGTCCCTACTACCGTCAACTTCATGTTTAGAATCCTGGACCGTTACCGCCGCCTTCTGTTTTTTTCTTTTCAACTTTTGGCTTCGCTTCAGCTACTGGCTTTTTTACTTCAGACGCTGGGCCGGTTGCCGGTTGTTGTTCCGCTGCCGGTTCTTCAACTTCAATGTGATCGTCGAAAATAACAGACCCGGTGTTTTCATTAACATGATCGTCAATTTTTTCTTCAGTGGTTTTCTTACCGTCAACTTCAAGCTGAATCAATTTGACATAATTATCGTCAATCTTCTGGCTGTCGATAGTAATACTATTGTATGCTGCACGTGAAATTGTTTTGAAAACCATTTCTTCAAACCAGCCTTCAACTTTCAGTTTACCGGATTTTTTTCCGTCCTTCCAGTTGTCCTTTTCACCGCCCCAAAATTCGGCACTGGCATTTTTTGGAATTCTTTTGGTAATGTCAGCAAGGGAAAACAAACGGAGCTTGTTTTTTTCTGGCGCATCAAAATAATTCATGTAATAAAAACCACCCACAACTTCGCCGCGATCAAATGGGTTTTCAGTTTTTTTACCGATTTCAAATGAATACGTTTCAACACGTGTTTTGTCGTTCTTTTTGAATGGTCTGAATTCGTCATTTGAATAAACGACTTCGATAATAACATCGTCAGGAACATCAAGGCCGTATTTTGTTGCCTTCAGTTCGATACCGCGATAACCCAGCATGAAATTGATGTCGTATTTGCCTGTCGATGCGTTTTTATATGGTATCAAGTTGATCTGGTTTGGCTGCATTGGATCAATTCCCAGCGTTGCGAAAATAACCACATCGATTGACATCTTTTCACGGTCGATATTGTCCCACGTGTACGCGAGTGCTTCGCGGTACTGTTCCGATTTTGTCAGCCGCTTTGCTTCAGCAGTTTTCAGCACCATATCCATCTTAATGAAATAGTTCTGAATCAATTTCTGGTGAAACGGTGCAAGTTTAAGTTCGCCTGGTACTGACCCGAAATTTTTCAGCACCATACCAAGAAACCGTTCTGACGGTGTTAGTGATTTTTTTTCTGACACGTTGGTTGTCAACGCTGTCTTTTCTTCTTCTTTGTTCATAAAATTTAGCTTTAGTTTTTAGGTTTTGAAATTACGCAATTCGCAGGACTTTTTCGCCTTTGAGTGCAAATAAATTAATGATCTGTGACGCACAAGGCAAAAGGCTTATGACCGATTCACGGTTGTCAACAAATACCGGCGCAGTCACGTTATAATGTTCGCATAAAGCGTTGATAATATCAATGCCAGCGTTAATTTTTGAAGCGGTATTTGCGTCAAGATAAGGCACGCCGTTTATTGTACAGATGCACGTTTCAGCTTCGCCGCCATTGATCTGCTGTTCAAACATCTTGAAGTTGACGAGTTTGAATTTATCGTTAACAGTGTCTTCGATGAACTGAATTCTTAATTTGTTGAATTTATCGATGATGAACTGCAGTCTTTCGTTTTCAAGAATCGCAGATGAAAGTGTTTTTTCTTCTGCTTCCAATTCCTTCACGCGCGAATTGACTGCTTCAATTTGATCTTCTTTGAATAATTCCTTTTTGATTTCGTCAGCAGCATGAACGATTTCCGCACGTTTTAGTTTTAATTCGGTGGTATCTGGAGCAGCGCCAAGTTCAGCAGTCAGTTTGTTGATTTCGATTTCGCTGTTGTGTTCTTTAAAAAGTAGGTCGTTATATTCTGGATTAACTTCAAGCAATTTTTTAACCTGTTCTTCAACAGAAACTTTTGGAGCAGCGGCAATTCTTGCTTCTTCAGTATTGATGGAAATATTAAGCCCTTCAATTGTGAGGGCAAGAACGCCAATCATTTTTTGGTTTTCTTCTGCTTTTTGCCCGATTTCAATCGCTTCTTTTTCGAGCGCATCGCGTTCAGTTGCCATTGTTTTGCCATTTGCGCTGATTCGTTCCAGATTTGCGTTTTTGTCAGCAGCGAAATTGTCGATCATTTTCTTGCGACGCCCTTCAGTATCGGTTTCTTCAAAGGCACGTTTGCAAGTCGGGCAACAAAAATCTGTATCTGAAAATTTCAATTCACGCGCATTTTCCGCAGACCATTCGGCACGCTTTGCCGTCATGGCTGCCGTTAGTCTTGTAATTTCTGAAACCACAGCTTCTGCACGGGTGGCCAATTGCTTTGCAGTGTTATTATAAGCAACCAGGGTGTTTTGTTTTGACAGCCGGTCATTCTTCATTTTAATCAGTTCCGCGTCACCAGTGTCGGTCGGAATATTCGCACGGGTTTCGTTGTAGATTTTCTGCTTCGCGTCAGACAGCGACATTTTAGCAACCTTCTTTGATTGAATAACGCCTAACTGATCGTTGAACGCTTGCGATTTGTCGGTAACCTGTTTGTCGATATTCCCTAACTGATCGTTTTTAGTTTGCAGCATTAATTTCAGGTGTTCAAAACCCGCTTCAGGAATTTCAGGCTTCGATCTGTTGGCTTCATTAATTCTGTGAGGGATTGCGTCAAGTTCGTCTTTCGATTTCTTAATCTGTGCAGCGATTTGCTTCTTAAATTCTTCAATAGTTTTACCGTCTTGCTCCAACGCTGTCACAACAGGGCCAGAACCTTCAATACCTTTTAATATTTTCATCGTGTCGATGCCGCCAGCAAGTTCAACAAGCACAGCGCGGCGTTCTTGCCATTTTAATTCGTTGAATGCAGTCGGTGACGTAATTAATTTGAAAATATTTTCATTAAATATACTGTCAATCTTCTGCTGGAATTCTTTTTGTGACATTGGTACGTCATTCCAGAAATATGCGGTTTCGTGACCGGTAAATTCAGCCGCTTCAGCTCCTTTTTTCTTTACCCATTTTTCCTTATACACTTTTTTAGGAACAATCATCTGGCCATCGACGATAATTTCGGCCTGAACTTCATGGTCTAAATTTGGAATAACTTTGTTATTTGAATCAAGCGTTTTGATCTCGAAATCTTTTCGACCGGTTGAATCTTTTCCGAAAAACAAC
>Ga0102851_10000045_pt1 | contig 42571 bp, 39 predicted proteins | sample Mud3Dept3metaG_FD_79558 | JGI IMG/M metagenome (GOLD analysis project Ga0102851, IMG submission 79558) | Freshwater wetland microbial communities from Ohio, USA, analyzing the effect of biotic and abiotic controls - Mud 3 Core 4 Depth 3... | ecosystem: Environmental > Aquatic > Freshwater >... | reverse complement strand
CGGGCGGTGGCGGCCCCGATGCCTGCGCTGGCGCCGGTGACCAGAGCGACACGGAGCTCGGCCAGCGGGCTCATCCGTGCCGCACCAGGGACGCCGCCAGGGGTGTTCCCGGCGCCGCCGACGCAGGTTCGGTCTCGGGCAGCGCCGACCCGCCCGCGTGCCCCTCGGCCGCGATCTCGGCCAGCGGCCGCAGCTCAAGGTCGGCGAGGACGCCTTCGAGGCGGGCACCCCAGCCGCGCCGGCCCGCCTCGTGGAAGAAGCGGGCGAAGCCCGTGTAGAGCCCGGGCAGCGGCCGGTCCACGAGCTCCCAGGGGTGCACCACGAGCAGCGCGAACGACGAGCCCTGCGCCGCGCGGCGAAGCCACGACGGCGGCGCGCAGCGCGCGCACCAGCCTCCCGCCGGCAGCCCGAGCCGCCCACCCCAGACCAGCGGCGGGAGCTCCAGGATCCGCGCGCCGTGCTGCCAGGTCAGGGCGGCCGGCTGGCGGGGATTGGCGCGCGAGCCGGCGCCGGGCGACGCCATCAGCGAGCTGTCGTAGGCGAAGCCGAGCTCGGCGATCACGCGCAGACGGGGATTGGCGAGGTTGCGCAGCGACCACTCGGGGGCGCGGAATCCGACCACCGCGCGGCCGATGATCTGCTCCAGGGTCGACCGGGCGCGCTCGACGTCGGCGCGGAAGCGCGCGACGGGGCGATCGTCGGCGCGCAGATGGAGGCGTCCGTGGCAGGCGACCTCGTGGCCGGCCTCGGCGACCTCCCGCACCCGCCCCGGCAGGCGCTCTGCGACCTCCCCGAGCACGAAGAAGGTGGCGCGCAGGCCGAGCGTCGAGAAGCGGGCGAGCGTCTCGGGCAGGAGCCGATCGAGCTCTTCGACGAGCGGCGGCCGCCGCTCCGGGTCGACGTACTCGGGCACCCAGCAGGAGTGGTACCACTCCTCGACGTCGACCGAGAGCGCACGGCCGGCCGCGCCGGGCAGGAGCCGGATCTCAGGCCGGTCCGGGGTCGTCGAAGACCTTGAAGTAGATCGCCGCACAGGAAATCCGGACGGTGTCGAGAACCGGGCGGAAGTGGCTGCCGCCGTCATTATAGATGGTGCTCACCCGCACGTGCTCGAAGCGCGCGCCCATGCGTGCCGCCTTGATCAGCATCTCCGACTCGACCGCGTAGCCGTCGGAGCGGAGGCAGAGCCGTCGAGCCAGGGAGGAGGAGAGCAGCCGGTAACCCGACTGCGAGTCCTCGAGCTCCCTGCCCGTCATCCAGGTCAGGACCCGGGAGCCGATGTAGTTGGTCCAGAAGCGGGAGGAGGGGATCCGCTCGCGGTCGGCGAGCCGCGACCCGATCACCAGATCCGCGTGCCGCGCGTCCCACACCGCGAGCAGCCGGGGCAGGTCGGCCGGATCGTGCTGCCCGTCGGCGTCGAGCAGGGCCAGGGCCGATTCCGCGCCGCCGAGCGCCCGCTCGATGCCGACGCGCAGCGCGTGTCCTTTGCCCCGGTTGCCCGGCAGCGAGAGGACCTCGGCGCCCGCCGCGCGCGCGAGCTCGGCCGTCGCGTCCCGGCTGCCGTCGTCGACGACGACGACGCGCTCGAGGTGACGCCTCACCCCGGCTACGACCGCACCCACCGTGGCTTCGCACTGGTAGGCCGGAATCACGGCGCAGACGTCTGCTCGCGGCACGGAATGCGGTCTTATAGCACACGCTCGCGAAGCGCTCGGAAGGGCCGTCCCTCTTGTCAGCACGAAGCGGCTTGTGACAGTCTTCACGAGTGCCAGGAGACTACCTCCCGATCCTGCTCTCGCTCGGCATCGCGATCGCGCTCGGCGCCGGCCTGATCTGGTTCTCGTGGGCTTCCGGGCTCAAGACCGGCGGGCGGGTCAAGTACTCGACCTACGAATCCGGAGTGCCGCTCCTCGACCGCTCGCGCAAGCGGCTCTCGATCGCCTTCTTCCTGATCGCCATCGACTTCGTGGTCTTCGACGTCGAGGCCGCCTTCCTCTATCCGTGGACGCTGCACGTGCGCGAGGGCGGTTGGCCGCTGTTCTGGGCCGTGATGGTCTTCGTGCTGCTCATCGTCGCCGGATACGCGTACGTCTGGCGCAAGGGCGGCCTCGAGGTCGCCACGCGGGTCGCGCGCGGAATCGGAGGAACGCCCCGGTGAGCGATGGTGGGCGCAACTCCCTTCCGGCCGAGGTCGCAGCCGAGATCGAGGCGCTGCGCCCACGCTACCCCACCGAGGAGGCGCTCCTGCTCCCGGCCCTGCACCTGATGCAGAAGGCGGCCGGTGGCTGGCTCTCGCAAGCGTCGATCGCGGCGGTGGCCGAGCACCTCGGCCTGCCCCCCTCCAAGGTCGCGGGCGTGGTTTCTTTCTACGACATGTTCCACGAGCATCCGGTCGGGCGCCACCGCGTCCGGCTCTGTACGAACCTCTCTTGCCAGCTGCGCGGCTCCGATCAGCTCATGGACGTCCTGCGCGCCGAGCTCGGGGTCGGTCCCGGCGAGGTCACCGGCGACGGCCGCTGCTCGTGGGTCGAGTTCGAATGTCTCGGCTCGTGCGACACGGCGCCGATGGCGATGATCGACGACGACTACCACGAGAATCTCACTCCCGACCGGCTGCGCGCCGCGCTCAAGGGACTGGACTGACATGGCCTTCGAACGGGTGCTGACCCGCAACGTCGGGCGCGCGGCCGCACGGACCGTGCGCGGCTACCGGGAGAGCGGCGGCTACGAGGCGCTCGGCCGGGCGCTCAAGCTGGACCCCGGCGAGATCGTCGAGGAGGTCAAGCGCTCGGGCCTCAGGGGCCGCGGCGGCGCGGGGTTCCCGTGCGGCGCCAAGTGGGGCTTCGTGCCGCGCGGAACCGATCGGACCAAGTACATCGTCTGCAACGCCGACGAATCGGAGCCCGGGACCTTCAAGGACCGCCTGCTCATGGAGCACGACCCGCACCAGCTGATCGAGGGCTGCGTGATCGCGGGACGAGCGGTGGCGGCGAACACGACCTACATCTACATCCGCGGCGAGTACACCCACGCGGCCCGGGTCCTCGAGGAAGCGATCCGCGACGCCTACGACCAGGGGGTTCTGGGGGCGAGCGTGCTCGGCTCCGGCTTCCGCCACGACGTGTACGTGCACCGGGGCGCCGGCGCGTACATCTGCGGCGAGGAGACCGGCATGCTCGAGTCCCTCGAGGGCAAGCGCGGACAGCCGCGCGTCAAGCCGCCGTTCCCGGCCGTGGTCGGCGCCTTCGGCGCGCCGACCGTGATCAACAACGTCGAGACCCTGTGCTGCGTGACGCACATCCTGCAACGCGGCTCCGAGTGGTTCAAGTCGATCGGCACCGACGAGCGCAACACCGGCCCGAAGCTCTACGCGATCTCGGGCCACGTCGAGCGGCCCGGCACGTACGAGTACCCGATCGGCGTCACCTTCCAGGAGCTCCTCGACGGCTGCGGCGGCATGTACCGGGGCCGGGCGCTCAAGGCGTTCATCCCGGGGGGCGCGTCCGCGCCCATGCTCACTGCGGCGGAGAGCGGCATTCGCATGGACTTCGACAACCTGGCCAAGGCGGGCAGCATGCTCGGTTCGGCCGCGGTGATCGTGATGGACGAGACCACCTGCGTGGTGCGAGCGGCGCTGCGCCTGGCGCGCTTCTTCGCTCACGAGTCGTGTGGCCAGTGCACGCCGTGCCGGGAGGGCACCAACTGGATGCGGCTGGTGCTGGAACGAATCGAAAGCGGACACGGCAGCGAAGCCGACCTCGACCTCCTGGCGCGCGTGGTCCCCAACGTCGGCGGCATCTCGCTCTGCGCCCTCGGCGACGCCGCCCAGGGCCCGGTGAAATCCCTGATCGAGAAGTTCGGCGACGAGATCCGCGACAACCTGCGAAACCGGCGCTACCCCCTCCCGCGCGTGCCGTTCTTCGACCTCGGAGCCGTCGCGTAATGCCCATCGTCACGATCGACGATCGCACCCTCGAAGTCCCCACCGGGACCAATCTGGTCGAGGCCGCCTCCCGGGTCGGAGTGCAGATCCCTCACTACTGCTATCACCCGCGACTGTCGGTGGTCGGCCAGTGCCGGATGTGCATGGTCGAGATCCAGGGCATGCCCAAGCTCCAGGCGGCCTGCTCGACCCAGGTCGTGCGCGACGGCATGGTGGTGCGCACCAGCTCCGAAACCGCTGCCGAGGCGCAGCGCGCGATCATGGAGTTCCTGCTCATCAACCATCCCCTGGACTGCCCCATCTGCGACCAGGCCGGGGAATGCGGACTGCAGGACTATTCCTTCAAGCACGGGCAGGCCTTCTCGCGCTTCCGCTTCGAGGAGAAGCGCACTTACCCCGAGAAGGAGCGCATCCCGCTCGGTCCGCACGTGATGCTGAACATGAACCGGTGCATCCAGTGCACGCGCTGCATCCGGTTCACCCACGAGGTGACGAAGACCGGCGAGCTCTCGTTCTTCGAGCGCGGTTCGCACGCCGAGATCGGCACCTTCCCGGACAAGCCGCTCGACAACCCGCTCTCGACCTGCGTGGTCGACATCTGCCCGGTGGGCGCCCTGACCTCGACCCGCTTCCGCTTCGCCGAGCGCGTCTGGTACCTGGACAAGAAGCCCTCGATCTGCACCGGCTGCGACGCCGGCTGCAACATCACGCTGGAGCACCGGCGCGGCGCGATCCGGCGCTACAAGCCGCGCTTCAATCCCGAGGTCAACGACTACTGGATGTGCGACTTCGGCCGCGCCACCCACGAGCGCTACCAGGAGCTGCCGCGCCTGGCGGTGCCGCGGCTGCGCAAGGACGGCGAGGTCGTGGCCGTGGGCTGGCGCGAGGCCCTCGATGCCCTCTTCCACGCCCTGCGCGCCAAGCGCGCCGACGGCGCCACCGCGCTCCTCGGCTCGGGCTTCCTGAGCACCGAGGAGGCCTGGCTCCTGCGCCGGCTCGCGGGCTTCGTCGAAACGCCCCACTTCTCGATCTGGACCGACAGCGGCCCGGCGCGCGCCATCCCCAACCCGGCCGGCGGTATCGTCGGGCGCGAGGCCGCGCCGAACCGCCGCGGCGCCGAGCTGGCGGGACTGGTGGCGGAGGAAGGGGGTCTCGACGCCGAGGCGCTCCTGCTCGGGGACGGCGCTTCGCGCTGCGCGACGCTCCTGGTCGCCGATTCCGACTTCGGCAAGGCGGCGCACGACCCCAAGATCGTCGAGCGGCTGCGCGCGGCGCACTTCCTCGCCGTGATGGGCTGGGCCGACACGCCCCTGGCTCGCGCGGCGGATCTCGTGCTGCCGGTCGCGACCCATGCCGAGCGGGACGGCACCTTCGTCAACGTCAACGGGCGCCTGCAGCGATTCGAGCGCGCCTTCCCGCCGCCTTCGCACGTGCGGCCCGCGATCGAGGTGCTCGCCGACCTGCTCTCGCGCTTCGACCCGAAGTGGGCTTCGGTCTCCACCGCCGTGGTCTTCGACCTGCTCGCCGAGGAGCTGCCCGCTCTTGCCGGCCTGCGCTGGGCGGAGATCCCCGCCACCGGCGTGCCGATCGTCCATGCCTCCGCGGGGGCCGCGCCGTGAGCCCGGAGACGGTCGCCACCCTGGCCAAGATCGGTGTGTGGCTGACCGCGCTCCTGAGCGTCGCTCCGGCCATGCTCTGGTTCGAGCGCAGGATCCCGGCCTTCATGCAGGACCGGCTCGGCCCCAACCGGGTCGGCCCGCTCGGTCTCCTGCAGGGGATCGCGGACGCGGTCAAGTTCATCTTCAAGGAGGAGTTCACGCCGGCCAACGCCGACCGGCCGCTCTTCCTGCTCGCTCCCGTCCTCGCGCTGATTCCCGCCCTGACCACCTACCTGGTGATCCCCTTCGGCCCCGAGGTGGTGATCGGTGGGCACAGCACGAAGCTCGTGGTCATCGACTCCGACTCGGGCGTGCTGCTCTTCCTGGCCCTCGCCAGCCTCGGCGTCTACTCGCTGGTGCTCGCCGGCTACAGCTCGAACAACAAGTATTCGCTGATGGGCTCCATCCGGGCCTCGGCGCAGATGGTCAGCTACGAGCTCGCGCTCACCACCGCCGTGGTGTGCGCCCTGATCCCGGCGGGCACCCTGAACCTGGCCGAAGTCGTCGACTACCAGCGCGCGCACCTGTGGCAGGCGATCTCGCAGCCGATCGGGATGCTGGTCTTCCTGGTCGCGGCCTTCGCGGAGACCAACCGCCTCCCCTTCGACCTCCCCGAGGCCGAGTCGGAGCTGGTCGCGGGCTACCTGACCGAGTACGGCGGCCTGCGCTGGGCGATGTTCTTCATGGGCGAGTACATGTCCATGACCACCCTCTCCGCGCTCTTCGTCACGCTCTACTTCGGTGGCTGGTCGCTGCCCTTCGTAGACTTCTCCGGGCTCTCCGGGCTCGTCCAGGCGCTGATCGGATTCACGGTCCTCGCGGCCAAGATCGCCGCCATGCTGTTCCTGTTCGTCTGGGTGCGCTGGACCTTCCCGCGCTTCCGCTACGACCAGCTCATGCGCCTGGGCTGGAAGGCGCTCCTGCCCCTCGCGGTGCTCCAGCTCGTCGCCACCGCGGCGCTCACCGTCGGAGGGGTCCTCTGATGGAGCTCGCGGTCTTCGTGCTCTTCGGCCTCGCCGCGCTGGTCTCCGCCGCCCTGGTCGTGGCCCACCGCAACCCGGTCTATGCCACCATGAGCCTGGTCGTGACGCTGGTCTCGACCGCCGTCCTGTTCGTGCTGCTCGGCTCGCCCTTCCTCGCCGCGCTCCAGATCCTGCTCTACACCGGGGCGATCCTGGTGCTCTTCCTGTTCGTCATCATGCTGCTCAACATCGGGCGCGAGCGGTCCTCGGGCGCGCGGTCGCCGGCCCAGACCTGGTCGGCCGTGATCCTCGCGTTGCTCCTCGCCGGCTCGCTCGGCCGCCTCGTGTGGGATGCGCACAAAGACTCCGAGGCGCCCCCGCTCGACGCCACTTTCGTCTCGCTGCGCGGCCTCTCGGAACAGCTCTTCTCCTCCTACCTGCTCCCCTTCGAGCTGATCGGACTCCTGCTCCTGGTGGCGGTGGTGGCGGCGAGCTGGCTCGCCCGGCGCCACGAGGAGGACGAGCCCGAGGTCGCGGCGCCGTCTCCCGAGGACCGGCCATGACCGTGCCGGTCTCCTGGTACCTCCTGCTCGCCGCCGCGCTGTTCGCGATCGGCGTGATCGGCGCCCTGACCCGCCGCTCCGGGATCGCGATCTTCCTGTCGATCGAGCTGATGCTCAACGCCGCCAATCTCACGCTCGCCGCCTACTCCCGGCTGCTCGGCGACCGGGCCGGCCAGATGGTGGTGTTCTTCGCGCTCGCCGTCGCGGCGGCCGAGGCCGCGGTCGGGCTGGCTCTCTTCATCAACATCTTCCGGCTGCGCCGGACCATCGACGTCAACCGCCTCAACCTGATGCGCTGGTAGCCCGATGCGCCCCCTCGACCTGCTCTGGCTGATCCCGGCCCTCCCGTTCGCGGGGGCGGCCGTCAACGGGCTCCTGCTGCGCAACCGGCACAAGCCCCTGGTCACGGCGATCGGCGTCGGCGCCCCCGGCCTCTCGCTGGTCCTCGCGCTCGCCGCGCTCTGGGACTACGTCGCCAACCTCCGCCCCCAGCCGTTCGAGCAGTTCCTCTACGCCTGGACGACCGGCAGCCTCGCGATCGACGTCGCGTTCCGGGTCGACCCGCTCTCCGCGGTGATGCTGTTCGTGGTGACCTTCGTCGGCTTCTGGATCCACGTCTACTCCGTGGGCTACATGGGCCACGACCCGGGCTACCGGCGCTTCTTCGCCTACATGAACCTGTTCATGGGGGCCATGTTGCTGCTCGTCCTGGGCAACAACCTCCTGGTCATGTTCGTGGGCTGGGAGGGCGTGGGGCTCTGCTCGTACCTTCTGATCGGCTACTACTTCGAGGAGGCGTTCCCGCCCTTCGCCGGCAAGAAGGCATTCGTCGTCAACCGCATCGGAGACTTCGCCTTCCTGCTCGGGATCTTCACCCTCTTCTCGGAGTACGGGACGCTCCACTTCGGCCAGCTCACCGAGCGCATCCTCGCGGATCCCGGGGCCGCGCAGCGGCCCTTCCTGCTGGGACTCTCGCTCGCCGGCTTCACCGCGCTCTGCTTCTTCATCGGCGCCACGGGCAAGAGCGCCCAGATCCCGCTCTTCGTCTGGCTGCCCGACGCGATGGCCGGTCCGACGCCGGTCTCCGCCCTCATCCACGCCGCCACCATGGTCACGGCCGGCGTCTACATGGTGGTGCGCACCAACGTCCTCTACCAGATGGCGCCCGAGATCTCGACCCTGGTGGCGGTCATCGGCGCCGCCACCGCGATCGTGGCCGCCACCATCGGCCTGGCCCAGAACGACATCAAGAAGGTCCTCGCCTACTCCACCGTGTCGCAGCTCGGCTACATGTTCCTGGCGGCGGGGGTCGGGGCCTACGTCGCGGCGATCTTCCACCTCGCCACGCACGCGTTCTTCAAGGCCTGCCTCTTCCTCGGCTCGGGCTCGGTCATCCACGCCATGGGCGGCGAGCAGGACATGCGCAAGATGGGCGGGCTCAAGAAGCAGCTGCCCGCCACCTACCGGACGTTCTGGATCTCGACGCTCGCCATCGCCGGCATCCCGCCGCTCGCCGGCTTCTTCTCGAAGGACGAGATCCTGGCGGGGACCTTCGCCCATCCCGGAGCGCTCTATCGGGTGCTCTGGGTGGTCGGCCTCCTCACCGCCGGCCTGACCGCCTGCTACATGTTCCGCGCCGTCTACCTGACCTTCGAGGGCAAGTTCCGGGGCAGCCACGAGCAAGCGCACCACCTGCACGAGTCGCCGCGGGTGATGACCGTGCCGCTCGTGGTGCTCGCCACGGGCGCCGTGGTGGCGGGCTGGATCGGGATTCCGAAGGGCGTCTGGGAGACCTTCGGGGCACACGACCGCAACCTGCTCCACCACTTCCTCTCGCCGGTCGTGGCCGAGGTGCACGGAGCGGGCGCCGAGCACGGCATGTCGCACCTGGTCGAGTGGCTGCTCATGGCTGCCTCGGTGGCGATCGCGCTCGCCGGTATCGGCATCGCGCGCAGCCAGTGGAAGCGGCGCGGGCTGGAGGCCGACGCTGCCTTCGCCGCCAGGACCCCGGTGGTCCAGCGGCTGCTCGAGAACAAGTACTGGGTCGACGAGATCTACGACCGCCTGGTCGTGCGTCCGCTGGCCGCCCTGGCGCGCGGGTGCTGGAAGATCGTGGACACCCTGATCATCGACGGCGGACTCCATGTCGGCGCCTTCGTCACCGAGCTCACGGGTGACCTCGGCCGCTTCACGACCACCGGCAACGTCCGCCAGTACGCGCTCTACTTCCTCGGCGGCGTGGTCCTCCTCTTCTGGTGGATGGTCCTCTGATGGGCGGCTCCTTCCTCTCGCTCCTGCTCGGCGACACCGTCACACGCCTGGTCTTCTTCCCGACGCTGGCCGCCGTCCCGCTCCTCTTCATGGGCAAGGCGAAGCCGATCGCGGTGAAGCTCTACGCGCTCGCCGTCTCGCTGGTCGAGATCGGGCTCATGCTGGCCTGGACGGCCGCGCACTGGGATGCGGCCGGCCTGGTGGTCAAGGACCCCGTCCTGCCCTGGCTCGAGATGCCCTCGCTCTCGATCGTCTACGAGGTCGGCATCGACGGCATCTCGCTGCCGTTGGTCCTGCTCACCGGGCTGCTGCTGCCGGTCGTGGTGCTCGGCTCCTGGAAGGGGGTCGACCGGCACTGGACCGGCTTCACGACCGCCCTGCTGCTGCTCACCACCGGCATCCTCGGCGCCCTCGTCGCCCTCGACCTCCTGGTCTTCTACGTCTTCTGGGAGGTCATGCTGATTCCGATGTACCTGATCATCGGCATCTGGGGCGGCGAGCGCCGGATCTACGCGGCGGTGAAGTTCTTCCTGTTCACCATGGCGGGAAGCCTGCTGATGCTGATCGGCATCCTCTGGCTCGGCTGGACCTACGGCCGTCTCACCGGACTCTGGAGCTTCCGCTATCAGGATCTCCTGCGCCTCGACCTGCCGGTCGAGCAACAGCTCTGGCTGTTCGGTGCCTTCGCCCTCGCCTTCGCGATCAAGGTGCCGATGTTCCCGTTCCACACCTGGCTGCCCGACGCCCACGTCGAGGCCCCCACCGGCGGCTCGGTCATCCTGGCCGGCATCCTGCTCAAGCTCGGGACCTACGGCTTCCTGCGCTTCGCGCTGCCCCTGTTCCCGCACGCTGCCGACCGTCTGGCGCCCTGGCTGCTCGGGCTCGCGGTGATCGGCATCGTCTACGGCGCCCTGGTCGCCTGGGTGCAGCCGGACATGAAGAAGCTGGTCGCCTACTCCTCCATCGCCCACCTGGGCTTCGTGATGCTCGGCATCCTGGCCTGCGACCTCATCGCCTGGCAGGGGGCGCTGATCCAGATGGTCAACCACGGCCTCTCGACCGGCGCGCTCTTCCTGCTCGTGGGCATGCTCTACGACCGGCGCCACACCAAGAAGTTCGAGGATTTCGGCGGGATCGCCAAGGTCGTGCCGTGGTTCGCCTTCTTCCTCGTCTTCTCGACCCTCGCCTCGGTCGGCCTGCCCGCTCTCAACGGCTTCGTCGGCGAGTTCCTGATCCTGGTCGGGGCCTGGCGTGCGGGCCTCCACCTGCTCGTCGCCATCTCCACCTTCGGCGTCGTGCTGGCCGCGATCTACCTGCTCCACCTCCTGCAGAAGACGATCTGGGGTCCCCTCACCCGCGAGGAGAACCGGGGCCTGCGCGACCTCGACGTCCGCGAGGTCCTGGCGCTGCTGCCGCTGTGCGTCTTCATGCTGTGGATCGGTGTCGCGCCGAAGACCTTCCTGGAGCCGAGCCGGCCTGCTCTGGAGGCGGTCCTCGCCGACTACCGCGCGCGCCTCGCGCAGCCGGCGCCGGCGGCGCCCGGCCTCGGCGCCTCCCGCAACCCGGCCGAGGCGGGGCGCAGCTTCCTCGTCGATCTCGACGCCCCGGATCGCGGAGTCCAGCCATGAATCCGCTCTTCGCGGTCCCGACGGCCGATCTCGCGAGTCTCGCGCCCGAGCTGCTGCTGACCGCCGCGGCGACGGTCCTGCTGCTGCTCGAAGCGTTCGCTCCCGCCCTGCGCCGCGCGTTCGTTCCGGCCGGCCTGGCCGCGACGATCGGCGCCGCCTGGCTGCTCACCGGCTCGGACCCGGGTCCCGCGTTCCACGGCCTGGTGGAGAGCTCGCCGCTGACGCGCGCGTTCTCGCTCACCGTCCTGCTCGCCACCGCGCTCGGCCTGCTCGCCGCTCCGGGCTACCTGCGCCGGGCGCGGCTGCTCGCCGGCGAGTACCCGGCCCTGATCCTCTGGTGCGCTGCGGGTCTCCTGATCCTGATCCGGTCCACCGAGCTGCTGACCCTCTTCCTCGCGCTCGAGCTGTTCTCGGTCGCCCTCTATGCGCTCGCGGCCTTCCATCGGCGCTCGGCGCGGTCGGCGGAGGCAGGGCTCAAGTACTTCCTGATGGGCGCCTTCGTGAGCTCCTTCCTGCTCTACGGCGTGGCGCTGCTGTTCGGAGAGACCGGGAGCACCCGCCTCGACGGCATCGCGGCGGCGCTCGCCGCCGGCAACGGGTCGCCCGGGCTGCTGCTCCTCGGCTCGCTGCTCGTCGCCACTGCCTTCGCGTTCAAGCTCAGCCTGGTGCCCTTCCACGCCTGGGCGCCGGACGTCTACCAGGGGGCGCCGAGCCCCTTCGTCGCCTTCCTGTCGGTGGCGCCCAAGGTGGCGAGCGCGGTGGTGCTGGTGCGGCTGGTGACGCTGTTCGCCGACTCTCCGATCGGCGGCCGGTGGCCGGACGTGATCGCCCTCCTCGCGGTCGTGTCGATGCTGGCGGGCAATCTCTTCGCGCTGGTCCAGCGCGACATCAAACGCATGCTCGCTTACTCGGGCGTGGCCCACATGGGCTACCTGATGATCCCGCTGGCGTCTCCGGGCAACGCCGCTTGGCGCCCGGTGCTCGTCTACCTGGTCGCCTACGCGCTGATGAACGCCGGCGCCTTCGTCGTCGTGTCCATGCTCTATCCGAGCTCCGACGACCAGCATCCGATCGCCGGGCTGTCGGGCTGGGGCTACCGGTTCCCGGCGCTCGGCATCTGCCTGACCGTGTGCATGGTGTCCCTGGGCGGCATCCCGCCGACCGCGGGCTTCATCGGCAAGTACCTGGTCTTCCTGCACGCGATCCAGCACCAGCAGCTCTACCTCGCCCTGGTCGGCATCGCCGCCAGCCTGATCAGCGTGGTCGTCTACCTGCGCGTCGTCTACATGCTCTACATGAAGCCCGAGATCGCCGCGCCGCAGGACGTCGCGCCCGACTTCGGCGGCCAGGTCGCGGCCGTGGTCGCCGCGGCGGGCAGCCTGCTGCTCGGCCTCTGGCCGGCCCTGCTCATCGATTGGGCGGTCGCCTCCCTGCCGGTCGGCTGAGCTCGGCGCCGCGCGCGGTTTCGTGTCCCTCAAACCCACCTCACCCGGCCCGGGAGCTCGTTCCGCTCGCGCCGCGTCGCGGGCGGGACGCCCGGCGCTGCCCGAGGGCGTCTCGCCCCTGACCGTCAACCGCCTCTCGGTCTACCTCCGCTCGCTGCGCCAGCTGCTCGAGCAGGGCGTGCGCAGGATCTCCTCGCAGCAGCTCGGGCGCGCGTTCCACCTCTCCCCCACCCAGATCCGGAAGGACCTCGCGCAGTTCGGGGAGTTCGGCGTCCGCGGCCAGGGCTACGACGTCGCGACGCTCGCCGACCACCTCTCCGCGCTGCTCCAGGTCGATCGCACCCACCGGCTGGTGATCGTCGGGATGGGCAACCTCGGCACCGCGCTCGCCCGCTTCCCGGCCTTCAATACCGGCAGCTTCGTGGTCGTGGCGGGCTTCGATTCCGACCCGGCCAAGATCGGGGGCCGCGTCGGCCCGGTGACCGTTCACGCCATCGAGGAGCTGCCCGAGGTGGCGCGCCGGACCGGTGCCGAGATGGCGATCCTCGCGGTCCCCGCGGCCGCAGCGCCGGCGGCGTTCCGCTCCCTGGCCGAGGCCGGCATCGTGGCGGTGCTGAACTTCGCGCCGGTGACCCTCCCGCCGCTGCCCGGCTGCCGGGTCAAGAACGTGGATCTGCGCATCCAGCTCGAGGAGCTCGCCTTCTTCCGCACCGCCGCGGCGGAGCCGCCCGATCCGCCGGTGTAGAATCCGGCCAGGAGGTCAGAGCCATGAAGCGACGCGTGCGGCCCCGCGGCCGAGACGATGCGGGTTTCTCCCTGGTCGAGCTGCTGGTCGTGATCGTGATCATCGGCCTCCTGGCTCTGTGGGGCATCCCGGCCCTCCTCAACACCCTCAACCGGACCCGGCTCGTCAACACCTCCAAGGAGATCGCCACCCAGTTCCAGCTCGCCCGCCTCGAGGCGATCAAGCGGGGCGGTCTCAACGGCAACCTGCGCAACCAGGTCACCGTGGTCTTCTACGACGTGGGGCAGCGTTCGATCGCGCTGCTGGTCGACGAATCCCCCGACGCCACGTTCAATCCGGTGACCCCCTACGGCGGGCTCTACACCCTGCCCACCGGGGTGAATCTCCAGGCGCCCGGCGAGGCGATCGAGGGCCCCAAGTCGATCGTGGGATGGGACGAGGGCGGCCCGCCCGACGCCTTCGACGGGCCCACCTTCCTGTCGGACGGCTCCGCCCTGCGGGCGGGAGCGTTCCGGATCGCCGACACGCGCGGCAACTTCCTCGAGGTGCGTATCGACTTCCCGGCCACCGGCAAGGTGGTCATCCAGAAGTGGTTCGGGGGCAACGTCGACACCGACTGGTTCGAGAACGGCGAAGCCGGCAACAAGTGGCAATGGTAGGCGCCCGTCCTCGTCTCAGGGCTCGCGCACGTAGAAGGTGAGCGCCGTCTCGCCGTAGCGCCTGACCTCGCGCCGGATCAGGCCCCCGCCGCGCTCGGGCGGCGCGCAGCGCCGCGAATGCTCGAACGCGAGCTCGCCGCCGGACGCGAGCACGAGCGCCGTGGCGAGCAGGAGCGGCTCGGTCACGGTCCACGCATAGGGCGGGTCGGCGAACACGAGGTCGAAGCGCTCTCCCGCGGCGCCCAGCGTGCCGAGCGCCTCCGGCAGGGCGCCCCGCAGAAGGCGGGCGGCGCCCGGGGCCACGAGCTTCAGGTTCCGCTCCAGGGCGCGCTGCGGCTCCCGGCCCGATTCGACGAACACCGCCTCGAGCGCGCCCCGACTCAGCGCTTCGAGTCCGACGCTCCCCGAGCCCGCGAAGAGGTCCAGGAAGCGCGCTCCGGGGATCCGCTCGCGCCAGATGTCGAGCAAGGCCCCGCGCACTCTCGCCTCGCTCGGACGGATGCCGGTAGGCACCACCAGCGCGCGTCCCTTGAGCTCTCCGGCTTCGATCCGGACTCCGCGCGCTGCCTTCAGGAGCCGTTCCTCCGCGACAGGAGGCGGACGAAGAAACGTCGGAAGCCGTCCCTCGGCACGTAGATGGTGAGCGGCTGGTCGGGCGACGAGAGCTCCACCCCGAGCCCGTCGGCCGTGAAGGAGATCACCTCGAAGCGCAGGCCGTCGGTGCGTTCCAGCAGGTCGCCGGGCCTGGGTTCGTAACGGGCCGGCAGGTCGCTCTCGCGCACCGCGGTCTCGGCCACCGCTTCGATGTCGCGCACCACCGCCAGCACGGTCTGCAGCGCCAGGCTGTGGGACGCGTAGCGCCCGAACCGGAAGCGGAGCGGCGCCCGATCCGGCAGGTCGAGGGCGAGCAGGCAGGACTCGACCCACGCTCCGCCCGGCGAGTCGCCGCGCAGGTCGGTCTCGGACAGATCCTGCTCCGAGATCCGACGCACGAAGGCGGCCGCATCCTCCGCGCCGACCTCGCCAAGCCGCATCGCCTCCTGTCCGGGCGGGCCCTCCAGCAGCCGGACGGTGCCGTTGGCGAAGAGCGTCACCTCGCGCCTGCCGATCGTGCTGGAGCAGTCCTCCCGCACCAGGACACGCGACCGTGGGTCCTCGCTCTCCCCGTCGGCCGGGGCCGTGGCGAGCATCAGGAGCAGGACCCCGGCCGCGTGCGCTGCGATCATCCTTCCGCCTCCTCGAAGCTCTGCAGCGCGAAGCGCAGCTCGTCCCCGGCCCCGATGCGCGCGTCGAGCCGCGCCTCCCGCGTGCGCTCGAGTGCACGCCGGATGCCGGGGCCGGGCGGCAGGCCGGCGGCCACCAGGTCCGCGCCCCGCACACGCAGCCGGAGCGGGCGGAGCTCGGCCAGATCGCGCTCGACCCAGCGGCGCGCGCCCGGTCCGCGGGCCGCCACCGCCGCCAGTTCCTCCGCGCTGCACGGCGCGAGCGCGCGCGCCACCGCGTGCGCCGGGGGCTCGCTCTCGCGGGCGAGCAGCGAACCGGCCCGCTCCACCCGATCCGGCCCGGCGACGACGAGCTCGCGCTCGCCGGCCGCCAGCGCGAGCCGGGCCGCCAGGCGGCGGCGCGCGGGCCGGGCGAGCGGAACGGCGAGCAGCAGCAACGCCAACCGCCAGGCGGAAGGCGCCCCCGGATCGCGCCCCGCCCAGTCCAGCGCCGCCACCGTCTCGACCCATTTCGCAATGAGCTCCGCGCCCGGATGCGCCCCTTCGAGATCGGGGTCGAGGGCCTTCCACAGGCCCAGCTCCGCGCCGCGGGCGAACGCCTGGACGAGGTTCCCGGTGGCGTCGAGCAGGAGCGCCAGCTCGCACCGGAGCCGGTCGCCCGATACGCCCGCGAGGGCGGCGCCGCCGAGCGCTTCGCGGGCCTGGGCTTCCGTGGCGGACTCGAAACGGAACCCGAACCTGCGCTCGAAGCGCAGCCCGCGCAGGATGCGGGTCGGGTCGTCGCGGAACGAGGCGTCGTGCAGGACGCGCAGGCGCCCGGCGGCCAGGTCCGCGCGTCCGCCCACCGGGTCGCGCAGCTCGGGCGGCGGTGGCTCGATCCGGAGCGCGAGCGCGTTGATCGTGAAATCGCGCCGCTGAAGATCGCGGTCGAGCCCGGCGGGCTCGACTCGCGGCAGCGCGCCGGGCGCCTCGTAGCGCTCCGACCTCGCCGCCGCGACGTCGACGGCGGCACCGTCGTCGAGCTCGACCGTGGCGGTGAGGAAACGGTCGTGTCGCCGCAACCTGCCGCCCAGCGCCTCGGCGAGCCCCGCGGCGAGCCGCTCGGCGCGCCGGGCGCCTTCCACGACCAGGTCGAAGTCCGCGGTCGGCTCGCCGCGCAGCAGGTCGCGCACGCCGCCGCCCACCCACCAGGTCTCGATCCGGAGCTCTCGGGCCGCGGCGCGGATCGCGCCGAGGCGGCCGCCGAGCGGCGCGGGCAGCCGTTCGAGCAGCGCGGGCAGGCTCCTCGGCTCGGCGAGCGCGGGCACGGTCCGATTCTACGTCCTGGGCGCGCTCAGAGCCCGAGCCGCTCGACGCTGCCCGCGCCCACCAGGCGCTCGATGGCGGCGGCGAGCTCCGGCGAGTAGGCCACGCGCAGACGCTCGCCGGCCTCGATCTCCACCGCGCCGCCACCTGCGTCCCGACGGATCACGAAGCGGACCGGCGCCTCCCCCGGGTGATCGGCGAGCAGGTCCCGGAGCTCGACGAGCAGCCCCTTGGAGGCCCGCTCGGGGATCGCCACGCGCACCCCGGTGACCAGCCTGCGCGCCGCCCGCTCGATCGGCACCAGCTCGTCGGCGGTCAGCTCGTGCTCCCCACCCCGTTCGCGGACGACCCCGCGCACCAGCAGGGCGGCGTCCTCCACCAGCAACGGCTCGTACTTGCGCAGCGCGTCGACGAAGAGCGTCACGTTGATACTGCCGGTCAGATCCTCGAGCACGAAGCGTCCCATCACCTTGCCCGCGTTCGGACCGCTCTTGATCTTGGCCCTCTTGATGCGCGTCACCAGCCCGCCCACCGTGGCCTCGCCCTGGAAGCCCTCGCGGAGCTCGCGCGTCGTGTGCGTGGTGAGCGCCTTGAGGCGTGCCTCGAAGGGAGCCAGCGGATTGCCGGTCAGGAAGAAGCCGAGCGCCTCCTTCTCGGCGCGCAGGCGGTGCTCCTCGGGCCACGCCGTCACCGCATCGTCGATCGCCGGCGCGGTCTGCTCGTGCGAGCCGGCGGCGAACAGGCTGCCCTGGCCCGCCTCCTCGGCGCGCCGCCGCCGCTGCGCCCAGTCGACGGTCCGCTCGAGCGCCGCCGCGAGTGCGGCGCGATGCTGGCCGAAGGCGTCGCAAGCGCCGGACTTGACGAGGGTCTCGAGCACCTTCAGGTTGACGGCGCGCGGATCCACCTCGGCGACCAGCTGCGCGAGGCTGCGGAACCGGCCCACCCGGCGACGCGCCGTGAGCACCGCCTCGGCGGCGGCCTCACCGAGACCCTTGACGCCGCCCAGCCCGAAGCGGATGGCCTCGCCGTCGACGTTGAACGACCACTCGCTGACGTTGACGTCGGGCGGCAGCACGGGGATGCCCATCTCCCGGCACTCCGAGACGTACTTGACGAGATCGTCGGTCGAGGCGATCTCCGAGGAGAGCATCGCGGCCATGAACGCGACCGGGAAGTGCGCCTTCAGGTACGCCGTCTTGTACGCCAGCATGGCGTAGGCCACGCTGTGGCTCTTGTTGAAGCCGTAGCCCGCGAAGGGCTCGATGTAGTTCCACAGCTCCTCGGCCTTGGCGCGGCGGAACCCCTTGCGCTCCGCGCCGGCCAGGAACTTCTCCTTCTGCTCCGCCATCACCTCGGCCTTCTTCTTGCCCATCGCCTTGCGCAGGACGTCGGCCTCGCCCATGCTGTAGCCGGCGATCTCCACCGCGAGCTGCATCACCTGTTCCTGGTAGGCGATGACCCCGTGGGTCTCACGCAGGATGGGCTCGGTTTCGGGCAGGATGTAGGTGACCTTCCGGCGTCCGAGCTTGCGCGCGATGAATTCGTCGACCATGCCGACCGAGAGCGCGCCCGGCCGGTAGAGGGCGTTGAACGCCGCCAGCTCCTCGAAACGCGAGGGCTGCGCGCGCTTGAGCATGTCGCGCATGCCGGCGGACTCGAACTGGAAGATGCCGCTTGTCCGGCCCTCGGCGAAGATCCGGAACGTCTCCGCGTCGTCGAGGGGTACCGCGTCGAGATCCAGATCGATGCCCCGGTGCCGGAGGATGTTGAGGGCGTCGTCGACCACGGTCACGGTCTTCAGGCCGAGAAAGTCCATCTTGAGGAGACCCAGGCGCTCGACCCCCTTCATGTCCCACTGGGTGACGATCTCGTCCTTGTTGGTCTTGTAGAGCGGGACGATCTCGTCGATCGGCACCGGCGTGATCACCACGCCCGCCGCGTGGACCGAGGCGTGCCGGGTGAGGCCCTCGAGCCGCGAGCCGATCTCGACCACCTCCCGGATCTTGGCGTCGCTCCTCATCTCGGCTGCGAGACTGTCCACGGTCCTCGCCGCCTCGCCCAGAGACTTCTCCATCTCGGGCAGCAGCTTCGCCACCCGGTCCACCGCGGCGAACGGCAGCCCCATGACCCGCCCGACGTCGCGCAGGACGCCTTTCGCGGCCAGGGTCCCGAAGGTGATGATCTGGGACACCCGGTCGCGTCCGTACTTCTCGGCGACGTACTGCAGCACTTCGCCCCGGCGCCGCTGGCAGATGTCGGTGTCGATGTCGGGCATCGACCGGCGCTCGGGGTTGAGGAAGCGCTCGAACAGGAGGTCGTACTGCAGCGGGTCGATGTCGGTGATCCGCATCGCGTAGGAGACCAGCGACCCGGCCGCCGATCCCCGCCCCGGGCCGACCGGAATCGAGTTCTCGCGCGCGTTGCGGATGAAGTCCCAGACGATCAGGAAGTAGCCGGCGAAGCCGACGCGCCGGATGACGTCGAGCTCGTGGCGCAGGCGCTCCCGGTAGGCCTCCTCCGGGTGACGGGAGAAGACCTCTGGAGTACGGCGCCGGAGCTCGGCCAGCCGCGCTTCGAAGCCTTCCTGGGCCACCGACGTGAAATAGGAGTCCACCGTCTCGCCCGCGGGCACCGGAAACTCCGGCAGGTGCACCCCGCCCTCGCCGATCTCGACCTGGCAGCGCTCGGCGATGGCGAGCGAGTTCTCGAGCGCCTGCCCGTCGCCGGGGAAGATGCGCGCCATCTCCTCCGCGGTCTTGAGGTAGAACTCCTGGGTCGCGTACCGCATGCGATCGGGATCGGCCAGGGTGGTCTGCGTGCCGATGCAGAGCAGCACCTCGTGCGCCGCAGCGTCCTGCTGGCGCAGGTAGTGGCAGTCGTTGGTCGCCACCAGCGGAATGTCCAGGCGCCTGGACATGCGGCGCAGGACCTCGTTGGCCGCACGCTGCTCCGGAATGCCGTGATCCTGGAGCTCGAGGAAGAAGTTCCCGTCCCCGAGGATCTCCCGGTAGCGTCTCGCGGTCGACTCCGCATCCTCTTCCCGACGCGCGAGGATGCGCTCGTTCACCTCCCCCTTCAGGCAAGCCGAGAGACCGATCAGGCCCTCGGCGTGGCGCGCGAGCAGATCGTGGTCGATGCGCGGCTTGTAGTAGTACCCGTCGAGGTAGGAGCGCGTGGTGAGCTTGATCAGGTTGCGCCAGCCGGTCATGTCGCGCGCCAGCAGCACCAGATGGTTGCTCGACTTGCGCTGCGGATCCCGCTCGGTGTGCGGTCCCTGCGCGACATAGGCCTCGATGCCCAGGATCGGCTTGATCCCGGCCTTCCGGGCGCGGTCGTAGAACTCGATGGCCCCGAACAGGTTGCCGTGATCCGTGATGGCGAGCGCCGGCATGCCGGCGAGCCGGGCCGCGGCGATCACGTCGTCGAGGCGATTGGCGCCGTCGAGCAGGCTGTACTGGGTGTGGAGGTGGAGATGGACGAACGACATCAGCGCCCGCCGTCCGGCGCCTGCGGGCCGCGCCGCCGGCGCGGCGCGTCGCGAACCGGCGACCCCGCCCTCACGTCGCCTCCCCCGCGAAGCGATTGGCACGCACGATGTAGTCGACACCCGAGGCGACCGTCACCACGGCCACCAGGTAGGCGGCCACCATGGCGGCCGGCTCGAGGCGCAGGTCGAGGCCCGACAGCAGGACCAGGATCACGGTCGCGACCTGCAGCGCGGTGTTCACCTTGCTCAGGGGGCTCGGCGGGAAGCGGGTCACACCCGAGGCCAGGTAGAGGAGCAGCGCGACCACCACGATCACGACATCGCGTGTGATCACCAGCGCCGTGACCCACGCGGGCAGCACGTAACCGGCGTGCAGGTTCGGGATCGCGAGCACGACGTAGGAGGTGACGAGCAGGAGCTTGTCCGCGGCCGGGTCGAGGTAGGCGCCGAGCACGGTCTGCTGGCGCCAGATGCGCGCGATCGCTCCGTCGAGCGCGTCGGTGATCCCGGCCGCCGCGAAGACCCAGAGCGCCCCGCGCACGTCGCCGGCCAGCACCGAGATCACGAACACCGGGACCAGGGCCATGCGCAGGACGGAGAGGAGGTTCGGAACGTTGAAGGTCACGGCTCGCTCTCCCCCGCGGCCAGCGCGCCGCGGATCCAGGACATCGCCTCCTGTCCCGACAGCACTGCGCCGGGCAGGCAGTCGCTCGAGGACCCGGTCAGGCCGCAGTCCGCCGCGGCGTCGCACAGTGCCTCCCGGGACCAGCCTCCCGCCGGGGCGAGGCGCGAGCACGAGGGCGGCGAGCTCCCGGCGCTCGCCGCGCGGAATACCGCCTCGAGCGCTTCCCCCCTCCGGATGGCGCGGTCCGGCTCGAAGCGGTGGAGGTTCTCGTCGACGCGCATGAGGCCGAGGTTGACCACGCGCACCACCTCGTCCTGCGCCGGGTGACCGACCACGTCGGAGGCGATCCTCCCGACCGCGGTGCGCCCGCCGCGAACGCCCGGGACCAGCCAGTAGAGCAGCCGCGCGAACTCGGCGCGCGAGAGAGGGTTCCGCCGCGCAGCGGCCTGCACCGCCTCCGGGGCGTGTCCGAGCCGCCACAGGAAGCGCGCACGATCGAGCGCCACCTCGACGCGCGCATCGTCCGGCCGAGCCGCGGCCAGCGCCTCGAGGCGGCGCAGGGCCGTTTCGGCCTCGCCGAGCTCGAGCTCGAGCTCCGCCAGACGCAGCGACGAGTCCGGCTCGAGCGGCGACGTCGCCTCCAGCGCGCGCAGCGCCGTCAGCTCGGCCGCGGTGTCGCCGCGTGCGAGCGCCAGCGCAGCCGCCGCGCGCCAGGTCGCCGGGTCGCGCGGCCGCCACGCCGTCAGTCGTTCGAGGTCGCGTCGAGCCTCGCCGGGGCGGCCGCGGCGGATCGCAGCGTCGATCCGATCGCGCACCGTGATCACCGCCCGCTCCTCGAGCGTCACGGCGCGGGCGGCGGCAGGACCGGAGGCCGCGGCGAGCTCACGCAGGATGGCGTAGGCCTCGACCACGTCACCGGCGCCCTCGCGGGCCCGCGCCTCGAGCAGGCGCACCCCGGGTCGACCCCGCGCTTCGACCGGGAGCTTCTCGAGCTCGACGAAAGCCTCGGCACCTCGCCCCGAGACCAGGCGGGCCTCCGCGCGCATCACGTGCGCGGCGCCCGCGGGCTCGCGCGTGTCGAGGCGATCGACCTCGGCCTCGATCGCGCGCGGCTCCTCGCCCGCCAGCAGCCGGGCATGGAGCGGGGACCAGACGGCGCTCACGCTCCCGGTCAGTGCCTGGCCCGGCTCGGGCAGGAAGTCGCGGAGGTCAGCGGGAACCGCGGCTCGGGTCGGACGCCCCGGCGGCGGCGGCGCGCACGCCGAAACCGCGGCGAGCAGTGCCGCCAGCGGAGCGACCGCGCGGTAGAGGTCCCGGCGCACCATCCCGGGAAGCGGGTCAGACCTCGGGCGAGGCCGACGCGATGGTGGCGATGGCGTGCTTGTAGACCAGCACTTCGCGCCCCTGCGCCTCGATGACGACTGCGAAACGGTCGAAACGTCGGATCCGCCCGTCGATGCGCTTGCCGGTCACCAGTTCCACGGTCATGGCGCGGCCGTCCTTGAGACTCTGGAACAGGAAACCGTCCTGGATGTTGATATTCGGCTTGTTCATTCCGCCTCTCGCCTCAGTTCTCGAGCCGTCGCGCGAGCCGCTCCGCGAGGGAATCGGCGCTGCGAGCGTCGTGCCATTCGATGCCGGGCTCGCGTCGGAACCAGGTTTCCTGTCGTTTTGCATATCTGCGCGTCGCCACCACGATGCGCCGCGTAGCCTCCTCGAGATCGTACTCCCCCGCCAGGTGCCGGACCCATTGCGAGTACCCGATCGCCTGGAACGCTGGGGCCTCCGGGCCGACGCCGTTCGCCAGCAGCGCGCTGACCTCGTCGAGCCAGCCGCGCGCCACCATGAGTCGGACGCGCACGCCGAGACGATCGTACAGAACGCCGCGCGGAAGCGTCAATCCAATGCGGATCACCCCGGACACCGCTTCGCGCACGAAGGGCGAGCTCGAGAGCCACTCCGAGAGGGGGCGACCGCTGGCGAGCGCCACTTCGAGCGCACGCAGCGTCCGCTGCGTGTCACCGGGCGCGAGGCGCGCCGCGGTCGCGGGATCGAGCCGCTCGAGCTCGGCGCGCAACGGCGCCAGGCCCTCCCGGCGATGGCGCTCGCGCAGCCGCTCGCGGACGCGCGGATCGACCGGCGGCATCGGCGCGAGGCCCTCGAACAGCGCGCGCAGGTAGAGCCCGCTGCCGCCCACCACCAGTGCCGGCCGCCCGCGCGCCGCGATCTCGGCCAGCGCGCGTCGCGCCAGCTCGGTGAAGCGGCCGGCGGAGTACCGCTCGCCGGGATCCAGGATGTCGACCAGGTGATGCGGCACGCGCGCGCGCTCCGCCTCGTTCGGCTTGGCGGTGCCGATGTCGAGGCCGCGGTAGGCCTGGAGCGCGTCGGCGTTGACGATCTCGCCCCCGGCCCGCTCGGCGACGGCGAGCGCCAGCGCGGACTTGCCGACCCCGGTCGGCCCCAGGACAGCGAGGACTCGCGTCACGCACGGAGTCTAGCGGGCAGGAGGGAGCTCGCGTGGCGAGCCCGGCAGGCGGAGCCGCCAGGGACCTGCGGCGCGCCATCGAAGTACGACCTCGCCGTCGCGATCGGTGCGCAGGACGCGGGCTCGCCTCTCGATCAGGCGTTCGAGCGCCGGCGCCGCGGGGTGCCCGAAGGGATTGGTCGAGCCGGCCGACACCACCGCCAGCCGAGGCCGCACGGCGGCCAGCAAGGCGCTCGTCGACGAGCCCGCGGAGCCGTGGTGCGCGACCTTCAGGAGGTCGGCTGCGAGGCGGTCGCGGGCGAGGCGGACCAGCGCCTCCTCTCCGGCGCCGTCGAGATCGCCGGTGAAGAGCAGCCGCCGTCCTCCGGCGCTCGCCAGGAGCACGAGCGAGGATCGGTTGTCGCCGCCCGGAAACGGCGCCGTTCCCGGATAGAGGACCTCGAGCGAGAAGCCGGCGCGCTCGAACCGCTGGCCCGCGACGGGACGGCGCACGCCGGTCCGCGAGCGCTGCCCCAGGATGGCGAGACACGCCGTGCCCGGAGCGCCCGCTGGGGCCCAGACCTCCTGGATCGGCAGATGGACCGCGAGGTCGGCGAGCCCCTGGCAGTGATCGCGGTCGGTGTGCGAGAGGACGACCAGGCGCAGCCTCGCGATGCCGCGATCCACGAGCAGGGGGTGGAGGACGCGGCCGCCGAGGTCGTAGCCCGGGGCTCCTCCGCCGTCGATCAGGATCGCCTCGCCGCCCTGCGTCAGCAGCGTCGCGTCGCCCTGGCCGACGTCGACGAACACGGCCTCGAACTCTCCGCCCGGGCGCGGCCCGTGCCCGCTCGTCGCAGCAGCCAGGAGGGCCAGAGCCGCGGCGCGCCGCCACCTCCCGCCTTCGGCCAGGGCGGCGAGCAGCACGGCGAGCGCGAGGCCGCTCGCCCAGCCTCCGGGCCACGCGGTGGCGACCAGCGGCGACGGCGGCAGGGCCGCGAGGGCGTCGAGCGGCAGCGCCAGCGGGTCGAGCGCGCGGGCGGCGAGATCGGCCACGCCGCTCGGCACGAGCAGCGCGAGGATCGTCCAAGCCAGGGAGCCGGCCAGCGCGGCCACCGCCCACGGCCCGGCAGCCAGATTGAACAACGGCGCCAGGGGGGCCCAGTCGCCGAACGCCGCGACGCTCCAGGGGAGCGCGGCGGCCTGCGCGGCGAGCGAGGCCGCGACCGGCAGCGCGATCGCCTTCGGCAGGACCCCGCTCCAGCGTCCCGCCCATCGCGGCGCGAGACCGAGCAGACCCGCGGTGGCGGAGAACGAGAGCTGGAAGCCCGGGTCGAGACAGAGATCGGGCGCGAGCGCGAGGCAGGCGACGAGCGCGAGGGCCAGACCCTGTCGGGCTCTCGGCACGCGCCGGAGCGCGAGGCCACCGAGCGCCAGCAGCGACATCAGCGAAGCCCGGAGGACCGACGGCGCGGGCCCGACCGCGAGCACGTAGAGGGCGACGGAGCAGGCGACGGCGGCGAGACGGGCCGGCCGGGGCAGCCACGCGCCCGCGGCCCCGGCGAGCAGCGCGACGAGCGAGACGTTGAAGCCCGACACGGCCACCAGGTGGGCCAGCCCGCAGCGGCGCAGCGCTCGCTGCCAGCTCTCGCCGAGCGCGCCGGCCTCGCCCAGCACCAGCGCGCGCGCCAGCGCGAGCCCGGGCCGCGCCGTGCGGCCGGGAGCCTCGAACGGACGACGGGCGACGGCGCGCACCCGTGCCGCGAGGCGGGCGACCGGGCCTGGCGGGCGCTCGAGCTCGAGGAATCGAGCCGACTTCACGCGCAATCGCAGCGGCCCCGGCGGCCCGGTCCGCTCGTTGGCGTAGCCGGGCGAGCGAACCAGGGGACCCCTCACCCGCACCCCTGCGCCCCAGGGCGGCGGCGCCAGCGAGCGCGCCAGCTCGACCCGCAGCCGGGTGCGGCCGCGGGCCACCACGAGGCCGCCCCGCCAGCGCAGCCGCTCCAGGCAGAGGGTGCCGCTCCAGGTCCCGGGCCGCTCGCTCCAGGGCTCGCACACCGACCCGGTCGCCTCGGCCACCGCTCCGGCGGCGGGCAGGGCCACCGGCGATCCGAGCAGGGCGACCAGGGCTCCGGTCGCCGCGCACGCCAGCACGAGACCAGCCCGGTGCCCGAGGCACAGGCCGAGCGCGGCGAGCAGCGCCGCCTGCGCGACCGAAGCCGGCCGGACCAGCAGCACATGCGCCGCGATCCCGGCGGCGAAGGCGCACGCCGGGAGCACCGCCGGCGCGGGCGAGGAGTCCATCCTCGCGGAGGACGGAATCCGGCTCCCGCTACCTTCTCAGTCGGAGGGTGGACCCATCGCCACGGGCGAGAAGAGCGAGAGCAGGGGCAGCTCGAAGCGCTCGCGCAGAGCGCGCACGTAGAGGCGCTCCCGAGCCTCGGCCAGCTCCCGCGCGGGCGCCGCTGCCAGCGCGGCGGCCAGCGCCCGGTCCACGCGCGCGCGCAGAGCGGCGTCCTCCTCGGCGCCGAGCGTCCGGGCGAGCTCGGCCACCGTCTCACCGTCGATCCCGCCGAGCGCCTTCTCGACCTCTTCGAAGCTGCCCGCCAGGGCGAGGAGACGCCGCTCGAGCGCCGGGCGGCCGGGCAACCCGGCCGGCAGCGCGCGGGCGAGCGCGGCGAGCCGCTCCTCGAGCGGCGGACCAGGATCGGCGAGCGGCCGCGCGCCGCCCGCCTCCGCTTCGAGCCGTTCGCTCCAGGCCGCGTGGACCGCCGCCGAGAAATATCGGAGGCTCGAGATACCGCGCCGTGACCGGCGCTCGCGCTGGCGCACGAAGAGCCGTTCCATCTCGGCCATCACCAGCTCGACCGGGATGCCCGCCCGGCGCCATTCGACAGCCGTCGCCCAGTCCTCGGCCGAGAGCAGCGTGGCCCGTCCGCGCAGCGTCAGGAAGCGCTCTTCCAGGGCCCGGAAGTAGGCCTGGTCCTCGGCCGTGCCCGAGGATTCACCCTCCCCGGTTGAGCTCATGGATGCGGCGCAGGCCGATCAGGGTCAGCAGCGGCTCGACGCGGCCGATGTGGCGCGATGCCGAGGCGACGATCTCCGCATGCCCGCCGGTCGCCACGACCTCCGCGAGATCGGGGATCTCCGCGCGCAGACGCTCGAGGATGCCGTCCACGAGCCCGACGTAGCCGTGGAAGATGCCGGCCTGCATCGCGGCCGCGGTGTTGCTGCCGACCAGACGCTCGGGACGCTGGATGTCCACCCGGTACAGGCGCGAGGCGTGGGCGAACAGCGCCTCCGCCGAGATGAGGATGCCGGGCGCGATGATCCCCCCGACGTACTCGCCCTTCCGGTTGACGACGTCGAAGGTCGTCGCGGTGCCGAAGTCGACCACCACGACCGGCGTGCCGTAGAGCTCGCGCGCCGCGAGCGCGTTGACGATACGGTCGGCGCCGACCTCGGCGGGATTGTCGTAGCGGATCGGCATCCCGGTGCGCACCCCGGGCTCGACGAACAGCGGCTCCTGCCCGAAGTACTCCCGCGCCAGCCGTTGCAGCGTCCCGTGCAGCGGCGGGACGACCGAGGAGATCACGACCGCGCGGACCTCTGCCGGATCGAGCGCGGCACGCGCCAGGAGGGTGAGCAGGAGCGCGCCATATTCGTCGGAGGTGCGCTCGACTTCGGTGCGCATCCGAAAGCTCTCGGCCAGGTGCTCACCGCGCCAGACGCCGAACACGGTGTTGGTGTTCCCGGTGTCGACCACCAGGAGCAGGCCCTTCCCCTCCGCCTTGGCTCCCGCCTTCTTCACCATGCGAAGACCTCCCCCGAACGAACCGTGCGCTGGCCGCGCTCCGTGGCGACGATCAGGAAACCGCATTCGTCGAAGCCCGCGAAGGTCCCCTCCAGCCGCCCCTCCGGGAGGTCGCACGAGATGCGGTCCCCGGCCCGGTGAGCCGCCAGCGTGCGATAGCGCTCGAGCCAGTTGGAGTCGTCCCGGGACAGCTCCGTCCAGAGCTCGGTCTGCGCGCGCGCCAGCAGCTCCGCGAGCGTCGAGCCGCTCCGGGCGCCCGCCGCGAGCTGCAGCGAGACCGCCCCCAGCGCCGGCAGCTCGTCCGGCCCGTGGCCGTGGTTGATCCCGAACCCGACCACCGACCAGACCCGGCCGTCCGGGCGGGTCACCGCGTCGACCAGGAGGCCGCCCAGCTTGCTGCGCCCGATGACCAGGTCGTTCGGCCACTTGAGCCGGCAGAGCGCGTCGCCGAGCAGGCTGTTGACCGCGGTCGCGAGCGCGACCGCGACCCGCATCGGCAGGCTCTGCGCGCTCCGGGCATCGAGCTCCAGCACGAAGCTCGCCCACAGGCCCTTCCCGGCGGCGCTCGCCCAGGGCCGGCCCTGACGACCCCGCCCCGCGCTCTGCTCGAGCGCCACCACCACGAAGGGATGCGGCGATTCCTCTTCCAGCAAGTGGCGGTCGAGCAGCGTGCGCGCCAGGCGCTGCGTGGAATCGACCCGGTCCACCGCGACCAGCGAGACCTCGGCGACGAGCTCGCGCGGCCAGCGCGCCGGGAAATCGCCGAGGGCGGCGGACCGCGTCGCGGCCTGCATCACGGGCCGCCTTCCGCTCCCTGCGGGCCGGCCAGGCGCGAGCGCCTCTGCTCGAGCTCGACGAGCTGTCGTCGCGCGCCCTCGACCACCGCCGCCGGCGCCTTGTCGGTGAACCCCGGATTGGCCAGTCGCGCGCGCACGCGCTCCAGGTTGGCCTCCACCTCGGCCAGCTCCGCGCGCGCGCGGGTCGCGTCCGGAGCATGCTTCGTCTCGGCTTCTTCCTCAAACTCGATGGCGAAGCGGATACCGCGCGTCAGCTGCTTCGATGCCAGGGCCGGAAGCCGCTCAACCGAAACGGCTTCGCGAGTCCTCGAAAGGCTCCACAGAAGGGGCCTCACGCTGGGAGCAGTGAGCCAGCCGGCCGCGCTGTCGGCCCCGGACTCGACCCCGTCTATGGAAAGCCTCGCGGGGACCCGCGGAGCTCGACCCGACTGCGATCGGTCGTTGCGGATCACCGTGGTCACCGATCTCAGGGCCTCCATTCGCTCGGATTCCTCTGGCGCGAGGCGCCAGGCGGGCTCCTCGGCCGGGTACGGCGCCAGGCAGATCGTGTCGGGATGGATCTCCTCGTGACCGGGCAGGCGCTGCCAGAGCTCCTCGGTCAGGTGGGGCATGACCGGATGGAGCAGGCGCAGGGCCCGCTCCAGCACGGTGAGCAGCACGTCCCCGACCTGCGGCCGCGCGCTCGCGGCCTCCAGGCCCGGCTTCGCCATCTCGATGTACCAGTCGCAGAAGTCGCTCCAGAAGAACTGGTAGAGATGGAAGCAGGCGAGGTCGAACCGGAAGCTCTCGAAGTGCCGATCGACCTCGAGCGCGGTCTCCGAGAGGCGGGCGAGGATCCAGCGCTCGGGCAGCTCGAGCCCCCCGGCGTCGAGGTCCGCGCGCACGCGCGCGCCCTCCGCCTTGGAGAGCGCGAAACGGGTCGCGTTCCAGATCTTGTTGCCGAACGCACGGTACCCGGCCATGCGCTCGGGATCGAGCGGAATGTCGCGCCCCGGCGCGTCGAGCTGCGCGAGGGTGAAGCGCATGGCATCGGCACCGTACTCGGCGATCAGATCCTCGGGGTCGAGCGCGTTGCCCTTCGTCTTCGACATCTTCTGGCCTTCGGCGTCGCGCACGAGCCCGGTCAGGTGGACGCGCGCGAACGGCACCTCGCCGGTGAAGTGCAGTCCCGCCATCACCATCCGGGCGACCCAGAAGAACAGGATGTCGAAGCCGGTGACCAGGACCGAGTTCGGATAGAAGGCCGTCAGGTCGGCGGTGCGCTCGGGCCAGCCCAGGGTCGAGAACGGCCACAGCGCCGAGGAGAACCAGGTGTCGAGCACGTCCTCGTCCTGGCGCAGCCGATCGGTCCCGGCGAGGCGGATCGCTTCGTCGCGGTCCCGGGCGACGAACACCTCCCCGTCCTCGCCGTACCAGGCCGGGATCTGGTGTCCCCACCAGAGCTGGCGCGAGATGCACCAGGGGCGGATGTTGGACAGCCAGTGCTCCCAGGTCTTCCCCCAGGATTCGGGCACGAACTCGAGCCTGCCGTCCCGCCAGGCCTCGAGCGCCCCGCCGGCCATGCCGCCGACGTCGCAGAACCACTGTCTGGAGACCAGCGGCTCCACGCGCACGCCGCTGCGCTGGCAGAAGCCGACGTTGTGCACGTACTCCTCGTCGCGCACCAGGGAGCCCTCCGTGCGCAGGCGCTCCACCAGCAGGGCGCGCGCCGCCTCCACGGTGAGGCCCGCGAAGCCGGCCCCCGCCTCCGCCGTCATGCGGCCGTGGCGGTCGATCACCGCGATGCCGGGCAGCCCGTGACGCCGACCGATCTCGAAGTCGGCGGGATCGTGGAAGGGCGTCACCTTGACCAGGCCGCTGCCGAACTCGCGCTCGACCACAGCGTCGGCGACGAAGGGGATCGCGCGGCCCGCCACCGGCACGATCGCCCGCTTTCCCGCCAGCCTCCGATAGCGCTCGTCGTCCGGATGGAAGGCGATCGCGGTGTCGCCGAGCATCGTCTCGGGGCGGGTCGTCACCACCACGACCCGCTCGTCGGATCCCTCGACCGGATACGCGACGTGCCAGAGGCGGTCGCGGACCTGGCGCATCTCGACCTCGAGGTCGGAGATCGCCGTGTCCAGTCCGGGCGACCAGTTCACGATGTACTCACCGCGGTAGATCAGGCCCTCCCGGTGCAGCCGCACGAAGGCCTCGCGCACGGCGCGCGAGAGCCCGTCGTCGAGCGTGAAGCGCTCGCGCGTCCAGTCGCAGGAGGCGCCCATGCGGTCGAGCTGGCGCCGGATGTTGTCGTGATGACGCTCCTTCCAGGCCCACATCCGCTCCAGGAAGCGCTCCCTGCCGAGCTCGATCCGGCTCGTTCCCTCGGCCGCCAGCTCGCGCTCGACCATGAGCTGGGTCGCGATGCCGGCGTGGTCGGTGCCCGGGAGCCAGAGCGCGTCGTAGCCCTGCATGCGGCGCCAGCGCACGAGCAGGTCCTGGAGCGTGGACTGCAGGGCGTGCCCGAGGTGGAGCTTGCCGGTGACGTTGGGGGGCGGGATCGGGATGCAGTAGGGCTTGCGCCCCGGGCGGGGCTCCACCCGGAACCAGCCACGCGCGGCCCACTCGGCCTGCCAGCGCGGCTCGAACGACTGGGGGTCGAATCGAGTCTCCATCCCGCTCTCCGTCCGGCGAAGTCGCCCGGGCGCCCGCGCGAGTGCCCGGCGGACGCGGCGGGAGACGGTGGTCACTCTACCGAGGCTTCGAGCTCTCGAATGCGGGCCTTGAGCAGGACCTCGGCGAGGTCCGGAACGACCTCCCAGGCCACGTCCCGCACCACCCGGTCCCCGATCAGCTCCGCGACCCGGGCCGCGATCCGCTCCACCTCCGCGTCGGACAGCGACGCGGCGCCGGCAGGGGCCGGCAACGGCACCGCGACCGGCGGCGGAGCCGGCGCCGGTGCCGCGGGCGAGAACGCCGCCACGACCGGCTCGAGCGCCGGAACCGGCTCGAACACCGGCATCTCCTCGAAGGTGGCGGACGCCTCGGCCGGAGCGACCGGGACCGGCGTCGCCGGGCCGATCGTCTCGCGTCGGGCCGCGGCCTGCGCCGGCGCGCCGGCGAGCAGTTCCTTGGCCCGGCGCAGCAGGTCCTGGGAATCGAAGGGCTTCTTCAGGTGTCCGGCGGCCCCGACGGCGGCGGCACGCTCGGTGTCGAAAACCTCGAACGTGCCGACCAGCAGCAGGGTGGGCGTGCCGGGCAGCGTCTTCGCCACCGCGTCCGCGACTTCGTAGCCATCGGCGCCCGGCATGTGCACGTCCGCGATCACCAGCTCGGGGCGGACTTCCTGGAGACGCCCGATCGCCTCGGCTCCGTCGCCCACCGCCACGACGCGGAAGTCCTCGTCGAGGAACGTCAGTTCGACCACCTTCTGGATGGTGACGCTGTCGTCCGCGAGCAGGATGGTTCTCGTCATCGGTCGCCTCAGGCGGCGCTCAGGCGCCGGTTGAGATAGTCCACGATCAGGGTCGTCGGAGTCCCGGGCAGGAAAATCTCGTCGATGCCCGCCGCCTTCAGGCCCGGGATGTCGCGATCCGGAATGATACCTCCCGCGAAGACCAGGATCTCGGCGGCGCCCGCCTCGCGCAGTCGCTGCGTGATCTCGGGCAGGAGGCGGTTGTGGGCGCCGGAGAGGATCGAGAGTCCCACGGCGTCGACGTCCTCCTGGACCGCGGCGGAGGCGATCTGATCCGGAGTCTGCCGCAGCCCGGTGTAGACGACCTCGAAGCCGGCGTCGCGCAGCGCGCGTGCCACCACCTTCGCGCCCCGGTCGTGGCCGTCCAGCCCCGGCTTGGCGATCAGGATCCTCCGGATGCGGCTCATGGCGCGAATCCTAGCAGCAAGCGCACGCGGCAGCGCGTCTCAGAGCCCGCCGCGCCAGTTCACCAGGTCGGTCTCCGGCGGACGGCGGCCGAGCTGGCGCAGCTGCGACGCGACCTGTCCGCGGTGGTAGGTGGCGTGATTGGCGAAGTGCAGGAGGACCTGACGAAAAGGCGCCTGTCGCGGCTCGCCCTCGAGCGTCCTCCACGTGAACTCCGCCACCGCCTGCTCCTCCGTGAGCGAAGCGAGGAAGTACTCGAGCTGGGGCCAGAAGTCCTCGTAGCTGGAGTGCAGCAGCTGGTAGGAGGGAAAGTCGTGGAGCGACGGGAGGTCCTGGAGCGGAACACCCAGGAAACGCGAGAGCCAGAGCTGCTCGGCGCCCAGGATGTGGGCCATGGTGCCGAGCACGGAGCCGAAGGCGGTGCCCGTGTCGCGGGTCAGGTCCTCCTCCGGCACTTCGGCCAGGGCCTGGAGAACCTGGCGGTCGGCCCACATCGTGTAGGCGAGCAGACCGCGCAGGATGGGCAGGAGGCTGGCCATGGCTCAGAACGCCGCCGGCTCTTCCCAGGTGCCGAACACGTCGCGGAACACGTCCGAGATCTCGCCCACCGTCGCGTACGCACGCACGCAGTCGAGGATCAGCGGCATGGTGTTGGCGTCGCCCGCGGCGCCGTCCTTGAGCGCGTCGAGGGTGCGCGCCACCGCGCCACGGTCGCGGCGCGCCCGCATGGCCTCGAGGTCGGAGACCTGCCTCGCCCCCACCGCGTCGTCGATGTAGAGGATCTCCGGCGACTTCTCGTCCTCGAGCTGGAAGGCGTTGACACCCACGATCAGCTTCTCGCCCCGCTCCACCGCGCGCTGGTAGGCATAGGCCGCGTCCATGATCTCCCGCTGCGGGAACCCGGCCTCGATCGCCTCGACCATCCCGCCCAGCTCGTCGATACGCCGGAAGTAGTCGAACGTGCCGTCCACCATCCGCCGCGTCATCTCCTCGACGAACCAGCTGCCGCCCAGCGGATCGATGCTGTTGATGACCCCGGATTCGTGGGCGAGGATCTGCTGGGTGCGCAGTGCGATGCGCGCGCTCTCTTCGGTCGGTAGCGCGAGGGTTTCGTCGAGCGCATTGGTGTGCAGCGACTGCGTGCCGCCGAGCACCGCGGCGAGCGCCTGGATCGCGGTGCGCACGACGTTGTTGACCGGTTGCTGCGCGGTGAGCGAGCACCCGGCGGTCTGGGTGTGGAAGCGCAGCATCCACGAGCGCGGGTTGGCCGCGCCGAAGCGGTCGCGCATGACCGCCGCCCAGATCCTGCGCGCCGCCCGGAACTTCGCGATCTCCTCGAAGAAGTCGTTGTGGCTGTTGAAGAAGAAGGACAGGCGCGGCGCGAAGCGGTCGACCGGAAGCCCGGCGCGCACTCCGTACTCGACGTACTCGATGCCGTCGCGCAGGGTGAAGGCGAGCTCCTGGAGCGCGGTCGAGCCGGCCTCGCGGATGTGGTAGCCCGAGATCGAGATCGTGTTCCAGCGCGGCACCCGCTCGGCGGCGAAAGCGAACTGATCGGTGATCAGCCGCATCGACGGCCGCGGCGGGTAGATGTACTCCTTCTGCGCGATGTACTCCTTGAGGATGTCGTTCTGGAGCGTGCCCGAGACGCTCTTCGCCACGTCCACGCCCTGCTTCTCGGCCACCGCCAGGTACATCGCGAACAGGATCGGCGCGGTCGAGTTGATGGTCATCGAGGTGGTCACCTCGCCGAGCGGAATGCCCTCGAAGAGGCGCTCCATGTCGGCCAGGGAATCGATCGCGACGCCGCACTTTCCGACCTCGCCGTTCGCCATCGGGTGGTCGGAGTCGTAGCCGTAGAGGGTGGGCAGGTCGAAGGCGACCGAGAGGCCGGTCTGGCCCTGCGCGAGCAGGAACTTGAAGCGCTCGTTGGTGTCCGCCGCCGAGCCGAAGCCGGCGAACTGGCGCATCGTCCACAGCTTGCCCCGGTAGCCCGTGGGGTGGACTCCGCGCGTGTACGGGAACTCACCGGGGATCCCGATCTCGCCGACCGGATCGATGTCGCCCGTCTGCTCGGGGCCGACCAGCGCCGGCACCTCGAGCCCCGAGACGGTCGTGAAGTCACGCTTCCACGGTCCGCCCGACTCGGCTTCCGCCTTCGCCCGTGCCGCCTCCCAGCGCTCGCGCGCGGCCCGCGCCCGCCGCTCGACCTCTTCGCGCAGCGTGGCGGGCCCCCGGGCCGTTCCGGGACCGGGCGGAGGCGCGTTGCGGGTCTCGTCTCGGACGGTCATGTCGGCGCTCCGGTGGCTCGGTGGTCGGTCCTCAACGGGAGCGCAAGTATAGCCGACGCGGTCACTTGCGGCCGCCGTCCCGGCTCCGGGTCGCGCCCGGTGAGGGCGGCAGGGGTGCGCGCAGCCCGTCCAGCATGCCGCGGTACTTGGCGAGGACCGCGCCGGCGTTGCGGCGCGGCAGCTCGCGCGCGAGGGCGGCGGGCAGGGCGAGCGCGCTCCACAGCAGGTAAGAGGCCCAGCCCGCCGCGCCGGCGTACCTGCGCACGAAGATCGCAGTCGACCGCCCGGTCCGGTAGGTGCGGCCAGCCGTATACCCGCCGGTGGTCGGCGAGACCATGTGCCAGAGCCGGGCGCGATGGGCGTACCAGCACTCCCACCCCGCCCGTTTCGCGCGCATGCACCAGTCGGCGTCCTCGACCGAGACGTGGTAGACCGGGTCCCAGAGGCCGGCCGCCAGCATCGCTTCGCGCCGGATCAGCATGAGGGCACCGTTGACGTAGCCCACGCGCTCGTCGCGGTCGTACTGGCCGCGATCGCGCTCCCCCATGCCGCGCTCGCGCGTCACCGACTCGCGGAAGCGCAGGGTGCCGCCCGCCGACCAGAGCAGGTCCCGGTCCGAGAAGTAGTAGCACTTCGGTCCCACGCACCCCGCCCGGGGCGCCCGGGCGGCGGCCTCGACCAGCCAGGTGAGCAGGTCGGGCGCCACCTCGATGTCGTTGTTCATCGGCATCAGGAAGTCGAAGCCCTCGTCGAGGCCGGCCTGGAAGCCCAGGTTGAGGCCGCCCGAGATGCCCAGGTTGGCCTCGGTGCGCAGCCGCCGCACGCGTGGGAAGCGCTCCGCCACGGCCGCGTCCGAGCCGTCGGTCGAGCCGTTGTCGACCACGACCAGCTCGAGCGCCGGATAGTCGAGCGCCTGCAGGCTGGCCAGAGTGGCGAGCGTCAGCTCGCGGCCGTTGTAGTTGAGGACGATGCCGAGGACTCGGGGCGCGCCGCCCGTCGTGGCGCTCACGTGCCGAGCAGATGGCGCGCGATGACCAGCCGCTGCATCTCGCTGGTGCCTTCGTAGATCGTGGTCACGCGCACGTCGCGGTAGAGGCGGGCGACCTCGTACTCCTCGGAGAAGCCGTTGCCGCCGTGGATCTGGAGCGCCTCCCAGCAGGCGCGGTTGGCGGCCTCCGACGCGTACGCCTTGGCCTCCGCCGCGAAGCGGCCGGCGTCGCGGCGCTGCTCGGAGACGCTCGCGGCGTACCAGGTCAGGGCGCGCGCCGCTTCGAGCTCGGTCGCCATCGTGGCGAGCTTGAAGCGGATCGCCTGGTGCTCCGCGATCGGCACGCCGAACTGCACCCGCTCGCGCGCGTAGGCGGTCGCCAGCTCCAAGGCCCGGCGGTGGATGCCGACCGACTGGGCGGCGATCCCCAGGCGCGAGTGGTCGAGCGTCGCGAGCGCGATCTTGAGGCCCTGGCCCTCTTCGCCCAGCAGATTGCCGGCCGGGATCCGGCAACCGTCGAAATAGACGTTTGCGGTCCGCGAGGCGCGCAGGCCGAGCTTCTCCTCGGGCGCGCCCACCCGGAAGCCCGGCGCGTCGGCGGTCACGACGAACGCGCTGATCCCGCGCTTGCCGGCGGCCGGGTCGGTCTTCGCGAAGGCGACGAAGACCCCGCCCGGACCGGCGTTCGTGATCCACGCCTTCTCGCCTTCGAGCACCCAGGAGTCGCCGTCCCGGCGCGCCGTGGCACGCATCGAGGCGGCGTCGCTGCCCGACCCCGGCTCGGTCACGCAGAATCCGCCCAGCACCTGGCCGGAGGCCATGCCGGGCAGGACCCTGCGCTTGAGCTCCTCGCTCGCGAAACGGTCGATCGGCCAGCCACAGACCGAGTTGGTCACCGACATGGTGACGCCGAGCGACGGACAGGCGCGCGAGACCTCCTCCACGGCGAGGCAGTAGGTGAGCGGCTCGACACCGCCGCCGCCGTGCCGTTCGGCGATCAGCATGCCGAGCAGGCCCAGCTCCCCCATCTCCGCGACGAGGTCCGCCGGGAACTCGTGGCGCCGGTCGCGCCCGGCGGTACCGGGCAGGATCCGCTCCTCGGCGAAGCGCCGGATCTCGGCGCGCAGCAGCTCCTGCTCCTCGGTGAGGCCGAACTCCACCGCCATGGCGGGGCCTCAGGCTCCCCGCAGGATCCAGTCCGAGATCACCAGCTTCTGGATCTCGCTGGTGCCCTCGTAGATCTCGGTGATGCGGGCGTCCCGGAAGAACCTCTCCACCGCGTAGTCGCGGGTGTAGCCGTAGCCACCGTGGATCTGCAGCGCCTTGTTGGTCACGCGTTGCGCCATCTCCGACGCGAACAGCTTCGCCTGCGCGGCCTCCAGGCTGTACCGCTTGCGCTGGCTCTTCGCCCAGGCCGCCTTGAACGCCAGCAGGCGCGCGGCGTCGATCTCCATCGCCATGTCGGCGAGGTAGAACTGGATCGCCTGGAACTCGGAGATCGGGCGACCGAACTGATGGCGCTCCTTGGCGTAGGCGAGCGCAGCCTCGAGCGCACCCTGCGCGATGCCGACCGCCTGGGCGGCGATGCCGACCCGCCCACCGTCGAGCGCCGCCATCGCGATCTTGAACCCGTCCCCCTCCTCGCCCAGCCGCCACGCGGCGGGCACCGGGGTCCCCTCGAAGAAGAGCTGCGTCGTGCCCGACGCCTGGACGCCCAGCTTGTATTCGTGGTGGCCGCGCGAGAAGCCGGGCGCGTCGGTGGGCACCACGAAAGCGGTGATGCCGCGATGCTTGCGCTCGGGATCGACGGTGGCGAAGACGAGCGCCAGGTCGGCGTGGGTGCCGTTGGTGATGAACACCTTGCCGCCGTCGAGGATGTAGCGATCGCCGTCGCGGCGCGCCCTGGTGCGCAGGGCCGCGGCGTCGCTTCCCGCCTCCGCCTCGGTGAGCGCGAAACAGCCCAGCTTCCGGCCGGAGGCGAGCGGCGCCAGCAGCTCGCGCTTCTGCTCCTCGTTGCCGTAGGCGAGCAGGGGATCGCAGACCAGCGAGTTGTTCACCGACAGGATGACCCCGCTCGAGGCGCAGACCCTGGAGATCTCCTCGATGGCGACGCAATACGCCACCTCGTCCATCCCCGCGCCGCCGTACTCCTCGGGCACGTAGACACCAGCCAGGCCGAGCTCGCCCGCACGGTGGAAGAAATCGAGGGGAAACTCGCCGCTGGCGTCGATCTCTCGCGCGCGCGGCGCCACCACTTCGGCGGCGAATCGGCGCACGGTGTCGCGCAGGAGCTGCTGCTCTTCGCTGAGTTCGATTTGCATGGTCCCTCTTGGGAGTCCGGCCGCGGCGCCGAGCCGCCTCGCCACGCCGGTCGCATCGTACCAGCGCGCCCGGCAGCGCCGGTAGCGCGGGCACGCCGGAAGCGACGCCCCGCGAAGGCTCCGTCGCGAGCGGGCCCGCCCCGCCCGCGCCCGTCGCTTGGCGCCGGGGCGTGTCCTGGGACAGAATCCGCCCATGAGCGCCAGCGCCGGATCACTCTCCTACACCGAAACCGAGATCCGCAGTTTCCTGCCGTCCGGTTGGGGCATCGCCCGCGGCGCCGTCGGGCGGGGGGACTCGCACACGGGGAGCTGGGCGATCGAGGTCTACGACGGCGCCGACAACGCCTGGACGATCGAGGTCGAGGCGGGCGCGGCGAGCGGCGGCCGCCTGGAGGCGCTGGCGGCAGCGATCGACAGGATCCAGCGCAAGGGCCTCGGCCGCAAGTCGGTCCTGCTCGGCTGAACGCGCGGCGCGCTCAGGCGCCGGCGACCGGACGGGGCCGGCTCCCCGGCTTGATCGCGGGCGGCCCGCCCGCCTGACACAGAGGACAGGTTTCGGCCGGCCAGGCCGGCAGCTCGAGCCCGAGCAGAGACGCGTACGGGACACGGAAGCCGTGCCCGCCGCCGCTGCGGTCGATGATCGAGGCGATCGCCACCACCCGCGCGCCGGCCGCTTCCGCCACCGCCGCGGTCTCGAGCGTCGACTTGCCGGTGGTGACCACGTCCTCGACCACCACCACGCGCTCTCCCTGCGCGAGCGCGAAGCCGCGCCGCAGCTTCATCTCGGCGCCCTCGCGCTCGGTGAACCGGAACGGCACGCCGAGCGCGGCCGCGACCTCGTGGCCCACGATCACGCCGCCCAGGGCGGGCGAGAGGACCGAGTCGGCGGCCACTCCGAGGGCGCCGAGAGCGCGCGCGAGCTCGGCGCCGGCCGCGCGCGCTCGCTTCGTGTCGGCGAGCAGGAGCGCGCACTGGACGTAGCCCGGAGAGTGGCGCCCCGAACTGAGGAGAAAATGGCCGCGCAGCAGCGCGCCGCAGGCCTCGAGCTCCCGCTCCAGCGCCTCACCCTTCGCCATCGTCGTTCTCCCGCCGTCGGATCTCGTACTGCTCCATCTTCTTGTACAGGTTGCTGCGCGGAGTGTCGATGGCGAGCGCGGTCTGGGTCACGTTCCAGCCGTGCTCGCTCAGCTTGTGGAGGAGGAAGAGCTTCTCGGCCTGCTCGCGGAACTCGCGCAGAGTCTGGATGCCCTGGAGCGCCTGGGCGAGATCCACCCGCGCCCCGCCCACGATGGCCGCCACGTCCTGCTCCTGCACGATCGGCCCGCTGGTCAGGATCAGGAGCCGCTCGACCACGTTGCGCAGCTCCCGCACGTTGCCCTTCCACGGCAGGCTCCTGAGCAGCGCCACGGCCTCGGTCGAGAAGCTCCGGGGCCGGAAGTTCGAGGCCTCGCAGAAGCGGCGTGCGAAGTACTCCGCCAGCAGCGGAATGTCCTCGGCACGCTCGCGCAGGGGCGGCGTCCGGATCGGCACGACGTTGAGCCGGAAGTAGAGATCCTCGCGGAAGCGCCCGTGGCGGATCTCCTCCTCGAGCGCCTTGTTGGTCGCCGCCACGACCCTCACGCTGACGCGCAGGGTCTTGTCGGCGCCCACCGGTTCGACGTCGCCGGATTCGAGCACGCGCAGCACCTTGGCCTGGGTGCGCGCGGACATGTCGCCGACCTCGTCGAGGAAGATGGTGCCGCCGTCGGCGGCGACGAACTTGCCGGTCTGCTTGCGCACGGCGCCGGTGAAGCTGCCCTTCTCGTGGCCGAACAGCTCGGACTCGATCAGCTCCTCGGGAATGGCGGCGCAGTTCACCTGGACGAAGGCGGCCGACTTGCGCGGCGAGAGCGCATGGATGGCCCGGGCGACGAGCTCCTTGCCGGTGCCGCTCTCGCCGGTGATCAGCACCGTGGCGGGCGCCGGCGCCGCCAGCTCGATCATCTCGCGCAGGCGGCGGACGGCGGCCGACGAGCCGACCAGGTCCACGCCCTCGATCGCGGCCTCCTGCTGGCGCGACTCCTTGCGCAGGCGCCAGGCCTCGACCGCGTTGCGGATCGAGAGCAGGACGCGGTCCCGCTGCAGCGGTTTCTCGAAGAAATCGAACGCCCCCCTGCGTGTGGCCTCGACCGCGGTCGGCACGTCGGCGTGGCCCGAGAGCACCACCACCGGCATGTCGTACCCGCGCTCCCGCATCAGGCGCAGCGCCTCGAGTCCGTCCATCTCGGGCATCCGGATGTCGAGCAGGACCGCGTCCGGAGTCCGGTCGCGCACGATGCGGAGGGCCTCGATGCCGGTCGCCGCCTCCTCGACCCGGTAGCCCTCGAACTCGAGGATCATGCGCAGGCTCTCGCGGATCGAGGCCTCGTCGTCGACGATCAGGACCGAGGCTCGCTGCGCGGGGGGCATCTCGAACGAATCCTAACAGACGAAAAACGGGCCGGCCCCGCGAAGGACCGGCCCGCTGGCCTCGCCGCGCCCCCGATTCAGGGCACGCGTGTGATGGCGAAGAAGCCGACCCCGTCGCCGCGTCCGCCGCGCGGGTCGAACCGGCGCACGTAGAAGCGCAGATACGAACCCGAGGCCGCCGCGGAGACCACTTCCTCGAACGACCCGGTATCGCCGACCGGCCTGCCGTTGACCTCGGTGATGAGGTCGCCCGCCGCGAGCCCTTCGTCGAAGAGCGGGCTCGATGGGGCCACCTCGCGGATCACGACGCCCGTCGCGTCCGCAGGCAGCCCGAAGGACTGCCGGAGCGCCGGCGTGAGGTTCTGGTAGTCGAGGCCGAGCCAGTCGATGCCGCGCTCCCCCGGCGCCTCGGCGCCCGGCGTCTCGCCGCTGGCCGACTCGCGCTCGCCGAGCGTGACCTTCTTGCGCACCCGTTGGCCGTCGCGCAGGACGTCGAGCTCGACCGTCCGTCCGGGCTGTTGCCCGGCCACGTAATCGATCAGGTCCCGCGTGGTCTTGACCGTCCGACCGTCGACGCCGAGCACGACGTCGCCGTGCGCGAGGCCTGCCTTGGCGGCCGGCGAGTCGCCGTTGACCTCGGTGACCAGAGCGCCCTCCGTGCCCGGCAGCCCGAACGCCTGGGCGCGGTCGTAGTCGAGGTTCTGGATGTTGATGCCCAGGTAGCCGCGCGACACGCGTCCCTTCTCCTGGAGCTGCGGCAGCACCGACTTCAGCGTCGAGACCGGCACGGCGAAGCCGATGTTCTCGGCGCCCCAGTTCATGGCGGTCGCAATGCCGACGACCTCGCCCCTCAGGTTGACGAGCGGTCCACCCGAGTTGCCGCGGTTGATGGCGGCGTCGGTCTGGATGAAGTTCTCGAACGAGACGTCCTGCGTCAGGCCGATCGAGCGGCCCTTGGCGCTCACCACGCCGACCGTCACCGTGTGGTCGAGCAGGAGTGGATTGCCGATCGCCATCACGTAGTCGCCGACGCGCAGCGAGTCGGAATCGCCGAGCGGCAGGAAGCCGAGCGGCCGGCCGGCGTCGATCTTGAGCAGGGCCAGGTCGGTGGCCGGATCGGCGCCCTTGACCTCGGCGTCGAAGTAGCGCTCCTCGACGCGGACGCGGACCTTGGTCGCGCCCTCGATGACGTGGTTGTTGGTGACCACGAAGCCGTCCGCCGAGATGATGAACCCGCTGCCGCCGCTGTCGGACCGGAATTCCTGCGCATCGCCGCGGTCACGATCCTGCGGCGCCTGCGGGCCCTGGGGCCCGAAGAAGAACTCGAAGGGATGCTGGGGCGGGACGCCACGCCGCGGGTCGGCCTGGTCGCGCCGCTGGATCGTCTGGGCATCGACCGAGACGACCGCGGGCACGACCCGCGCTGCCAGGTCGGCGAAGGACGGCAGGTAGGACGTCGGAGGCCCGCCCGGCACGGCGGCGGGCGCTTCCGCCCGGGCCGGCGAAGGGGCGGCCGGCGAGGCGGCGCCGGACGGGGTCAGATCGAGGCCCCCCGCGAGCACGACTCCGAAAAGCACCGCTGCCACGAGCATCGAGAAGCTGAGGAACCTGCGAGGACGGCCGGAACTCATGCGATCGTGTCTCCCTTTCGTTCGGAGCGACTATCGGACCACTCGCCGACCCGGATAGCAAGTCACGTGCCCGGCGCCACTTGCGGATCTCCGCGGGCCCTCCGGTCCGGCCGCGCCAATCCGGCGGAGGCGCCCCGCTCCGCGCCCTCCGGAGGCGCGGCCGGCTTGCTTTTTCCGCTGGCGCGCCTATACTTACGGCGACAGTCTGCCTGACGTTCAGAGGGGCGGGCCGGCCAGCCCGCCTTTTTCATTGTCGGGGGACGAAACGGGGAAGAAGTGGCAGGGACGAGGTTGACACCGGAGCTCCAGGCGGAGCTGGCGGCCATCGCGGAGTCGAAGGGCTGCGAGCTGGTCCACGCCGAGTTCCAGAGCGGCGTCCTGCGCCTCTTCCTGGATCGGTCCGAGGGAGTGCGGCTCGAGGACTGCGAGGCGGTGTCGAAGGACGCCTCCGCGCTGCTCGACGTCGCCGATTTCGGCCGTGGGCGCTACACCCTGGAGGTCAGCTCTCCCGGTCTCGATCGCCAGCTCTACGGGCCGCGCGACTACGAGAGGTTCACCGGGCGCCGGGTGCGGGTGCGGTTCATCGACCCGCAGACGGGACGGCGGGCGACGGTCGTGGCCCGGCTGGATGCGTACCGACCCTCGCCCGATGGGGGCGAGATCGAATTGAGCGAGCCGGGCGCGGTCACCATGCGCCGCGTGCGGCTCGCGGACGTCCAGCTCGCGCGGCTGGAGATCGAACTGTAGGGACCCGACCGGGGTCCGGAGACGTCGAAGGCTATGGCTCAGGCACAACAGACAGCGGACATCAACCTCGGCGAGGTACTCCGACAGGTCGCCCGCGAGAAGGAGATCGAGTTCGAGCGCTGGGTCTCCGCGCTCGAGGATGCGATGGCCTCCGCGGCCAAGAAGCAGCACCGCATCAAGGAGCCGGTCCGCGCGCACTGGAACGAACCGACCGGCAAGTTCGAGGCCTGGATCGTCAAGAAGGTGGTCGAGACGGTCGAGGACCCGGCGGCGGAGTGGTCGCTCGAGGAGGCCCGGGAGCACAAGGCTGACGCCGAGATCGGCGAGGAGATCCTGATCCCGATCTCGACCGAGGGGCTGGGGCGCATCGCGGCGCAATCGGCCAAACAGGTCCTCTACCAGCGCGTGCGCGAGGCCGAGCGCGAGAAGGTCTACAACGAGTACATCGACCGCGTCGGCGAGGTCGTCAACGGCACGGTCAAGCGCTTCGAGCGCGGCGACATCATCGTCGACCTCGGCCGCACGGAGTCGATCGTGCCCCGCTCCGAGCAGTCCCGTCACGAGCGCTGGAGCCAGGGCGAGCGCATCCGCGCCGTCATCGTCGAGGTGCACAAGCAGCCGAAGGGCCCGCAGATCGTGCTCTCGCGCACCGATCCGCGGCTCCTCGTCAAGCTCTTCGAGATGGAGGTGCCGGAGATCT
>Ga0102851_10000043_pt1 | contig 42808 bp, 42 predicted proteins | sample Mud3Dept3metaG_FD_79558 | JGI IMG/M metagenome (GOLD analysis project Ga0102851, IMG submission 79558) | Freshwater wetland microbial communities from Ohio, USA, analyzing the effect of biotic and abiotic controls - Mud 3 Core 4 Depth 3... | ecosystem: Environmental > Aquatic > Freshwater >... | reverse complement strand
GTAGTAGGCGATGGTGCGCGTGAAGTTCGAGGTGCCTTCCTCGAGCAGCGCGCGCCCGATGCGATTGCCCTCGCGGAAGCGGCCGCTGCCGCGCATGGCGGCGATCAGGGCCGCCGAGGCGGTGGTGCGCAGCATCTCTCCGGGCTTGAGCTCGAGCACCCGCCGCGCCGCCGACTCGAGCTCGTCGCGGCGGTCGAGCGAGAGGCAAAGCATGGCGTAGGACATCAGCAGGGTCGCGTTGTCGGGTTCGAGCGCCAACGCCTTCTGGAAGGTCGAGATCGCCTTGTCCGCCTCGCCTCGCGCCGCGTGCTGGTCGGCGCGCGCCATCAGCGAGGCCGCGTCCGCGCCCACCTCGGGCAACGGCTCGCCGGCGCGCCCGGACAGGTACTGCACCAGGTCCTGGTAGCGCAGACGGCGGGGGTTCAGCCGCTGCGCCTCCCGGAACGAGGCCAGCGCCTTGCGGTTCCAGTGCTTGCCGAGGTAGGCGAGCCCGAGCAGGTAGTGGGCCTCCTCGAAGGCGGGGTCGAGCCGCACCGCCTCGCGCAGGCAGCGCACGGCGTCGCCCGCGCGTCCCATCTCGTAGAAGCAGTTGCCGAGCAGGTAGAGCGCCTGCGGCACCGGCTCGATCTCGCAGGCCCGCACCAGGTGCGCCACCGCGCGCGACAGGTCGCCCGCCGAGGCATACACCGCGCCCAGGCTGAAAAGTGGCAGGAAGGCGTCGGGGTAGATCGAGACGGCCTCGCGCAGCAGCGACTCGGCGCGCGCCGCGTCGCCGTTCTCGTGGCAGATCACGCCGCTGAACACGAGCGCCTCGAAGTGGTCGGGGCGCGACTCGAGCACGCGCGTGAAGTAGCCGAGCGCCGCCTCGGTCTCGCCCTCGTTGAACGCGGTCTCGCCCAGGAACAGCGCCAGCTCGTAGTTGTCGCGATCCAGCTTGAACGCCTGCTCGAGGCCGAAGCGGGCGCGCTCGACGTCGAACGAGAACAGCGCGTACTCGGCCTCGTCGAGGTGCTGGATGAAGACCTTGCGCCGGTCGCCCTGATAGAGCGCGGCGATCCGGTCCTTGACCCCCATGAAGCGCTCGCGCTTCTCGAGCGCGCGCAGCTGATACTCCATCTTCTCCTGCCACAGGTCCGCCCATTCCTGGCGCACGATCAGGTGGCGGCGCTCGAGCAGCTCGCGCAGGGTGCCGAATCCGGTCTGGCTGACCAGCAGGTTCTTCTCCTGCTTGTGCAGGGCCTCGACCAGCCGGCCTACGGTCTCGGCGGTGCGCTTGACCGCCTCCTCGAGGATCGAGACCCGCTCCAGGAGGTGCTCGTCGAGCGAGAAGTCCCCTTCGCGCTCCTGCGCGAACTCCTCGGTCTCCTCGGAGGGCGGACCGGAGAGGATGAGCAGCTTCTGCTGGCAGCGCTGGCAGAGGTCGCGATCCGCCGGGTTCGGCGTACCGCACGACTGGCAGAGGACGGACGTTCCCCCGGGCTCGGCCGACAGGCCGCCTTCAACCGCCCGGCGCGTACTCATAGAAGCCCCGCCCGCTCTTGCGCCCGAGGTATCCGGCGTCCACCATCTTGACCAGCAGCGGGCAGGGCCGGTACTTGTCGTCTCCCAGCCCTTCGTGGAGCACGCGCAGGATGTCGAGGCAGACGTCGAGGCCGATCAGGTCGGCCAGGGCGAGCGGCCCCATCGGATGGCTCATGCCCAGCTTCATCACCTCGTCGATCGCCTGGCGGGAGCCGACGCCCTCGTGGAGGCAGAAGATCGCCTCGTTGATCATCGGCATCAGCACGCGGTTGGAGACGAAGCCCGGCGCGTCCTGCACCTCCACCGGTGTCTTGCCGAGCCGGCGCGTCGCCGCCTCGATCGCGTCGTACGTGGCCTGCGACGTCTGCAGCCCGCGGATGATCTCGACCAGCTGCATCATCGGCACCGGGTTCATGAAGTGCATGCCGATCACCGACGCCGGCCGGCGCGTCTGGGCAGCCAGGCGGGTGATCGAGATCGACGAGGTGTTGGTGGCGAGCAGCGCGGCGGGGCCGAGCCTGCGGTCGAGCTCGGCCAGCACCTCGCGCTTGACCTCGAAGCGCTCGATCACCGCCTCGACGACCAGGTCGCAGCCGTCGAGTGCATCGAGCGAGCCCGCGCTGCGGATGCGCTCGCGCGCCCCGGCGGCCGCCTCGGCGGTCAGCTTGCCCTTCGCGGCGAGGCGCTCGAGGCTCTTGCCGATCGTCGCCAGCCCGCGTTCGAGCGCGGCCGGCGCCACGTCCACCAGCACGGTCGGAATGCCCGCCGTCGCAGCCACTTGCGCGATGCCGCTGCCCATCGTCCCCGCGCCCACGACGCCGATGCTCTCGATCGCCATCCGCCGGATCCTCCGAGCGGCGAGACTATCGAACCGACTCGGCCGCCGCCAATGGCGGGCGCCGCGGATCAGGGCCGGCCCGGTGTCGGGAGCGTCGCGCCAGGTTCGGCGAACCAGGCCTCGCGCCGGCCGAACTTCGTCCGCAGCGCGGCGCCCACGCCCACCAGCGTGGCCGCGGTCCAGGCCCAGATACCGAGATAGGGCACGAGCTTGACCAGCGCGAGCAGGACGAGACCGGCCACCGCGGCGTGGAGCGCGAGCACCCGGCGCCGTGTCGCGACGCGCAGCGCGGCCGTGCCCAGCGACTGGAAGACGGCGACCATGCCCCACAGCTTGGCGATCAGGGCCGCGAGTACGGCGAGCACGACCAGCGGCACCGAGATCAGCGTCGGGAGGAAGGCCGACAGGAAGATCGCCGAGACGACCACGGCGAGCACCGCCACCAGGCCGGCCGAGAAACAGGCGAGCGGCTCGGCGCGGACTTCCTCGGCGGTCGAGGCGACCGCCCGTCCGCCGGTGGCCATCAGGAGCACGGTCAACGCGAGCCAGGCCGCGGCGAGCGCGAGCTTGGCCGCGAGCACGAGCGGCGAGGTCGCGCTCAGGCCCAGGCTCGGACCCTCGAGCAGCGTCAGCCAGGCGCGTGAGAGGGTCGGGTAGGCCACGGCGCGCCCCTCGAGCCGCGCTCCGGCCGCGACCTCGAGCTCTCCGCCCAGCACGAAGACGTCGCCACGCACCACCGCGCTCGACGCCAGGTGGGCGTCCCCGCCGAGCACCGTCAGGTCGCCGGTGATCACGCCCGCGACGCGCGCGTTGCCGTCGAGCGCCGTCACCCCCGCCAGCGCCTCACCCTCGATCACCACGTCGCGACCGACCGCGACGATCTGGTGCCGCGCGAAGCTGCCGGCCGCGAGGCGGAGCGCGGACGGCGCCGCTTCCTCGGCGCGCGCCGGCGCGGCGCCGAGAGCGAGCAGGGCGAGGGCGAGCAGACGGCGCAGCATCGGGCCGGCGGGAGGTCAGCGCGGCGGCGGTGCCGGACGGCGGGCCGCCTCGCGGCCGCCGGAGCGCACCAGGCGCAGCGCGAGCAGGTCGAGCGCGAGGACGAGCACGCCCGCCGCCACCCAGTTGGCGGGAGACCGCCCCAGCCACTCCACCACCGCGGCGCCGACGCCCGTCCAGGTCGCGACCGCCAGCCCGCTGCCCGCGACCAGGCCGGCGCCGAACAGGCCGGCCACCGCCGCGAGCGCGCTCCACCAGCTGCCGGCGGCGCCAGACCCGGTCCCCGCCGCGCCCGAGACCAGCGCAGCGGCTGCGACCAGCGTCACGAAGAGCGCCAGCGGCCAGGCCCAGGCGCGCGCCAGGCGCGATTCCCAGGGCGCGGGTTCGAGCGCGTCCATCACCGCGGTCGCGAAGCCCTCCCGTACCGGCACCCGGCTGGCCGCGAGACGGCCGGCGAGCAGGGCCAGCTGGCGGCGCTCGTCGCGGCAGCCGGAGCAGGAGACCAGGTGCTCCTCCAGTTGCACCTGCTCCGCCTCGCCGAGCGCGCCGTCGACCTCGAGGTCGAGCCATTCCCGGAACGTTTCGTGTTCCATGTCGGTCTCCTGGCGCCTCGTTCAGGCCTCGCTCGCGAGCGCCGCCTTGAGCAGCTGGCGGGCGCGGAAGAGCTTGTTCTTGACCGTCCCCAACGGCATCCCCTTGGTGCGCGCGATCTCGTCGTAGGCGAGCTCGCCGTAGTGGCGCATGACGATGAGCTCCCGGTACTCCCACGGCAGCCCGTCGATCGCCGCGCGCACGCGCACGTCCCGCTCGGACCCCTCGAGGCGGTCCTGCGCCGAAGGCCCGAGGTCGGGGACCTCGAGCTCGCGTCCGCCGTCGGGCGCGTCGGGGTCGGTACGCCCGAGCGGCACCAGGCGGAAGCGACGCTTCCGGATCACGTCGATCGCCGCATTCTGCGCCACCCGGAACAGCCAGGTGGAGAACCGGTACTGCGGATCGAATCGGTCCAGAGCCTGGTACACGCGAACGAAGACCTCCTGCGCCAAGTCGTGCGCCTCGTCGACGTCGCGCACCAGGCGGTGCAGGTAGTTGATCAGCCGTGCCTGGTAGCGCTCGACCAGCTCTTCGAAGCGCTCGCGGTCCCCGGCGAGGACCGACCGCACCAGCTCTTCGTCGGTCATGGCGGAGGGCTCGTGCGGCATGCGAGATACGTCTCCGGGATTCCGAAGGTTGCAGGTCCGCGCCGGCGGAAGGGGCCAGCGGGGGGACGGAACGCGCCCCTCCCGGTGCGAACCGCCCCCTCCGGCCGGGCGAGCCCGGCGGACCGGGTCGGCCACCACGGCCGGGCCTCGGAGCGCGGCGCCCAGGGGGATCCTAGCGGACCCCGCGCGGGCGCGCGTCGGCGCCGATCTCCCGGATCCTCAGGATGCGGTCCCCCTGCCGGATCCGGTCCAGGACCTCCTCGCCCGCCACGACGCGGCCGAAGACCGTGTAGCCGCCGTCGAGATGGGGCTGGGGCGCGAGGGTGATGAAGAACTGACTGCCCCCGGTGTCCGGGCCCGAGAGCGCCATGCCCACCATCCCACGCCCGTAGCGCAGCCGGTTGATCTCGTCGCGCAGCGCGTAGCCGGGCCCGCCCCAGCCGTCTCCGCGCGGGTCCCCGCTCTGGACCACGAAGTCCGGCACCACACGGTGGAAGGCGAGACCGTCGAAGTAACCCTGCGCCGCGAGCTGGAGGAACGAGAGCACGGTCAGCGGCGCCTCGCGGCCGGCCAGCTCGAGGCGCAGGGCACCGCGCTCGGTCTCGACCTCGACCCGGCGGGTCGCCGCGGTCTGGCGCAGCACGTCCCGGTAGTAGGCGACGTCGCGCCCGAGCTCGAGCGGACCGGGATCCGGCCGCGGCGCCCCCAGTCCGGCGAGCCCTGCCGCGGCCTCCCTGCGCACCAGGCGGTCGCGGTCCTCGAGCAATCGGCCGAGGGCCTCGAGCACCTCCGCGCGCTCCGACGGCTCTGCCTGGCCACGCGCCGCGAGCGCGCGCACCCCGGCCAGCCGGGCATCGTTCAGGGAATCGGAGCGCGCGGCGTCGACGGCCGCGGCGATCCGGCCGGACGCGACCACCGGATGGCGTGCGAGCAGGTCGAGCGCGGTCGCCCGCACGGTCGGGTCGGCGTCCCCGACGAAACGCCCGGCGACGGCGCCGGCGTCCTCGCCCGCGCGGCGCGCCAGGCTCTCGAGCGCGGCCACGCGCACGGGCGGCTCCGGGTCCTCGAGCAGACGCGCCAGGATCTCCTCCGCCTCGATGCGCACGGCCGCATCGGCGGCGCGCGCCCGCATCGCACGATCGCTCGAGGCGGCGGCTTCCCGCACGAGCTCGCGGGCCCCCGCTACCCGGCCGGCGGCGAGCGCCGCGAAGGCGAGCTCGCGCTCGCGCGCCTCGCCCGCCTCCATGCGCTCGCGCAGGTCGGCTTCGAGCTCCGGATTGGGCAGGAAGCGCGCCGCGGCCTCGAGCGCGGCGGCGCGCAGGTGCGGGCGCTCGTCCGCGAGCGCCGCGCGCAGGCGCGCACCCCAGCCGAGCGGAGGCAGCGCGGAGGAGCGCCCGAGGATGCGCGCCCCGGCGTTCAGGCACTGGATCCGAGGCCCGACCTCCGGATCGTCGAGGAGGGGCTCGAGACGCTCGAGGTCTGCCAGGTCCCCCACTTCGCCCAGCCCCCGTGCGGCCCAGCCGCGCACGTACGGATCGAGGTCGGTGAGCAGACCGCGCAGGGCCTCCGCGCCCTCGGGACGCGCGAGCCGGCCGAGCGCGTAGGCCGAAGCCGCGTGCACGTCCGGATCTCCGGCCAGCAGTCCCTCCTGGGCAGCCACCACGGCGGCGGGCTCCCGGAAGCGGAAGAGCGCCGGAGCGAGGCGACGCCAGGCCTCCTCCGGCGCCAGGGCGCCCAGCGCGCGCTGCACCTCGCCGAGCGGCGCGCCGACCTTGCCCAGCGCTTCGACCGCGAGCCTGCCCAGCTCCGGATCGGGATCGACCGCCGCGACCACCAGGGCACGCAGTGCCTCGACGTCCTCGAGCTCGCCCAGCGCGAAGGCGGCCGCGCGCCGGACCTCCGGATCCGCGTCGACCAGCAGGCCCTGCAGGAGGCTGCGCCCCCGGCGGTCCCCGATCCGGCCGAGCGTCACTGCCAGCTCGGCCCGCACCGCCGGCGGTGCGGACAGCAGCAGCTGGAGCGCGACCGGGTCGAACAGGCGCCGATCGGCCAGGAGCAGGAGCAGCGCCCGGCTCTCGAGATCGGCCGGCGGCGCCAGGGCGGGAGCCGCGGCGGACACCGGGGGGGCGGCCGGCGGCGGCGTGCTGGCACAGGCGCCGGAGAGTCCGATCAGGGCGAGCAGGGCGACGAGACGGCGCGGCGTCGTAGGCACCATGGCCCATGCTAAACCGATCCGATAGGCTCCCGCGCCGTGCCTGTTGCCCGGCTCGCCTTCGAAGGACTGTCCCGCCGCTTCGACCGCCTCGTGGTCCTCGACCGCGTGAGCGGCGAGGTCGAGAGCGGCGGCCTGTTCGCCGTGCGCGGCCCCAACGGCAGCGGCAAGTCCACGCTGCTGCGCTGCCTGGCCGGCCTGCTCGCGCCCGACCGGGGGCGCGTGGTGGCGGAGGAGGACGGGCGTGCGCTGGCGAACGACGAGCGACGGCGCCGGGTCGGCCTGCTCGCGCCCGACATCGCCTTCTACGACGAGCTCTCGGTGTCCGAGAACCTGGAGCTGGTCGCGCGCCTGCGCGGCCTGCCCCCCGCGAGCGGCCGCGCCGTGGCCGAGCGCCTCGGCCTGCCGGCGGCCCGCCCCTGGCGGGCGCTGTCCTCGGGCATGAGACAGCGGCTGCGCTGGGCCTTCGCCGTCCTGCACCGGCCGCGCCTGCTGCTGCTCGACGAGCCGTTCCAGAACCTCGACGACGACGGCGAGCGGATCGCCCGCGCGTTGCTCGACGAGCACCTCGAGAACGGCGGCCTGGCGGTCGCGGCCAGCCCGGTCTCGCTTCCCCTGCCGCGGATCTCCGGTGAGCTCCGGCTGGACCGCTGAAGCGGCGGCGGTCTTCGCCAAGGACTGGCGCGCCGAGCGGCGCGCCCGCCACGCCGTGGCGACGCTGGTGCTGTTCGCGATCACCACCCTGGTGATCGCGAGCCTCGCGCTCGGCCCGATCGGCGCTACGCCCGGCGAGCGCAGCGACGTCGCCTCCGCGCTGCTCTGGATCCTGCTCCTGTTCGCCGCCGCGGCGGGTCTGCCGCGCGTCTTCGTGCACGAGGAGGAGTCGCATACCGCCACCGTTCTCCGGCTCGCGGCGCGGCCCAGTGCCGTGTTCGCGGGCAAGCTGGCCTGGGTCGCCTCGTTGCTCGCCCTGTTGGAGGCGGTCGCGACCCCGCTCGCGCTCGCGCTCTTCGACCTGCCGGTGGCGAGCCCGGGCCGGCTCGTGCTCGCGCTGGGCGCCGGCGGTGCCGGGCTGGCCGCCGCCACGACGCTCCTGGCCGCGATCGTCGCGCAGGGGCGCGGCGCCACCACCCTGTTCGCCGCGCTCGCCTTTCCGCTGCTGGTGCCGCTCGCCGTGCTCGCGGTCGCGGCGACGCGCGCCGCGCTGGGCGGCGGGGACGCCGGAGGCGTCCTGGTGCAGCTGTTCCTGTATGATTCGACGATTATGGTCGCCGGCTTCCTCCTCTTCCCGGTGATCTGGGCCCCATGAAGCGCCCACTGCTCTGGCTGCTCTGGGGCTGGATGGCGACCGTGATCGTGGCCGCATTCCATTGGGCTCCGCTCGCCGAGGGATTCCTCGGCCAGTCCAGTCGCATCCTGTTCTTCCACGTCCCGATGGCCTGGGTGTCGTTCGTCGCCTTCATGGTCGCCGGCGTCCGGAGCCTGGCCTACCTGGCCGGCCGGCGCACCGAGCGGCGCGACCAGGCCGCGGCGGCGGCGATCGAGATCGGCCTGCTCTTCGCGCTGCTCGCCACCGTGACCGGCGCGATCTGGGCGCGCATCATGTGGAACTCCTGGTGGAACTGGGACCCGCGCCAGGCCTCCATCGTCGTGGCGCTGCTCTTCTACGCCGCCTACCTGGCCCTGCGCGCCGCGGTCGCCGACCGCGAGGCGAGAGGGCGCCTGTGCGCGGCCTACGCCACGCTCGGGCTCGTCGTGGCGCCCTTCTTCTACTTCGTGCTGCCTCGCCTCGGCTTCACCCTGCACCCCGAGGCGGTGATCAATGCCCAGGGCAAGGTCGAGGTCGAGCCCAGGATGCTCGTCGTGCTGCTCGCGAGCTCCGCCGGATTCACCGCGCTCTTCTTCTGGATGCACCAGTTGCGGACGCGCCTCGCGCTGCGCGAGGCGCGTCTGCTCGAGGGTTCGGACTGATGGGTGGACCGACGTGGGTGACGGCCGTGAACCTGGTGATCTGGACCGGGATCTTCCTCTACCTTCTCCGCCTCGAACGGCGGGTCAACGACCTGGAGCGCGAACGATGAGCAAGAAGGCCTGGACCGTCCTCGGCGTCGTCCTCCTGATCGCCTTCGCCGGCTTCGCTTTCGCGGCTTTCCGCACCAGCCTGACCCCCTACGTCTCCTATCGCGAGGCGCAGGGCGGAACGCGCACGGTGCAGGTCGCCGGCGCGCTCGAGAAGGGCAGCACGAGCTACGACGAGAGCGCCTCGGCCCTGCGTTTCACGCTGCGCGACCCGCAGACCGGTGACACGCTGCGCGTGCGCTACGAGGGCGTCAAGCCCGCCAACTTCGAGGACGCCATCTCGATCGTCGCCATCGGTCGCTGGAGCCCCGGCCCGGCCGAGTTCGCGGCCGGCAAGCTGCTGGTCAAGTGCCCGAGCAAGTACCAGGGCACCGAAGTCAAGAGCTACTCCTGATGAGCGCGCTCTCCCAGCTCTATCTGCCCGGCGCGATCGCGGTCTGGTGCGCGCTCGCCTTCGCCCTGGCGGCGCTCTGGGGCTACGTCGATCTCGCGCGCGGCGACGAGTCGGCGCGCGGCTTCGCGCGCCGGGCCTACGCGTTCTTCACGCTCGCCGTGCTCGCGTCGGCCTTCGTGCTGCTGGTGGCGCTGGCGCGACGCGACTTCCGCATCGACTACGTCTTCCAGTACTCGGGCCTCGACCTGCCCTGGCACTATCAGCTGGCCGCCTTCTGGGCGGGCCAGAAGGGGAGTTTCCTGATCTGGCTGTTCTGGGGAGCGCTGATCGGAGTGCCGCTGACGCGCTCGATCGGCCGGCACGAGGGGCCCGTGATGGGCATCTACGTGCTCGCCCAGCTCGGCCTGCTCTTCATCCTGGTGCGTGAGAACCCGTTCCTCATGCTCGATCACGCTCCGGCGGACGGCCAGGGCCTCAACCCGCTGCTCCAGGACGACTGGATGGTGATCCATCCGCCCATCATGTTCATCGGCTACGCGCTCTCCGCGGTGCCCTTCTCGTTCGCCATGGCGGCGCTCTGGAAGAAGGACGCCTCGGACTGGGCGGCGCGCGCGTTCCCGTGGGCCCTGGCCGGTTTCCTGGTGCTCGGCACCGCGATCCTGCTCGGCGGCTACTGGGCCTACGCGACGCTGGGCTGGGGCGGCTACTGGGGCTGGGATCCGGTCGAGAACGCCTCGCTCATCCCGTGGCTGTTCGGCACCGCGCTCGTGCACGGCCTCTATCTCGAGCGCACGCGGAGCCGCTATCGGCGCGCCAACATGGTGCTCGCCGTGCTCGTCTTCCTGTCCGTGCTCTACGGCACCTTCCTCACCCGCTCCGGGGTGCTCGCCGATTTCTCGGTGCACAGCTTCGTCGATCTCGGGATCTCCGGCTGGCTGATCGGCCTGATGGCCTTCTTCGGGGGCCTGGCCGCGCTCCTGCTCGCCACCCGCCTGCGCACGGTCGAGACCCGGCCCAACGAGGATCCCGCGCTCTCCCGCGGCACGTTCCTGGTGCTCGCCACCATCGCCATCCTGTCCTGCGCGACCGTGGTGACCATCGGCACTTCGGCGCCGATCCTCACCCGCTTCATGGAGAACCCCGGCCAGGTCGGGCCGGAGTTCTACAACCGCGTCAACCTGCCGATCGCGCTGCTCGTCGCCTTCCTCCTCGCCTTCGTGCCCTTCATGACCTGGCGCGGGGAGGAGAGCGCCCGCGCCGTGCTTCGCAAGGCGCTGCCCGGCCTCGCCGCGGGCTTCCTCGCCACCTGCGTCGGGCTCGGCCTGGGCGTCACCAACCCGCTGCACGCGATCTTCCTCTTCCTCGCGGTCTCGGCCCTCGCCACGAATCTGCAGCGGGTCGTGCGGCTCGCCCGCGACCGCAAGCTGGCGAGCGCCGGCGGCTATCTCGCGCACGTGGGCGTCGGCATCATCCTGGTCGGCTTCATGGCCTCCTCGGCCTACGACGAGAGCGTGAAGGTCACTCTCGAACAGGGCAAGCCGGTCTCGCTCGGCTCGCACTCGCTCACCTTCGAGCGTTTCCTGCCGCGCGACGCGCACGACAAGGAACGCGCCGAGGTGGCGGTCACGAGACCGGACGGGAAAGTCTGGCTCGCCTACCCGAAGATCTTCGTCAACGACCGCACGCAGCAGCTCATGGTCCACCCCGCGATCCGCAGCGGGCCGCTCGACGATCTCTACCTCTCCCCGCTCGAGTACAGCCCGGGGTCGCCAGGCGGCTTCGCGCGCCTCCAGCTCGCCAAGAACGAGAGCCGGGAGATCGGCGACGCCACCGTGCGCTTCCTGGGCTTCAACCTCCAGGCCGAAGGCAACGCCCTGGTCAACATGAGCGCCGGCAAGCCGGTCGCCATCGGCGCGGTCCTCGAGGTCACGCGCGCCGGTCGCACGGAGCGAGTCGAACCGGTCTACCGCTTCGAGCAGAGCGGGCGGACCGAGTTCCCGCCCCTGTCGCTGACCGGCGGCGGCCGGGTCGCGGTGGGTGCGATCAACGCCACGGCCGGGGCGGTCGAGCTGCTCTTCGACGGTCTCGGATCGACCGCGGCGGTGCCCGCGCGACTTTCGCTCGACGTCACGAGGAAGCCGCTCGTGTCGCTCGTCTGGTGGGGGATGTACGTCATCTTCGCCGGCGGCACGCTCGCCCTGGTGGCTCGCGCACGCCAGCTGCGCAAGCTCGACGACCTGCCGCCGGCCGGGCGCGCGGCGGCCTGAGCGGGATCAGACCCCGAGCGCGAGGCGGTCGGCGAGGACCTTCGGCAGTCCCCGCTTGAGGATGCGCTGCTGGGCCCGCTCCACCGGATACGGGATCCGGTACCAGCGCACCGTCCGGGTCTTCGAATCGTAGGTCATGTAGGCGGCGCGCGGGTCGCGATCGCGCGGCTGCCCGACCGAACCGGGATTGACCAGATAGCGCTCCCCGGGCTGGATCCGGATCGTGCCCGTGGTGCCGTGCAGCAGCGCGACCCTGGTCTCGCGGCCGCGCATCACGAACATCGACGGCACGTGGGTGTGGCCGAAGAAGATCACGTCCGCCGGGTACGAGCCGAAGATGTCCCAGGCCTCGAAGATCGAGAACACGTACTGGTCCTCGTCGAGCGGCGAGCCGTGGCAGATGGTGAGCCCCTCGGGCAGGTCCACCGGGCCGCGCGGCAGCTCGCGCACGAAGCGCAGGTTGGCGGGCCTCAGGTGCTCGGCCGTCCAGCGCGCCGCGGCGAGCGCCGCGTGGTTGAAGTTCTCGCCGCGCTCGATGCCGGCCACCACCTTGTCGTGGTTGCCGCGCACGAGGTGCGCCGGACGATCCAGGTTGCGCACCGCCTCCACGACCTGATTGGGACCGGCGCCATAGCCGACCAGGTCGCCCAGCACCAGGTAGGCGTCGAATCGCTTCCTGCGCACGCGCCGGAGGACGGCGTCGGTGGCCTCGGCGTTGCCGTGCAGGTCGGAGAGGATCAGGAACTGCAAGCGACCTCCGGCAGGCGCAGCTCCAGGCGGATGCGCGCCGCGATCTCCGCCGGCGTCTCCCCGGGCCCGATCTCGACGGTCCGGTCGGCACGGCGATAGGAGGCGAGCCGCTCCCGGTAGAGCGCGAGGGCGGCGGTCTCGTCCCGGAACAGCGGGCGCTCGGCCTTGCCCAGAGGTCCGATGCGGCGCACCAGGGTCTCGAACGGCGGGTGGAGGAAGACCACCGCGCCGCGCGAGCGCGCGACTTCGAGCATCGCCGGATCGACCAGCGTGCCGCCGCCGACCGCGACCACCAGCGGATCCCGCTCGAAGGCCTCGGCCAGCACCTCCCGCTCGCGGCGGCGGAACTCGGCCTCCCCGTGCCGCTCGAAGAGCTCGCGCACGCTCATCCCCGCGCGACGCTCGACCTCCTCGTCGAGGTCGAGGAACGGCCAGCCGAGCCGGGCAGCGAGCTCGCGTCCGACCGTGGTCTTGCCGGCGCCCATGAAGCCGGTCAAGAAGATCCTCACCGCGCGCTCCCGGCGGCGTCGAGCAGTCGCCGGCAGTTGGCCCCCACGTCACCGTCGCACACCGCCGAGATCACCGCGGCCGCGTCCGCGCCCGCCGCGAGTACGGCTGCGATCGTGCGCTCGTCGATACCTCCGATCGCGATCAGCGGTTTGGCCGTGCACGCACGCACCGCGGCGAGACGCCCGAGCCCGAGCACGGGATCGGGGTTCGGCTTGCTCACGGTCGGGTAGACCGGGCCGATCGCGACCCAGTCCACCGCCGGGTCGGCCTCGGCGGTGCCCGCCTGGCGCTCGTCGTGGGTCGAGAACCCGATCGCGGTCGTCTCGGGCAGCAGCGGCCGCGCCCGGGCGGGCTGCAGGTCGCGCTGGCCGAGGTGGACGCCCGCGAACGGCAGCGCCGCCGCGAGATCGGCGCGATCGTCGATCCAGAGCTCTCCCCGCCAACCCTCGAGCCGCGAGAGGACCTCCTCGGCCAGCCGCCAGAGCTCCCGGTCGGCGAGCGCCTTGGCGCGCAGCTGGATCGTGACGACACCCGCGGCGGCCATCTCGGCGATCGCCCCGCCGATCCGGGCCGGCGGGATCCGCTCGGCGTCGGCGATGGCGTAGAGCCGGCCCGGGCGGCGTCCCGCGCGCGCGTTCACGCGCCCTCTTCCGCCCTCTCCCGGCGCGCCTGGAAGCCCTCCATGAATCGCGTCGACAGGCGGCCCGACCGGAACACCGGGTCGTCGAGGATCTCGCGGTGGAGCGGAATCGTGGTCTTGATGCCCTCCACGACGAAGAAGTCGAGGGCCCTGCGCATGCGCGCGATCGCCTCCGCGCGGTCGCTGCCGTGAGTGATCAGCTTGGCGACCAACGAGTCGTAGTGCGGCGGGATCACGTAATCCTCGTAGCCGTGGGTGTCGACGCGCACGCCGGGGCCGCCGGGCACGTGGAACGTCGTCAGGCGGCCGGGGCTGGGCGCGAAGGTGACCGGGTCCTCGGCGTTGATCCGGCACTCGATCGCGTGGCCGCGCGGCGCCAGTCCGCTGCGCACGTTGAGCCGTTCTCCGGCCGCGACCAGGATCTGGAGCTTGACCAGGTCGACGCCCGTGACCATCTCGGTCACCGGGTGCTCGACCTGGATGCGCGTGTTCATCTCCATGAAGTAGAAGCTGCCGTCGCGGTCGAGCAGGAACTCCACCGTGCCCGCGTTCTGGTAGCCGACGTGCGTGCACAGGCGCACCGCCGCCTCGCCCATGCGCGAGCGCAGCTCGGGCGTGAGCGCGGGCGAGGGCGACTCCTCGATCAGCTTCTGGTGTCGCCGCTGGATCGAGCATTCGCGCTCGCCCAGGTGGATGACGTTGCCGTGGCGGTCGCCGAAGACCTGGAACTCGATGTGGCGCGGCTCCTCGAGGTACTTCTCGAGATAGACCGAGCCGTCGCCGAACGCCTTCTCGGCCTCGTGCGCGGCGGTGTCGAACGACTTCTCGAGCTCGGCCGCCGAGCGCACGATGCGCATGCCGCGACCGCCGCCGCCGGCCGCCGCCTTGAGGATGACCGGGAACCCCACCTCGGAGGCCAGGCCCTGCGCCTCCTCGACCGAGGAGAGCGGGTCGCCGCTGCCCGGCAACACCGGCACTCCCGCCTCGGCTGCGGTCTGACGCGCCTTCGCCTTGTCGCCCATCAGCCGGATCACTTCGGGCGGGGGACCGATCCAGCCCAGGCCGCAGTCGGCGAGCACCTCGGCGAAGTAGGCGTTCTCCGCCAGGAAGCCGTAGCCGGGATGAACGGCATCGGCGCCCGTGATCTCGGCCGCCGAGACCAGGCTCGTGATGTTCAGGTAGCTCTGGGCCGCGGCCGGCGGCCCGATGCACACGTCGTCGTCCGCGTAGGTCGCGTGCAGGCTGTCGCGGTCGGCGGTCGAATAGACGCCCACGGTCGGGATGCCGAGCTCCCGGCAGGCCTGAATGATCCGCAGCGCGATTTCGCCACGGTTGGCGATCAGGATCTTGCGGAACATCCCGGTGGGGTCAGTCGGGGCGCACGCCGAAGAGCGGCTCGCCGAACTCCACCGGCTGCGCATTCTTCGGATAGATCTCGGCGACCACTCCGTCCACGTCGCTCTCGATCTCGTTCATCAGCTTCATCGCCTCGACGATGCACAGCACCTGGCCCTTGCGCACGCGGTCCCCGATGCGCACGTAGATCGGCGAGTCCGGGCTGGGGGCCGCGTAGAAAGTGCCCACGATCGGCGACGCGACCACGTGCAGCCCTTCGCCGGGATCCTGGCCGGCGGGGGCGGAGGCCGCTGCCGCGCCGGCCGCCGGAGCCGGCGGATTGACGCCCTGCGCGACGGCCTGGAGGGCGACCGCCGGCGGCGCCGCGGCGGCGGGGACGGCCGCCGGCACGGCATCGCGCGCCGGCGCCTCGCCCCAGACGCGCAGCTTGAAGCCGGCGCGCTCGATCTCGACGCCGTGCAGCCGGTGACGGCCGACGAGCTCGAGGAGTTCCTTGATCTGGTCGAAGGTCAGCATGTGGGATCAGTCGAGGTCGTTGTCGAACAGAAGGGTCGCGCGCTTGAGCTCGAACCGCGCCCGGCCGAGGTTGGCTTCGGGCCGGAGCGCGGCGAGCAGCCAGTAGCCGCGGCCCAGCGAGGAGAGCAGGAAGGTCATGCGGTCCCCCGCGATGGTCAGCTGGCGCACCTCGCCGACCGAGAGCTCCTTCTGCTGGTGCGAGATGGTGCGCGCCTGCGAGACCAGCTCGGCGGTGACCGCCTCGAGGTCGAGATCGGGCGCCGAGGAGAGGGATTCGATCGGCATGCCGTCCGCGGCCACCAGCGTGAGCGCCACGGCACCGTCGATGCGCCGGCTGACCGAGGAGAGCCGCTCAAGATACATGGCCGGCCTCCCGCCCGCGCATCAGGCGGTCCAGGTAGCCGCGCAGGGTCTCGATCTTGCGCTGCGTCAGCCCGGCCGGCAGCGTCCTCGGAGCCGGCGCCTGCGGCCGCTCTCCGGCCCGCCGCAGGCGGATCTCCTCGAGGCCGGCCGTGGCCACCGCGTCGCCGGGCCGCACCTCGAGCACCGCGCGGAACTCCCGCTCGGCCTCGTCCACGAAGCCCTGCTGCAGGTAGAGCTCGCCCAGGGTCGCGCTCGGGCCCACCGCGGCCGCCGGCGTCGCGGGCGGCTCGGGCGCAGGTGCGACGGGCGCCTCGGCCGGCGGCCCCGGCGCGGCCACGACCTGCTCCGGAGCGATCGGCTCGAAGGCCGGCGGCGGCGGCTCGGGGGCCTGGCGCGGCAGCGCGGCAGTGGTCGAGGACGCCTCCAGGACCTCGTCGAACGGCTCCTCGATGGTCTCCCGCTCGACCTCCTCGCCGATCGTGCGCGGCGAGAACGGCTCCGCCACCACCTCGGCGCGCGCTTCGAGGTCGAGCTCGGGCGCGGAGCGCAGTCCGGCGCCCCAGGGTGGGACCGCCTCGGCCGCCTCGACCGCCGGTGGGGCCGCTGCGGCCTCCGCGATCGGGGCGGCCGGAGCCTCCTCGACGGCCGGCGCGGCCGCCGGCGACACCGGCTCGGGCGCTCCCCGCCACCAGGGTACGGCCTCCTCGGCCGCAGCCGGGGCGGGAGCGGGAGGGGCAGGCGCCTCGATCTCGACCGCGCTCGGGGCCGGGGGGGCAAGGGCCTCGAGCTCGACCGCGGCCGGGGGCACGGTCGCAGCCAGAGAGCCCACGAGGGGCGCGGGCACCACGACCGGCGCCGGGACCGGCTCGGGCACGATCGCGATCGGAAAGAGGCCTCCGGCCGCGAGCGCGCGCACGATGCGCCGCGCGGCGGCTGCAGGGTCGTGGAGATCGCCGAAGGGCGCCCCGGCGCCACGCCCGCGGGCGGCAGCCGGTGGCGCCAGCTCGACCCGCGCGGCGCGCGCCGGCAGCGGGCCGAGGTCGAAGATGGGCGCCGGAGCCGCGACCGGACGCGGCGCCGGAGCGACGGCCGGACGCGGCGCCGGCGGCCGCGCCCCCGAGGCCGCGGCGATGCGGCGCGCCAGGCCGTCGATCTCGGCGTCGCGGGCGTTGACGAGGCGGTAGAAGTCGAGCCGCTCCTGGGCTTTGCCGGGCCGGGCGCTCCTCAGGTAGGCCTCGACCAGGAGCTTGTTGGCGACCAGCTGCGCCGGGTCGTGGGCGAGCGCGCGCTCGAGCGCCTGGGCGGCCTCCTCCGCTTCGCCGGCCTCGAGCCGGCAGCGGCCCAGGACGACCAGGGCCGAGACGTAGGTGGGATGGTGCACGAGCCCCTGCTCGAGCACCCCGAGCGCCTCCCGGAGTCGTCCGCCGCGCCGGTACTCCTCGGCGAGCTGGACGAAGATCCGCGACGACGGCTCCCGCTGCCACCGCTCGGCCAGCTGCTCCAGGCGCTCCTCGGAGAAAGCCTCCGTCAACGCGCTCGCCCCCTCACCCCGGCCGCAGCTGGCCCGGGGACCCTCGATTCCGTCACAAACTCAATGAAGCTTAGCACTTAATTGATCGTCACCAGCCGGCTCGCGGTGCTCGACCCGAAGGCATTGCTGGCGGTCAGGCGAACGATGTACGAGCCGGGACCCGAGAATTCGTGGACCGGACTCTGCTCGACGGAGTCCGTCGCCCCGTCGTCGTTGAAGTCCCAGCGCCAGGAGGTCGGATCGCCGGTCGTGGTGTCGGTGAACGCCACGAAGTTGCCCGTCACCGAGAATGTGAACGAGGCGATCGGCGGTCCCTGAATGCTGATGTTGGCCGAGTCCGAGATGACGCCACTGGTGCCGCCGCTCTCCGCGGTGACGGTGATGATCCGGTCCGGCTGAGAGGCCGTGTCGGCGGCGCTGATCGTGAGTCGATCGGTGACCTCACCGTTGGCATCGGTGATCAGGAAGCTGCCACCCGAGGCCAGGGTTCCGGCCTCGGCGATGAAGTTGACCGAGGCGTCGGGCAGCGGTTGGCCGTTCTCGTCGCGCACCAGGGCGCGCAGGTCGACCACTCCGCCGCTCTCGGGGATGCTGGTCGGGTCCACGGTCAGGCTGATCGAGGTCGCCAGGGCGCCGACCTGGACCTCGGTGGTCACCGGATCGACGCCTCCGGAGTAGGCCGAAACGGTCGCAGTGCCGACCCGCCCGTCGCCGTGCAGGGTGCCGGTCGCGACCCCGTCGTCGTCGGTGAACACCACGCTGTCCACCACGCCGATGTCCGACGAGAGTCGGATCTCGGTGCCGGGATTGACCGGGATGCCGTTGGAGCGCAGCGCCTGGAGCGAGATCGTCGAGGTGCCGGTCTTGCCGATCCGGGTCGGGTAGGCGGAGATGCGCAGGATCGTCCCGTTGGGGGCGACCGGGGTGCCCTCCTCGCAGGCCGGGAGCAGCAGGCCGGTCAGAAGGAGCGCGAGGGCGGCGAGGGCGGCTCGGAGCTTGGCCATGGAGGGAAAAGTCTAAAGGACCGCCCGAGTCGCGTCCAGCCGCGCTCGGAGCGGTCCTTTCGGTCTCCCGCGCGGGCGGGAGAGCGTCAGCGGATGCGGATCTCGACGAACCCGACCCCGCCCAGCGCCTCGGCGCGGATCGTCGCGGTGCCCAGGACGTCGCCCGGGAAGAAGACCGTGGAGGCGTGGCCGCCGACGGTCTCGAGCAGCAGCTCGTTCGGCCCCCCGAAGGAGGCGAAGGACCCGATGTTGGTGGTCATGCCCACCACCGTGAGATCGGGCGCCGGCGCCCCGGTCGCCGAGTTGACGACCGTGACGGTCAGCGTCGCGAAATTGTCGGTGAAGGCCGGCAGCGTCTCCTTGTTGGAGGTCACCGTGACCAGCATCTGCGAGGTCACCGGTCCCGCGAGGTTGTAACCGGGCTTGCCCGGGCCATCGGTGTCGCACGCCGGCAGCAGGATCGCCGCACACGCCAGCAGGGCCACACGGAGGATGGAAAGTCGGTTGCGGAACATCGCCGTTTCTCCTTGCCTGTCGCCGCGCGACGTCACGGATTCACGTCGAGATTGAACGAGATCGTGTTGGTCTCGATCCGCTCGCCCGAAATCGTATGGCCGTAGAACTTCAGGTGCCAGACGAGGCGGATCACCGTGCTGTCGGTCTCGGGGTCCTTGCCGGTGAGGCGCATGTCGCGGATCGGGCCGTACTCGAACTGATCCTGGCGCAGCAGGATGAGCCCGTTCTGCGTCATCGTGCCGTTGACCGGCACCAGACCGCCCACCGGCTCGGTCAGTGTCGGCGGCAGGCTGCTGCCGGTGTCGCCGCGCGTGAACCTGACCTCGTAGCCCTCGATGATCACGTCCATCAGCTGGCTGGTCGAGGCGTTCGCGTTGCGCGCCTGGCTCCGGACCGTCAGGGTGGCGTCGCCGCTCCCGACGATCGGGAAGTCGCCCGAGGCCGACATGACCGCCGGGAGGCCTTCCAGGTCGTAGTCCGAGATCACGATGATGACGCCGCCCGTGTCGACCTTGTCCTGAGCCTCGCAGGCGAACAGGGCCACGGCGGCGAGCGAGAGGGCGACGATCTTGGCGAACCGATTCATGGTGGGCTCCTCCCCGCGTCCCGTCAGAGCTTGATCACCCGCGGGGTGATGAAGATCAGCAGCTCGTCGTTTTCGTTGCGCAGCCGGCGGTTCTTGAACAGGTGTCCGAGCAACGGCACGTTCGACAGTCCGGGCACGCGATCCTGGCCCTGGTCGGTCGAGACCTTGTAGATGCCACCGATCACCGTGGTGCCGCCGTCGCGCACGATGACGCGCGTGCGCGCCTCCTTGGTGGCGATCGGGGCGCCGGTCGAACCCGGAATCGAGAACGCGAGCTGCGGCTCGCGCTTCTGGACGTTGATGTCCATCAGGATCGTGCCTTCCGCGGTCACGTGCGGCGTGACGTCCAGGCGCAGCGTGGCGTTGACGTACTGGACGGTCACCGTGTTGTTGGCGATCGTCTGGATGGGCAGCTGCACGCCGCTCTGGATCGAAGCGCCGTTGTTGTTGAGGGTCGCGATCTTGGGCGCCGACAGGACGTTGACCAGGCCCTCGCTCTCGGCGGCCTGGAGTCGGGCGTCGAGGGTGAAGGTGTCGAGGATGTTGCCGAGCGTCATGTCGATGAAGCCGTTGGCGCCACCGGTGAGCAGCCCGACGCCGCCCTCGACCGTACCGTGGTTCGGGAACTCGAGGCCGGTGGTGTTGCCGTGGGCGGCGTCGGCCACGCCGAAGAAGCCCCAGGCCACGCCCAGCGACCGGCTGAACTGCTTGGTGGTCTCGACGATCTTGGCTTCGATCATCACCTGCGGCTCGGGCACGTCGAGCGTGTCGATCACCGCGAGCACGGTGTCGATGTAGGTGGGCAGCTCCTTGATGATCAACGTGTTCGTGCGCCCGTCGATGATCACCGTGCCGCGCTGGGAGAGGATGCCGCCGGCGCCGCCCTGGCGCAACAGCGCGGCGATCTCACCCGCGGTCGAGTAGGAGAGTCGCTTGACCACCGTGCGCAGCGGAATCGACAGCGACTGCGCCTGGGCCAGGGCCTGGGCGCGACGGGCCTCCTGCTCGAGCACGGTCACCGGCGCGATGCGCATGATGTTGCCGTCGAGCTCGTAGCCGAGGTTGTTGATCTTCAGGATCTGGTCGAGCGCCTGGTCCCACGGCACGGCTTCGAGCTCGACCGTGACCGTGCCGCGCACTCCCGGCTGGATCACGACGTTGAGGCCCGAGATCTTGGCGAACGAGCGCAGCACCTCGCGCACGTCGGCGTCCTTCAGCGAGAGGCTGATCGGCTCGCCGAAGTACTGCTTCTTGGCGCCGGTCAGCGTCTGACCGGAGGAGATCGAGGGCAGCGTCCTGGCCGCCTCCACCGGCTCCGTGCCGGTGGCTGCTGCCGGCTGCACGTCGGCGGCCTCGAAGTCCGCCACGCTCGCCGCCGGCGTCGGCACCGGGGCCGCGGCGGCATCGTCGCCAGCGCTGGCGACCTGTTCGGGCTCGGCGGCGGGTTCCGGTGTCGCCTGGGCGACCGGCTCCGGCGCGGCCTCGGCGACCGGCTCGGAGGCAGGCATCACGGCCTGCGCCACCGGGCTCTCGCCGCCGAAGCGCACGACCAGTCCGTTCGCGGTGCGCTCGATCGCCGGCACCGCCGGCGACACGAGGTCGAAGACCACGCGCGAGACGGCGTCGGGCTGGGCCCGGAACTGCGAAACCCGCACGCGCGAGACCGCTCCGGCGCCGACCGGCAGGACGCTGCGATCGCTGGCGTTCTGCACGCCTTCGAGATCGATCACGAAGCGCTCCGGATTCTCGAGGCGGAACGTCGAGTAGGCGAACTCGCCGTTGCCCGCGATCCGGACGGTGGTGTCGGAGACCAGCTCGAGCCCCTCGAGGCGGTCGGCCGGCGCTCCGCCGGGCGGCGGCGCGACCGCGGGGCGGTCGGGCGTGCCGAGATCGGCGAGGGCGGGAGCCGGAGCCGCTGGAGCGGCCGGGGGCGGCGGCGCCGTGGCGGGAAGCGCGGGAGCCTCGGCGGGCGCGACCTCGGCGACCGCCGCCGGCGCTTCGCCGGTGGGCACCAGCTCGATCGCCAACCCGTCGGGCTGGACGTCGAGGCGATGCTCCGCGGCCTCCCGCGTGGCGATCCGGACGCGCGTCAGCGGCCGCTCCTGCGTGCCCTCCCCGCTCACCCGCACCGAGGCCACCAGCCCGGCCTGGAAGGCCTGGTCGGAGAGTCCGTCGGCAGGACGGGAATTGGGCAGGTCGATCACCAGGTCGCCGTTCGCGTCGCGGAAGGTGGTCCAGACCAGCGCCTGCTGGGCGCCGATCGTCACGCGCGCACCGGGCGCGCTCTCGCTCACTTCGAGCCGCGAGATCTCGGCGGGCGCGGGCGCGGCCTGCGTGGTCGCGGCGGCGCTCGCGTCGGCCGTGGCCGGCGCGTTCGCCTCGGTCTTCGCGGACGCGCAGCCCCAGGCGAGAGCGGTCGTCGCCAGCACGACCGCGACCCCTCGCCGGAAGTTCCGATCCGTCATCGTTCTCATCACGGCGTCACGCATTTCGCTCGCCTCCGTAGCGTCGCCTCGCACGGTCTTCATCTCCGGCTATGGGCTGAGCTTCTTGACGACTTCCCGAAACGGCTTGAGCACCGTCGGGTCGTTGACGATCTGTTTGAAGACCACTTCGTTGCCCGTGATCCGCACCACGTCTCCGTCGTAGAGCTGGTCGCCCTCGCGCAGCAGATAGCTGCGGTTCTTGTTGGGCGCCGCCACCTGCGCGATGAAGCCGCGCGAGGTGCGGTAGATCCCGCTCAGATCGATCTCGTCGATCAGGAGCCCGGGGATCCCCTCCGGCAGCGGGCCCTTGAGCTCGGGACGGTTCTGACCGACCTCGAGCGACTTGAAGGGATCGCGCCGGTTGCCCGGGTCGTAGGAGTAGGTGAGTCCCTGGAGCACCGCTTCCTCGCCCTCGAGGATCTCGTCGATGCGCGCGCCGGGGTCGGTGGCCACGCCCTGCTCGGCCGGGACCGGCTCTGCCGGCGGCGCCTGCTGCGCGCCCGCGATCGCCGCGAAGAGCACGGCGAAGAGCGCGACTGCGATCGCCCGTCTCATGGCTCCTCCCGCCTCACTTGCGTGCCGCCGCCGGCGCCGTCGCGGGCGCCGCCTCGGCGGTCTCCTTGTAGATGAACGTCTTGGCGACGAAGGTCGCCGAGATCGAATGACCGCGGGGGCTGTTCTGCGCGGCCGTGACCTTGAGGTTCTCGATGTTGATGATGCGCGAGAAGCGGCCGATGCGGTCGAAGAAGAGCGCCAGGTTGTGGTACGTGCCGTCCAGGCGCACGTCGATCGGCCACTCGCTGTAGAAGTCGCGGTCGATGAAGTTCTTGGGCGTGAAGCGCAGGAGATCGAAGTTGCCCTGCTCGGTCAGCTGCCGGATCCGGCGCAGCAGCTCCGGCGTGTTGCGCCGCGCGGGCAGGATGCGGAGCAGCTTCTCGAGCTCGAGCTCCAGGCGGCGCACCTCCTCGCGGAACTGCGGCAGCTTCTGCTTCGCTGCGCGTCCCTCCTGGATCTTGACCTGCAGCTCGGCGAGCTGCTTCTCCTTGCGATCGAGCTCCTGATACTTGCCCTTGAACATGAACCAGTAGCCGCCGCCGACCAGGAGCGCCGCGCAGACGAGGCCGATCAGCGCGCCCTGCCAGGCGGGCTTGCCTTCGAGACCGGTCTGGATCGCCATCTCCCCTTCTCCCCTCAGCGAGCCGGCGCCGCCGCCGGAGCGGCGGCCGCAGGTGCGGCCCCTTCGGCCGCGGCCGGCTGCGGCTTCTTGAACGAGTAGCCGAAGGCCAGCCGGAAGTCGTACACCTCGGTGCGCACGCCGCGCCCGGCGCGCTGCGTGGCGTCCTGGAGCACCGGCTCCTGGAAGGCTTCGACCCGGTCGAGATTGTCGATGAAGTTCGCTATCGCGGACGTATTGAAGGCCGACCCGCGCACCAGGATGTTGTTCGCGCTCACGTCCATGCCGGTCAGCCAGAGCAGCTCGGGAACCGCCTTCGAGACCTCGTCCATGATCTGGACCGGTCCGCGCTGGTTCTCCTTCAAGTCGTTGATGACCTGGATCTTGCGCTCGAGCTCCGCCTTCTTCGCCTTGTACTGCTCGACTTCCTTGATCACCTGCTGGAGCTCGTCGACTTCCTTCTGCGCGACTCGGATCTCCTCGTTCTTGCCGGAGATCTTGTGGTTCAGGAACAGCAGCCAGCCCACGAAGACGAGAACGCCGAGCACGATGCCGGCGATCAGCAGGTAGTTGGCGAGCTCCCCGCTACCACCGGTCGGCACCAGGGGCGCCCGGGTCTTGCGCGCGACGACCGGCCGCTTCCCCTCGGCGAGCAGATTGATTTTTGGCATCGCCTCAACCCCCCACCTTGCGGATCGCGAGCCCGACGGCGACCGCCAGCATCGGGGCGATCGACCGCAACCAGTCGCGATCGAAATCTCCTTCGCGATAGTGGATCCGGCGCAGCGGGTCCATGACCTCGATCGGCACGCCGAACCGCTCGCGCAGCGTCTGCTGCAGGTTGGCGGTCAGCGCGCAGCCCCCCGAGAGCACGATCTCGTCGACCGGCCCCTCCGAGGAAGTCGCCGCGAAGAAATCGAAGGTCTTCTGGATCTCGGTCGCCAGCTCCCCCGAGACGCCGTCGAGGACCGAGCGCGCGTCCGTGGGCTGGAACCGCTCCACCGGCTGCCCGCGCTTGAGCCTCTCCGCCTGCTCGAAGGAGAGGTTGAACTCGCGCTGGAGGGCCTCCGAGAACTGGTTGCCGCCGAACGAGATGTCGCGCCAGAACGCGGTCTGGCCGCGGACCAGGACGTTGATGTTGGTGACGCTGGCGCCCATGTTGACGAGCGCGATGACCTTGCTCGAGTCGACGTCGTAGTTGGACTCGTAGGCGTTCTGGATGGCGAACGCGTCGACGTCCACCAGCGTGGGCACGCGGCCCGCCTGGCTGATCACCGAGACGTAGTCGTTGACCTTGTCGCGCTTGACCGCGACCAGCAGGACATCCATGTTGTCGTGCCCGGCCTCGCCCTCGGAGAGGACCACGTAGTCCAGGCGGACGTCGTTGATGTCGAACGGGATGTACTGCTCCGCCTCCCAGCGGATCTGCTCGGAGAGGTCCTCGGGGGCCATCGCGGGGACCTGGATCTTCTTGATGATGACCGAGTGTCCGGACAGCGAGGTGGCGAAGCCCGGGGCCTTGACCCCGGTCGCGGCCACCAGGCGGTTGAGGGCGTCGACGACCAGGGAGGAGTCCATGATCGAGCCATCGACGATCGCCTCGGGCGAGAGGGGCTCCACGCCCAGGCGCTGGAGCCAGTACTCGCCCTTTTTCTCCTGGAGCTCGACCAGTTTCATGGCCGAGCTGCCGATGTCGAGTCCCACCAGACCCTTCGAGCGCGAGAACAGCACGATCCGATCTACCCCCTCTCCAGCGAGCTCGCCGACCGCACTGGGTACCTGATGCTTTCTGGCAAGGTAGCAGCAACCCCGAGCGCTGTCAAGCGGTTGCGGATTCTTCTGCCCAATTCTCAGTGCAGTATTGCACACTCCTCCGCAAGCGGCCCGGAGGGGCCGGGGAGGGATCGACTTGCCCGATCTGCGCCCGGGGGCGTAAGATTCATCGGTTCGCCCGTTCGGGCGCGATCCGAGCCTCAGGGAGTCCGAGATGGCCAAGAAGTGCGAGATGTGCGGGAAGTCGACCGCGACCGGGCGCAAGGTCAGCCACGCCCACAACGTGACCTCGCGCACCTGGGAGCCGAACCTGCGCACGCTCCGCGCGCTGGTCGACGGCACCGTGCGCCGGATCCGGGTCTGCTCCCGCTGCCTGCGCAGCGGGCGCGTGCAGCGGCCGCCCTCCCGCAAGCGATTCCTGGCCGAGACTCCCGCGCAGCCCTGACGCGCCCACCCCGGACGCCGGGCCGCTTCAGTCCGGTTCCCGTTCCGGCCGCCCCGTTCCCGGCATCCTCCGGCTGACCTCGAGCACTCCGGGCAGACCCCGCAGGGTCTGGCGCACGCGCTCGAGGTGCGCGCGGTCGCGCACGTCCACCACCACCTCGACGTTGCCCCGCCCGGGCCGCTCGGTGTCCGCCTCGATCTGGCGGATGTTGGTGTCGAGCTTGGCGATCGCCTCGGTGAGCTTGGCCAGCATCCCGCGCCGGTCCTCCGTCTCGATCAGCAGCGACACCGGGTAGATGCCGGCCTCGCCGTCGGCCCAGGCCACGTCGATCTCGCGCTCGGGGTTGTAGAGCAGGTTCCGGACGTTCGGACAGTCGACGGAGTGCACCGAGATGCCGCGTCCACGGGTCACGTAGCCGATGATCTCCTCCCCGGGAACCGGGCGGCAGCACTTGGCGAGCACCACCAGCAGGTCGCCCTCCCCGCGCACGCGGATCGGCCCGGTGGTCCCTCGCCCGGGCACCAGGCGCTCGAGCGCCTGGCGCAGGCGCCCCGGCCCCGGGGGCGGGGACGCGAGCTGCTCGCTCGGCAGCAGGCGCTCGAGGATCTGGTGGACGGTGAGCTTGCCGTAGCCCACGCGCGCCAGCAGGTCCTCGGGCCGCGCCAGGCCCTCCGCCGCCAGGATGCCCTGGAAGCGCTCGCCCTCGAACACCGAGCGGGCCGACATCCGGTAGCGGTGGAGCTCCTTGTCGAGCATCCGGCGCCCGACCTCGATCGCCTCGGCGGTCTGCTGGGTGTTGAGCCACTGCCGCACGCGGTTCTTGGCCTTGGGCGTGACCACCCAGGAGAGCCAGTCGCGCGAGGGCTGGCGGCTGGCGTGGGTCAGCACCTCGACGATGTCGCCGGTGCGCAGGGTCGTGCGCAGCGGCACCAACCGGCTGTTGACGCGCGCGCCGGCGCAGTGGTGCCCGAGGTCGGTGTGGATGCGGTAGGCGAAGTCGAGCGGCGTGGCGCCGCGCGGGAAGGCGAAGACGTCCCCCTTGGGCGAGAAGACGTAGACCTCGTCCGGGTAGAGATCGACCTTGAGGGTGGACAGGAAGGCACGCGGGTCGCTGCTGTCGGTGTGGAGCTCGACCAGCTGCCGCAGCCAGCGCAGGCCCGGATCGGGGTGTTCCGGCTCGTCCTTGCCCTCCTTGTACATCCAGTGCGCGGCGATGCCCTCCTCCGCGACCAGGTCCATCTCGCGCGTCCGGATCTGGACCTCGAAGGGCTGGCCGCCGCCGCCCACCACCGTCGTGTGCAGCGACTGGTAGAGGTTGGGCTTGGGCATCGCGATGTAGTCCTTGAACCGGCCCGGGATCGGCCGCCAGCTCTGATGCACGATGCCGAGCGCCGCATAGGTGTCGCGCAGGTCTGCGGTCACGATGCGGAACGCGAGGTAGTCGTAGAGCTCCGAGATGTCGATGTCCTGGCGGCGCAGCTTCTGGTAGATCGAGTAGTAGCGCTTGACCCGGTGGCTGATCTCGGCTTCGATGCCGGCGTCGTGGAGGCTCGCCTTGAGCCGCTCGGAGATCTGTCGCACCGTGTTGCGCCCGACCTTGACCTTCTCCTGCACCTTGGCCTGGAGCGCCGCGAACTGCAACGGATAGAGATAGAAGAAGGCGAGATCCTCGAGGTCGCCCTTGACCTTGGCCATGCCCAGCCGGTGCGCGATCGGCGCGTAGATCTCGAGCGTCTCCTGCGAGATCCGGCGCCGCGCCTCGGGTGACATCGCGGCCAGGGTCATCATGTTGTGGAGCCGGTCGGCGAGCTTGACCAGGATCACGCGCAGGTCGCGCGCCGAGGCGAGGATCATCTTGCGGAAGGTCTCCGCCTGGGCATCGTCCTTGCGGACGTAGAGGTGGCGGCCGATCTTGGTCACGCCGTCGACCAGCTCCGCGATCTCGGCGCCGAACTTGTCCTCGAGCGTCGCCTTGGTGGTGAGCGTGTCCTCGAGCACGTCGTGGAGCAGCCCCACCACCACGCAGGTCTGGTCGAGGCGGAGGTCGGCGAGCAGCCACGCGACGCTCGCCGGATGGGTCAGGAACGGCTCCCCCGACCTGCGCACCTGGTCCTTGTGCATCTCGGCCGAGAAGCCCCAGACGCGGGTGAGGAAGACCTTGTCGACCTCACGGCCGCTGGCCGCGAGGCGCGCGGCGAGCTCCTCGAGGTTCGGCGGTTTGGGTGGCGGCACCGGTGGTGCCGGTGGGCGTCTGCGCAGCTCGGGCATCTTCGTCGGCGGCGCCTCGCGGCGGGCGCCGCCGACGGTCAGTCTAGCGCGCGCCGTTGGGGCGGGCGGCGGCGGGCAAGCGCTTCGAGGGCGCGTCGGCCTTGCGGCCGAACCGGCCGCCGGGCCCGAACCACTCCTCCCAGAACAGGGCGAACGGGCTCGCGATGTAGATCGACGAGTAGGTGCCGATCACGATACCGATCAGGATGATGAAGGCGAAGCCCTTGATCGCCTCGCCGCCGAACAGCCAGAGCATCAGCGCCGCCATGATCGTGGTGCCGCCGGTCAGCAGCGTGCGCGAGAGCATCTGGTTGAGGCTGCGATTGAGCAGCGTGAGCAGGTCCTGGCCGCGCGACTTGCGCAGGTTCTCGCGCACGCGGTCGAAGGTGACCACGGTGTCGTTGACCGAGTAGCCGACCAGGGTGAGGAACGCGGCGATCGTGGTCAGGTTGAACTCGTAGCCCATGAAGGCGTAGATGCCGAGCGTGATCAGCACGTCGTGGAGGCTGGCCATGGTGGCGCCGACGCCGAAGCGCAGCTCGAAGCGCAGCCAGATGTAGACCAGCATGCCGAGCAGCGCGCCGATCACCGCCAGGAAGCCGCGCTTGCGCAGCTCGGCGCCCACCTGCGGGCCGACGTTCTCGGTGGCGAGCACCGAGAACTCGCCCAGCCCGCCCGTGCGCTTCAGCGCCTCGAGCACGCGCGGCGAGAGGCCCTCCGCGCGCGCCACTTCGTCCCAGGACGGGAAGATGCCGAGCTCCTTGCGGCGCGCCATGATCGAGGCCGCCACGCCGTCGTAGTGCCCGGGCGCGGCCTCCGGGCCGACGCCGTCGGGATCGCCGGCGGCGAGCAGGCCGGCGATGGTCGCGGTGCCGATCCGGTTCAGGTCGGTGCCCTCGGCCATCGTGCCGGAGTAGCGGCCGACGAGCGCGGCCAGCACCGGCACGGCGCTGCCCTCCTCGCTGCCCTCGACCAGCGGCGTGCGGATCATCACCTCGTTGTCTTCCTGCGCGCCGAAGCGCTGGATCTGGGCCTCGCGGAAGCCCGCGCCCTCGACCAGCCCGCGCAGCGCCTGGACGTCCGGCGCCTGCTTGAACTTGAGGGTGAGCTGGGTGCCGCCCGCGAAGTCGATGCCCATGTTCAGGCGGTCCAGGAAGAACACCGCCACGAAACCGACCGCCATCACCACGAAGGAGAGGGCGAGCCAGAACTTGCGGTACTTCATGAAGTCGAACTTGGTGTTGCTCAGAAGGTCCATGGCTGGCTCCGTGGATCGCCGGGGGCACCGGTCAGATCGAGATCCTCTGCGCGCCCGGCCGGCTCGAGTAGAAGAGGTCGAAGAGCCAGCGACTGACGAAGATGCCGCAGAAGAGGGTGCCGAGGATGCCGATCGAGAGCGTGACCGCGAAGCCCCGGATCGGGCCGGTGCCGAACTGGAAGAGGAACAGCGCCGCGATCAGGGTCGTGATGTTGGAGTCGAGGATCGAGGAGAGCGCGTTGTCGAAGCCGGCCTCGATCGCCGAGCGGACCGTCTTGCCCAGCTTCATCTCCTCCTTGATGCGCTCGAAGATCAGCACGTTGGCGTCCACCGCCATGGCCACCGAGAGCACCACGCCCGCGATGCCGGGCAGGGTCAGCGTCGCCCCGAAGTAGGCGAGCGCGCCGAACAGGAGGAGCACGTTGAGCGCCAGCCCGACCAGCGCGTTGAAACCCGAGAAGCGGTAGACGATCACCAGCGAGAGCACGACGCAGATCACCGACAGCAGGCCGGCCTTGAGGCTGGCCTCGATCGAGTCCTGGCCGAGCGAGGGACCGACCGTGCGGTCCTCGAGGTAGGTGATGCCGGCCGGCAGGGCGCCCGAGCGCAGCGTGGTGACCAGGTCCTGGACGTCCTGGTCGCTGAAGTTGCCCTCGATGATCCCGGAATCGGTGATGCGCGAGTTGATGCGCGGCGCCGACACGATGTGACCGTCGAGCACGATGGCGAGCCCGCGCCCGACATTCGAGCCGGTCGCCTCGCCGAAGCGCACGGCTCCGTCGGCGGAGAGCATGAACTGCACCACCGGCTGCCCGAACTGGTCGCGCGAGGGGCTGGCCGACTTCAGATCCCGCCCGGTGATCACCTGCCGCCGCTGCACCGCGTAGAAGGTCTGCGAGATCGTCTTGCCGGTGGCGCGGTCGCGCTGGTCCTCGGGCAGGACCTCGATGTCCTCGGGAAGCCGGCCGCCGTAGTGCTGGAGGACCTCCTCCCGGCTGCCCGCTCCCGCTCCGCTGTAGGGGTAGTCGCAGAGCCGGAACTCGAGGAACGCGGTGTTCTTGATCAGCCGCTTGACGCGCTCCGGGTCGTCGACGCCGGGCAGCTGGACCACGATGCGCTCGCTGTCCAGCCCCTGGCGGGCGATCACCGGCTCCGAGACGCCGAACTGGTCGATGCGGTTGCGGATGGTCTGCAGCGCCTGGTTGACCGCGCCGTCGCGGATCGCCTTCTCGTTGGCCGGCTCCATCTCGAACACCAGGCGATCGCCCGCCTCGCGCCAGGACCAGCCGCCGGCCAGGTAGTCGTTGGCGGCCTTGAGCACCTTGCCGGCGTCGGCCGGGGAGTATCCGGTGACCTCGAAGCTGGTGTCCGAGGTCCGGCTCGAGCGCACGCCGGTGACCCCCTTGTCGGCCGCCTCGCGGCGCAGGACCTCGGCGTCCTTCTCGGTCTCCGAGCGCACCGCGTCCTGGGTCTGGACCTGGAGCACGAGATGGATGCCGCCCTGCAGGTCGAGCCCGAGGTGGATCTTCTCCTCGGGCGGATAGACGGCCCAGGCGGCCAGGGCGCCGAGCGCGACGATCAGCAGCCCGCGCCAGAGCAGACGGTTCCTCATCCCTTGTTCCCCTCCTCGGCGGCCGGATCGCCCTCGAGCCCGGCGATCGCCGTCTTGACCACGCGCACCTTCACGTTGTCGGAGAGCTTCAGGTGGACCACCTTCTCCTCCACCGCCGAGATCTCGCCCAGCAGTCCTCCGTTGGTGACCACGCGGTCACCACGCTTGAGCTGGCCGAGCAGCGCCTGGTGGGCCTTCTGCCGCTTGCGCATCGGCGCCAGCAGCAGGAAATAGAAGATCGCGAAGATGAGCAGGACCGGCAGCAGCTGGATCAGCGGAGAAGCTCCCTCCGCGGCGGCCTGCGCGAGGATGAAGGGCATCGTTCGTCTCCGGTCGCGGAGCCTCGACTCCCGCGTCCGGCGTCAGGGCCGGAAACCACCCGAGCCGCCGGAAAAGGCGGAACCGGGGGCGGGCGCGGCGAGGCTCTCGGTTCGGTTTCCGTCCGCCGAAGAAACGGCCCGGCTCCGGGCGCGTTCTCCGAGCTGACAAGAGCGGATAGCCTGTCGGAGATCCGCCATGAAGTCAAGAAAGTAACGCAGGTTGTGCAGCGTGCCGTAGACCGCTCCGGTGATCTCGCCGGCGCGCACCAGGTGGTGGAGAAGGGCGCGCGGCACGCGCGCGCAGACCGGACACCGGCACTCGGCGTCGAGCGGGCGCGGATCGTCCCGGAACACGGCGTTCTTGATCCGGATCACCCCCGCGCGGGTGAACAGCAGGCCGTGCCGGCCGTTGCGCGCCGGTAGCACGCAGTCGAACAGGTCCACCCCGGACGCCACGGCGTGGAGCAGATCCTCGGGCGTGCCCACCCCCATCAGGTAGCGGGGACGCGCCTCGGGCAGGGCCGGCGCGGTCCACTCCACCACCGCGCGGCGCTCGGCCTCGGGCTCGCCCACCGAGACGCCGCCGATGGCGTAGCCGTCGAAGGGGAGCTCGGCGAGCTCGCGCGCGGCGCGCTCGCGCAGGCGGCGGAAGACGCTGCCCTGCGCGATCCCGAACAGGGCCGTGCGCTCCGGCCGACGGCGCGCCGCCACGGCGCGGCGCGCCCACTCCAGGGTGCGCTCGAGCGAGCGCTCCGCCGCCGCCTCCTCGATGGGCCAGGGCGGGCACTCGTCCAGCACCATCGCCAGGTCCACCCCCAGGCGCTCCTGGGCGGCGACCACCTGCTCGGGGGTGAAGCGCACCCGTTCGCCGTCCAGGTGGCTGCGGAAGGTGACGCCGTCGCCGTCCACCTCGCGGTGGCCCGACAGGCTGAAGACCTGGAAGCCGCCGGAGTCGGTCAGGATCGGCCGCCGCCAGCCGGTGAAGGAGTGCAGGCCGCCGAGGCGTTCGATCGCCTCCACCCCGGGGCGCAACGAGAGGTGGTAGAGGTTGGCCAGCATCACCTGGGCGCCGGCCGACTCGAGCTCCTGGGGGGTCAGGCCCTTGACCGCGCCCAGGGTGCCCACCGGCATGAAGGCGGGCGTCTCGATCGCGCCGTGGGGGGTCTCGAGCCGGCCCACGCGGGCCGCGCCGTCGCGGCCGTGGATCTCGAAGCGGAAGCTCACTGCGGGCCGTCGCCGCCCGCGCCGTTGCCGCGCGCGCCGCCCAGGTCGACCTCGCGCACCTCGACCCCGGCGGGCAGCTCGAGCTCGAAGCGCTCCGCCGGGATCGCCAGGTTCGGGCGCAGGCCCTCGAGCCGGTAGCGGGTCTGGTCGCCGTTGGGCTCGACGAAGGCGACGCGCACCGGCAGGAAGAGTGCGCGGTCGATCCAGAGCGTCATGCCCGAGAGCCGGCGCGCGATGCGCGCATAGCGGGGCTTGAGCTCGAGCCGCCAGGGCTCACCGGGCGCGGGCGCGGTGAACGTCACCGAGAAGTAGCCCAGCAGCGTGTCGAGCGAGCCGCTCGCGCTCAGGTAGCGGAAGACCTGGGTCGAGACGCGCCCCACCCGCGCCCGCTCCGCGCGCTCGAGGTCGCGATACCAGGTCACCATCTCGTCACCGTCGAGCACCAGGGTGATCGGGTTGGGGCTCCGGTACTCCCAGCGCACGCGGTCGGGCCGCTGGTACGAGAAGGTCCCGTGCGAGATCTCCGGCCGCGTCAGGAACTCGCTCTCCTTCTCCTGCACGAACTCGGCTTCCAGCGACTCGAGCCGCTTCTGCTCCCACTTGACGCGCTCCAGCAGGGCGCCCAGGCGCTGACTCGGCGTGAGGCCAGCGGCCTCGGGGTCCGGCGGCCGCGCCGCGGGCGGCGTGGCGGCGGCGGTGCCACCGAGCAGGACGAGCAGCCCGAGCGCGGCGAGGATCGGCAGTCGGAGCAGGCGGATTCGCACGGTCGGGAGCGGGGGACTCCGGCGCTGCGGGCGCGCCGGGCCCACCCATCCTATCGGGCGCCGCGGAGTGTTGACAGCCCCCGGGGCCGCTGCTACCGTCCCGCGTCCGCCGGCCCTTGGCCGGCCTGGAGAGCCTCCGAATGCCGGAACTTGGAAACAAGCACGAGTGCTTCCGCTGCGGCGCGAGGTTCTACGACCTCGGCAAGCCGGAACCGATCTGCCCGAAGTGCGGGGCCAATCAGAAGGACGCCAAGAAGCAGGATCTCGCCGGCGAGGCGGCCCACGCCAAGCGCCGCAAGCGCGAGGAGGTCGTGCGCGTCCCCGAGGTCGAGGAGGAGGAGCTCCTCGCCCCCCAGGGCGACGAGGACTTCGCCGAGGAGGAGATCGAGAAGCCCGAGGGCGTCGTCGAGGACGAAGAGGAGCACGCCGCGGAGGATTTCGACGACGAGGAGTGAAGGGTCGCGGCCCTTCGCCCTGGCGCTCGGCGCCAACCTGGGTGATCCCCGCGCAGCCCTCGCCGCGGCGCTCGCCCGCCTCTCCCGCCGGTTCGGGCCGCTCGAGGTCGCCCCCCTCTACCGCACCGAGCCGGTGTCCCCGATCCCGCAGCCCGAGTACCTGAACACCGTCGCCCTGGGCGTTTCGGCGCTGGGCGCCGAGGCGTTGCTCGCCGGCGCGCTCGCGGTCGAGATCGAGCTCGGCCGTCGCCGCGACGGCCGGCGCGACGCGCCGCGCACGATCGACATCGACCTGCTGTTCGTCGGTGACGAGCAGCGCCCGGGCCCCGGCCTCGAGCTGCCCCACCCCCGGCTGCGCGAGCGCCGTTTCGTGCTCGCGCCGCTCGCCGACCTCGCCCCCGACCTGCCGCTGCCACCCGATGGCGCCACCCCGCGCGAGCTGCTCGCCCGGCTGCCGGCGAGCCCCTGGGCGCACCGGCTCGGGCCCGGAGGCAGGTCCTAGTGCTGGTCGCCGGCGCCGCCGTCCTGGCGCTGAACCTGCTGGTCTGGGGGTGCCACGCCTACCTGCCCTGGCGCCTTGCCACGGGCGAGGAGCGCGGGCGCCGGGCCTGGGCCGCCGCGTCGCTGCCCGCGCTCGGCCTCTCGGCCATCGCCACCTTCGCCCTCCTCCGCTTCGATCCCGATCCTGCCGTTGCCTGGGCCCTGACCGGATTCGCCGACGGCTCGCTCGCCGCGCGCTCGATCGTGGTGGCGACCGCCGGCCTGGCGCTGTCCGACCTCCTGCTCGTCCTGGGCGGAGCCCGGCTCGGCGCCCGGGAATGGCGCCTGGCGGGCGTCTTCGGCGCGCTCGGGCTGGCCGTCCAGACCTGGGGCGCCGAGCTGCTGCGGATCGGCTGGGGACCGGCTCCGACCCCGGCCGGCCTGCTGCTCGGCATCCTGCTGCGCCTGCCGCTCGCGCTCGCCGCCGCCGAGCTCCTCACCGGCCCGCCGCGGCGCTGGACCCCCGCCGCCGGGCCGGCGCTCGCCGCCGCCTGGCTGCTCTGGCCCGGCGCGCTGCGCCGTGCGATGGCGCTCGACCTGCTCACCCTGGGGGCCGCCCTCGCCCTGCTGCTCGCCGCGCGCTGGGTTCCGCCCTCGCTGCGCCGCGCGACCGGCGTCGCCGGCCTTCTGCTGGCCGTGTTCTTCCTGGCCCGGGCCGCCGCCGTCTCCGCCATCCTGGGCGGGGGGGACGTGCTCCCGGTCGAGCTGCTGGCGCCCTGACCCCCGCCGCAAGCCGCTGACAGATCCTGTCAGCAGCCCGTGGTTGAATAGCGCCATCGTGCCGATCCCCTCGCCGCGCCGCCGCGGCTCGCCGAGCTCTGCGCCCGGCGACTCCCCCGCTCCGCCCCGGGCCGGCCGGCCGGGTCGGGCCGGAGTCCCGCCGTGAGCCGCGCCGAGCGCCTGTTCGGCCTCGCCCAGTTCCTGAACACCAAGATCGGCCACACGGTCGAGGAGATCGCGGACCGTTTCGGCGTCTCCGAGCGCACCGTCTTCCGCGACCTGGCGGCGCTCGAGCAGCAGGGCGTCGCCATCGATTCGAGCGACGGCCGCTACCGCATCCACGACACCGGCTCGACCCGCGTCTCGCTCGATTCCGGGGAGCTCGCCCTGGTCTGGGTCGCCCTCTCCAACCCGGCGCTGACCCGCAAGCGCGGCACGCTCGCGCGCGGGCTCTCCTCCCTGCTCGCCAAGCTCGACGCGGCGCTCGGCGCGCGCCGACGCGCCCGGGCCGCGCGCACGAACGGCAGCAGGCGCGAGGGCTGAGCTCGTCCCGGCGGGTGGCGCCCCGCCCGGAGCGAAGCGCTAGGCTGGCCTCGTGCCGCTCGCCCGCCTCCCTCGCGCGAAACCCTGGCCGGTGCGCCTCCGCCAGGCCGCGCGCGGGCTGCTCGTCGCGCTCTGGCTCTCCGCTTCGCTGCTCGGCTTCAACCTCGTGCAGACTGCGAGCCTGCTCCTGCGCCCGCTCTCGTCCGGCGCCTTCCGGCGCGTCAACCGCTGGGCAGCCGACCGTTTCTGGGGCTGGTGCGCGCGCGCCACGCTCTCGCTCCATCGCACGCGCGTGGTGTTCACCGGCGAAGCCTCGCTGCCGCGCGAGAACGCGGTCCTGATCGCCAATCACCAGTCGATGACCGACATCCAGGTGCTCTTCCTGCTCGCCCGGCGCGAGCGGCGACTGGGCGACCTGAAGTGGTTCGTGAAGAGCTCGTTGCGCTGGTTGCCCGGGGTCGGCTGGGGCATGGCGTTCCTCGACTGCCTGTTCGTGCGCCGCGACTGGGCCGAGGACCGGCGCCGGGTCGAGCGCGTGTTCCGCCGCATCCTGGGCGCCAGGACGCCGCTCTGGCTGGTCTCCTTCTGCGAGGGAACGCGCCTCACCACCGAACGGCTGGCCCAGGCGCGGCGCTACGCCCGCGCGCGCGCGCTCGCCGTGCCGCGTCATGTCCTGGTGCCGCGCGAGCGGGGCTTCGTGGCCTCGGTCACGACCCTGCGCGGCCATCTGGGCGCGGTCTACGACGTCACCATCGGCTACGTGGACGGCCTGCCCAGCCTCTGGCAGTGGGCCCAGGGCCGGATGCGCGAGGTCCACCTCGACGTGCGCCGCTACGCGGTCGGCGAGCTGCCCTCGGCGCCCGAGGCGCTCGCCGACTGGCTGCGCGCGCGCTTCGAAGAGAAGGACGCGCGCCTCGAGCGCTTCTACCGCGCCGGCTCCTTCGCCTGAGCGGCCCGCCCCGGCGCGCTCTCGCCTAGGGCAGCTCGATCGACCAGACGCTGGTGCCGGCGGTCCCGGCGTAGAGCCGGCCCGGCGCCGGCCCCGCGACGCTCAGCGCGCGCACGTCGGCGAGCGGCAGGCCCTCGGTCAGGGGCGCGAAGCTCGCGCCTCCGTCCGCGCTCCAGAAGACGCCGTGGAAGCTCGCCGCGAAGACCCTGCCGTCCGCTGCGACCACCACCGCCTCGACGTCCTCGCCCGCCAGCGGCCCGCCCACCGCCGCGAAGCTCGCGCCCTGGTCGACCGACCGGAAGAGGCCCTGCTCGGTCGCCACGTAGAGCCGCGCCGGCACGCTCGGATCGACCGCCAGCTGGCGCAGCTCGACCTCCGGCAGGCCCCGGCCGGCCGCCGCCCAGCTGCGGCCGCCGTCGCCCGTGCGGAACAGGCCGTGCTCTGCGACCACCGCGAAGACCTCGCCCGGCGACTCGCCGGCCAACGCGGTGACCGCCGCCCCGGGCAGCCCGTTGCCGGAGGGCTTGAAGCTCTTGCCCCCGTCCACCGACTTGAACACCGCCTGGCCGGGCTCGTCGTGGGACCACGAGCCCGCGTAGACGACCTGCGGGTCGCCGGCGTCGAGGGTGAGGCTGTGGAACTGCGCCGAGGCGAGGTCGCCCTTCATCATCTCGCGCAGCGAGGGCTCCTTGGCCTTGAGCTCCTCGAAGCGCCGGCCGCCGTCCATCGAGCGCCACGCCCGCGAGCCGTCGAACGCCCAGACGGTTCCCGCCGCGCGCCGGTCGAAGAGCAGGCCGTCGAGCTCGACCGCCTTGTCGTCGCTCTCGAACGGCGCCTGGACCTCGCTCCAGCGCCCCTCGCCCTCGAGGCGATAGAGGCCGACGCTGGTCTGCGCGAAGAGAACCGGCGCGCCGGCCAGGCCGTGGAGCCCTTCGATCCAACCCGCCGCCAGACCCGAGGCCGAAGCGCTCCAGCTCTCGCCGCCGTCCTCGCTCCGGTAGACGCCGACTCCCGCCGAGGCGGCCAGCATGCGCCGCGGCTCGCGTGGGTCGAAGGCGACCGCGCGCACCAGGTAGCGCCCGGTGCCGCGCTCTCGCCGCGCCCAGGTCGCGCCTCCGTCCGGGCTGCGGAAGAGGCCCGCCTCGGTCGCCGCCCAGAGCACCCTCGGGTCGGACGGATCGAGCTGCAGCCGGTAGCAGTCGTCGGTCGCGCCGGCGGGCAGCGCGAGCTTCGCGAAGCTCTCGCCCCGGTCGGTGCTCTTCCACAGGTCGGCGAACCCGGCGACCAGGTAGACGGTGGCGCTCTGGCTCGGATCGACGAGCAGGATCGAGACCGAGCGCTCCTCGAGGCCCGCGCCCACCTTTTTCCACGTGCCGCCGCCGTCGTCGCTGCGCGACAGCTGGTGGGTCTGGCCCCGTCCGCCCGCGTAGACCACCCGCGGATCGGCCGCATCGACCGCGATCGCGTAGGCGTCCTGGTCGGGGACGCGGAAGTCGCTCCAGGTGCGGCCGCCGTCCCGGCTGCGGAAGTGCAGGTTGGTCGAGGGCACCCAGATCTCGGCGGGCTTCGAGGGGGCGAAGGCGATGCGCACGCCGGTGGCGTGGACGCTGCCCAGCGCGCCGCCCTGCACCCGGTCGGTGACCCGCTCCCAGCTCGCGCCGCGATCGCGCGAGCGGTAGAGCGCGGGCTCGCCCGGGTCGTCCACGCCCGCCCAGACCGTGCCCGGCGTGCCCGGATCGGCCTCCACCCACTCGACCCGCCAGCCGGTCAGGTCGGCGCCCGGCAGCGTCCAGGTGCGGCCGAAGTCGTCGCTGCGCCAGACGCCGCCGTTGTGGGTCGCGGCGTAGACCGTGTCGGGCCGCCCCGGCTCCACCGAGAGGTCGAGCACGGCGCCCAGGTCCGGTCCCTCGGCGCGCCAGCCGGCGCGCGCCGACGTCGCGTGGAACAGGGCGATGGCGAGCGCGAGAGCGGCAACAGCGGACTTGGGCAGCACGGCGTGGGCAACGGGCATCGGAACCCTCCTCGATTCGGGTGCGGTGCGGCGCCTGATCTTAAGCTCGCCGCCCGCGATCGCGGCGAGGGCGCCTCGCACCCGTAGGCCCCGGACTGGGCTAGCATCGCTTCGATTCACCACCGAGGAACGGAGTCCGGAATGCCTGGATCTCCCTCTCGCTCGCGGCGGGCCGCGGGCATCGCCGTCGGCCTCTTCGCCGCGGCGGCCTCCCTCGCGGCGCAGGATCTCCTGCTGCTGCGCAGCGGCGAGCGGCGCAGCGGCGCGCTCAAGAGCTGCCTCGCGGACCGCTGCGCGCTGGGAGGCCGGCCGGTGCCGCGCGACGAGATCGCCTGGGTCGGCCTCGGCCGGGGCGCCGCCGACCCGCCAGCGCTCGCACCGTCCGCGACGGACCGGGTCGTGCTCACCGACGGCACGGTGCGAACCGGCGCCGTCTCGGGCGTCAGTCTCGGAGTGGTCGCCCTCGAAGGCGGCGAGCTCGATCGTTCCGAGGTGGCGTGGATCCGCTTCGCCGATCCCGGCGCCGTCGCCGCGGACCTGCGTCCGGGGGAGGGCGGAGGCGAGAAGCAGGATCGGGTCGTGCTACGCGACGGCTCGATCCGCACCGGCGAGCTGGTCGCCTGCGCCGGCAGCACCTGTCTGGTCGAAGGCGCCGCCCCGCTCCGGCGTTCGGAGATCGCCGCGATCGCCCTGGGCGGCGGCGAGGCCGCCCCGGGCACCACGACGGGAACGACGAGCGCCGAGGACCGGCTGGTCCTGCGCTCCGGAGAGAGCCGCGACGGCCCGATCTTCGGTGTCTCGCCCCAGGACGTCGTCGCGATCTCCGGTCGCTACGAGAGGAGCGCGGTCGCCGCGCTCCTGTTCGCGGCCGAGCCGGAGCAGCCCGCCCCCGGCGGTGCCGGAGGATCGACGCGCCCACCCGATGGGGGTCCGCAGCCGGGCGGGGCGCCGCCCGGCGGACCTCCGCCGCCGGCGCCACCCGCACCGCCCGTCACGCCGCCGCCTCCAGCGCCCGGCGCCTCCGGCGGGCCCGGTCAGCGCGGCGCGCTCTGGACGGGCACGCTGACCTCGCGCCATTTCGGGACCGTGGACGACGTCTTCTCCGACTGGACGTCGTTGGTCGAGCTGCGCCTGCGCGAGTACCGTTTCCCGCTCCACTGCCCGGTCTACGACGCGCGCGGCGCCGTCACCGGCGCCCCCCTCGTCGGCAGCCTGATCCGGCTCGAGCACGAGGGCTCGACGGTCGCCTCGCGTTTCACCTCGACGAGTCGCGGGGGCGACTGCTCGGGCGAAGGGAGCGCGGCAATCTCCACCGCGCTCGACGAGCCGAACGCCGGCCACGCGAGCGCGATCTGGATCCCGAGCGGGGACGCGGACCTCACGGGCTGCCTCGGCGGCCCGGTCGAGCCCGGTCGCGCCCTCTACACCATCGGCTTCAGGGCGCGCGAGACGGACGGCTTCGTGGTGAGCTGCACGAACGGAGCGCGCTGGGACTCGGGCTTCATGCCGCTGGTGGCCGGCTGGTACCCGACGCTGGGGAGCCTCGCGTGCGCCGACCCGGGGCTGCGCTACCTCGAAGGGGACGGAGGCGTGATGCGGGGCTCGTACTCGACCACCTGCACCGGCTGCTGCCCCCGGCTCGAGGTCTCGTGGTCGGTCTGCCGCGAAGGCGCGAGCTGCCCGCCGCCGCCGCCGCACGCGGCCGGCGGCGAGCCGTTCGACCCCTGCGGCCGCGCCGGCCAGCAGGCCGCCCTGCGCGACACCTGCCACGCCCAGCTCGACGCCCTGGTGGCGTCGCTCGAGCCGGCGTTCGCCGAGTACAACGGGCTCATGGCCGCGGCCGAGGCCAATCGCGCGGCCTTCCAGGCGGCGCAGGATCTCTGCGCTCTCTACGACCAGGCGAAGACGCTCCTCGAGGCGATCCTCACCGGCGGCGCCGGCTCCGCCGCCGAGGCGGCGCGCGCGCTGCTGTACCTGCGCGACGTCATCGACCGCGCGATGCGCGGCGACCTCGCCTCGATGCTCTACCCCGATCAGGTGAAGAAGGCCCTCAAGGCCTACAAGCAGGTGAAGGACGCCTGGTTCGAGCTCACCGCCGACGAGCTCTCGAAGATGGGACGCGACCTCGGCGCCTGCTCCGGCAAAGTGCCGGTCGACACCTACATGAAGGCGAAGCAGTTCCTCGAGGATCTCGGCGCGGCCAAGGGGATCTGGGACTCGAAGGTCGCGCCCGGACTCAACGACCTGCGCACCAGGGCGCTCGAGTGCGCCTGGTGGGACCACGCCGCCTGGCGCGCCTGCTTCGCCGACGCCGCCTGCCGCGGTGTGCCGCCCGACTGCGGTCAGGAGCCCACGCTCGCCGGCGCCTACGACGAGTGACCGGAGCTAGCGGCGGGCGATCTCGACCCGCCGGTTGCGGGCGCGGCCGAGCTCGGTGGCGTTGTCGGCCACCGGCCGGGTGGCGCCGAGGCCCGTCGAGGTGAGCCGTTCCGCCGCCACTCCGTGCCCGGCGAGATAGTCGCGCACGGCCGCAGCGCGCGCCTCGGAGAGCTGCTGGTTGTGGGCGGCGCCGCCGGTCGAGTCAGTGTGGCCCTCGACCGCGACCTCCCAGTCCGGGTGGGCGGCGAGCGTGCGCGCGACCTCGTCGAGCACCGGCTTCGACTCCGCGCGCAGGGTCGCCGAGTCGAGGTCGAACTCGACGCCGTAGACGCGGGCGCGGCCGCGCGCGGCGAGCGCGCTCTCGAGCTCGCCGCCGAGCGAGCCCGACCAGTGCGGGCAGCTCCCCGCTTCGGCGCTCACCCGGGTGCCGTTCCAGTCGCCCGCGGGCGCCTGGTCGCGGTCGGTGCCGCTCCACCAGTGGCCGCGGAAGCTCTTGCCGTCCGGCGCGAACACCATCACCGCCGGGCCCACCTCGTTGCCCTCGTTCTCGGTCCAGGTGAGCTGCATGACCCGGCCCGAGACGGAGCCGGTCAGCAGGCCCCCCTCGAACTCGTAGCAGCCGACCAGCGCGGCGCCCTGCTGGCGGAGGTGGAAGGTCGAGTAGCTCGAGTCGTAGGTGCCCGAGACCTCGGGCAGGGCGGAGGGCTCGGGGCGCGTGCCGTAGCCGCGCAGGCCGCACAGCTCGACGTACTCGGCGTCGCCGTGGTTGTCGAGGATCTCCAGGCGCACGAAGCGCGCCGGCGCCGGCGCGCGCGCGCCGAAGCTCTGGCCGTCCGCGCGCGCGGCGAGCGTGGCCTCGAGGGCGCCGGCGTAACCGGAGTCCACCGCCGTGGCCGAGACCGAGACGCGCACGCGCCGGGCGCCGCGCCCGTCGCCGTCGAGGCAATCGTCCGCGTCGAACTCGAACCGTTCGAGGCGCGCCGGCTCGGCGAGCTCGAAGACGAACACCTGGCCGCCGGTCGCCCCCGCCACGCTCGCCCAGCCCGAGCCGGGGGCGTCGTCGAGCAGCCGGACCGGCTCCCAGCCGCCGTAGCTCGCGGGCTCGACCGCGACCAGCGCGCCCTCGGCCAGGCCGAGCAAGTTGACAGTTTCCTGAGCGCGCGCGAACGGCGCGCCGGCGAGAGCGGTCGAGACGGCGCAGCACCACGCCGCCGCGCGCAGGCGACGGCCGGAATCGAAGCGGTTCATGGCGGGTCCTCCAGTAGGGGGCGCGGGAGCGCCTCCGGTATCCTACGCCCGGCTCGCACGCGACCGTGGAACGGGGGCGCCCCCCGGCCTCACCCCGGGGACCGCGTTTGACAGGCCCGTCGAACCGGTATCTGCTCGCCGGCCTCCGGCACCAACCAGGAGGGGGAAGATGATGAAGCGAATCGCAATCGCCGTCGGGCTCGTGTGTCTGGTCTCGTCGGGCGCGGCCCTCGCGCAGGAGCACTGGACCGAGGGACCGGTCTGGGAGGTCTGGTGCGCGCGCACCACCGAAGGCCACGGGGAGGACTACATCGAGTACCTGCGGTCGAACTACCTGCCCACCATGGCGGAGCAGAAGAAGCAGGGCCTGATCCTCGACAGCAAGTTCTTCCTGCACACGCCGAGCGGGCCGAACGACCCCGACATCTGCATCGCCACGCTCCACAAGAGCTACGGCGCGGCGCTCGACTACAGCGCCGACTTCGAGGCGAAGGCCAAGGCGATCGCCGCCCAGCACTACAAGACCGAGGACGAAGACAAGCAGGACGAGGCCACCAAGCCGCGCTTCGAGATGCGCAGGGACCTCGGCACCACCTTCTACCGCGAAATCCAGCTCAAGCCGATGCCGTAGCGGCCGCGGGGCGCGGGACGGTCGCCGGAGACGGCCCGCGTCGCGCAGCACGGACACCGGAGGCCCGGCCGGGGCCTCCGGTGTCGTGGTTCTCCGGCTGCCGGAGGCGCGGTCCGCCCCGCGCCGTCAATCGCCCGCGGTCGCGCTCCAGCGGCAGGGATCGCCGAGCTCGAGGCCTTCGGCGAAGACGTCCACGGCGGGGCGCAGGAAGACGCCGTCCACGTCGCCGAAGATCGAGCTGGTCGAGAACCGCTTGTAGAGCGCGATCCCCACCCAGGCGCTCATCGCATTAGCCGGCGCGGTGAAGGTCGTCTCGACCGGGATCCAGGTGAAGGGTGTCGTGGAGAGCGCGCTCGGGCTGGTGAAGGCGTCCAGGTAGTCGAGGCAGGCGGTGTCGGAGTACCAGATCACCTCCATCCAGATCTCGGCGGTCTGCGCCTGGGGAACGAAGTAGGCCGAGAGCCCGAAGCGGTACAACTCGCCGGGCGCGACCCCTTGGACGCAGGTCCGGGAGTAGACGGTGTCGAAGCTCGAAGTCGAGGTGTTGGTCACCGTCGCGCTGCCCGACGGCCCGCAGTCGTCGACGTCGAGGGCGGCGTAGAAGGCGATCGCGGAGTCGGAGCCGTCCGGAGTCCAGGCCGCGACGTCGGCCGCGGTGTCGAAGTTCCCGACCGCGACGAGATTCGCGGCCGCCGCCGGGGAGGCGGCGGAGAGGAGGGCCAGGAGAGGT
>Ga0102851_10000042_pt1 | contig 43035 bp, 43 predicted proteins | sample Mud3Dept3metaG_FD_79558 | JGI IMG/M metagenome (GOLD analysis project Ga0102851, IMG submission 79558) | Freshwater wetland microbial communities from Ohio, USA, analyzing the effect of biotic and abiotic controls - Mud 3 Core 4 Depth 3... | ecosystem: Environmental > Aquatic > Freshwater >... | reverse complement strand
GCCCGAGCTTGAAAACCCGGACACGCTGCGCTGGCTCGGGCGTTTCCTCGGCCGCACCCACGCAGTCGGGGCATTGCGGCCGTTCCGCCATCGTCCGGCACTCGACATCGCGAGCTTCGGGGAGGAACCGGCGCGCTTTGTCATCGAGCATGAGTTCGTGCCGGGGGATCTCGAAACAGCCTATGAAACTATTGTGGACGACGCGCTGCAACGCGTTGCGCAATGTTATCAGCGCGCCGGTGTGGTGCGCAATATCCGCCTGCATGGCGACTGCCACGCCGGCAACATTTTGTGGACCGACGGCGGGCCGCATTTCGTCGACCTCGACGATTGCCGCAGCGGGCCGGCGGTGCAGGACTTGTGGATGCTGCTGTCGGGAGACCGGGCGGCGATGAGCTTGCAGCTCGGGCACGTGGTCGCGGGCTACCGCGAGTTCCACGATTTCAACCGCGGCGAGCTGGCGCTGATCGAGGCGCTGCGCACGCTGCGCATGATTCATTATGCCGGTTGGCTCGCGCGACGCTGGCACGATCCGGCGTTTCCGGCGAGCTTCCCGTGGTTCAATACCCAACGCTACTGGCAGGATCAGATCCTCGCGCTGCGCGAGCAATGCGCGGCGATGGACGAGACAGCGCTCGAGCTGCCTGATTAGGATGCGCAGCGTGCTCAATATTCTGATTTCGGCAGTCACCGTCTACGCGGTGGTCCTGCTGCTGGTATTCCTGTTCCAGTCGCGGCTGGTCTATTTTCCCGAGGTCGGGCGCGCGCTGGTTGCAACACCTCGCGCAGTGGGCCTTGATTTCGAGGAAGTGCGGCTCGCGGCTGACGATGCGACCCTGCACGGCTGGTGGGTGCCCGCGAACGCGGCACGCGGTGCGGTGCTCATCCTGCACGGCAACGCCGGCAACATCTCGCACCGGCTCGAGTACCTGACGATGTTCAACCGCCTCGGCTATGCGACGCTGATCGTCGATTACCGCGGCTACGGCATGAGCAGCGGCACGCCATCCGAGGACGGCACCTATCGCGACGGCGAGGCGGCGTGGCGGCATCTGACCGAAATACGCAAGTTCGCGCCGCGGGACATCGTCGTGTTCGGCGAGTCCCTCGGCGGCGGCGTGGCGACGTGGCTCGCACTGCAGCATCCGCCGCGCGCGCTGGTGCTCGCTTCGACGTTCACCTCGGCGCCCGATCTCGGCGCGCAGGTCTATCCGTGGCTGCCGGTGCGGTGGCTGGCGCGCATCGAATACGGTAACCGCGCGCGCATCGGACAGATCGCAGCCCCGGTGATGATCGCGCACAGCAGGGGCGATGACATCGTTCCGTTCAGCCACGGTCAGGCGCTGTTCGATGCCGCGCGTGAACCCAGGCAGTTCCTCGAGTTGCGCGGCGGGCACAACGACGGCTTCATTTTCATGCGCGAGGAATGGGTGCGGGAGGTCGGCGCGTTTCTCGAGCGCGCCACAAATCGGTGATTAGTGATTCGTGATTGGTGCTATCAGTTCCCGCACGTAGGCGCCAATCGCGAGCGATGACGTGAGTCCCGGCGATTCGATCCCGTAGAGAGCGACGAGGCCTTTCACGCCGTGATCGCGCTCGCCCTGGATCACGAAGTCGGTGACCAGTTTGCTGGGGCCGCCGATCTTGGGACGGATGCCGGTGTAGCCGGGCTGCAGCGCGCCGTCCTTCAGGCCGGGGTAGTAGTGGCGGATCGCGGCGTAGAAGTGCGCCTCGCGGCTCTCGTCGAAGCGATAATCGACGCGGTCGATCCAGTCGAAGTCGGGCCCGAACTTGCAGCGGCCGCCGAGGTCCACCGTGACGTGCACGCCGTGCCAGTCTGCCCGCGCGATCGGATAGACGTGGCGGCTGAACGGCGATTTTCCGGTCAGCGTGTAGTAATGTCCGATCGCGTAGAACGTGGGCGGGATCGTCGCGGCCGGGACGCCTTCGATCCGGCGCGACACGTCCTGCGCGTAAAGCCCCGCGGCGTTGATCACCGTATTGCATACCACCGCCATGGGCTCCGTGCCGCCGACGGTGAGCAGGATGCCGTCGCCGGTCACACGGCCCGATTCGACGCGGCTGTTCAGCGCGAGCGACGCGCCGCGGTTTTCGGCATCGCCAAGATAGGAGAGCATCAGCGCATGGCTGTCGACGGTTCCGGTGGAAGGCGACAGAAAACCCGCAACGGCCGCAACTTCAGGCTCCATCTGCTGCAACTCCCCGCGCGTGAGCATTTGCAGATCGTCCACGCCGTTGAGTTCCGCCTGCCGCATGTATTTTTCGAGTTCCGCGACCTGGCCGTCAACGGTGGCAACGATGATTTTGGTGATGCGCTGGTGCGTAATGCCGCGCTCGGCGCAGTAGCGGTACATGCGCTGCTTGCCTTCGACACACAGGCGCGCCTTGAGCGTTCCCGGCGCATAAAAGATTCCGGCGTGGATCACCTCGGAATTGCGCGAGCTGGTATGGGTGCCGATCGCATCCTCGGCTTCGAGGATCACGACTTCGCGGCCGGCCAGCGCCAGCTCGCGTGCGATCGCGAGGCCGACCACGCCGGCGCCGATCACTGCACAGTCGATTTTTTCAGGCATATGAAAAACTTTGCCACCAAGGACGCCAGGAAAATAAAAACTACCGAAACCGCCGATGGACGCAGATGAACGCCGATATCAAGTATGATTATTTGCGTTCTCACCGGCCGTGATTCGCATCTGTTTCCGCCGGGGATATTTGCCGACCGCATTTTACCCGAACTATGACGCTATCGTGGGATCCCGATTTTGCCGAACGCTCGCCGATGTTCGCACCGCTGCGCGCGGCGGCGGGCGCGCTGCGCGGCCCGTATTGGCCCGGCTGCGATGAGCTGAATCGCGTCATCGCGTCGCGCCACCGGGCCGTTACGAACGCCGCAGGCCGGCCGCTGCGTTTTGTCGCGCAGCCGCTGCGGCAGAAAACGTTCGAGGACAAATACGAGCCACGCATCTTCCTGCGCGGTGAAGTGCAGGTGCGTTCGTGCAACTGGCACGATTTGTTCAATGCGCTGGTGTGGCTGACGTTTCCGCGCGCCAAGGCGGCGCTCAACGAGCGTCATTACCGGGAACTCGAACGGCGGCGCGTGGGCGGCGCTCGAGACCGGGGCCCCGCACAGGACGCGCTGACGTTGTTCGACGAGGGCGGGGTGATCGTCGCCGCGAGCGATCCTGCTCTCGCAGCGCTGCTGACCGGCTTCGAGTGGAAGCAATTGTTCTGGCACCGCCGCAGCGAAGTGCTGCACTGCATGCGCTTTTACCTGTTCGGGCACGCGCTCTATGAAAAGGCGCTCGCGCCGTTCACCGGCGTGACCGGCAGAGGCGTGATATTCGGGGTCGACGACGCGTTTTTCGAAATGCCGTCAGCCGCGCAGCTTACCGCACTGGACGCGCAGCTCGCCGCACACATCGGTAATGCAGCGCGATTGGCCACGACACGCGAACTTGTCCCGGTGCCGATCCTCGGTGTTCCGGGCTGGTGCGAAGACAACGCGCGCGAACGGTATTACGATAACCCGGATTATTTCCGGCCGGCCCGGCGCACGGGGGGCGCGGAGCCTTCAACACCCTGACGCACGTTTGCGTTACGCAACGCAATCGCGCCAGCGCGCCGTGCGCTGGGCTATTTTTGCGGGTCGCCGCTCACGGACGTGCGGTTGCGGCCGCCTTTTTTGCTGACATAGAGCGCCTGATCGGCGCAGTTCATGACCGTCGCGAGGTCCTTGCCATGATCGGGGTAAGTCGCCACTCCCACGCTCACCGTCGTGGCCACCTTGGCGCCCTGGGCGCTGAGCGGGGTCTCCGCGATGGTCTTGCGTGTCCGCTCGGCGACCTCAAACGCGCCGTCCGTCCCGGTTTGCGGCAGCATCAGCACGAATTCATCGCCGCCGTAGCGCGCCAGCACGTCGGTCTCGCGCAGCCCCTGCTGGATGCAGGTCACCGTCAGTTTGAGCAGTTGGTTGCCGGTTTCGTGTCCGAAGTTGTCGTTGATTCCCTTCAGGCTGTCCGAGTCGACCATGACGATGCTGTAAGGTTGCCGGTAGCGTACCGATTGCTTGTGATTGTGATTGGCAAGCGCGGTGAAAGCCCGCACGTTGTAAATACCCGTCAACTCGTCGGTCTCGGAAATTTCCTTGATGCGCGTTATCGCGCCGCGCATGTCGGCCGACAGCATGGTGGTGATATAAGCGACCAGCAGCATCGGCGCGAGCTGGGTCGCGAAGCCGGCCACGCCGCCGCCCGCAGCAATCGGCGATTCCAGGCTGCTCGTATGCCAGAGAAAAAGGTAGCACGCCGCGATCAGCGCCACCTCGAGCAGCGTGCTCAGCGTGCCGAGCGTGAGTGCGCTGATGACGATGGTCAGCAGATAGAGGTTGAGGAGCGGGCTTTCGAGGCTTCCGGAGTGATAGAGGACCCACGTGATGAAAACAATCATCACCCAGGTCTCGACCGCGAGCTTCCAGCGCGATTCGCTGCGGAACAGACCGAGGTAGCGAAAGACGACGACGCAAACGCTGTACCCCGTCAAGCCCAGATAGACCGCGGTGCAGCTCTCGTCCTCGCGCCCCTGCACGATCTGGTACAGCAGCACGAGGATCACCAGCAGCCATTCGATTTCGGCAACCGTGCGCGAGAAACCTTTCAGCTCTTCGCCGCCGCGTCCGTCCGCGATGGCCCGCCCGCTGCCAACGAAGTTGCCGTTCATGTCTTCCCCTTCGCGCAAATTGCCGCTCCAGCCCCCGCGAAACAACATTTTCGAGAGGTCCGGCCCTGCCGTCACGCGCATCTTAACGCACCTATCCGGAAAAATCACGATGCGACACGGTTTGCCGCCGAGGCGTGAAGAACGCTTTTGTTTCGAATACGGCTGCGGCAAATCCCTTACCATTGACGCGGAGATTACGCTTGAGCACGAAGTCGAAAAGCAGAGGATTGTGCTGCCGGATTTCGGTGAGCAGCGGCGCGATTGCCGGTTCGAGGTATTTGAGCTCCACCAGGTAGTTGACCGAATACAGGGGCATGATGCCCGGAAGCGGATAATCCGACCCGTTGAGCAGCCGCGCGTGCCATTCGCTGCGCGCGACGATCGAGGCAAGCGCAGGCACTGCCCGATTGATCTGCGTGATCGCCGAGAGGTCGCCGAAGAGCCGCCCTTCGAAGCGCGGATCGTCCATCAGGCGCGCAAAAAGCCCGAAGCTCGCGACATACGGACCGGTAGCGCCGCGATCGAGATCGCGGTCTTCTCCCATCGAGGCGCAATGCGCGACTACCACGCGCACGCCGTGTTCCAGCGCGCGCCGCAGCAGCAGAGGATTGCCAAATTCCGGATTGACGGCATTGACCGCACGCTCCATGCCGCCGTGCGTGATGAGCGGCACATCGAGCCGGGCGAGCGCCGCGTAGAACGCGTCGCAGCGCGGCGACGCCGGATCGATCCCCATGGCCGCCGGCAGCCATTTGATCGCGCGCGCGCCCTCGCTCACCGCCTGCCCGAGCGCCGCGACGCAGTCCGCGCGATACGGATGGATGGATGCAGCCCATTCGAAATACCCGGGATGGCTGCGCGCGATGCGCCGCGCATACTCATTGGGTACATAAAACGGGCTCGCTGCCAGCGCCACGCTCCCGTCCTCGCGGCGGTTGAAGTCGAACGCAAGCAGCAGGAGCTTTGCGCCCGGCCGCATGCCGTCAACCAGGTTACGCATGCGCTCGATGTAGCTCTGGTCGACGCGACCCGGCGCATCGTGCGCGCAGCCGGCATTGAGATAGAACAGTCGCTGCGCATACTGCAGCGGATTCAGCAGGCTTTCCGTCCCGGGGCTGATCCAGCTGCCGCTGCCGGAATCGCCGCTGCCGAAGAGGTGCGCGTGGGAATCCCACACGTTCGCCGCCGCGATGCCCGACCATGCCTCCTGCACCAGTTCGTGGTTGGCGAGATGCGATGGCAGCGCCGCACGGCAGGGATTGATGAAGCCCTGTTCGGGCCACAGCCGCCATGCGGCTGCAGCACCGATCCCGGCCCCGATGCCCGCGAGCAGCGCCCGCCGTTTGTTTTTCGTTGCCGGATGCATGTCAGTCCCACCTGTTATGATAATCCGGTAACGCCATTTCGAGGGGAGGGGAATGACGCAAACGGTTGCGTTGCCGTTATGGCTGTTCGTGATCCTGCTCGTGCTCGCGGCGCTGGCGGCGCTCGAGTGGTTGCTGTTGCCCGGGGTGCGCTGGTATTTCCGGCGCAAGGTCACCCGCGTAATCGAGGAAATCAACGTCCGCCTCAATATCGACCTGCCGCAGTTCAAGCTCACACGCCGGCAGGTGCTGATCGACCGACTTTTCCACGACGCCAGGGTGCAGGCGGCGGCTGAAGCGTACTGCCGCGAACGCGCAGTGCCGCGCAGCGTCGCGTTGCAGCAGGTCGATCGTTACGCGCGGGAGATCGTTCCGGCGTTCAACGCCTATCTCTATTTCCGCATCGGCTACTGGATCGCCAAGCGTATCGCGCACTTTCTTTACCGCGTGCGCCTCGGCTACGCTGACAGCGCCGCGCTCGCCGCGGTCAATCCGAAATCGGCAGTGGTGTTTCTGATCAACCATCGCAGCAATATGGATTACGTGCTGGTCGCGTTTCTGGCCGCGGAACGCGTTGCGCTCAGTTACGCGGTGGGCGAATGGGCGCGGGTGTGGCCGCTGCAGTCGCTGATCCGCGCGATGGGCGCGTATTTCGTGCGCCGCAACTCCGGCGATCCGCTCTACCGCACGGTGTTGCAGCGCTACGTGCAGATGGCGACGGAAGCCGGCGTGCCGCAGGCGGTCTATCCGGAGGGCGGGCTGTCGGTCGACGGCCGGCTGCGCGCGCCCAGGCTCGGACTGCTTGATTACATGCTGAAAACATTCAATCCGGACGGCGAGCGTGATCTGGTGTTCATCCCGGTCGGTGTCAATTACGACCGCGTGCTCGAGGACCGGACGCTGCTGCTCAAATCCGATGCCGCGCGGCCGCGCCGCGGCTTCAGTCACGCGGTTGCGGTGGCACTTGGGTTTGCGGGCCGCCAGCTGCGGAACATGGCGCTCGGCCGCTGGTATCGTTTCGGCTACGCGTGCGTCAACTTCGGCCGGCCGGTTTCGATGCGCGATTATGTGCGGCGGCAGGGTTTTGACTTTCGCACGCTCGCCGACGGCGAGCGGCACCAGCGAGTTGCGGCGCTTGGCGCCGCGCTGATGGATTCGATCGGCCGTATTACCCCCGTTCTGCCGGTGGCGCTGGTTGCGACGGTGCTGCTGCGTCATCCCGAAGACCCGGTGAGCGAGCTTGATCTCAAATCGGCGATCCACGCGTTGATGCTGAAGCTCGAGCGCAGCGGCGCGCATATCTACATTCCGCGCGCTGATCACGACTATGCGATCACGGTCGGTCTGCGCATGTTGACGCTGCGCCGCGTGGTGACGGCGCGTGACGGGCTTTACACCGTTGCGCGCGGGCAGCTCGATCTGCTCGGTTATTACGCCAACTCGATCGCCCATCTGGTCGAGCGGGCCGATAGCGCGGGACGGTAATTGCCGACAAAAAAGGAGAATCCAGTGAATGCCGATGAACGCATGACCGGCTCGATCGTCCACGACACGCCGGTCGCGGCGACGCAAACCGGGGAGTACTGGGGCAGTGACGCGATTGCCGCGATGCTGCGCGAGCTTGATCTCCCGTATCTCGCGCTGGTCCCGGGCTCGAGTTACCGCGGACTGCACGACAGCATCGTCAACTATCTCGGCAACCGCAATCCGCAGATGGTGCTCGCGATCCACGAGGAGAGCGCGGTCGCGATTGCGCACGGCTACGCGAAGGTCACTGACCGCATGATGGCGGCGGCCGTGCACGCGAATATCGGGCTGTTGCGCGCTCCGATGGCGATATACAACGCGTGGTGCGACCGCGCGCCGCTGCTCATCCTCGGCGCGACCGGCCCGTGGGACGCCATGAAACGCCGGCCCTGGATCGACTGGCTCCACACCAGCGCCGACCAGGGCGGGCTCATCCGCAACTTCACCAAATGGGACAATCAGCCGGGGTCGCCGGAGGCGGCGATGGAAGCGCTGCTGCGCGCCGCACAGATCGCGCAAACCGCGCCGTGCGGCCCGGTATATGTCAATTTCGAGGTGGCGATGCAGGAGGAAAAAATCGCGGCGCTGCCGCCGCTGCCGGATGCGGCGCGCTACCCGGTGCCGCCGGCGGTGCGCCCGGCCGCCGGGCTCGTGGCGGCGGCCGCGAAGCTGCTCTCGGGGGCGAAGCGCCCCGTCATTCTCGCCGGGCGCTGTTCGCGCAGCCTGGATGGCTGGAAGGCGCGCGTGGCGCTGGCCGAAAAACTCAACGCGCCGGTGCTCACCAATATCAAGCTCGCGGCGGCGTTTCCAACCGATCACCGCCTGCATGCCGCGCCGCCCGGGGCGTCCCTGACGCCGGAGGCGAAAGCGCTCGTTGCCGCATCCGACGTAATTCTGGCGCTCGACTGGCTGGATCTTGCCGGTACGCTCAAGCAGGCCTACGAAGCAAAGCCGGTCGCGGCAAAAGTGATTCAGGTTTCGTGCGACGCGCACAGCCATCGCGGCTGGAGCATGGATCATCAGGGCCTGCCGCCCGTCGATCTGTATCTGCTGTGCGAAACGGATGCGGCGGTACCGCTGTTGCTTGGAGCAACCGACGCGCGCAGGGCGAGCGCGGCACTACCGGGGGCACCGCCGTTGCCGCCGGTTCCGGATGCGGTATCGTTGCGTGGCGTAGGCGCGGCCCTCGAGACCGCGACGCGCGGGATCGATGTCTGCTACACGCGTTTCCCGCTGGGCTGGAACGGCGCGTACACGCACTTCCGCCATCCTCTCGATTATATCGGCCATGACGGCGGCGCCGGCGTGGGTTCGGGTCCAGGCATGACGGTGGGCGCGGGACTGGCTCTCAAAGGCAGTGGCCGGATTGCGATCGGGTTGCTCGGCGACGGGGATTTCCTGATGGGCAACACCGCCATCTGGACTGCCGCGCACTACCAGATCCCGTGCCTGATGATCGTGTGTAACAACCGCTCTTTTTACAACGACGAGCGCCATCAGGGGCGGATGGCCGTCCATCGCGGCCGGCCGGAGGAGAACCGCTGGATCGGTCTGCAGATCGGCGATCCCGATATCGACATTGCGGGAATGGCGCGCACGCAAGGGGCGCTCGGCATCGGCCCCGTGGCGCAGTTGGCGGAACTGCAGCCGGCGATCGAACGGGGGATAGAGGCGGTTCGCAATGGCCAGGTGTGCGTGATCGACGCGCGGGTGCTGCCGGGCTATGATCGCGAACCCTGAATTGCGGCGCACGCGCCTTAACAAGTTCCTCGTGACTTTTACCCTACATCTTGATTTGAAATAACTAATATACTTTGCTATCTTGCCGCATTCGCAGCGTTCAGATGCATCCTTTCCGGAAAGGTATTTAGGTGGGAAAGCGCCGCAACGATTACGACGTGGCCGACAGCGTCAAGACCACAGATCCTGACGCGGTCGCAGCGGAGGTCCGTCGCATCTACCTTGATTGGTACGAAAAACCCGGCGCCGACAGCCTGATTCAGCCGTTCGAGAATTTCGCCGCGCTCTACCGCGGCGAACACCCCGATTACCACGCGTGCGATACCGGTTACCATGATATGCAGCACGTGATGGACGTCACCTTGGCGATGACGCGACTGCTCGACGGATATCAGCGCGCCAGCGGGGATCGCCTCGACGAGCGCCTGTTCCGGCTGGGAATCATCCTCGCGCTTTATCACGACGTTGGTTACATCCGCAGTCGCAAGGACACGCGGCACAAGCAGGGAGCGGAATACACCCTGACTCATGTTTCACGCGGCGAACTTTACCTGCGTAATTATCTGCCGCGCATTGGCATGGCTGATCTCGCGCCGATTGCGGGGCGCCTGGTGCACTATACCGGCTTTGAAATACCGGTCGACAAGATCAGGCTGCCGCCGGATCCGGTTCTCAGAGTCATCGGCAACCTGCTCGGCACGGCCGACATCCTGGGGCAGATGTCCGACCGCTGCTATCTCGAGAAATGCCACGAGCGGCTTTATCCGGAATTCGTCGCGGGCGGCATTGCGGTGCGCGATAACGGGAGCGGCGAGAAACAGGTGGTGTTCGAGTCAGGCGCCGATCTGGTCCTGAAAACCCCGGGCTTTTACCAGCACGCCGAGCACCGTCTTGACAACGTCCTCGGTGCCGTTCACCACTACGCCGAGAAGCACTTTGACGGCAAGAACCTCTACGTCGAGGCGGTCGAGAACACCGTCAACTATGCGCGCACGCTCACCAAGGCCGAAGATATGGCGCGGCTGCGGCGCCTTGCGCCGGAAGCGCCGGAAGCGCCGCCCACAGAGCCGGGGAAACCCGGATCTGACTGACGGCGCCGTTCAGGCAACGGTCAGCACGATCTTGCCGATATGCGCGCCAGACTCCATCAATGAGTGTGCCTTGGCGGCCTCGGCAAGCGGGAAAGCCGCATGCACGACCGGCTTGATTCTGCCGGATTCGATCAGCGGCCAGACCCTGGCTTCCAATTCCTGCGCGATGCTTGCCTTGAAAGCGGGTGAGCGGGTGCGCAGGGTGGAGCCGGTATACGTCAGGCGCTTCAGCATGACCGGCATCAGATTGAGCTCGACCTTCGAGCCGAGCGCGAAAGCCAGCTGAATGATGCGGCCGTCGTGCGTGGCAGCCTTGAAGTTGCGTTCGATGTTCGGTCCGCCGACGATGTCCAGAATCACATTCGCCCCGCCTTCCTGGCGCAGGATTTCCACGTAGTCCTCCAGCCGGTAGTCGATCACACGGTCGGCGCCGAGTTCGCGGCAGATCCTGCAGCGGGCTTCCGGGCTGTCAGTGGCAACAACTTTTGCGCCGAACGCCTTGCCGAGCTGGATCGCCGTCGTACCGATGCCTCCGGCTCCGCCGTGGACCAGCAACGTCTCGCCGGCGGCGAGGCGGGCGCCCATGAAAACGTTGCTCCACACGGTGAAGAAGGTCTCCGGCAGACTGGCGGCATCGCGCAGCTCGATGCCCCTGGGGATCGGCAGGCAGTGACGCTCATCGACGGTGCAGTACTCGGCGTAGCCGCCGCCGTTGGTGAGAGCGGTCAGCGGGTCGCCGATGCTCCAGCGCCGCACCTGATCGCCCGCCGCCACGACCGTGCCGGACACTTCGAGACCGAGCAGGTCCGGGGCGCCGGCCGGAGGTGGATAGAGACCTTTGCGCTGCATCAGATCCGGACCGTTGACGCCTGCAGCCACGACTTTAATCAGTACTTCGCCGGCCAGGGGCCGTGGCAGCGGGCGGGTTGCAATGCGCAGTACCTCCGGTCCGCCCGGCGCGCTGATTTCCACCACCTGCATTTGCTGTGGCAATTCACGGCTCATCGATTTTTCCTCGCGTGTCAGCGACCGTTTGTGCATTGAGCCGCGGCGTGACCGGAGGGTCCTTCGCGGCACCGCGCGGACTTCAGCCGAACGGGATCCTGCATGCGAATTCACATGATTTGCAGAGGCGATATACTAGCACGCGACCGCAATCCGCGGCCCACATGAAAAAAAAGCGCTGCGACTTGCCACGCACACGTGCCGGGGCCAATGCGATAATGCGCGCCAGCGGCAACATTGCAAGCGGCTTGCAACATTTTTTCTCAGGGGACATCAGGCATGGCAAAAGCAAAAGGGATCAGGGAGGTTGCCTACGTCGACGTGCGCGGCCATGCCGCGGCGGACGGGCTGCAGCCCGTCGCGTGGCACGATTGCGCCGGTGGCGGGCAGGTGGTGGTCGAGCGCAACATCGCGTATGTCGGCAACATGCGCAATCCGCACGGCACGCTGATCATCGACGTGAAGGATCCCCGGAATCCCAAACCGCTCGCTGAAATTTCGATGCCGCCCGGCACGCATTCGCACAAAGTGCGCGTGCACGGCGACATCATGATCACCAACCGCGAAATCCTCGGCCCGCATGCACTGCACGGCGAAACGCCGCCCGCCGGCTACTTTGGCGGTTTGAGCATCTATGACATTGCCCATCCTGCCAAACCGAAGCTGATCACCCATTGGGACACGACCGATGGGCCCGGCGCCAAGTATGCGCGCGGCGTGCATCGTTTCGATTTCGACGGCCGTTACGCCTACATTTCGCCGACGATGGACGGCTACGTCGGCAACATCGTGATGATCCTCGACCTCAAGGATCCGGCCCGGCCGCAGGAGGTCGGGCGCTGGTGGATGCCGGGGCAGTGGACTGCCGGCGGGGAAACGCCGAGCTGGAAAGGTGATGCGCATAAGTGCCATCATCCGCTGCGCTTCGGCAACCGTTTGTACACGAGTTACTGGCAGGGCGGGCTGGTGATCCTCGACATCGAGGACATGAGCAAACCGAAATTCGTCTCGGGACTCGATTGGAGTCCGCCGTTCCCGTGGCCGACGCATACCGCGCTGCGCATTCCGTTCCAGATCGACCACCGCGATTTCATGCTGGTGTCGGACGAAGACGTGTTCCGCCAGCCCGAAACGTCACCCTATCCGGCGGCCTTCCTGTGGATGGTCGATATCACCGACGAAAAACATCCGCAGCCGATCTCGACCTTCCAGGTCGAGGACATGCCGCCCGAGCCGCAGCCGCGCATGACGGGTTGCCATCAGCCGTGCGAGAAAGTCACGGGCACCGAGATTCCGGTCGCGTGGTTTGCCCACGGCCTCAGGATCATCGATATTTCGCGGCCACATGCGCTGCAAGAGGTGGCCTATTACCTGCCTGACGTACCGCAAGGGTCGGAGCGCGTGCAGAGCAACGACGTGACGGTCGATGACCGTGGTCTTATCTACCTGCTCGACCGCGTGCGCGGGCTGCACATCCTGGAACGCATATGAACATCACGATACTCGATGATTATCACGACACCGTCCGGACGCTCGGGTGTTTCAGCAAGCTTGCGGGCCACGACGTCACGATCTGGAACGATCATACCAAGGACCTCGAGACGCTTGCGGCGCGTCTAAAAGACACCGAGGCGCTGGTGCTGATCCGCGAGCGCACGCCGATCCGCGCGCCGCTGCTCGAGCGCCTCAACCGGCTCAAGCTCATCAGCCAGCGCAGCGTGTACCCGCATATCGACGTCGCTGCGTGCACGCGGCGCGGCGTGATCGTATCCTCAAGCATGCACGCGGGGCAGCCCTCGTATGCGACGGCCGAACTGACCTGGGGACTGATCATCGCCGCGCTGCGGCAGATTCCGCAGCAGATGGCCGCGCTCAAGGCCGGTAAATGGCAAACCGCCGTTGGCGTCGGCTTGCGCGGCAGAACGCTGGGCATCTACGGCTATGGCAGGATCGGCAGCGTTGTCGCGGGCTACGGCAAGGCGTTCGGCATGCAAGTGCGGGTGTGGGCGCGCGAAGCGGGACTCGCCCGCGCCCGCGCCGACGGCTACAGCGCAGCGCGGAGCAAGGAGGCATTTTTCGAGGAATGCGACGTCATTTCCCTGCATATGCGGCTGGTCGACGCAACGCGCGGCATCGTGACCGCGGCCGATCTGGCGCGCATGAAGCCGACCGCGCTGATCGTCAACACCAGCCGCGCGCCGTTGATCGCGCCGGGCGCGCTGGTAGACGCGCTGCGCGCCGGCCGTCCCGGCATGGCGGCGGTCGACGTCTACGAGGAGGAGCCGTTGCTCGATACGCGTCATCCACTGCTCACGCTGGACAACGTGGTCTGCACGCCGCACATCGGCTACGTGGAACGCGACGGTTATGAATCCCAGTTCAGTGATATCTTCGATCAGATACTGGACTACCTTGCGGGCAAGCCGACCAATGTCGTGAATCCCGAGGTGTTAGAATCGGCCAAAATATGACGCTGTGCTCTGGCGCGCGAGTTGAAAGATGAAAACGACCTTTCTCGAATTCGAGCAGCCGATCGCCGAACTCGAAGCGAAGATCGATGAGCTGCGCTACGTGCAGGACGACTCGGCGCTGGACATTTCGGAAGAAATTGCGCGCCTGCAGAAAAAAAGCCAGGCGCTGACCCGGGAAATCTACGGCAAGCTCAACGCCTGGCAGATCGCGCAGGTCGCGCGCCATCCGCAGCGTCCTTATTCGCTCGACTACATCCAGAATCTTTTCACCGGCTTCGAGGAACTGCACGGCGACCGTGCATTCGCCGACGATCCGGCGATTGTCGGCGGACTGGCGCGCTTCAATGGCCAGTCGGTGATGGTGATCGGGCACCAGAAAGGGCGCGATACCAAGGACAAGATCTACCGCAATTTCGGCATGCCCAAGCCGGAGGGCTATCGCAAGGCGCTGCGGCTGATGAAGCTCGCCGAGAAATTCGGCGTACCGGTATTCACCTTCATCGACACCCCGGGCGCATACCCCGGCGTCGGCGCCGAAGAGCGCGGTCAATCGGAGGCAATCGGCCGCAGCCTGTATGTCATGGCCGAGCTGCGCGTGCCGATCGTCTGCACCGTGATCGGCGAGGGAGGTTCCGGCGGCGCGCTGGCCATTGCGGTGGGCGACGCGCTGCTGATGTTGCAATACGCGACCTACTCGGTGATTTCGCCTGAAGGTTGCGCCTCGATTCTGTGGAAGAGCGCCGACTACGCTGCCGACGCTGCAGAGACGCTCGGCATTACCTCAAACCGTCTCAAGACCCTGGGACTGATCGACAAGATCGTCGCCGAGCCGCCAGGCGGCGCGCATCGCGACCCCGATGTGATGATGCAGAATGTGAGAAAGGCGCTGCAGGACACTTGGCGGCCGCTGGAGGCACAGTCGATTGATAAACTGCTTGAAAAGCGGTTCGTGAGGCTGATGGGTTATGGCAAGTTCAAGGAAGTCGCCGAGAAGTAACGCGCTGACCGCCCAGGTTACTGCAATCCTGAGGCAGCATGTGAAGCGCGGCGACCGCGTGGTCGCAGGCCTGAGCGGCGGGGTCGATTCGGTGGTGTTGCTCGACCTGCTGCTGCGGGCGTCGAAAAAACTCCGTTTCGAGCTGGCCGCACTGCACGTCAATCACCAGATCAATCCTGCCGCCGGCCGCTGGGCGGCGTTTTGCCGCGCTTTTTGCAAGCAGCGTGGCGTCGCATTCACCACTGTACGGGTGAAGATTCCACGCGGCGGGAGCCTTGAGGCGGCGGCGCGGGATGCCCGCTACCGGGTTTTTGCGGCACTGCCCGCCGATCATGTCGCGCTCGCCCACAATCTCGACGATCAGGCGGAAACGGTGCTGTTGCAGCTGCTGCGAGGCGCGGGCGTCAAGGGAATGAGTGCCATGCCCGTCATACGCAATTCGATTTTGCGTCCTCTGCTCGACATTCCGCGCAGCGAGATCGAAGCTTACGCGCGACGCCGCAAGCTCGACTGGATCGAAGATGAAAGCAATGCTGATGTCTATTACGACCGCAATTTTCTGCGCCATCGCGTGTTGCCGCTGATCGCGGAGCGCTATCCCGCATACCGCAGGACCCTGGCGCGCGCGAGCCGCAACCTGGCCGAAGCCGCGCAGCTGCTCGACGATCTGGCGGCAGCCGACGCGCAGTTGACGGCTGGCGGCCTCGAGATCAGTTCTCTGCGCCGGCTGTCGGCTCCGCGTGCGAAAAATGTAATCAGGCATTTTCTCGGCCTGCACGAGGTGACCATGCCCAACGCGGCGCGGCTGGATGAAAGCGTGCGTCAGCTGCAGTCGCCACGCGCGATGCGCACCACCATCGACCTTGGCGAGCATTTATTGCGCCGTCACTCGAATGAACTGCACATCGTCGCCAAAACCCTGTCGTTGCCAGGCAGCTACTGCCATGAATGGCATGGAGAGAGCAGGCTGCGCTTGCCCGAACTGGGCGGCACGCTGATGCTGAAGAAATGCCGCGGTTCGGGCATCAGCCTCGCCCGCCTCGCCGGTGCGCCCGTCACCGTGCGCCTGCGGCAGGGTGGAGAGCGCCTGCAACTGCATCCGCGGCGGCCGCGCCGCAGCCTGAAGAACCTGTTGCAGGAGTCCCGCATTCCCCCCTGGGAGCGCGCGGGGTTGCCGCTGCTGTTTTGCGGTGACGAATTGGTGTGGGCCGCCGGAATTGGTGTCAGCTGCCGGTTGCAGGCGCAGCCGGGTGAAGCATCCGTGCAGCCGCTGTGGTTGCCGTTCGCGCACACGAAGCAGTAGGCTTGCGGGCGGGTTGCCGATTTTCGTTTGGCGGTGCCTGCGCCAACGCCCGCAAGTGTGGTTTGGGGACGCTCGTTTCAGCGCGGCCTGCGAATGCACCTCATGGCGCGAATTCTCTTTATTTCAAAGCCTTATCGTGTTATTCTTCGCGGTTAATCTCAATCCTATCACCCCAAATTCGAAGGACTACGCATGGCAGTCGAACGCACTCTTTCCATCATCAAGCCCGACGCGGTGGCCAACAACGTGATCGGCCAGATTCTGGCCCGCTTCGAGAAGGCCGGCTTGAAAATCATCGCCGCGCGCATGCTGGAACTGTCGCGCCGGGACGCGGAGGGGTTTTACGCGGTGCACCGCGAGCGCCCCTTTTTCAAGGATCTGGTCGAATTCATGACCGGCGGGCCGGTGATGGTGCAGGTGTTGGAAGGCGAAAACGCGATTCAGAAAAATCGCGACCTGATGGGGGCCACTGATCCCAAAAAAGCTGCCCAAGGAACGATACGCGCCGACTTCGCTCAAAGCATAGACGCCAACGCGGTGCACGGCTCGGACGGGCCTGACACTGCCAAGGTGGAGATTGCCTACTTCTTTCCGACGCTGAACATCTATTCGCGTTAGTTGCTTTCGCCATGACCGTCAATCTGCTCGAGTTTGAAAAACACGGGTTCGCGCAGTTCTGCGCGGAGATGGGCGAAAAGCCGTTCCGCGCGCGACAACTGATGCACTGGATTCATCAGTCCGGCGTCGACGATTTCGACGCCATGACCGACATTTCAAAACCGTTGCGCGAGCGGCTCAAGGCGAGCGCTGAAATCCGCGCGCCGCGCGTAGTGCGCGATACCACTGCGGCCGACGGCACGCGCAAATGGCTGCTCGAGGTCGGCACCGGCAACGCCGTCGACGCCGTGTTCATTCCCGAAACAAATCGAGGCACCCTGTGCATCTCGTCGCAGGCGGGGTGCGCGCTCGCCTGCACATTCTGCTCGACGGGCCGCCAGGGCTTCAATCGCAACCTGACGGTGGCTGAAATCATCGGCCAGTTGTGGTGGGCCAACCGGTGCCTTGGACGCGGCGTCACCGCCGCGCGGCCGATCAGTAACGTGGTGATGATGGGCATGGGCGAGCCGCTTGCGAATTTCGACAATGTCGTGGCGGCAATGCAATTGATGCTGGACGATGATGCGTACGGTTTGTCGCGCCGCCGCGTGACGCTGTCAACCTCGGGACTGGTGCCGGCGCTCGACCGCTTGCGCGATACGTGCCCCGTGGCGCTCGCGGTTTCGCTGCACGCGCCGACCGATGCGCTGCGCGACGAACTGGTGCCGATCAACCGGAAATATCCGCTCAGGGAATTGCTCGCGGCGTGCATGCGCTACATCGAGCGGGCGCCGCGCGATTTCGTGACTTTCGAGTACGTGATGCTGGACGGTGTCAACGACACCGTCGCGCACGCGCGGCAACTGGCGAAACTGGTGCGAACCGTGCCCTGCAAGATCAACCTGATTCCATTCAATCCGTTTCCGGACTCGGGTTACCGGCGTTCAAGTGCGGACGCGATCGCGCGGTTTCGCGACGTCTTGGCGCAGGGCGAACTGACCGTGACGGTACGCAAAACGCGCGGCGACGACATCGACGCGGCGTGCGGGCAGCTCGCGGGACAGGTGCAGGACAAAACGCGCCGCCGCGAGCAGCGCTTGGCGGCGGCAATTTCGTGAGGCGCGCGATGAGATCGTTAACAGCGGCAGGTTTGATGTTGATCGTTGCGGGTTGCGCGGGCACCACCGGCCACCAACCGGCGGACTACGCGCCGCAAAGCGGCGCCGATACCGAGCTGCAGGCGCGGGCGCGCATCCATACCGAACTCGCGGCAGGATATTTCGAACTCGGCAATTACGGCGTGGCTCTGCAGGAGGCCGCTGAAGCGCTCAAGTCCGACCCCAATTCCACGCAGGCGCTCAACGTGCTGGGTCTGGTCTACATGGAGTTGCGCGACGACAAGGCGGCTGAAGCCCACTTTCAGCGCGCGTTGCGCATAAGTCCGATCGATTCGAACGCCAATCACAACTACGGTACGTTTCTGTGCCAGCGCAAGCGCGAGCAGGAGTCGATCAAATACTTTCTGGCGGCGCTGCGCAACCCGTTATATACGACGCCTGACAAATCGTGGGTCAATGCGGGCATCTGTGCCCGCCAGGCGGGCGACCTCGTCAATGCCGAGGATTATTTCCAGAAGGCGCTCAAGGTCCGCCCGGCCCAGCCGCAGGCGCTCTTCCAGATGGCGGATCTCGCTTACACGCGCAAGAACTACCCCGAGGCCAAGACCTACCTCGCGCGTTTGCAGCGCGATGACACCCAGAGCGCTGAATTGCTGTGGCTTGCGCTGCGCGTGGAACGCGGTCTCGGCGACCGTAACGCTGAAGCCAGCCTTGGCTTCCAGTTGCGCAGGAATTTCCCCGATTCACGCGAAGCGCGTGCTTTGATGGCGGGCCAGTACGAATGAGCGAGGCGGTTTCCACGGACGGTGTCGCGGCGGCGCCAGTACAGTTCGGGCGGGAGCTCGCGGCTGCGCGCGAGAGCTGCGGGCTCAGCATCGCCGAGGTGGCGCGCCAGCTCAAGCTTTCGCCAACGCAGGTGGAGGCAATGGAAGCCGGCGATTACCAGCGCCTGCCCGGCCCGGTGTTCGCGCGCGGCTTTCTGCGCAATTACGCGCGGCTGGTAAAGCTCGATCCGGAGGCGTTGCTGGCCAGCGCGGAGCAGCGGTTGCATCCCGCCGCGCAGACGGAGCCGGTGTTTCGGCATTCGGTCGATATCCCGTTTCCAACCGGGCGCGAAATCAAGTGGCGGAAATATGCCATCGCGGTGCCGGTGCTGCTGGCACTGGTGGGGCTGGCGGGGATCTTCGAGGCCTATCGCGAGGATGCGACCGCAGTGAGTGTGAAATCGGGCCCGGTCGCTTTGCCGCAGCCTCAAGCTGCGGCGCGGGAGCAGGCGGCAGCGAGTTTTGTACCGCAAGTCGTGGCGGTCAGTGATGCCGAGGTCAAGCCCGCGCTTAGCCTGGAAGCGACCGCGTTGTCCGCAAAAGCCGCAACCGAAATATCGACGCTTCCCGCCAATGCGGCGGTGGTGGAGCGCAAACCGGGCGAGCACCTGCTCCAGCTCACGTTCGACGCGCAGTCGTGGGTGGAGATTCATGACCGCACCGGACGCAGGATTTTCTCGCGACTCAATGCCGCCGGCACGGAGCAGACGGTGAGCGGCGAGCCGCCACTGACACTGGTGGTCGGCAATGCGCGCGGCGTGCACCTGACCCACAATGGCCAGCCGGTTGATCTTGCGCCCCACACGCTGGTCTCCGTGGCGCGCCTGACCCTCGAGTAGCCGCCCATGGTCGGAATCCATACGCGCCGTGCAGGGCGCCAGGTGTTGGTCGGAGACGTCGCGATCGGCGGCGGGGCGCCGGTCGTAGTGCAATCCATGACCAATACGGACACCGAAGACGTTGCGGCGACCGTCGCGCAGGTGGCCGCGCTCGCGCGCGCCGGCTCCGAACTGGTGCGGCTAACGGTGAATACGGCCGAGGCGGCGGCGGCAGTGCCGCATATCCGCGAACGGCTCGCGGCGATGGGCGTCCCCGTGCCGCTCGTCGGGGATTTCCATTTCAACGGGCATCGGCTGCTCAGGCAGCATCCGGCCTGCGCCGAAGCGCTCGCCAAGCTGCGTATCAATCCCGGCAATGTCGGTCACGGCAGCAAGCGCGACGAGCAGTTCGCGACCATGATCGAGTTTGCGTGCCGCTACGGCAAGCCGGTGCGCATTGGCGTCAACTGGGGCAGTCTCGATTCCGAGTTGCTGGCGCGCATGATGGATGACAACGCGCGCAGTGCACTTCCCGCCGATGCGGCGGTGGTGACGCGCGGCGCGTTAATCGCCTCGGCGCTCGAGAGCGCGCAGCAGGCCGAGCACTTCGGCCTGGCGGGCGACAAGATAGTTCTGTCGTGCAAAGTCAGTGGCGTGCAGGACCTGATTGCCGTCTATCGGGACCTCGCGGCGCGCTGCGACTATCCACTGCACCTCGGCCTTACCGAAGCCGGCATGGGATCCAAGGGCATCGTCGCGTCGAGCGCGGCGCTGGCGGTGCTGCTGCAGGAGGGCATCGGCGACACGATCCGCATCTCGCTGACGCCCGAGCCGGGCGGCGACCGCACACGCGAAGTGGTGGTGGCGCAGGAGTTGTTGCAGACCATGGGGCTGCGCTCGTTCGCGCCGCTGGTGATTGCGTGTCCCGGCTGCGGCCGCACCACCAGCACGTTTTTCCAGGAACTCGCCGCCGACATTCAGTCCTATCTGCGCGCGCAGATGCCGTTATGGCGCGGCCGCTATCCCGGCGTCGAGAGCATGCATGTTGCGGTGATGGGGTGCGTGGTCAACGGCCCGGGCGAGAGCAAGCACGCGAATATCGGGATCAGCCTGCCCGGGTCGGGCGAAAACCCGGTGGCGCCGGTCTATATCGACGGCGCCAAAGCGGTGACGCTCAAAGGCGACCACATCGCGGCCGAATTCAAGGCGCTGGTGGAGCGCTACGTGCAGAAAAACTACTCTGCGGAAAGTCCCGCGGCCCGGCAAACCCCGGCGACGGTAAGCTGAGAACGGCGCCCCCGTAAAAATCATGCCTGACAAAATTAACGCCGTGCGCGGGATGAACGACGTCCTGCCGGCACAATCCCCGCTGTGGGAATTGCTCGAGGATGCGGTGCGCGACGTATTCCGTCAATACGGCTACCGCAACATCCGCACGCCGATCGTCGAGCGCACCGAGCTGTTCGTGCGCGGCGTCGGCCAGGTCACGGATATTGTCGAAAAGGAAATGTATTCTTTTGTCGACTCGATGAATGGCGACAACCTGTCGCTGCGGCCGGAAGGCACCGCCCCGACGGTACGCGCGGTGCTCGAGCATAACCTGCTCTACAACGGCCCGCAGCGCTTGTGGTACAGCGGCCCGCTGTTCCGTCATGAGCGGCCGCAAAAAGGCCGCTATCGGCAATATCACACGTTTGGCGCCGAGGCGCTGGGGTTTCCCGGGCCCGACATCGATGTCGAATTGCTGATGATGGCGCGGCGCCTGTGGCAGCGGCTGAACCTCGACGGGGTGCAGCTGCAGATCAATACCATCGGCAGCGCCGAGGAGCGGCGGGCGTTTCGTGACACATTGATCGCGTATTTCGAACGCCATCAGGAGCTGCTCGATGACGATGCGAAGCGGCGGCTGCATGCCAACCCGCTGCGTATCCTCGACAGCAAAAATCCCGCGATGCAGGCCATGATCGAGGCGGCGCCCAAACTGATCGATGCGGTCGGCCGCGACTCGCGCGCCAATTTCGAAGCGGTGCAGGCCGGTCTCCACGCGGCCGGAATCCCGTTCAGCATCAACCCGCGTCTGGTGCGCGGGCTCGACTATTACAACCTCACCGTTTTCGAGTGGGTGAGCGACAGACTGGGCGCGCAAAGCGCGGTATGCTCCGGCGGGCGCTACGACGGACTGTGCGAGCAACTGGGCGGCAAGCCGACCCCGGGCTGCGGCTTTGGCGTCGGGGTTGAACGCACGCTGTTGCTGCTCGAAGCGCATCACATCGGCCACGCAACCGCACCCGATGCTTACCTGGTCCATCAGGGCGAGCATGCGGCGCGCTTTGCGTTCGTTGCGGCCGAGCGGTTGCGCGATTGCGGATTGACGGTGATTTACGATTGCGGCGGCGGCAGCTTCAAATCGCAGATGAAAAAAGCCGATGCCAGCGGCGCGCGCCACGCCGTGATCGTTGGCGATGACGAGGCGCAGATGCGCGAGGTCAGCGTCAAGCCGTTGCGGGAGGCGGGAGAACAAACGCGCTGCGCGCTGGAACGCGCGGCAGAACTGATTAAAACCAAACGAGGCTGATGATGGCAGTTTACGATCTGGAAGAGCAGGAACAGCTGGATGAGATCAAGGCATGGTGGAAGCAATACCGCAACCTCGTGCTGCTGGTGGTGGTCGCGGCAGCCGTAACAGTCGGCGGGATCCAGGGCTGGCGTTATTACCATAACAAGCAGGCGTTCGAAGCGGGCGAACTCTACACTCAGCTGCAGGGCGCCGTGGACAGCGCGGACCCGAAGAAGGCGCAGGACATCGCGGCGATGCTGATCGACAAATATCCGCGCACCGGCTACGCGGGGCTCGCCGCGCTGACCGGCGCCAAGGCCGCCTTCGACAGCGGCGATGCGCCGGCCGCCAAGACGCGTTTGCAGTGGGTGGTTGACAACGGCAAGGATGCTGAAATGCGCGATATTGCGCGGTTGCGGCTCGCGGCCGTGCTGCTCGACGAGAAAAACTACGATGCGGCGCTGACTTTGCTTGCGGCACAGCATGCCGACACCCTGAGCGCGCTTTACGCCGATCTGAAGGCGGACGTACTGGTGGCGCAGGGCAAGCCTGAAGAAGCGCGCGGTGCGTACCAGTTCGCGCTCGACAAGAGCGACGCCAGGAGCGCCTATCGCGCACTGATCCAGGTGAAACTCGACGCGCTGGGTGAGGCGAAATGACGGGTTCAGGACTGTGGCGGTTCGCGCTGGTGCCGCTATTGATGGCCGGCTGCTCGATGCCGTCGGTGCCGTCAGTCCCGGTCGGCGACTATATTGACCGATGGTTCGGCAGCGGGCCGGCGCTCAAGCCCGCCGCGCTGGTTGCGATCAAGCCCACCGCGACTGCGCGAGTCCTGTGGCAGGGCAATGCCGGGGCCGCCGAAAAATACGCGTTCACACCGGCGATTGCTGCCAATTCGGTCTACGCCGCGGGCGCAGCGGGTCAGATCGTGCGCTTCGATGCCGGCAGCGGCAAGGTGCTGGCACGCATCGAAACCAAGCACCGGCTGTCCGGCGGAGTCGGCGGCGACGGGCGGCTCATTCTGGCCGGCACGGCCCGCGGCGAAGTGCTGGCGTTCGATGAAAGCGGCAAGCAGTTGTGGAAATCCCAGCTCACGGGCGAAGTGCTGAGCGCACCGCAAACGGATTTCGGCATCGTGGTCGCGCGCAGCGGGGACGGGCGCATCTTCGGGCTTGACGCTGCCACCGGCACCCGCAAATGGGTGTACCAGCGCACGCTGCCGGCATTGACGGTGCGCACCCATGTCGGCGTTGTGCTCTATCGCGATGCGGCGTTTGCCGGATTCGCCGGCGGCAGGCTGGTCGCGCTCATGCTCAACAGCGGCAACGTCGGTTGGGAGGCCGCGGTAGCGTTGCCGAAAGGGACCACTGAGCTCGAACGCGTTGCCGACATCTCAAGCCTGCCGGTCCTCGACGGCAGGCAAATCTGCGCCGTCGCATTCCAGGGGCGAGTCGCGTGTTTTGACCTGACCAAAGGCACTCCCAACTGGGCGCGCGATATTTCGAGCATCGACGGCATGGCGATCGATGACCGCAACGTCTACGTGTCGGATGACAAGGGCGCGGTGGTTGCGTTCGAGAAAATCACCGGCGCGAGCCAATGGAAGCAGGACAAGCTGTTTGGACGCCGCATCAGCGGGCCGGCCGCGGTCGGCGGGCACGTCGTCGTCGGGGACTTCCAGGGTTACGTGCACGTCCTGTCGCGCGACGACGGTTCGTTTGCCGCGCGCATCGCGACCGACGGCAGCGCGATCCTTGCCCAGCCGATTGCGCTCAAGGACGGCGTCCTGGTGCAGACCCGCAACGGCGGCGTTTACGCGATCACTATTCAGTGATCCCCACCATCGTCATTGTCGGCCGGCCGAATGTGGGCAAGTCGACGCTGTTCAACCGCTTCACGCGCAGCCGGGATGCGCTCGTCGCCGACGTGCCCGGTCTGACCCGCGACCGCCACTACGGGCGCGGCCGCGTCGGCGACAAGTCGTATCTGGTGGTCGACACCGGTGGCCTCGAGCCGGTCGCGCAGGAGGGGATCCTGCACGCCATGGCGCAGCAGACCCGGCTCGCGGTTGACGAAGCCGATGCCGTCGTGCTGCTGGTTGATGGCCGGCAGGGTCTCACGCCGCAGGACCGCACCATCGCCGGGCAATTGCGCAAGACGGGGCGCAGGATCTGGCTGGTGGTCAACAAGGCGGAGGGCATGCAGCCGGCCACCGTCAACGCCGAGTTTCATGAATTGGCGCTCGGCGATCCGCTCGCGATCTCCGCGGCTCACGGCGACGGTGTGAGCGATCTCGCGGACCTGATCACCGCCGATTTTCCGGTGCGGGAAGCTACGGATCCCGACACCGAAGCCGCCGCCGACACACGGCCGCGCATCGCCATCGTCGGCCGGCCGAACGTCGGCAAGTCGACGCTGGTCAACTCTTTGCTCGGCGAGGAGCGCGTGCTGGTATTCGATCAGCCGGGCACGACGCGCGACAGCATTTACATCGATTTCGACCGCGACGGCCGCCGCTACACGCTGATCGATACCGCCGGCATGCGCCGGCGCGGCAATATCGCCGACACGATCGAGAAGTTCTCGGTGATCAAGACGCTGCAGGCCATCGAGGACGCCAATGTCGTGATTCTGGTGCTCGATGCACGCGAGCCGATCACCGATCAGGATGCGCATATCGCCGGCTTCATCCTGGAGGCCGGACGCGCCCTGGTCGTGGCGGTCAACAAGTGGGACGGCTTGAAACCGGAGGAGCGCGACTGGACCAAACGCAGCCTGGCGCGCACGCTGAATTTCATCGAGTTCGCGCCGGCGCACTATATCTCGGCGCTGGCGGGGACCGGCATCAAGCCGTTGCTGGATGCGGTCGAGCGCGCGTACCAGGCGGCGATGGTCAAGCTGCCGACGCCGAAGCTGACGCGGGCGCTGATCGCCGCCGTGGCGCGCCAGGCGCCGCCGCGCGGCGGGATATTCCGTCCCAAGCTGCGCTACGCGCACCAGGGCGGCAGCAATCCGCCCCGCATCGTGATTCATGGCACTGCGCTTAAGCACATCTCGGACAGCTATCGGCGCTATCTGGAACGTTTTTTCCGGGAAACGTTCCAACTACAGGGGACACCGCTCAAAATCGAGTTCCGGCAGGGTCAGAATCCCTACGATACCCGGCGCGAAAAACGCTGAGCGGCGTGCTATAGCCTAACGTGGGAAAATGCAGTACAGTGACCGGCCGAATACCAATAACGACGAGGAAAATGATGAGCACCAAAGGGCAGTTGCTACAAGACCCGTTTTTGAATGCATTGCGCAAAGAGCATGTTCCGGTATCCATCTACCTGGTCAACGGCATCAAGCTGCAGGGACAGGTCGAATCCTTCGACCAGTATGTGGTGCTGCTCAAGAACACCGTCACGCAAATGGTGTACAAACACGCCATTTCGACGGTCGTTCCGGCACGCCCGGTCAATCTCGCGCCCGAACAATCCACCGAGTCCTGAGCATTGATGTTTGAACGTCCGGGGAGTGGCTCCCAGGCGGTTCTGGTAAGCCTCGACTTTGGCGACCCCGACTTCGCCGAAAGCACCGAGGAGCTGGTGCAGCTCGCGACGAGCGCGAAAGTCAGCGTGCTGGACATCGTCAAGGGCAAGCGGGTGCGGCCCGATCCGGCGTTTTTCGCCGGCCGCGGCAAAGTCGAGGAGATTGCGGCGCTGCTGGCGCGCACGGGTGCCAGGCTCGTGATCTTCAATCATGAACTGTCCCCGGCGCAGGAGCGCAATCTCGAGAAACGCCTCGCTTGCCGCGTGATCGACCGCGTCAGCCTGATCCTCGATATTTTCGCCCAGCGTGCGCAAAGCCACGAAGGCAAGCTGCAGGTCGAACTCGCCCAACTCGGACATCTGGCAACCCGCCTGGTGCGCGGCTGGACCCACCTCGAGCGCCAGAAAGGCGGCATCGGCCTGCGGGGCCCCGGTGAAACCCAGCTCGAAACCGACCGGCGGCTGCTCGGCAAGCGGGTCAAGCTGCTCAAGGACAAACTGGCGCGCGTCGCGAGCCAACGCGAAGTGCAGCGCCGCTCGCGGCGCCGTGCCAGCGTGCTGTCGGTGTCGCTGGTCGGCTATACCAACGCCGGCAAGAGCACACTGTTCAATGCCCTGACGCGCGGCAGCGCTTATGCGGCCGATCAACTGTTCGCGACGCTTGATACCACGACGCGCCGCGTATTCCTGGCGGGCGGCGCGCCGCTGGTCGTATCGGATACGGTGGGATTCATCCGGCAGCTGCCTCACACGCTGGTGGCGGCTTTTCGCGCGACACTGGAGGAGGCGGTGCAGGCGGATCTGCTGCTGCACGTGGTCGATGCCGGCAGCAAGACTCGCGCCGCCCAGATCGCGGCCGTCAATCTGGTGCTCGCCGAAATCGGCGCCGACCGGATACCGCAGGTACTGGTCTACAACAAGATCGACTTGAACGGCGCTGCGCCGCGGATCGAGCGTGACGAATATGGTAAAATCAGCGGCATTTGGATCAGCGCCAGGACTGGTGCGGGACTCGATCTGGTGAAGCAGGCACTGGAAGAATACGCTGCCGCAGCAACCGGCAATCCGGTTGTGCATTCCGCGGCAGCCTGACACGGAATCAACTCAAGCATGATCACTTACTGGCGGTCTTTTCGCGGTGTCGTTGCCGGGCGCGCGCGTCGTGTACTCGCAGGCGTTCTGATGTCGCTCAACGACCCGCAATGGGGCCGCCGTGGCGGCGGCAATCAGGGCCCGCCCGATCTGGACGAGCTGATGCGCAATTTCAAGCAGAAGATTAATTCACTGTTCGGGAAAAAAGGCGGCGGTGACGGCAGCGGTAGCGGTCCGCGCGGACCGGGGCTTGCGCAGTTCGGCGGCGGCGCCGGCATCCTGGCAGGGCTGGTGGTGCTGGTGTGGCTCGCGAGCGGTTTTTACATCGTCGACGCGAGTCAGCGCGGCCTGGTGCTGCGCTTCGGCAAGTTCGTCGAGGAGACCCAGCCGGGCCCGCGCTGGCATCTGCCGTATCCGATCGAAACCGCGGAAGTCGTCAGCGTGTCGCAGGTGCGCACGGTCGAAATCGGTTATCGCAATACGGTCAAGAGCAAGGTTCCGAAGGAATCCCTGATGCTGACCGACGATGAGAACATCGTCGACATCCAGTTCGCGGTGCAGTACCTGCTCAAGGACCCGAAGGATTATCTGTTCAACAACCGTTCTCCGGACGAAAGCGTGCTGCAGGCCGCCGAAACCGCGATTCGCGAGATCGTCGGCAAGAGCACGATGGACTTCGTGCTGTATGAAGGCCGCGCCCAGGTGACGGCCAGCGCGCACAAGCTGATGCAGGAGATACTCGACCGTTACCGCACCGGCATCAGTATCAGCAAGGTCACGATGCAGAACGCGCAGCCGCCGGAGCAAGTGCAGGCGGCGTTCGACGACGCGGTGAAGGCCGGCCAGGACCGCGAGCGCCAGAAGAACGAGGGCCAGAGCTACGCGAATGACGTGATTCCCCGGGCGCGCGGCGCGGCGGCGCGCCTGAACCAGGAATCCGAAGGCTACCGCCAGCGCGTGATCGAGCGCGCCGAAGGCGACGCCAGCCGCTTTCGCCAGATTGTGGCTGAATACGTCAAGGCGCCCGGCGTCACCCGCGATCGCCTCTACATCGAGGCAGTCCAGGAAATCATGACCAACACCAGCAAGGTGCTGGTCGACCAGAAAGGCGGCAATAACCTGCTCTACCTGCCGCTCGACAAACTGATGCAGTTGACCGCTCCGGGTACCGCCTTGCCTGACAGCGGAGGCAAGCCGGCCGAGTCGGTCCCCGGCTCCGAGCCATTGCCGCTGCCGTCGCGTTCGCGCGACGCGCTGCGCACCCGCGAACGGGAGCCACGCTGATGAAACAGAATATCGGTATGGTGCTGATCGCATCGGTCATTCTGTTGATCGTTTTGTCGCTGGCGCTGTTCGTGGTCGATCAGCGCCAGAACGTGATCGTACTGCGGTTCGGTGAGATCGTCAGCGTGAAGACACAGCCGGGATTGTTCCTCAAGCTGCCGCTCGTAGACAACGTGCGTTACTTTGACGTGCGCATCCTGACGATCGACAGTGCGGAGCCCGAGCGCTTTCTGACTTCCGAGAAGAAAAACGTGCTGGTCGATTTGTTCGTCAAGTGGCGCATTTCGGACGTGCAGAAATACTACATCAGCGTGAGCGGCGAGGAATCGCGCGCGCAGACGCGCCTGCTGCAGACCATCAACGACGGTTTGCGCGCCGAGTTCGGCAGCCGCACGGTGCACGACGTGGTGTCGGGCGAGCGCGACAAGATCATGGAGCTGATGCGGGAGAAAGCGAACGAGGATGCGCAGAAAATCGGCGTTGAAGTGCTGGATGTGCGCCTGAAGCGCGTCGACCTGCCGCAGGAGGTCAGCGCGTCGGTCTACAGCCGCATGGATGCGGAGCGCAAGCGCGTCGCCAACGAGCTGCGTTCGACCGGCGCGGCCGATTCGGAGAAAATCCGGGCGGACGCCGACCGGCAGCGCGAAGTGATCCTGGCGGAGGCCTACCGCGATGCGCAGCGCATCAAGGGCGACGGCGACGCCAAGGCGACGGCGATCTATTCGCGCGCCTACGAACAGAACCCGGAGTTTTATGCGTTTTACCGCAGCCTCGAGGCGTACCGGCAAAGCTTCAAGAACAAGAGCGATGTGCTCGTGCTCGAGCCTAATTCGGAGTTTTTCAAATACCTCAGGAACAGCAAGCCGTCCAAGTAGCCGCGGCGGCGCGAGGAGGGGCCTGTGGGAAAATCTCTGCTGACCGCTCTCGCGCTGATGCTGATCATCGAAGGTCTGCTGCCATTTCTGGCGCCTGGTTTCTGGCGCGAAACCTTTCGCCGACTCATTGAAATATCCGATGGCCAGCTGCGCTTCATCGGCCTTACCTCGATGCTCGCCGGGTTGCTGCTGTTGTTCTTTTCCAGATAGCGCCGAGGCGGGCGGAACGTAGCGATTTGCGGATGCAAGCTTCGCCGTTATTTTTGACCGTCATAACTGACCATGCGTAAATGGCTGCTGCCTGAGTATATCGAGGACATCCTGCCGGCCGAGGCGCGCCGTATCGAGGCGTTGCGGCGCTCGATGCTCGATCTGTTCGAGGTCCATGGCTACCAGCTGGTGCAGCCCCCGCTGCTCGAATACGTCGAGTCGCTGCTGACCGGCACCGGGCACGACCTCGACCTGAAGACGTTCAAACTGGTCGACCAGCTGTCCGGGCGCATGCTGGGTGTGCGCGCCGACATCACGCCCCAGGTCGCGCGCATCGATGCGCATCTGATGAATCGCGAGGGCGTCAACCGGTTGTGCTACGCCGGCAGCGTGCTGCATACGCTCCCCGGGGGTCTGAACCGCACGCGCGAGCCACTGCAGATCGGTGCCGAGATTTACGGCCACGCCGGGACCGAAAGCGATCTCGAGGTGCAGCGTCTGATGCTCGATGCGCTGCGGCTTGCCGGGATTGCGCAACTGCAGCTCGATATCGGTCACGTGGCGGTGTTCCGCGCGCTGGTGCGCAGGGCACAGGTCGAGCCGGAGGCGGAAGCCGAGCTGTTTCGGGCGGTTCAGGCGAAAGACGTGCCGGGGCTGGCAAAACTGGTGCGCAAGCTCGACCGCGGTCTGCGCCATGCGCTTCTGGCATTACCCGAGCTTGCGGGCGGCACAGACGTGCTGGCGCAAGCGAAGCAGCGACTGCCCGGATACACCGAGATCCGGCAGGCGCTCGCGCAGTTGCGGGCGATTGCCGCGTCGCTGCAGGACGCCGGCACGCAGATTTGTTTCGATCTCGGCGAGCTGCGCGGCTATCATTACCACAGCGGGGTGGTGTTTGCGGTCTATGCCGGGGGTTGGTCGAACGCACTCGCGCTCGGCGGCCGGTATGACGAAGTCGGCAAGGCGTTCGGCCGCGCGCGGCCGGCCACCGGTTTCAGCATGGATCTGCGCGAGATCGCGGCAGCGGCGCCGGCCGGGGAGGCGCGCGGCGCGGTGCTCGCGCCCCACCTGCCGCAGGATGCCGCCTTGCAACGGCGCATTGCAACGCTGCGTAAGGCGGGTGAAATCGTGATCGTCGATCTGCCGGGGCACGAAAAATCGCGCGGCGAACTCGATTGCGAGCGTTGCCTGCAGCGCATCAACGGACAATGGAAAGTGGTCAAATGGCAAAAAACGTAGTCGTCATCGGCAGCCAGTGGGGCGACGAGGGCAAAGGCAAAGTCGTCGATTGGCTCACCGACCACGCGCACGGCGTGGTGCGGTTCCAGGGCGGCCACAATGCCGGCCACACGCTGGTGATCGGCGGCAGGAAGACTATCCTGCGCCTGATACCGTCCGGTATCCTGCGCGAGAACGTCGCATGCTACATCGGCAACGGCGTGGTGATATCGCCGGAGGCGTTGCTCAACGAAATCGGTGAACTCGAGGCCGCCGGAGTCGACGTCAAGAGCCGGCTGCGCATCAGCGAATCCTGCCCGCTGATATTGCCCTATCACGTCGCGCTCGACCAGGCGCGCGAGGCGGCCAAGGGCGCGGGCAAGATCGGCACCACGGGACGCGGCATCGGGCCGGCCTACGAGGACAAGGTGGCGCGGCGCGCCATTCGCCTGCAGGACCTGCTGCACCGCGAGCGCTTCGCCGCCAAGTTGGGCGAAGTGCTCGATTATCACAATTTCGTGCTCAAGAACTATTTTCACGCACCCATCGTCGATTTTCAGGCCACGCTTGACGCGACGCTCGCGCTCGCGGCGCGCATCAAGCCGATGGCGGCCGATGTGCCCAGCATGCTCTATGAAGCCCACAAAGCGGGCAAGAACCTGTTGTTCGAAGGCGCGCAGGGCACACTGCTCGACGTCGATCATGGCACCTACCCGTACGTGACATCGAGCAACACTGTCGCCGGTGCGGCGTGCGCCGGCGCCGGCGTGGGGCCGCATCTGCTGCACTACGTGCTGGGTATCACCAAGGCCTACACCACGCGCGTCGGTTCGGGGCCGTTCCCGACCGAGCTCGACGACGACATCGGCAAACACCTGGCCGAGCGCGGGCACGAGTTCGGGTCGGTGACCGGACGCGCGCGGCGCTGCGGCTGGTTCGATGCTGCGGCGCTCAAGCGCTCGATCCAGATCAACGGCATCTCCGGCCTGTGCGTGACCAAGCTCGATGTGCTTGACGGCGTCGGGACGCTGCAACTCGGGGTCGGCTACCGGCTCGATGGCGAGCGGCGCGACCTGCTGCCGTTCGGCGCCGAGGCGCTCGCCGGGTGCGAACCGATTTACGAGGAAATCCCGGGCTGGACGCAGAGTACGGTCGGTCTGACGCGCTACGACGAATTGCCGCAGGCGGCGCAGCGCTACTTACGGCGCATCGAGGAGATTTGCGAGGTTCCGGTGGACATGATTTCGACCGGGCCGGACCGCGCGCAAACGATCGTGCGCAGGCATCCGTTCAAGTAAGGCGGGATTCTGGAATCAGAATTCGATTAAGATAATGGCGGATTTTCCGAATCCAGTACCGGTCCGGAATGCTGAAATGCTGGTGCCCAGAAGAGGACTCGAACCTCCACAGTGTTGCCACCGCCAGGACCTGAACCTGGTGCGTCTACCAATTCCGCCATCTGGGCCTGCAAGGCGGGCAAATTTAATCACTAAAGGCTGTTTTGTCAAATGAAAACTCGTAAAGCCCAGTCCGCAGCGCGCGGCCGCAAGCATAGCGGCGCTCGCGTGGCACCCGCGCGCAGTGCGGCAGCGGGCGGCGCGCGAGCGCCGGCGCGCAGCAATGCGTTGCGCAGTGGCGACCCGCATCTCGAACGCGAGCGCGGCAAGTACGCCGAGCCGCTGCCGAGCCGCGAGTTGATCCTGCAGACGCTCGAAGCACAGGGCGTGCCGGTGAGCAGCGCGAAACTGCAGCAGTTGCTCGCCATCAGCGACGCGGAGCGCGAGCCATTCGAACGCCGGCTCGCCGCGATGCAGCGCGAAGGGCAGGTCATGCGCAACCGGCGCGATGCGATCTGCCTCGTCACGCGGCTCGACCTGATCCCGGGGCGCGTGCAGGGCCATCCCGAAGGCTATGGTTTCGTGATCCGCGACGATGAGGGGCCCGACCTCTTTCTCGGACCGGACGAAATGCACAAGGTTTTGCACGGCGACCGCGTGGTCGCGCGCGAATCCGGAACCGACCGGCGCGGCCGGCCCGAGGGCAAGATCGTCGAAGTGCTGGAGCGCGCCAACCAGCGCGTGGTGGGCCGCCTGCACAGCGAGCGCGGCATACTGTTCGTGACCGCCGAGAACCGGCGCATCAGCCAGGAGTTGCTGATCCCGCCGGGGGACGCGCTCAACGCGCGAGCCGGCCAGGTCGTGATGGCCGAGATCGTCGTGCAACCCGCGAAGCACGCGCAGCCGATCGCGCGCGTGGTGGAGGTGCTCGGCAATTACGCCGACCCGGGGATGGAAATCGAGATCGCGCTGCGCAAGCACGCTTTGCCGTACGTGTTCTCGCGCGCCGTCGAGAAGCTCTGCGCGAAATTCACCGGGCGGGTCGAAGCGGCCGACAGCGACGGGCGCGAGGACTTGCGGAAGCTGCCGCTGGTGACCATCGACGGCGAGACCGCGAAGGATTTCGATGATGCGGTGTACTGCGAGCCGCGCGGCAAAGGCTACCGGTTGATCGTCGCGATCGCGGACGTCAGCCATTATGTCGGGCACGGCGACGCGCTTGACGGCGCGGCGCGCGAGCGCGGCAATTCCGTCTACTTTCCGCGGCGCGTGATTCCGATGCTGCCCGAAGTGCTTTCCAACGGGCTGTGCTCGCTCAACCCCGAGGTCGACCGGCTGTGCATGGCGTGCGACATGACGGTCGATACGCACGGCGAAGTCGGGGATTACCGTTTTTATCCCGCGGTCATGCTGTCGCACGCGCGCCTGACGTATACGGCGGTCGCGGACATGCTGGAGCACCCGCACGGTGCGGCGGCGCGCAGCCACGCCAGACTCATGCCGCATTTCGCGAATTTGTACCGCTTGTATCACGCGCTCGCCAAGGCGCGTGCCAAGCGCGGCGCGATCGATTTCGAGACCATTGAAACGCAGATGCTGTTCGATGCGCACGGCAAGATCGACCGCATCGTGCAGGTGCGGCGCAACGACGCGCACCGCGTGATCGAGGAATGCATGCTGGCGGCGAACGTCTGTGCCTCGGACTTTCTGCGCGCCCACGACCATCCGACGCTGTACCGCGTGCATGAGGGGCCGACCGCTGAAAAACTCCAGGCGCTGCGCGATTTTCTGAAAGGCTTCGGCCTGAGCCTCAGCGGCGGCGACACGCCGCACGCGAGCGACTATGCCAAGCTCCTGGCGCGCACCAAGGAGCGGCCGGACGCGCAATTGCTGCAGACCGTGATGCTGCGTTCGCTCAGGCAGGCGGTCTACAGCCCGGACAACGTCGGCCATTTCGGGCTTGCCTACGAGTCGTACACGCATTTCACCTCGCCGATCCGGCGCTATCCCGATCTGCTCGTGCATCGCGCGATCAAGTCGGTGTTGCGCGGCAAGCACTACGCGCCCGGCAGCTGGCAGGAGCTCGGCGCGCATTGCTCGCAGACGGAACGGCGCGCCGACGAGGCGACGCGCGACGTCGATGCGTGGCTCAAGTGTTACTTCATGCGCGACCGGGTGGGCGAAACGTTTCCCGGCACCATCAGCGCGGCGGTCGCATTCGGCATCTTTGTTGCTCTCGACGACGTTTTCGTCGAAGGGCTGGTGCACGTATCGGAACTCGGCACCGATTATTTCCATTTCGATGCGGGCAAACACCAGTTGCTCGGCGAGCGCACCGCCAAGCGTTTCCGCATCGGCGACCGGGTGCGCGTGAAGCTCGTGCGCGTCGACATCGAGTCGAGCAAGATCGATTTCGCACTGGTCGATGACTGATACGCGCATTATTTACGGCTTCCACGCCGTGACGAGCCGGCTGCGCCAGCACGCCGCCGGCGTGCAGGAAATCTATCTCGACGGCACGCGCAACGACGCGCGGGCGCAGGATCTGGCGCGGCTGGCGGGCAGTCATGCCGTGCGTATCATGGCCGTGGATGGCGGCCGGCTCGACGGGCTGACTGGGCATGCACGCCATCAGGGCGTCGCGGCACGGGTGCTGGCCGCACCCCAGCGGCACGATCTGGACGCCGTGCTCGACGCACTGCAGGGCCCTGCGCTGTTGCTGGTGCTCGATGGCGTGAAGGACCCGCACAACCTCGGCGCGTGCCTGCGCGTCGCGGACGCGTTTGGTGTAGATGCGGTGATCGCGCCCAAGGACCGGGCGGTGGGCATCACCCCGGTGGTGTCCAAAGTCGCAAGCGGCGCCGCCGAGACCGTGCCCTACATCGCGGTCACCAATCTGGCGCGCACCTTGCGCGAACTCAAGGAACTCGGCATCTCGATAATCGGCGCCGACCAGGATGCGGCCACGCAGCTCTACGACGCCAAGTTGAGCGGCGCGCTGGCGTGGGTGTTTGGCGCGGAGGGCGAGGGCATGCGGCGCCTGACCCGCGAGCATTGCGATGAACTCGTGCGCATTCCGATGGCGGGCACGGTCGAAAGCCTCAATATCTCGGTCGCCAGCGGGGTTTGCCTGGGAGAAACCTTCCGCCAGCGCGCCGCGGCGCGGGATGCATTGATATCTTCCTGAAAACTCTGTAGAATCCGCGGCCTTGGTCAGGATGCTCTGCAGGTCCGGACCGTTTTCCTTGCCTCACCGCCCACGCATGACGGGAGGCTCTAACCCATAAGGAGATACCTGATGCGGCATTATGAAATCGTTTTTATTGTTCATCCCGACCAGAGCGAGCAGGTTCCCGGGATGATCGAGCGCTGTCGTTCGATGGTGCTCTCCAAAGGCGGCAAGGTTCACCGGCTGGAAGACTGGGGCCGGCGCCAGATGGCTTATCCCATCCAGAAGCTGCACAAGGCACACTACGTGCTGATGAACATCGAGTGCAACAACGAATCCCTCGATGAGCTCGAGCACGCTTTCAAATTCAACGACGCGGTGTTGCGCCATCTCGTGGTGAAAATGACCGATGCCGTGACCGCTGCCTCGCCGATGATGAAAGAAGAAAAGTCGCGCTCGCTGACCCCGGGTCAGGACGTTGCGCCCAGGACAGCGCCCGTGGCGGCGCCAGTGCCTGCGGCAGCGCCAGTGCCCGCGGCGGCGCCGGTGGATACCACGGCTTAAGTGAAGCGCAACGAGGTCGTGATCGACGGCCGCTTGCTGAAGCGCAGCGTGTTGCGTTACACCCCGGCCGGAACGCCAGCAGTTGATCTGCTGATCGGGCACCGCTCGATCCAGAACGAGGCGGGCAGCCGGCGCGAAGCGCGCTGTGAAATCGAGGCGGTAGCGCTGGGCGATTTGGCGCTCAGGCTCGGCACGGCAAAACTCAATCGGTCGCTGCAGGTTTGCGGATTCCTCGCGCAGCGCAGCCTCGGCAATCGCCGGCTGGTGCTGCACGTGGTGAGCATGGACGCAAACGCAAGCGACCAGGAATAGAACCGGGAATCAAGGAGATTACAATGGCAATGGGAAGAGGCAGGACCGGCAAAGGCCGCAACGACAAGAAGGACAAAGACAAGAAACGCGGTTCGAAACAGCTGTTTCGGCGCAGGAAGTTTTGCCGTTTCACCGCCGAGAAAATCAAGAAGATCGACTACAAAGACATCGATCTGCTCAAGGATTTCATCAACGAAAACGGCAAGATCATACCGGCGCGCATCACCGGCACCAAGGCGCGCTACCAGCGCCAGTTAAGCGATGCAATCAAGCGCGCGCGCTTTCTGGCGCTGCTGCCGTTCACCGATCTGCACTGAGGGGATACGCGATGCAAATCATACTGCTCGAAAAACTGGCCAATCTCGGTGAACTCGGCGAGGTGGTCAAGGTCAAGGAAGGCTATGCCCGTAATTTCCTGATTCCGCACGGCAAAGCCAAGCGCGCGACGCAGGCCAACATCGCCGAGTTCGAAAAACGCCGCACCGAGCTCGAGTCGGCGCAGGCCGTAGCGCTCGCCGCGGCGCAGGAACGCGCCGCAAAGCTCGACGGCCTGCTGGTGCAGATCACGCAGAAAGCCGGCGTCGACGGCAAACTGTTCGGCTCGGTCACCAACATCGATATCGCCGAGGCGCTCAAGGCGCAGGGGTTCGAAGTGCCGCGCGCGGCGATCCGCATGCCCGAAGGTCCGCTCAAGCAGGTCGGCGATCAGCCGGTCAAGATCGCGCTGCATACGGACGTGGTCGTCACCATCACGGTTTCGGTGCTCGGCGAACAGGCTTAGTCGCTCATTTAAAACGGCATTTTTCTGCGATGGAAAAAAGGGCTGGTAGCAGCCCTTTTTTTTCGCTATTGCAGCGTGTAAAGTGCACGTCTGCTTCTTTAGAGTTCAGTCATGGCCCAGGCCGTAACCCCGATCACCCGCGACCCCCAGATCGAAGCGCTCAAGCTCCCGCCGTATTCGCTCGAGGCCGAGCAGTCGGTGCTCGGCGGGCTGCTGCTCGACAACAGCGCGTGGGAAAAAATCGCCGACGCGGTCAGCGATGCTGATTTCTACCGCGCCGACCACCGTCAGATTTACCGTCACATATCCGCTCTGATCGAAGGCAACAAGCCGGCCGATGCGCTGACCGTTGCCGAGAGCCTCGAGCGCAGCGGCAAGCTCGAGGAGGTGGGCGGCCAGGCCTACCTCGGCTCGCTCGCGGTCAACACGCCGAGCGCCGCCAACATCCGGCGCTACGCCGAGATCGTGCGTGAACGCGCGATCATGCGCAGGCTCGCCGAGGTCGGCACGGAAATCACCGAGTCGGTGTTCAGTCCGCTCGGCCGCTCAGCCAAGGAGCTGCTCGACAACGCCGAGAAGCAGGTATTCGCGATCGCCGAAGCGGGCGCGCGCGGGCAGCAGGGTTTTCGGGAAATCCAGCCGCTGCTGACTCAGGTGGTCGAGCGTATCGACACGCTGTACAAGCGCGACAATCCGAGCGACGTGACCGGCATACCCACCGGCTTCACCGATCTGGATCGCATGACGTCCGGTCTGCAGCCGGGAGACCTGGTGGTCGTCGCCGGCCGTCCGAGCATGGGCAAGACCGCGTTCGCGCTGAATGTGGCCGAACACGTGGCGCTGGTCGAGAAAATGCCGGCGGCGATATTCAGCATGGAGATGAGCGGCACACAACTGGTGATGCGCATGCTCGGCTCGCTGGGGCGGCTGGACCAGCACAAGATGCGCACCGGTGCGCTCAATGACGACGACTGGCAGAAGCTCACCGCCTCGGTCGGCAGGCTGAGCGAAGCGCCGGTGTTCGTCGATGAGAGTGGCATGCTGAATCCGACCGAACTGCGGGGCAGGGCGCGCCGCCTGCATCGCCAGCAGGGCGGTCCCGGCCTCGGTCTGATCGTGGTGGATTACCTGCAACTGATGGAGACCGGCAACAGCACCGAGAACCGCGCGACTGAAGTGGCGGAAATTTCGCGCTCGCTCAAGGCGGTGGCCAAGGAGCTCAACGTGCCGGTGATGGCGCTGTCGCAATTGAACCGCGGCCTCGAGCAGCGCCCGAACAAGCGTCCGGTGATGTCGGACTTACGCGAGTCCGGAGCTATTGAACAGGATGCAGATTTGATCCTGTTCATCTACCGCGATGAAGTTTATAACCCGGAGTCACCCGACAAGGGCACTGCGGAAATCATCATCGGCAAACAGCGCAACGGCCCGATCGGCACCGTCAAGCTGACGTTCCTCGGGCAGCACACGCGGTTCGAGAATTTCGCGACACCGGGCAGGTTCTAGGGAATCTCAACGCGCAGGTTGCTATACCACTCGATGATCTCCGCGCCGGTGGCGGCCCATACGCCGTCGTGCTTTATGATGTAATCCAGCGCGGCATCGAGGCAGCCGATGCGGAACGGCTGGCCGATCAGAAACGGGTGCAGGTTCAGGACCAGCAGCCGTCCGTTGTCCGCACCGTCGCGGTATAACGTCTCGAAACTCTCACGGATCATCGTCTCATAACGACCGATTTCGACGTGCCGGTCCCAGAGCGCGTTGATGTCATCGAGCGGCAATGACACCGGAAGTGCGTGCAGTTCACCTTCCGGAACCTTCATGCGGTAGGGCTGCTCGTCGTTGCCCCAATCGCAGACGTAGCGTAGGCCTGCCTGGGCGAGCAGCTGAGGGGTTCTTGCTGACTCGCCGGACTCCGGCCCGAGCCACCCGATCGGATGCTTGCCCGTCGCACGGGCCACCGCGTCGATGGAAGTGCGGATGTATTCGCGTTCCTCCGCTTCCGACATCCGGCTGGTGATCATGCGATTCACCGAGATGCCGTGCGCGATGATTTCGCACTCACGCTTAAGGCAATGCCGCACCAGGAACGGATAGTGCGTGGCCGTGAGCGCATCCATGGCGATGGTGGGTTTGATGCCGTGTTTCTCCAGCACGTCGAGCACGCGAAAGATGCCGACCCGGTGGCCATACTCGCGATGGGACCATGCCGTGACGTCGGGGAAAGGTCCCCAGCCGTAACCCCCGGCAAGATTTGGAACCTGATAGCTGTCGGGTGGCTGCTTCCATTCCGCGTGCTCGAGTACAACGATGACGCAGAGCGTCACTCGCGCTTTGTTTGGCCATTCGAGCTTCGCGCGAACGACATTCAGCGGCGACCAGTCGTAATGATCGTGATCCATCCCGGGGTGGGGCTCGGGAAACGCGTAGGTCCGGTCAGCGGGCATGAGTAGCCTCGTTATGTGTTGACGCGGGCCGCATGCGCGACCGCCTGGTCGTAGGTGTGCGCCAGATAGTGCTCCGCGATTTCGTCGGTGGTCGCCTGCCACACGCGATCGTGGGACATGATGTAGTCGAGCACTTCGGCCAGGTATTTTGCGCGATGGGGACGGCCCATGAGGTACGGATGGAAGGCGATGCACATCAGCCTGCCGCTTTCCTCGCCTTCCCGGTAGAGCTGGTCGAACTGGCGCTTGCAGATCTTCGCGTAATAGTCGCCGTCGAAGTGATGCCGCATCAGCGGCGCGTCGTTCAGTTCCGAGGTGTAAGGAATGCAGATCAGCCGGCCGGATCTCACCTTGATGGGCAGCGGCTGGTCGTCGATTTTCCAGTCGGTCTGATAGAGAAAACCTGCCTCGGCGACGAGGTCCGGGGTGCGCTCGGTATTGGACGCCACCGGCCCCGACTGGCCTTTCAGTTCCCGCCCGGTGCAGCGTTTGAATGTCTCGCGGCAGCGTTGGAAGAACTCGCGCTCCTGCTCCTCAGTGAAGGTGGTGATGAAGCGCGTGTTGTAGAAGCCGTGATTGACGAACGTCCAGTCGCGCCTGAGCATGGCTTCCGCGATATCCGGGAAATGTTCGAGCACGCCGATGTTGAGCGTGGTCGAGCAGCGGATCCGGTACTCGTCCAGCACTTCGAGCAGGCGCCAGAATCCGACGCGATTGCCGTATTCGTGCAGCGAATACTGGCGCGCGTCGGGCAGCGGCGTACGCGGCCATGGATTGCGCACGCCATCGAGCGGAGGAAGATATTCGTAGTGCTCGATATTGGGAGCGACCCAGAAAGCAACCCGCGCATGGTTTGGCCACTTGATGACGGGCCGGTCGATCATAGGCAGATAGTCGACGCGATCCGGGGCGAGTGGCGTCGGCACGGTCTGAGACACGCGGGCCATGCTTTTCTCCTGTCGAGGTATCATTCATTATAGAATGCCACGGTAATGAACCAAAAGGAGAACCCGTCATGAGGAGATCGATCGGTATCGCGTTGCGTTTGTTCATTCCTGTCATCGCGTGCTTCGGCCTGGGAGTTGCAAGTGCCCCGGCACAAACGTATCCCGTGAAGCCGGTACGGCTGATTTTCGGATATACGGCAGGCGGCGCGGGCGATGTTGGAGCGCGCCTGCTCGCGCAGAAGTTGTCCGAAAACCTCGGCCAGAATGTGGTGGTGGAAAACCGGCCCGGCGCGGGCGGCGCGATCGCCGACGAGTTGGTCGCAAAATCGCCCGCCGACGGCTATACGCTGCTTTATGCCGCGGGTTCCACGACGATACTGCCGGCGCTGCGCCCCAAGCTTCCGTATAACGTCGAGCGTGATTTCGCGCCGGTGTCCATGGTGATGATCACGTCATTCGCACTGGCGGTGCATCCGTCGGTGCCGGTGCGCGACGTCAAGGGGCTGATTGCGCTGGCGCGGTCACAGCCGGGCAAGCTCACGTTCAGCACCCCCGGCGTCGGCAGTTCGTCGCATTTTGCCGGCGAGGTTTTCAAAATGATGGCCGACGTGAAAATGCTGCACGTCCCGTATCGGGGGGCGCCGGAAGCGACCACTGCCGTGATAGCGGGCGAGGTCGACATCAATTTTCCGAGCGTCACCGGGGCGCTGCCCTTCGTCAAGACCGGCAGGCTCAAGGCGCTTGCCGTGAGCAGCGCGCAGCGTGCGCCGACGCTGCCCTCCGTGCCTACTTTGAGCGAGGCCGGGCTGACCGGCTATGAGCGTGCCGGCTGGAACGGCGTGCTGGCGCCGGCAGGGGTTCCCAAAGAAATCATTGCACGGCTGAATGCGGCGATCATCAAGGCAGTCAACACGCCCGAGATGAAGGAATCGATCCTCAAGCAGGGCCTGGTGGCACAGACCGGTACACCGGAGGAGTTTGCCGCTTTCATTCGCGACCAGCTCGCGCAGAACGCGAAGGTGGTCAAGTTCGCCGGCATCAAGACGGAATAGAAGGGGAATGGGAACATGAAAAGCCGGATCGAACCCATGCCGCTGGAGGACGCGGTGCGTCTCGGGAGCGCGATGGGTATCGGAGAAGTCCAGGCGGGAAAGAACGCGTTTCGCGCGCTGGCGCGCCATCCGGACCTGGTGCGGCACCTGTACGGATTGCTGACCATGCTTGCCTCGAGAAACAAGCTCGACTCGCGCTTGCGCGAATTGATCATCATGCGTATCGGCTGGACGACGGGCTCCGAGTACGAATGGTTCCAGCATTACCGCATCGCCACCACGCAGGCCGGCGTGACGCCGGAAGAGATACTGGCGGTGCGCGACTGGAGAAAGTCGGAGTTGTTCGGTCCGGCCGAGCGTGCCGTGCTCGCGGCAGTCGATGACACGCGCGAACGCGGCAAGGTGTCCGACGCGGTCTGGGCCGAATGCGAGCAGCACCTCAGGGAACCCGCAGTTCTCATCGAGATGGTCGTCGCCATCGGCAACTGGATTATGTTTTCGCAGATTCTGCAGTCACTGCAGGTGTCGATTGAAGGAAATTCCGCCCCGTGGCCTCCCGATGGGAAAGGCCCGGCGCCAACGCGTTAAGGACCCAAGCGCACGCCTGGCGTTCTTATTGCCCGAGTTCCCATGCCGCATTTGCCAGAACCACGGAAGTTGCAATCTGCCGCTCGGGAATGCTCCAGTATTGTCTGAGAAGGTGTTCGGTATCTTTCCGGGAGAGTAGCCGGTATCCATGTTTCTCGTAGAAACGAATGGCCCAGGTCGCGTCAGCCCAGGTGCCGATCAGGATCGGTTTGCCCGTCATCTGCTCAAGATGTCGAAGCAGGCGGCTCCCGATTCCGCGACCGCGCCGGCTGGTCTTCACGTACGCATGCCGGATCAGATTGACGTCGCCTTTGTCCTGGATGCCCATGACGCCGATGAGTTCGCCATTCGATTCATAGCCCCAGAACTGAATACCATCGCGGATTTCCTGATTCAGTTCCTGCATGGGCATATACGGTTCGTGCCACCGATCCTCGGGAATGACGCCTTTATACGCCTGAGCCGCGTCGTTGATGATCGCATACAGCGCAGGAACATCATCATCCGTGCACATGCGAATCATCGTTTTTTCGGCCAACGTGGCGCTCAGCCTTCAGTTCCCGGTTTCCATAAACACGCCCGGCGAGACGCTGAAGCGCTTCGCCAGCCTGGAAATTTGCTTGACGTTAAGGCTGCGCTTCCCGGATAGGATTTCGGACACCACGCCCTGGCTGCCTAATTCAGGCAGGTCGGATTGATTCAAGTCGTTTTGCTCCATCAGGAACCGCAGCATTTCCCGCGGAGAAGGTTCTGGCGTCGGATAGTGGGCCTTGTCGTAGGCTTCGACAAAAACGCTTAACGCCTCCGCAAGGTCAGCCAACGGATGCGCTTCATCTTCGCCGATTTCGTCAATGATGGTGTCCAACACCGCGACCGCGCGATCGTATTCCGCCTTGGAGCGGATGACGCCCAGGGGAATCCGGCTGCGTAGAGTCCGGTATTCGTTCCCGGCTTTTACCAACTGTTTGGCCAGCATCAGTTTTTCTTCCATTTGCCCTTGTCGTATTCCGCGTGCGTCAGCACGTGCCGAATATAAATCCGGCGCCGGTTGTAGTGAATCGCAGCGATTAGCCGGAATTTATTGCCGCCTATGTCAAACACCGTAAGCTTTCCCACCTGGTCGGCGGCGCGGAAAACCGAGCGCAACGCCGCGAACGACGCGAAATCTGTCTGGCGGACTAACTTGTACCACTTGAGCAGCGGATCTCGCGATACCGGAAAACGGGCCGCAAACTCGACCAGCCGCTTCTTGGTAATGACGTGCACTACAGGAGTATATCTCGTTTTGAGATATTCGCAAATTCTGATATTTTGGTGACGTTAAAGAACTTCCGCCGCGTAATCGGCGAGCCGCGAGCGCTCGCCGCGCAACAGCGTGACGTGCCCGCTGTGCGACCAGCCCTTGAAGCGGTCGACCACGTAAGTCAGGCCTGAGCTGCCTTCGGTCAGGTAGGGGGTGTCGATCTGCGCGATGTTG
>Ga0102851_10000041_pt1 | contig 43284 bp, 39 predicted proteins | sample Mud3Dept3metaG_FD_79558 | JGI IMG/M metagenome (GOLD analysis project Ga0102851, IMG submission 79558) | Freshwater wetland microbial communities from Ohio, USA, analyzing the effect of biotic and abiotic controls - Mud 3 Core 4 Depth 3... | ecosystem: Environmental > Aquatic > Freshwater >... | reverse complement strand
TGGTTGTGGATTTGGATATTCAATATGACACGTTAGAAAATCACATATACAAAATTGGAGATCTCATGAACATAATATGATTCTGAGCAAAACAAGGTTGTACAAATGGACACGAACACAACTGAAATAACCACTCGTGATATGAAGTTGATGGTCACACTACACACATTGGGACACAAGATACTGCGGGTGTTCTATGAGGATCGGGCACTCTTTTATGTATTTGATGCCGAAGATGTGAGAGAGGATTTGGGGAAGATCGAGCTCGGGGAAATAATCACGGTGCCAATGCACCAGGTATGGCGAGCACTAGACACATTCAAATCAAATCTGCGCCGATTTCGTACCATTGGGGTTGAGGAATAACTATTGAAGCGCCCATATAAACTCACGCCAAACGAGGTGGAAATCCTCAAGTTGGGCGAGAGTGATCCTAATATTGTTCTGGACTATTGGTTTTGTCCAGAGGGATCAGCCGAGGGTTGGAAGTTCGATCAGAACTTCAATCCCGAAGGTGCATGGCAAAAGATCGTCTGTATGGCCGAGCAAACAGATATTACGGTTATCGGGGGTTTTGCGTCAGGCAAGACTGGTGGCATTGGTATGGCTGCCTGTTATTGGGCACTGGAATTACCCTGGTTCAAGTTTCTGAACACAGCCGAGAAGCAATATCATGCCAAGCAGATGTATGACTATATCCTGCTAAATTCATATGGTACCCCATTCAATCGGCTGATTTGGGAAAGGCCAAGACGGCCATACCCCAAAATTGTGTTGAAATACCAGATTGGGGATGCCATCTATGAGTCAAGTATGGAGTTTATCTCCGTTGACGAGGATGCAACTGGTGTCTTATCATGGGAAGGCGACTGGATCAATGTCGAGGAAGCCGGATTACTGGACAACCTTGAGGAGATCGTGACAAATGTGGGTTCCCGTCTGCGTGGATCTGTGCGAGGAAGGCCGCGCCTGGGACGTTTGTCCATGATTTCTAACTCCTGGGAGAATACATATCTCTGGTATTACTTCGACCAGGCCGACCTTGAACCCGATGATTACCTGAGTATAGTCGTTGCAACCCATCACAACCGCAATGTCACGCCAAAACAACTCGCGAAAATGCTCAAACGCGTTCCAGAAGATGAAAGACCACGTTGGTTTGAGGGTTTAAGACCCGAGGGTAAGGGTAGATACTTCAATAAACAGAAGATTTATGACTGTGAAGATCAACTTTCGGGCGAATTTATCGCGCAAAAGGCAAAAGAAGGCGCAGATGGCTATCTTGTTGAGAATTTGCATGGTGCTGGCGTAGTTGGTTTCATGACTCCACCCAAAAAAGAGGCGATTTACATCGAATTGGGTGATCCTGGCACTGAGGCGGCGCCTTCGCGCAACTCTCCGGTGATTATGATTTGGGAAGTACCCCCTGATTTCCCCGTAAAGAGTGCAAAACTGGCTTGTTTGTGGTGGGGAAATGGTCGTGGAGCGATTTCGCCATGGGTTTATAAGCTTTTGGAGCTGCGAGAGTTGTACAATCCCGTGTTTTGTGGTGTTGATTCGACTGGTCCGCAGAAAAACACAGCCGAAGTTATAAATGTGCAGTATTTGGGGTTACCAGAACCCAATGACGAAACTCCAACAGTTGGAGTTTCTGGACTGGATTTCTCCGGCACAAAGAAGTCGGGTTACCTGGTGGTGGCCAGGATGTTCATAGAGAGTGCTTTGCTGTCATGGCCTAAATTTGTGGTGGGTATGCGGGCACAACTCTCAAATTACGACCCAATAAACGACAAAAAGCTGGCTCAAGACCTTGTAGCGACTATTGCGATGAGTGCTTGGGCTATGAGAGGGCTATTCAATGTTGATCTCGGTAATCTCAAGGATAAAAAACGCGCTGACGAGGTTGAGGAAGATGATTTGTGGATCAAACGACAGTCAGACGACATCAGAAACAGACGTATCGCCAATAGATCGGTACGAGCGGAATAGAATTGAGCGAAAAACAGCCTACTTGACACGAATTAGGTAATATGCTAACATTTTAGTGTTGAATTCCCTTTCTGAGAAAGGGGATTGAACTTTCTTCGCCGTGGCATTATTTGGAGCCAGCCAAATAGTGCCAGGAATTATAACCCACACATGATATGTAAATGTGTGGGCGTTTTGTTTTAACCGGGGAGAGACTATGGCCGATGTCAAGAGTGTGATCGAAAATATAGTGGGACGTGCTACCGGGAAAGGTTTTACGTTAAGAGACCTTGAGGATTTCCCCTATTCTGACTATGCAACGCGGTTGACTGTTTATGAAGAATTGGGTAAGTGGTTTACCGGAGAAATTCTGGAAGATTATGTCAAAGTTGGCAAGAAAAAGATTGATATGTACCCAATTCGGCTCAATCCGATCTATGGTGCGTGTCTAAAACATGCTTATGCGCTCTTTGGCGAGTTCCCGGATGATATTGACAGCTCATTGGTGCAACCGCGGGTCAAAAACACCGAATCATTGACTGATGAGCGCACAAAAGTTGCTCAACAAGCACTTATCAACATGTGGGCCGAGAATAATGGGCCCGCGTTGCAAATTGAAGCAGGTATTGCGAGTCAGATCTATGGTGGGGTTGCTTTTAGGCTGGCTTATGACCCATTTGCCCTTTATCGCGAAATGCCGATACGGATTGAGTTATTAAAAGCGTCCGAGTTCTTTGCGATACCGCGAGATGGTGATCCCTGGACGTTGAAAGAGGCATGGTTGATTCGGGAGATAACCCGAAAGACTGCTGCGGAGTTAGGAGTGATGCTCAACCGCGATACAGGTTACTACGTTGAGCATTGGACACCCACGAATTACACAATAACTGTGGATGAAGTGCCGATCGGTTTCGTTGTGGGAAATGAGGTCTATCGCGTCGGCGGGGAAAACCCCTATAACTTTGTACCATTTGTCTATATTCCGCACATCAGAGTTGGAGATTTTTGGGGCAATTCTATTATTCAAGCATCGGTGAAGGGACTCACCAGAGAGATCAATGCACGTATGGCAGATGCCGGAGATGCGGTCTCGGACGACACACATATCGTTGGAGTGATGAGAAATGTGCGTGGAGCTTTGAGAGTTGTTGAACCAGTGCCAGGATTGAAGTTATTAGACCTTGGCTCAGCACAAACGTTTACTGGAGGTGAGGCAGAACCTAACATTGAGTTCCCAAACGTCAAAAGAATGTCTGAACCCGTGTTAAAGCTCATCAAGGAACTTTATGATGAGTTTAGACGCGAGGTTTATGTCCCCGCAGTTGCCGAGGGCGAGGATGAGGGTAGCCAGCGCTCATCTGCGACTTTGACAACTCGAATGTGGCCGCTTGTGTCACATATTCGCCAGGAACGGGTCTTGTGGTCAACAGGAATGCGAAAAATGCACAAAATGGCGCTGGCAATGATGAAAGTGAAGAAATTAGGCGGTATTACCGAAGAACATCTTAAATTGCGCCTAAAAAACCGCTGGTATCCGATATTACCGCGGGATCGACAGAATCTTATTGATGAATTGGCAATTCGAGCTGCAAATCGGATTGGCTCATGGGAACATCTGCTTGAATTGGCAGGAGATATCGAAAATGTGCCTCAAGAGTTAACAAGGATCATGCAGCAGATGGAATTTGAGGCAAAACTCAAAACATTGGCAAGACCAGCTCCGCAGGAGGGGCGATCAGATGCAAATGCAAAAGCAAATGCAGCAAGACCAAAAAGAACAGAAAATAGCGATTAAATGGCGGGAATTTAGCTCGTAAGAGCACAATCTTTTTTGGAGGGACCAGCAAATGGCTAAGTATCAAAACGATCTGATGTTGGACGCGGCTCTGAACTACATTAAGGACAACTGTGTCCTCATGGTAGTTTGCTCAACCCAGCCAACAACCTACGCCGAGGCAACGTCAACTTATGACCTGGCCGATGTCGTGATGGCTTCGGGCGACTTCACACTCGCCAATGGTGATACCAATGGGCGAAAAGTCACTGTTGCGGCAAAGAACACGGTTTCGATTGACCATGATGGTAATGCTCAACATATTGCGCTGTGTTCGGGTGCTGCGTTGCTTTATGTAACAACCTGCACAGCTCAACAGTTGTACCAGGGCAATACCGTCAATATCCCGGCCTGGGACATCGAAATCGCTGACGCTGCGTAATAACCTGGCGGCTAATAACCGCCAGGACAATTGAATAAGGAGTTTATTATGGCTTACGCTCGAACAGGCACGTGTAATCGCTGTGGAGAATGTTGCGGCTATCCCCGCACGACTGATGGTGGCCAGAATAACCCATGGCCTTTGTCATGGCCCGATAGTGTTGCGACCTGGCAGGTTGAGGTATTGGGCAATGAATTACCTATGTTTAGAGAAACCGGACACCCTGTTCTTGGTGGAAAACAATCTGGAAGTTTCAAGATTGATGGCTATACCTGTCGCTGGTGTTGGGCGAATGGTGGCGGGTTGGCGACTGACATGCCTCCCTATAACGATAAGGGAGCGACGTTTGACATTCGCTGCCCATTATTACAAGCAAAGCAGCCAGATAATACTGTTCCATGCATCGCAAAAGGATCGACACAGGTATTTCCCGGCTCAACAATAACATTCAATGACCTGTGGGTGAAACTGTGTGAGCCTGTCCCGCCTTATGTCTTTGGAACAATAGAACAGGTGCAGGAATGGCAAACAAACTGTCCGTCATGTAGTTATACCTGGACTGAGGCGTAATGGCAGTAACCATTGCAACTGGCTCTCTTGTTCTTGGTGGCGCAGTTGTTACAACCAGCGGGGGTAATATTTATGTCTTTTATGGAGATAATACCAGTGTCAAGGTTTTAAAATCAACTGATGGGGGGAGTTCTTTTTCGCTTATTAATACCTTAACAGATAACGATATTACTGGCGGAGACAATCTTATTGGATGGATAGACGCCGCAATTGATAGCGACAATATTATTCATATTGCTGTAGTGGCACAGATAGGTGCGGCAACTAGATTTCTGGCTTATAACACTCTGAATACAGCTGACGACACGCTGAGTTCCTGGGAGGAGGCTGCCGGAGGGGACAAAACCCCAACATATCGTGGTGTTTCAATAAGTCTTGATAGTAACAAAAAGCCCCATATTCTTTTTGTTTATGCTGAAGCAAATATGGGAACAACCTACAACCGAATTTATTACACCAATAAAGTAAGTGGTTCGTGGGCAACGCCCGTAATGGTTAGCGTAGATACGACCAAAAACCATAATCATCCTAGAATTACTGTAAAAGCCTCGGATTATCTGGAAACGGTTTATACCGATGATGGTTATGTATATATTTGTAGAACAAAAACCTCATCCTGGCTATCAGAAGTGGATTATACAACTGCCGCTTCTTCTCCGGGGGTAAGAAGTATCACGGTTACTACGGGTGGCACCGTTTACAGATATGGTGTTGGTCTCAATAATCCTTATTATCTTGAAGAAAATGACGGGATTTTATCCGCAGACACGCTTTTTTCTGATTATCCCTGCTACGGTGCAGGCTTTATAGGCACAACAAGATGTGTGTTTTGGGTGGATTACTCCGATGAAGACATACGTGTTTTTAAAAATTCTGGTACTGGTTGGTTTGCTGCCCTGCTTGAAACAGGCTCCTTTAGTAAAATTATTACTGAATGGGCATACAACTTTGAGTACCAGGGCGAAAGAATTAATTATATTTTCGATAATGGTGTTACTCTCTATTTCAATTATTACAGTTTGGCACAACCCGCTAAATCTCTTGTGTCAAAACCGCAATCAAGAAAAACCTATTTGAGGATGTGAGTTATGGGACGAATGTATGCAGTTTGTTTTGAAAATGTTGCGGTAACAGCCGCACAGGATTTCTTTGAAATCACACCGGCGGACGATAAACCAATTGTTATCCACGCCTGTTATCTCACCCAATCAACAGAATTGGGAGATGCGGCAGAGGAACAACTTCGTGTGAAGATCATCCGAGGGCACGCCACGGGTGGTTCTGGTGGAACAGCGCCTACGCCTGCTTCTCTTGATCCTGCGGGTTCAGCTGCGGGTTTTGCGGCAGAAGTTAATAACACAACAATTGCCTCCACTGGCACAACAGTTGATCTACACGCTGAGTGTTTCAATGTGCGCACTGGATGGATATACATTCCCACTCCCGAGGCTCGACCAAAAGCCAGCCAAGCCAACACCACAATTGTTGTGCGGTTGATGGCAAATCCTACCGATAGTATCACAATGAGCGGCACGCTGATCGTAGAAGAAATGTAGGAGTAGTTCTTGTCCGGGATTTTCCGCAGACCATTCTGGCAATATAGTCAAAGACGCCGTTTTGTATTTACGGTGGGCAGTGGTGCAACTTTGCTGGTTGTTCAGGATGCGGCACACTCCCATTCTGCCGAGAGTAAAGCGCTTACACAAGCGCATACTCTGGTAGTCCAAGAAACAAGTCACTCTCATACAGCAGAATCCAAGGCGCTTACACAAGCGCATACTCTTGTTGTTCAAGAAACTATACATGCGCATAGCGTGGAGAATGTTGTTGTTACTCAGGTGCAAGTTCTGGTTGTCCAAGAAACCAGCCACGCGCACACAGCCGAGGGGCCAGCACTTACGCAAGTACACAATCTTGTGCTGGACGATGCCGCGCACAATCATGTAGCCGAAACGCCAACACCTACCCAGGCCCACATTTTAGTTGTACAGGATAGTGCTCATGGTCATGCAGTCGAGGTGCCGACCCTTGCTCAATCATCTACATTGGTGGTTGGGGATGCGGCACATGAGCATGTTGCAGAAACCCCCACATTAGTCCAAACATTTACTCTGGTTGTGCAGGATGCAGCGCACTCGCATCAAACAGAGTCGCCAACACTTGTACAGGCATATAACATTACCATACAGGATGCCGTCCACAGTCACGCGGCTGAATCTCCGGCACTGATACAAGCCCACATCCTGGTTGCTCAAGATGGACAACATGCTCATTCTACAGAGAATGTTGCACTTGTCCAAACTCATACTCTTGGTCTACAAGATGGCGGTCATGCTCACACAGCGGAAAACGTTACCCTCACTCAGTCCCATATATTATCGACTCAAGATGGGTTACATAGCCACAATGCTGAGAATGTTGTTCTAGTACAAAATTCTAGTCTGGTTGTCCAAGATGCTCTACATAGTCATAGTGCAGAAACACCGACACTTGTCACGAGCGCGGATCTGGTTGTCCAGGACGCCGGACACGCCCATGGTGCAGAGGGCGACATCGTTCTTGTCCAGAACTTCACGCTTGTCGCTCAAGATGCCAGCCATGCTCACGGTGCTGAGAATGTAGCACTAACCCAAAACCATACTTTAGTTCTGCAAGATGCAAGTCATGAGCATATAGTAGAGACACCGACAATAGTTCAGGCAAACCTGCTGGCAGTGCAAGACGCCAGTCATGTGCACATAGTAGAAAGTCCCACACTTGTTCAGGTTCACAATTTAGCTGCTCAGGATAGCGCACATAACCATATTGCAGATAATGTGGTCCTAACCCAGGCTCATGCCCTGGTTGTGCAAGATGCGAGTCATGCCCATACAGTAGAGAATGTAATACTTTCTACTGTGACTATCTTGGCCCCACAGGATAGCCAACATAGTCATAATGTCGAGAGTCCAGTTCTAACACAGGTTCACAATCTTGCGCCGCAAGATACTTTACATAGTCACATAGCCGAAATCCCAACACTGGCTCAGGCATCTCTTTTGGCTGTGCAGGATACGTCCCACGCTCATAACGCAGAAGGCGATATTGCCCTCACCCAAAATCACATTCTTATTGTACAGGATGCTGGTCACACTCACAATGTCGAGAATGTAACATTAGTTCAGAATATTACTCTTGCGCCACAAGATTCTGCACATGCGCACGCAGTTGAAACCCCCATATTGGTTCAGGCTCATGCCCTAGCTGTTCAGGACACTAACCATGGACATGGCGCGGAAAACGCGAATCTAACTCAAGCACACACTCTTGCCGTCCAGGATAGTAATCATAGTCATGTTGCAGAAAATGTTACCGTAGTCACAGGTACCACTCTAAGTATTAATGATAGTGAACATACTCACACAGCCGAAGAAGTTGCACTTACTCAAGTACACACTTTGGTTGTGCAAGATGGGCTGCATGGTCACTCAGTTGAGAATGTTGTTCTAATACAAAATTATCTTATTGCGGTCCAAGACAGTTCACATAGTCATGCCGTAGACAGTATCATTGTTACTCAGGCTCACACCCTGGCTACTCAGGATGGGCAACACTCACATAATGTTGAAAATGTCACATTAACGCAAGTCCATAACCTAGTCGTCCAGGATGCGTCACATAGCCATCAGGTAGAGAATGTAACTCTTAGCACATCAATACTTTTGACCGTTCAAGATGCAGCACATGCTCACAATGCCGAAGGCGCAAATCTGACACAAGTGCATGTCCTGGCGCTTCAAGATGGCTCACACGATCATCAGGCAGACAGTGTTATCCTGGCACAAGCCACTGATTTGGTTGTTCAGGATACTTCTCACAGTCACGTAGCTGAAAATGTTACTCTGGTACAGAATTTCTCCCTGATCGCACAAGATGGTTTACACAGTCATGCAGCCGAGAATGTGACATTAATACAAGCCCATGCACTTGTAACTCAAGATGCCGAACATGGTCATACTGTCGAGAACGTTACCCTCACCCAATCGCACATCTTGGCTCTCCAAGAGAGTGCTCACCAACATAATGCCGAAAATGTTGTTCTGTCCCAAACTTATGTCTTGGGTGTGCAAGACAGTCTGCACAACCATCAGGCCGAGAATGTTGCCGTAACTCAGTCACATATTCTGACATCCCAAGACAGTACCCATCAGCACAACGCCGAGAATGTTACTCTAGCCCAGGTTCATAATCTGGTTCTACAAGACAGTTCGCATGAGCATCAAGCAGAAAATGTAACTCTCTCCGGGGCAACCATATTAACTGTTCAGGATGGACAACACGCGCATGTCGCTGAGAATGTGAGCCTAACGCAACTACATGTTTTGGCTCTACAGGATAGTTTACATAATCATTTAGCTGACAACGCAATACTGGCACAAGTCCACCTACTTGCAGCTCAAGATAGTGCACATGCTCAAACTGTTGAGAATGTTACTGTTACACAGGTTCATCAATTAGTTATTCAAGATGGACAACATTCGCACAGCGCAGAAAACGTCACTCTGACCCAAGCACATACTCTTGTTACCCAAGACGGACAGCACGATCACGATGCAGAGAACGTTACACTTACCACAGCCACTATCTTGTTTGTCCAAGATAGCCAGCACTCACACAATGCAGAAAATGTAATCACTACTCAAGCATATAACCTGACGATCCAGGATGGATCACATAGCCACCTCGCCGAGAATGTTACCCTAACGCAAGTTCACAGTCTACTTGTTCAGGATGGCTCGCATAATCATTCGGTAGAAAATGTCACACTGACACAAACAAACATCTTAGCTGTTCAAGATGGCTCACATGCTCATACAGCAGATGTGCCAGCCATTTGGCAAACATTTAGCATAGTTGTACAAGACAGTATCCATGGCCATAATACCGATAATGTTACTATCACACAAACTCATGGCTTAGTTGTTCAGGATAGTTGGCATAGTCAGTGGGCAGAAACGGTCAGTTTATCACAACTCCAATTATTGGTTGTTGATGATGGATATCACTATCATTATGTTGATAATGTCGCGATTGCAACATGGCGGGAAGTCTATCATGTAGTTGGTTATATAGTTGACAAATTCACAGCAGATGGTGAGATCACTGGCAAAATAGTCAAGGATGGAAATATTTACAGAGTGGTTGAGATCGAAGGCGCACTTAAGTAATGGCACAATACTCTAGACCCGACAACGATGATGCTAATTCGGGATGGACTCCATCAACCGGATCATATCTGTACGATTGTGTTAATGAGACACCATACAGCGATACGGACTATATTACCTCGGATGTCCAGGGCGAGTATTGCGAACTTGGCCTTTCACCCGTAACCGATCCAGTATCATCAAGTAGCCACATTCTGCGCTTGCGAGCAAAAGCAACTGGCACAGGCGGTGGCGAAAAGTGGACAGTTACACTGCGGGAGGGGACGACAGTTAGAGCTACTGCATTCAGCAATACAGCTATCACTCGTGGATCATTTAATGATTATTCATATACCCTGACTACCGCGGAAGCAGATGCAATTACTAATTATGGCAATCTGAATGTGCGGATTCTAACCAGTACATTGGGTTCGAGCGAGTCTATTGATGTCTCGTGGGTTGAGTTTGAAGTGCCAAGTACCCAGATTACACTCACCGTCAATGATAGTAGTCATTCGCATGGTGCTGAAAGCAAGACCTTAACCCAGGTGCACAATCTGACTGTGCAAGACAGTTCTCACGCTCACGCAAGTGAAACACCGACACTTGTGCAAAATCACAACCTTGTGCCACAGGAGTGCGCACATGAACACAATGTTGAGACCCCAACACTCACCGTTAGCGTGGATCTGGTTATTCAAGATGGACAGCATAGTCATGGTGTAGATAGTCCGGTCTTAACCCAAGTGCACATTCTGGTTTTACAAGATGGCGAACACACACATTCAGTTGAGGCACCAACACTTATCACTAATACAAATCTAATAGCACAGGACACCAATCATGCACACAACGCAGAAAATGTACCGTTAGCTCAAACACACAGTATTGTTATCCAAGATGGCGTTCATGAACATAATGCCGAGAATGTAACAATAGTCACTGGTATTACTCTCGTTGTTGGTGATGGCGATCACGGACATACAGCCGAAGAAGTTGCACTTATCCAAATACATAATTTGACAGTACAAGATAGCATACACGAACACGGTGTTGAAAATGTTGTCATTGCCCAAGTTCATAGTTTGAGCCTTCAGGACAGTTTACATTCTCACAATGTCGAGAATGTGGTTTTGTCGCAAACCTATAATCTGGTTGTTCAAGATGGTTTGCACGATCACCTGGCAGAGAATGTAACTCTTAGTACGGTACTTGTCTTGATTGTCCAGGATAGTTTACATACTCATAATGCAGAAACCACAAATGTCACACAGATACACAATTTGGCTATCCAAGAAGCTACACATAGTCAATGGGTTGAGACTATTAGCCTGTCACAACTCCAACAGTTGGAGATTGCCGATGGATTCCATTCTCATCTGGCTGGAAATGTCTCGATGATAATGTATCGAGAAATTGAGCAAGCGATTGGTTATATAGTCAACAAGATGGCCGTGGATGGGCACATTACCAGAGAAATTGTATTGGATGGAGTAATCGCTCAGTGAGAAAGAGGGAGCATTATGGCTGAAATTCATGTTGCAGACGTAGGCACTGTTTTTGAGGTCACGATCAAAGAGGGTGTTGAAATAGTTGATGTCTCTGGATGCACATCCATGAAGATCGGGTTTGTAAAACCGAGTTTAGAGGAATTAGTTAAAACCGCCGAGTTTACCACGGATGGCACAGACGGCAAAATACAAATCTTATTCGATTCAGATGATTTGGACGAAGAAGGAAAATGGAAGTGGCAAGCACAGGTTATTTGGGCTAGTGGAACGTGGCACACAACCGAAGGCTCGTTCAGGGTAAAACCCAATATTCTGGCTTTTCCTGTCTAAAGGAAGGTGAACTATGGCCGCAAAGGTGACAGCCGAAGATCGAAAAGAGCATTCCGCGGTTGGTGGTGGGCGATTTCCAATTGCTACACGCGCACAAGCGGCAAGTGCCCTGAAACTGAGGGGACATGCAAGAAATAAGGAGGAAAGACGAAAAATAATTCGTAGGGCAGCTAAGTTTCTTCCCGAGGCGGCTCGTAAAGCCTGGGAGAAAGACAAAGCAGCGGGCTTGATCTAAAGCCCACAAATCTTGAACAGAAAGGGACCAATCATGAAAGCTAAGTTTGTAACTCTGCTTATTGTTGTATCTGTTTTAGCGGTTCTATTACTCGCCGCAGCTCCAACTGTTTTCGCAAAAGTTGATGTACCGAAAACTCGCATTGTTCGGCTCACCATTGTGAATCGAACAGATACCGAGATTCGTGTTGCATTGCGAGATCGCGCTACTGACTGGTTGAAATATATGCTTGCCGTCGGCCCGGGCCAGGAAAAAGTTTTCACTGTATACACTGGCGACTATTATCGAGAAGTTTGGGCTTGCAAGCTGTATACCAAAACAGAGGTCGATCTAAACTTTATGACGAAATGGACTATTCCGGTGTGTCAAAGTCGGCCAGTCGCATTTGGGGAAATCGGCCTAGAAAAGTTGTATTTCTGGCGTGGTTACATCTATGTGCATCCGCACTATGACGTGATCTATCCATTAGCTACGCCGACACCAGAGGAGTAAACCATGGCCACCCAGCACCCCGACACTGTGCTTGAGAAGATCGCGCAGTATCTAAAAACCGGCACAGCAAGTGTGGATAATCCATATGCTCCAATGCATCCTGACACTTCGCTGGAACAAGTATTGGCTTATCTTGCGGCATCAACGGCTCATCCCGGCTTGCTCAATTTGGGCAAGATCATTCTGATGAGTTTTGCTGGTAAGAATGGAGCTGGCGCATGTACCGCAACTGGCCTTGCAATTGGCGACATTGTGCTTGAGCTAGTTGGGATTACCACTGTATTTGGCAATAAGGCCACAGATTATGAGGCCATAATCACTGTGGCCGATCAAATTCAGCAATCTGCTGTAGGAGATCTATCTGCTAACCGTTATTTGGCTTTGCTCTATCGTCCATAGAGCATAAGCATTAGTTTTTACAACTGAACAGGAAAGGGACCAAAATGCCTCCAGAAGAAGATATTACCACTGGAACTGACGCTTCTACCACGGGTGGGGAAACTACTCCGGCAGAAACCGTAGACCAACTGGACTACCAAAATTTATATACGCAAGCTCAGGCTGAGGCCGCAGACTGGAAGAAACGCTTTACCGGACTGCAAGGCTCATATCAGCGCGAGCAACAGAAGTGGAAAACCGATACTACCCGTCTAACAGAACTGGATAGTTTAGTCAAGGGCTTTGACGACGAGCGCACTTCGCTTAAGACTCAGATTGATGAGTTGTTACTTGCCCAGGGTGAGCTAGAAGTTCTAAAAGCCTCTCATGAGCGTATTGGGATTATCGCCAAAGAGTTCCCCGATCTCCTGGATATGGAGGCCGACGGACTGTTGCCCGATGATACCGGCGACGATCTTCGCAAGAAGTTGACGGCCATGAGAACACGGCTCCAAGCAGTTGGTAAAACGGCGATCCAAGACAACTTGAAAGGCGCTGTTCCTCCTACAACCTCCGGGGATGCTCCCAAAGGAAAAGAGGAGCTCAACAAGGCTCGAATAAAAGCCTTTACGGAGGGAAATATAGAGGAATACGAGCGCCTGACAAATGAGTATTTTCAACAAGTCTAAGGAGTAGACCATGAGCGTCAAATCGTCTCACAAGATTACCCATCAGCAAGCTGACGGTCTAGTGTATTTGCCATTCGCAAAGCGTTATTCCTTCAACTTTGCCGATCTGGATGTAAGTCTCAAAGCCTATATTCCGGTAGAAGCCGGAACGTGGGTTTTGGGCGTGGCTGCGCATATCGTTACAGCCTTTGGCGATGGTGGTACCCCCGCCCTAATCATTGGCGATAGCGATACTGCCAACGGCTACATTCCGACCACGATTATTGATCCCGCAGTGTTAAATGCAAGTTCCTGCTCAATAGGCGGAACTGGTACTTTTGCACAGGGCAAATATTACGCGGCCACCAACATGATTATTCTCGACTTTACTGAGGTAGTCACCCCAGGCACGATTGAAGTTTTCGTGTTGTACAACGGTCAGGAGAACTAAGCCATGTCCACATTTGAGCAGTATTACGATCTTAACCCCATAGCGGTGATCGACCAAGATCAGTGGGATTATCGCTATCCTGATGTTGCGCTTGCTTTCCGCAATCAGGCTGTATACACCCCACTGGTGGACTGGACTTCCGACCCGCAGAAACTTGGCGTTACCGGCACGATTGTTACCGAGTTGTTAGAGGGTGACACCAATGCCGATGAGATCCCGATGAGCGCAATGTATATTGATGCTCAGGGGATTGACAGTCGAGCGCGCACGTATACCGTCAAGCGATATGGCGGCAAGGTGCAGCTCCACAAGCATGAAAACATCTTTACTCAGTGGCAAAAAGCTGGCGGCAAGGACTGGCGTCCTTTGCTGCGCGGTATCCTGGGCAACGACATTGTGCGCAAGCATGAAATCCTGTCTCGGAACATTTACCTGTCATCTCCCAAGGCGCGCTGGACCTACGGTGGCGATGCCACCAGTATTGGTACTCTCGCAACCGGCGATAAGTTCTTGCTGGACAGGGTGATTGATTGGAACTTCCGTCTTGGCAATACTGGCTCACCAGTTATCCCTGGCGATCCCGCTGCCGCTAAATTGGCGATTGTTCCTCCGGGGGTAGTGTACGATATCCGCAAGTCGCTGGCTTCTGCCACCACTAACGAGGCGCAAATGTTCCGCGATGCCAGTCTATATGCTGGAAAAACTCTCAACTACGAGATTGGCGAATATTCCGGCGTGCGGTTCATTCAGCCTCCGAGTGACAAGTTTGGTGTCAATCCGGCTGTGCTCTACAACGTAGGCGCAATCACCAAACAGTACGGAGTTACAACCAAGATCAATGCTGGCGATGGTGCTCCTGATCCCGAACTCGTCAAGGTTGATGATGTCTGGATGGTGGGGCAGAAGAATGTTACCCACTATATCCAGCTTGAGAACTTTGCCGAAAACGATTTCGTGCAGAATGATTGGGTAACGATCCATGTTGCGCGCACCAGTGCCTACGGCGTGACCAGTGGTGTAAATCCCGCCGATGGCACCGCTATTGTGCGCCGCGTGTATGAAGCCGACTTCACCAACAATCGTCTGGTCTTTGACCGCCCGATCATGGCTAATTACCATGTTCCCATGACTGGCAAGAGTGTCACCGGCAATACTGAGGGCACTTTTTATGCCTGGGTGACCAAGGGCCTCGCAGTTGGTATGTGCCTGGTTCTCGGCTCTCGTGGCGGCATCCTGGGTGCAACTGCCCAACCGTTAACGTTCTATGAGCCTCGCCCCATTGACGACTTCGATTCTGTGTGGCGCTTCTCATATGACATGATCCTGGGTCACAACATTTGGGAGCCCAACCTGTTTGAACTCCACTTCTGCACTGTGTCCCTGCCGAAGCCTGGTGGGATTATTGCTGGCTAATGGCTAACTTAGGAGGTTATTCGTGGCAACACTAGCGGATCTAAAACGTAGAGTGCTCAACCTAATAAGCGACATAGAAGTCGCCAATTCTGATCCAATAGCAGGCGCACAATTTAGCGCAGCGCTTCTTCTCGAAGCAATTGACGCGGGTCTCGATGCGATTCTACCTTGGGTGTCCAAGTCTAGTGTTGCCACGTTGACCGGAAATGCCGTTTTGACAGAGTTCCCTTTGCCAACTGACCTTTATCGAATCGAGGCGGTTTGGGATGGGCTGTATTACAGCTTTATACCCATAGTGAAAATGTCTCCTGGTGTGCAATGGTCGGATTCGATTTCGGAACTGACCTGCATGGATTATCCAGAAGGCAAAATCACATTCTCGTATGCCTTGAGCACAAGTGGTGGCAAGGTATATTATGCCGCCACTTGGACAAAGCCAGAACTCGATGATGACGACATCTCTGCTCCGGAAGTTACCCATACGGCAATTTGCTTGTTTGCCGCATCCTACTGTATGCTCAACAAGGCAAATCAAGCAGCCATATTGAATGCGTTCAAAACAAGAGTTGATTCCGGCTCCCCGGAAGATAATCCGGCCAAAACCATGTCGGATTACTTCTTAAGACGTTTTGAGCTTGAAATGAATCGCCATCCGGCCAAGGACAGGGGGCAACGATGAGCACCACTCAGATTGTTTATTTGATCGTTGATGCTCTTAGGGATTACCTTCTCAACGTGTGCCAAACACAAGTTGATAGTGCCGACCCGACACGGGCCGATGTGGTTCAGATTGGGCGCTACCGCGATGAGCCTGTTATCAAAAATATCCACCTGGGTGTAATTGGCGGTGATCCAGACGACATTAACTACAAGGATGGGATTCTCACCCTTGAGGACATGGACAACATTGGATACCGCTTTCCAGTTGGGGAAATTGGTGGCGGCAGGTTGTGGTGGCGACGAGGAGTAATTCAAGTAGGTTGTTATTTTATTAATCAGCAGTATTCCCAAGAAGTTGCTGCTGGTTATGCCTACACGGTTCTTGGGCGCATTGAGGCTGCTGTTCCACAGTGTTACGTGGGGAGTCTTGTTGACAGTTTTGGTGAGCAGGCAATCATGATAAGTTGCTATGGCAATACGTTCACCGAAAGTGGTGGTCCGCCAGGATCGTATATCTGGCGGGGAAAAGTCTACTGGTCGTGTCTGACACATAGACCGCAGTAGAATAAGTGTTTTTTGAATAGGAGAAGGGACCATGGCTATCACTGCTAATGCTGGTCTACTTGGTATTGGACTGCAAAACGATGGTCTTAAAGATGGCACAATCACGACTTGGTATCGACACCGAGCCGTTGGGATTGACCTGAGCGTCATGGATGATGTTCGTACCGGCCCACCCGAAATTGGTGGTATCCCGACGCCGACAATGCCCTACAAGGCTGGCTATGTAGTGGGTGGTGGAGCAACCATTTACCCACGCATAGAATCCACCCTTGGTTGGTGGTTATTGTCTTTGTTCGGGGCTTCTACCAAGACAGACAACAAAGATATTGATGATACGTCTGTCACAGGCTGTTACAAACATGTATTCAAGTTCTTTACTCAACAAGCCTTTGTGCCATACATCGGCCTTCGTAAGTTAATTCCTCACGACACTGCTGCTAGTGAGCTTGGTGAGGATTACAAAAACTGCAAACTCGTTGGATTGACTCTGAATTTCCCCAATGACGGCCCTATCTCGGCGCGTTTTGACGCAATGGGCATGGACTTTACGTTGGTAGAAGATCCAATGACTGCAACCTGGACATTTAGCAATACATATGAAGATTGGCAATCTATCCCGATTGCTACTGCTCAAGCGGCAGGGGTGGGTGGCTATGTGAAGTTTACGCCATCGGGTGAGTCGGAAGTTACCTTACCCGTTGTCGCGGCCTCTGCAACACTTGCCAATGTACCACTCGATGTGCGCCAGGAGCGCGTGTATGGTTCTCCCAAACCCGCAGACGTTACTATCCTGTCGCGTGTTGCCACTTATGATCTGCTTGTAAAATGGGACAACCCCGATCTGTACCAACAGTGCCTAACCGGGGTGGCTGCTGGAACGGCTTGGAGTTCAACTCCGTTAACGGGCAAGGTCAAGATTATGGCACAAACCCCGTCGGTAATGGGTACCGCACCACTTAACATTCCGTACAAGATTCGTATTTCTTCCGAATCGGTTTTGTTGAGTCAAGTTGGTGGCATTGCTCTTGCCTCTAACCAGGCGGTAATGTTGCGCTTCACTGGTACTGCCATTGCGCCAAGTTCGGGCGAGTATTGCCAGATCGAAATGCACAACAAGGTTGCAACTGCATACGCCTTACCGTAACCCGTACAACAATCAGGGGGAGTTAACCACTCCCCCTCCGGAATCATATGGATTATTACTCTGCGTTGCGCGAAAGGTATCCGTGGCTAATTGATGAGGATATAGCTCTCATCGTTGAGTTTAGACACAGACTCACTCAATTACCGGATGACGAGGCAATTGTCACAGCTCTTGGGCCATTGGTATTATTACGCCGTGTTGCTATGGGGACTAATGAGATTGTATTTGAAGAATTACCTGCTACGTTGGCACTAGAAGAACTTCTAAACAGTCCTGACAACGGCGTGAAATGGGCATCAGGCCGTATTCTTTGGCTTGATGATTATTCAGCAGGTGAGTGGAATCACTCACCATAAATTGCACGAAGGAGAATATTGTAATGGCTTTCAAATTAACAGCACCACTTGAAAAAGAATTTGCCCTAGAGGAAACTGACAAGTTTTACTCCACAGGCGGCGGCACAATGGTGAGAATTCGTCAAGCAACTCAACGCGAGCATGAGCGCAGATCGCGGTTCTTTGCTCAGATCATTCAGCGGGTCGAGCCAGATGAGCAAGGCAAGAACATGATTTCATATATCCAGAACTTTTGCCTTCCCGAGCTGATGCGTATTGAGGCGTATCTCACCATGGTTGACAGCAATATTCTGGATGAGAATAGCAATCCGTTATTCAAGCCTGGTATGACCGAGGGTGAGTTCATGAATGCGTGGGGTAAGTTGCCACAAATTGTAGCATACGAAATCCACGAGAAGGTATTGGAGGTCAACCCTGATTGGATCCCTTTAGGAGGACAACTAACGAATTAGGCGAGACAATTCGCCTAACTGGTACTGAATTAGTCGAACAAAACCTAGAGGAGCTACGGCTTGAGCTGCAAAACTATTTTGGGCTATTGAACGAAATAATGTTGATGAATACAGTGGCAGCAGGGTCAAACTCAAGCAAGAAACCCATAAAGCCCGAAGCCCTGTGGCTCTATGAACAATGTAAACAAACTGGATTACCACTGGTTAGCGGTGGCGTATTAGATCAGCCACATATATGGTTACAAGAGTATATGATATGTGAGCAGGAAACAACACGTTTTGCGAACCTGAGAGAAGTGGCTAACCGGAGTAAACAAGAATGAGCTTTCAAGTTGGGTACTCACCCCCTAATCCAGCTAATATTGTTGACCAGATCAAAGAGGCACTTGCGCTAGAGGCACAAGCCGCCTCCGGGAATTATGATGTTGTTGGCGAGGCGCTTGAGGGCGCAAATTTTGCGCGCGTGCGTTTCATCAATAGGGTAACAGGTGCAGCTCAGAATATTGATGTTCGTTATGGAGAACGGATTGGCGGCCCCCGAAGTGAATTAGGGACGGCTATTGATCTTATGTACCACGGCGGCACATCCAGATCGCCTATTGGGGGACAGATTGATCCGGTAATGAAATATGATCCGGTAACTGGAAAAGATGTTGTAGATACTTTGCAATGGGTATCGCCAGCTAGATTGTTGACCAGGGCGTTAATTACAGCAGTAACAACAAACAGATCTCTTGTTGAGGTACTAACAACGGGTACTGAGCGTATTGCTCGAAGGGCACATAACGAGAAGGATGATTTTGGCACAATTCCAGTAGAAGGTAAATTGATGGGTATTCCGTCATACGCCGGGCAATCGCTACAAAGTGTTATTGGTTCGGCTGTGTCAATCCTTGTTCCAGAAGATATGGAAACACGCAAGCTTGTTATGAAATCTGTCAGTGATGCAATGGCTCGCGATGCAATTGGTGGGGCTCAGGGCTTGATGGGATATGCTCCTAGATTTACGGCTGTACCGCGTTTGGTAAGAGGCCCATTTGATGTAACCGAAACTGTACTTCAACAACAGGGGGAGCAAACCGCCGTTGAACGAGCAATGTATGCAACATATCCAGAAGCGGGTGGTGTTATCTCGCCCAAGGAATATAAACATGGACAAGCGGCTGTCGGTGAGCGTCGGGAAGAAGCAATACCAGTAGATCGCTTTGGTAGGCCAGTTCAAGCTGGCGCATTTAATATGAGCCTTGCTCTGCGTGGAGGCATGTGGGAGCCGGGATTTAACCGCTACGTTTCTTTGCAATCTCGTATGCCTTGGCAGCAGACAGCAGACATCACAACTGGTCGTATGGCTGCGCCAGCTAAAAATGTGATTGCTGGATTAACCTATATTCCCGAAGCTATGCCATTTGGTTCTGGTGGCGCGATGTTTGACCCGAATCTATATGGCGATATTAGTGGGTTTGCTGCTCAACAGTACAAACACTTACCATTGACAAGCATCACGAGTGCATTCCAACTCTTTGGTTCTAAAAAAGCCACATGGTATTTGCCCGAAATGCGTGGGGCATTGGTGCAGGGAGGCAAGGGTACATACAATCTTGGTGCAGTATCGGTGGCCGGTGGGCCAGTACAAGAAATCAATATACCACGCGCCGCACGTGATCTAAGACTACAGGGTGCTTATCTAAATATTGCTCCCTTCTACGACAAGATAAGTGGTCAGTTTTATGAAACGCGGGAAGAAGCCACAAACCGCGCAAATGTGATGAGTACAGCAGGATTTGCCGCCAAGTTGAGTGCACAAACAGGCGTGCCGGTAAACACCTTTGGTCGCGCTACCCCGGAACTGGTTGTGGATTATTTGTCTAGTGTTACTGGTTCGCCAAAAGATGTTGGTTTCAAGGCAGGTCTTGCGCCATTTCTCGGCGGTCCTCTATCTGTTGAAGTCGGTACAGGTGCAACACCTGTTCGTTTACACCAGATAAGCGCCGAGGTCAAATCAATGCCAATGGTAATGGGGCAATCCTTTGCTATGCAACCATTTGAAAAACAAGTTTCAATGGTGCGCAGATTGCCGGGGATTGGCGGCGCGTTGGCTGATTGGATGGTACAGAAATACCCCAGCGGTGGTATGACTGATATTGCTGAGATTGCAACTCAATATGGTGCACTATCCGGCGGTGGTGGCAATTGGCTGGAATTTTCTAAGGCGTTGCTTGGGACATTTCAGGGTGATCCCTACAAAATGCAAACCCTACGGCAGTATGGTATTGCCTATGTGGATCGCCCACAATGGATTCGTGGCGATGTGATAAGCCAGGGGGAAATGATCGAATATCAAAATGCACAACGGGCAATGGTTCAAGCTAGGTTGGCGGCGGGTGGCACAATTACCGCAGGGAAACAAACATTCACTGGCACAGGACAGGCCGAGGAAGCTTATAATGCACTCTTTCGCTATACCGAATCTCCCACGCCTCTGCCCAAATCTCAGCCCCCCCAATATTTATTTGAATATTTCTCCAATAGAGGTCTTATTGCTCCGGTTGGCACACAGTATGCGCCGGAAATGACGGGTTGGGGTATGCTCAACTACCGTCAGATTGCTGCACTTACAAGGCAATTTCCGCAAACTGCTCAAATGATGGGGCTCACGGCAACGAGTCCATCTGTCGGCCCTGGTTCAGATCCCGCCAAAGTGGCCTGGTCGCAAATAAAAAAGTGGGAAGCCTATGATCTTGAGGCGCGCCAGGGTTTCGGCGCTTTGCCACACCCTGAAGATACATCATTTATTACGCCAACAGATGCCGCCAAAATTTATGCTGCTACTTATGCCGGTGGAGAATCGTTTGCAGAACTTTCGGATAAGGCAAAACTAGCCAAAGTACAAGAATCTCTTTCCAGTGTTATGGGAAAGCGTTTCTCTCCCGAGAGTTTATTATTCTTCTCTGCTGTGCCCGGAGTGCTCCCCGGCCCTGGCACAATGCGTGGCATTGAGAGTTTCGAGGGAGTTACCAATGAGTCCGCATCCAAGTTCTCTGTATCATGGATGGGCGCATTCGAGAAACTTCTACAGGCACAAATGAGCGGAGAAGGTGGGTACACACCCACATCTCCCGCGGTGGCCACAGCGGCGCTTGGTCCATTCCGCAGTATGATGCGTGGTGTTTTAGAAAGCGGCACAGGAGTTGCTAAGAGCGTCTTTGGTTATGATGCGCCCGGAATGATCTTCTCGCGCTATTCTGGTATGAGTTTCTTGCAACCAGGAGAGGTCTTTTTGCCACAAGGCGAAGTGGCGCGTATGATTAGTGCAATTCCCAACCTGAGTAGAGCAGAAAGAACAGCAATGGCTCGGCGGCTCACAGGGGGACGTGGGCTTGGGGGTGTGCCAAATCTTAATCAATATGAGCAAGATGTATTGGCAAAGGCTTATCTTCCTGGTTTTATGTTAAGACAACCTGACGTATCTGGTGAATATGGAGTAATGCCAGCAAAGATCATTACCGAACATCAACTAGCGGCACGTGGTATTGCACCTGAAACGATTAAGCGTATGCGTGGTTTTGTTTCTGCGGGTGTGTCGTCAATGTTTTCCGCATTGGGTGTTGGTGATATTGACCGCGATCCAATGCAGGTTTTCCTGGCAATGCGAGGTGGAAAAACATTAGAGACACCAGAGATGCTACGGTATTACACAGCTTATGAAAAAGCGCAAGTGGCAATGGCAGGAGCATTGGGTACAACTGATACATTTGGCGCGTTACAGCAGATATTTGGGGACGAAACTTCTGCTCAGCATATAACAAGAGCCACTGTGACAGGTTATCTCGAAGCCATGGGTGGCGAGAGTAGCGGGGCACTTGGAAAGGGTATGCAAGGTCAGAGAATGCCCTATGAGTCTTATATCAATATGATGAGGGGTTGGGGATCTTCAAAGTTTGGTATGGGTCGTGTGTATAACTTGCAGCGTATGCTTGAGTCTTCGCGCTCGGCTCTTGGGATGTTTCCGGAAAAAGGATTTGTCCAGAATGTTTTTGATCCTTTGCAAACACTATATCAAAAAGCCATTGACTTTGAACTGGACGAAAAAGTAGCAATGCTCAATGCCGTAAATACGGCACGTGTTTATGAACCCCAAAAAGGGCAATACGCACTTGGTTTTAGTCTCTACGGTATGGACAATCCCGATCCAACAAAAATGAACTGGTTAAGCACCATGGTGTCGGGGCAAAACCCCGCAGCAAGAACCACATTACGTGCTCTTGTTAATGCATTCGGTAAAGAAAGTTATATACGCGATATAACCTTGGGCTCTATATTTGCTCCTAGTTCGGAGGCGGCACAAGGCAACATTGCGGCTTTGCAGGAACTACGCAGATTGCAAGAAGCCGAGCCAGAAAAGTGGGGAAAAGTATCACGCCAATCTGTTCTGATGGGCGATGTGAATGTACCCGGCTTTACTACTGAGGTTGGAGAAAGGTCTATATACTATAACGCGCTTATGGCAAACGCCACGGCGCGCTCATTGGGTATGTTAGGCAACCCAGGAGGCAAGTATGATCCGATTATTGAGGAGGCGAACAAGGGCAAAGAAAGTAAGATCCAATTGCCTTACAGAGGACAAACACTCAGTTTAGCAGAGATTGCCAATAAGCCCGAGGTCTATCTTACAAACATGATGATGGGTTATCAGACCTTGGAGGGCACAAGTCACCGCGCAGGACAGTTGATCCAAGCTATTGGAAAATTTCGAGAAATAGCCGGTGGGCCGTTAACTCAAGAGGTAATCCAGGGGCTACCTGTTGGCGCTCAGGCATTTTTGTCTAATGTCTCACTACAACTTGGTGAGAAGAACTTCCGCACACTGGCCGAGAAACCCGGTAGCATTGATATATCACAAAGATACCTGACAGGTGCTAATACAATAGCAACCAATCTCTTGCGCAAGAGAATCGAGCAAAGCCTTGGAAGAGGCCCAATGTATTGGGCAAGCGATCTCTCGGCGCACTTTGCCGAAAAGCCATGGAACACACTAGAGAAGATAGTCGGTGGGAATATTGGTCTTAGGGGGGCAGAGGTTAGTGGACTCGCTGTTCCGGGCACAAGAAATTTGCTTGAGGCTATTTATCCGATTGCTCCCGAAAAAGCAGCGGCAGGAGAAGCATTTGAGAGGGGCTGGCGATCCCCATTTCCCGATACGCGAAGTGGCAATATTGGACAATCGCTCAAGTTCCAATACATGGGTGCTGAGATCCACGCCAAACCGGATTATTTGTCTTATGATCCGGGTACGGGAGCTCTAAATGTTATAGAACTCAAGGCCACCAGGAATGCCCTCTATGGTGGTTACCAAGCTGCACTTGGTGCAATCGGCATCCGTGAGTTACAGAAAACACCAGAGGGTGTAGCAACACTGGTCGCCAAATTCAAGCAGATGGGTTATGACGATCAGACCGCTGCTCAAATGGCGGGGAGTCAGAATATTGGAGCATTCTATGTCGGTGCAGCTGAGGGTTATAACGCGCAAGAAGGAACTCTTGCCTATACCGATCCACAAGCAGTAGACATCAACGATGTTGAGCAACGTATTCTCCAACCTGGTATCAGGGGGTTAAATGCAGTCTTAGCAAATAAGCCAGAGATGGCAAAAGTAGTCAAGTCAATTGTGCGGACAGCGCGTGGTGTTGGTCTTATGGATCAGCCCACAATTCAGTCGCTTGGCAAAATCTTCGGTATGGAACAACCCATTGGAGTAATGTCACGCACTCCCGCCGAGTCTCAAGCCGCGTTTCAAACTGCACAAGACCCGGTTGCACAAGTGGTTCGTCGAGCAGTGGGTATGGGATTTACACCTGAGCAGTATGCTAAAGCACTTGCGCCGGTATTACGTAGAGAACTCAAGGGCTTATATTCATTTACTGGTCCACGCAAAGATATTGAACAAGCGAGAATGGAAGCTGAAGCCGCGTTTCATGGTGCGGGTGCTATTTCGGGAGGGGCCAAGTTTGAGAGACTACGTACTGGAATTGCAGAAGGACTTGCTCCCATTCTTGGTGTAAGTGCAGGCGAAATTCTTGGAGGTGGTGATCTGTCTTTGCTTGCATATCAAGCATATCAAGCAGATCCAGTTGCTACTGAAAGAGCATTAGCGCCTTATGCACGTACTCTTTCCAGTTTTGGCACTAGATATAAGTCATTCCATGCGGCGGTCAAAAGCGATTGGCAAGTTGCAAACTTGGGTGTTGACCTTGGCCGCGCAGATATTCAACCAGGGGCACAGGTTCTTTTGGGTGGCGAGGGTGCCGCACAACAAGCAAAGGCTCGCTTCGATCAACTTTACGGTGTCTCTCGTTTTGCACAAGCGATGGATATCAAGGGTACAACTGTCCGCGGTGGTGGAGGTGCTCCAGTCGACCCAATGATGATGATGCTGGCTATGGGCGGCTTTGTGCAAGGCAATATAAACCAGATGGGCGCATTAGGTACTTATCGGGAGGGACTAGAACGCGGTCTGCCGAAACTCCAACTGTTGGAGTTGGAACAGCAATTCCAGCGTGCAAGTTTGCAGTCTGGATTTCTGGGCAAGAATGTTGCGGTCGAGCAAGCGCGTTATGCCTATGCAAGCAAGTTCGGGCCCGCACCACAATCTCTTGAGGAGATAAGTCAACTGATAGCACAAGGGGGACTTGCTGAGGGACAACCCAAAGCCCTTTTGGGTCTAAAAAGTTTGATGGACAAGAGAGAGCTTGCCGGATTGCAACTCTCCAAATTCGAGGCGGGTACTAGAGCCGAACCTGATACGCAAGCGATGCTCAAGACAGGTACACAAAACCTTGGTGATTATCGTAAGGCACTTGGCGAGTTAAACAAGGAACTAGAGAAAGGTATCAGGAATACAGAGGAAACCACCAGGGCTGAGCACGATATTGGGATTGTGCGTTCTAAGATCAAAGAACAAATTACTGGACAGCAAATAGCACGCACGTTGGGTGAACCCTGGGGTGATACAGGAGCCATGGATTTAGAGCAACGCGTGAGTTATGCCAGAGGTCTCCGCGGGCGTGCACAAGTACGACTGGCCGAACTTCGATCAAGGCCACAACTAACAAGTATAGAGGCGGCAGAGGCCACACAACTTGAGGGACTTATTGACCAATCTTTGGAGGGTGAAACCGGCACGTTGAGAGCTGCCGCAATTAGTAAATCGCTGAGAGGGCCAGGTGCTTTCTTCCGCAGAGCTTTGGGCGGGTTTGGTTTTCTGTATCTAAGTCACATGGCAGGAATGATCGGTGGTACCGCAGGTGGTACTGGTTATGCACAATCGCTTGCTCAGCAGGAAATGATTACTCAGGGTCTTGGTGCTCAACTTGGTGGTATTGCCCCTCCCCTTAGTCCAGATGAATACGTGAGTCGTCTAGAAGCCACCTATGGCGGGGCTGGACAACGCACGATGAGAATGGCAAGAGCAACCCTGCTTAGAGAAGCGCCAGGAGTTGTGGGTTTGGGTGAGACCGCCTGGGCAGGTATGCTTGGTTATGCAGGTGCGCAGTGGTTGGGTTCAATAAGTCAATCATCTGCATGGATTGGAAAGGCTGCGCCAGCTATAGCTGCAACTGCGGCTGGTTTTTCTCTTGGTATGGGTTATTTGGGTTATGCTCTAAACCCCGAACAAACTGCAATCGCTGTGGCATCTAGATATGCTGCCGGCACATGGTCATATGGACAAATGCCAGGTGGTGCCTATACTGGCCGACCAAATAATATATGGTCTGCTTTGACAGTGTTGTTTGATAAACCGATTGTGGGCACAGTACTTAATTCGCTTGGTGTGGGTGATCGGGGTGTGGCTACTGAACAAACACATGTTCTTGAGATGTTGCGTCAAGGGCGACTTGCTGGACAACAAACAGACGAAGTATTTGCACGCTTGGGAATTAGTGATAAAGCAGAAAAGCAACGCTATTTACAGATGTACTCCCAGGTGCAATTGGCCGAGTATCCCAATATTCCTGCGCAAGGTATTATTGGAGTACAAGCATTGGAGTTGGGATATGGTTTCCAATTGCCCAAGGGTTTGCGTGAACAGGCTATGGCTGCAATAGGCCAAGGAGTACCACAAGCCGAAACAACACAGGCAATGCTTGGTGCAACGGGTTGGGGTCTACCCGCACAAGGCGCGGCATTTGGTGGTCTGTTTACTGGTCTGACTGGAACACCACTTCGACAACTTAATATGCTCCAGGCAGGTGCTCAACGTTTCAGGGCACTTGGCCCATATGCAATTGCTCCACAAGGTGCTGATCTACAAGCACTATATGGACAATATGCAGGACTTGATGAGCGCGCCTATGATGTAGTCAGACAATCTTACGCACTCGGAACTGCGCAATACGCACTTGGTATGCAACCTAGTAGCATGGCATTTATGACTCCGACGCAACTTCCAAGTAATCTCACAAGAGAACAATATGCTACTATGCTGAGACAAATAACTGCTCAGCAATATGCTACTCAAATTGGTGGTGGTTTGCTTGCCCAACAGATGGCTCCATGGCTCACACCAGAGGTATCGACCAGGATTGCACAACAATATGGCATTACCAATATGGGGGCAATCGGTGCTTATGTTGGCGCTGCCAATGTGTTTCAGCAATATGGTGGCAACTTACAAGCCTTTGCGGGTATTCGTGGCGGCCAGGTAGTATCTTTTGCAGACGCATTTGGACAACTAGCAAATCAGTTTGGCCCGGTGCGCATGCCAATGCTTACTAATCTTGTGCAACCCCTATTGCAAGCTGGAATGCCAGTTACTCAAATGGATGCGGCCATGTCCATTTTCGGACGTGGCATGGCTGGTTTGACCAATCGCCAGTTCGGACTTGGAATGCAGATCCTTGGTGGCGATCTTGGTGCAGCTTCCTTTGCGTCTTGGAATCAGCCACAGGTACTTGGCACGCTTGGTATGTCGGTTGCTGGCAATCGTTTCTTTACTCAAGCCGGACAACCTATTTACGAAACTGGTGGCCGGGATTTCATGAATCTAATGGCGGCCAGGGGGATTAACTTCCAGCTTCCTGGTGGGCCAATGTCAGCCGCATTTATGACGGGCGGCGCACGTGGAATGCAGTGGGCGCTATTTAATCAGCAATGGGAGACTCAGCAAGCACAGTGGGGCATTCAGGGACAACAGCTTGATATATCTCGCCAACAGCTTGCCAGCCAACAGTGGTATCAGCAAGCCTCATGGCCGCTTGAGAACCGCCAACGCCAATTACAGTACCAGGCACAAATGGCGAACTTCGCCTATCAAGGCCAGCGTATGGAGCTGAGCAACCGATATGCCATTGAGCAAGAAGGTATTAGTTGGCAACGGCTTATGGGCCAGCAGAATATGTCTAATGTAATGGCGGATATCAATCGCCAGCAGTTCTATCTTGGGCGTGAGCGACAGCAGTGGCAGTTTGCTTTTGCTCGTGATACATCCATGACGCAACGTGGTTGGACACAACAGGATTGGTCTTATGATGCTCAGATGCGAGCCATGCAACAGGGCTGGACACGCGAGGACTGGGCTTACAACGAGCAGATGCGCAATATGCAATTCGGCTGGAATATGCAGGATATCAATGAGGCTATTCGCTACTCACATGGACGTGAGCGCAAGCGACTTGTCCGTCAGCGTGAGCGCATGGGTATCCAGTTTGGGCTAGAGGGTGAGCAGATTGAGACACAGGAAACTCGACAAGAAACCCTGTGGCAGAAGCAAGAGGATGCGATCAGTCGCCAGATCGCGCGCCAGCAAGAATTGTGGGAGCGAGAAGATGAGCAATATGTAAAAGAAAAAGAATACATGGAAGCGATCATGCGGTTGGATGAGCGCTCATTCAGCCTCAACGAGGAGAACCGCAGAGCATTACTTGAGTTAGATATCCAGCAGTTTGAACTGAACAAGCGCCAGCGCGAGGAGTTCTACAAATTAGAACTAGAAAACTTCGAGCGTCAGAAGAAAGATTACAAAGAACAATATGATGTTCAAACGAAACTGATAAAGGTGCAGCGTGAGTATCAGGAAATGCAAGTGAAGTTCCATGAGGAACAACTTGACTTGCAAGAGAAGTCAATTGACTTGCAGAAGCAACTTGCAGAACAACAGCACGAATATGACGAGATCATGCGCAAGGTGCAAGAAAACTGGAATGATCTATATGGCAAGCTCAGCGAGATCAACAAGTATGACAACGTGAGCAATATCATGTCTGCGCTTGGCAGAATGATAACCAAGATTGATGATGTGGACAGCTTCACGGTTTCACAACTAACGGCATTTATTCGTGAGCTAAGCGAGTTAGATCCATACGTACTCACGCAACTAATTGAGGCGATAAAATAGGTGGTGAGCTATGACGACAAACACCTACATTCAGCTTGACAGCAAGAAGTATGCCACACTTGTGGGCAACTGGAAACACCGAGTCAAGAAACCCGGCACATTCAGACGTGCAATAGATGATAGCGCTGATGTAACTTATGGGCCGGGAAAGTACCAGCAGTGGTACGGGATACTTAAAATCCCCATTACATCTCCTGGCACTGGCTGGGGCTCAAGGGCCGATTTCCTGACCACGTTTGATAAAAAGCAAGGACTAACCTTCTATACACACGAAAACGGCAGTTCGGCTCTTACTGTCCACTTCTTTGATATAGACGAGGATTCGCTTACCTATGATATGTTTGGTTCTACCAATGTATTCCATGTGCCTGTGGTGCTGGAGGTTGAATGAGAACAATTGACTCGGGTGTTATGACCAAAGCCCTGGCCGCATCCAGGATTATCAGCACACGCATGACTGTGCGAGACATGCGGCTTATGTTTGATACCAAGACACACTCAACGTCTGTTGTGATTGGTGGCTCAACTTATAGTATGACCGTTGATCCTACGGCCACGTTTGAGGCAGCCTTATTCAACGGGGGAATACTGAGAGTATCAAGTTTTGACCAAACTCATACTCCCGCCTCGGGTACAAAGCACCTGGTCTATCACTGGAATCACGATTTGAGTGATGCTCACTGGCAGGATAATTGGGCTGATATTGGCGTAGATTCAAAATACAACTCGGTACCGGGACTCTATGTGAATGGCACAAGCTATGTCTATATGTTCTACCATTCCCTGTCAGATAGCAAAATACACAGAATACGTTTCAATGGCACGACCTGGGACAATGATACCGTGATGTTTGAGTTTCCAAATTATGGCAACTCATGGGTCGTGCTGATGCCTATATCAACTACATTCTTTTACATGAACATTCGGCCTGTCAATGATACTGACGCTGGACTACATTACAGCCAGATCTATAAGGTGGATACCGGCGTGTATACATCGTACACAAACCTCTCGGCAGATGCTTCCTGTGTACTTCTGTATTTATTCCAGGACCCGGTAGACCAAACCGCTACCCCACAGACTGTGCCAGTGCAGTACAACTTTGATTTGGTTACACTTGATAGTGTGGACTATCTGTTTTATCCAGACCTCGAATCAAAGCGCACACACTACATCCCGATCTATGCAAACTCTTATTGTGGCGATCCTAAGCCATGGTTGCCACTTGATATAGTAGATGATGACTCTTATTTCAAATTAGGGGGAGTATCAATTGTCAACAGCAAGATCTGTCTCACTGGTGTGCTGAGTAGAGTGTATGGAAAATCTATGCATATCTACAGCTTCGGCCCAGACCATTGGAGTCTTGGACGAGATATATTCATTCGTGGTGCAAGTTCCATTGATGCAACACATGTGTGTCCGGGTGGCAAGATGTTCGATGCCAACAATAAACTCTATTATGTGAGTTTAGGAGAAGTAATGATCGCCAGCAAGACCTATCTTGTTGGCTATGACGATGCGGCCAAGAAGTTGGTTATCGAGGAGAATGTTGGCGGTACAAAGAACGATCTAATTAGTGCGTCCTTGACCCTTGCCAGTAACCAGGCCTACTCCGGCGTGGTGGATATAAAGAGCAGCCAAATCTCATCGCTTATACGACCAGGCAGTCGCATTGATTTTGATGCGGCATATAAAGACACTATTGGCAATTATTATTATGCTCCTCTTGCGGGTTTTGAGATTGACTCTATCCCAAGATCTGCAACACAAGTTGGCAAAACACAAGAGCTTGTGCTTAGTTCATTCGCACTAAAACGTTTGCGCCAGTGGATACCGGATTGCTCATATGATTACTGGTCGCAGACAAAACAAGCAATTGATGTTTGCAATAGTGGCACCTTGACCGCGCCTATTATCTCTGGTCTTATACGCAGCTCGGGCACATGGACAGGTGATGGGAGCAAGGTTTGGGTTGCTGGTAGAGGCACTTATGATCTGATGTTTACGGAGGAACGCGCTACACACGGCGTGCTGGCAAAGGCTCGTTTCGATTTTGGTAGCAGTCTACCAAGTGCGGCTCAACCATGGGTGGGTGTTGTTTTTAATTGTTATCAGGAAACCAAAGCAGAGGCAGCGATCAGACTTAATAAATCCGAAGGTAGTGTAATAGCCACGGACTATAGCAACAACTACATGATGCTAGAAAAAGGATCTGCTGTTGATACTGTTTACTTCACTGTAATACAAAATGGTGTATTGAAACTAGCCAAGGCCTCCACCACAACCATCACTTGTCCCACTACTCCTTTCTGGCTCGCAGCATATTTCCAGGAAGGCAAACTGAGGGGTTATTATAGACTTGATTCGAGCACAGCTTGGACGGCGCTTGCATGGACAGATATTCACGATTATGTGGATGATACATGGTGCCATCGAGCGGACTTCTCTGGTCGTGGTGGCATTTGGATGGATAATTACACTGCCTCCACGGTACATTATGGAATGACACCCAGTTCTACAAGTGTAGCAGTAAATAGTAATGCATTGTTCACTGTGGATCAATATATATGGGCCGACAACGAGAAGATGCAAGTAAATACAAAGTCGGGGAATTATTCTATTAGTAATCTTTCAAAACAAACATATTATCTTACCAATGGTACCTATTCGTATACCACATATGATAGTACCGCGATGTATTGGGTGCTTACAGAAAGCACAACAATTGAAGGATATACTTATTTTATAGGTGCCTACAAGGCCGGATACTGGCAGCCATATGGGGATGTGCTTGTAACAAAAGTAGAAGCAAGAGTAGGTGTCAAGACAGGCTCCGGTGATATTCCTAATGCGTGGAAGTTGGGTTTTGACAGAATGGGTACAGAGCCATATCCATATAGCGGCGATTGGGTTATCTATGCGGATAATCTCACAGCCAAACAATCTGCGGCCTGGACCGCTGTTGAGGGGCCAAATCCAGTAATAGTACCAAGTAGTGCGGGCGTGGTGTTGGAGGTCTATTATAAGCTCACAGACAATGATGGCGTATGGGTAGTAGGAGACAATACTGCCGGAACATCCCTGGCTGACCTTTGGTATCATGAAAACACGGCCCATGGTGGGGGTAGTGGCGAATGGGTGGGATATGCAATACCCCTTAAGACTTCTGGATATAAATTGGCCTCGCCATATACAAATGCAAATTATATTTGTCTCAAGGGAACAGGTCTGGAAGAACCCCCCAGCCCAACATCGAAATACGATGGCTGTGCGGTATATGTCTCTAGTGGTACAGGCGCGGGCAATTGGGCAATTATTCAGGACTACATAGAAACTAATTTTTATGCGCCAAATGGCGGCAATATATTTAGCCTTAATACTCCACTTGAGGCACTCACTGACGGCACATCCGTGTTCAAAATAATGCCAGCTATTACCGTAAAGAACCGCGGGGCAGGTGGCACAGAAGTTACCAGTCATGCATCTGGTGGATATCTCTATCTTGATTCTGGAACTTATGTGCCAACCTGTGATAGATTTGAATACTACTCAACTGATATGGACTTGAGAATCAAGGATCTTATATCAGAAGTGGCTGGCAAAGCCGGCGTATCAGTATCTTGCGAAGTGGCCAGAGCCTATAATGGGGAAACTGTTACCACTATGCCTATACAGTTTACTGTGGGTTCTGGACAAACAAATTCCTATTCAGCTCAACGAGTAATAAAGCAGAATCACATAGTCAAAATGAAAACCACGTCACTGGCGCAAGGGAACTCATTTGGCTTATCTGCTCGTAATAATGGCACAAATGCCTTAGATCTACGTATCAAGAATGATGCGACTTATGGTTATATTATTGAGTACACCAATAAGACCAGCTCAACCTATACGTTAAGAGAGCGTTTTCCGCTTTCTGCAAATTATCCCGCAAGTTCATGGATAACATTCTCAATACAGGGTAATGTTATGTCAATATGGATTGCGGATTGCTACTTGTATACCTTTAGACTAACAAGTGCAGATGCGCTTCTAACGGGTGATTGCTACTTTGTTGCCACAACTGGTGCTAGTGGTGTAACTGTAGATGTTGATTGGACTGAGTTAGACGAGCGAGTAGATAACTATATCTTTGATATGGGTGTATCAAATGGTCAATCAATAATTACAGATCTAATCCGAGAGAAACGAGTGTTCTTCCAGGATACCCAAAGTGGTGTGCTTCATGCTTTTAGAAATCGCACAACTATCAATACCGGGGCTTCCTATGATCTGACTATTCAGCCCTATGGGGCTAAAACAGATAGTGGGATCGCCTCACGTATTATGTTGGATGGTATTGATATTGTAGAGGAATACAATGAAACTTTGCTCAAGGAATATGGAAACGTTTTCTACTATGGAAATTCTGAGAGACTAGACACAAAGCACGACATGGAAGTGGAGGTCCAGAATACCTTTACAGATATGCGAGGAAGAAGTTCCGGGTATAGAGTAATAGGCGCGCTTGATCCACGGCTTGAGCCAAACGATATTATCCTGGCTGATGTGCTGAATGAAAGCGGCAGTATTGTCTCTAAAAGTATTGTGGCCGAGGAGATGCGTATACAGATAGCCGGTGGGGATAACCCGATATTAGATATGGAGGTAACTGGTTATGAGGCCGTCTGAGATTGTCAAAACCACTAGGCGAATAGTTGACAAGTCTAAAGATAGGCGTCCACAAACCGCGACTATCTTTGCAATTGATCTAAATAGAGTTGACATTCGTGTTGCCAACTCAGCCACTATCCTTCACCACATTGGCGTTGTGGGTGATATTACAGCTCTCAACATTGGCGATACTGTAAGGCTTATTTGGCAAAGTGATGGTCGTCCAATGGTTGCTGCTGGCGCAGCAATTGAGGATGATAGTGAATTGCCTGTTTCGAGTAACACATATTATGAGTTCAAAGAACAAACCACCGCTCCTGACACACCAGCGTCGGGGTATGGCAAACTATATGAGATGAGCAATAATTTTTTATATTTCAGGAGCGATACAGGCATACCAGTTCCAGCTATGATCGGGCGTGTTGCATATGATAATTTCTTGGGTTGGTATAGATCAGGTGTAACAACAACGTCCCCCGAAACTCCGCTTAATGTCCTAAAGTTTAGAGATGCTTATGCAGATTATATAGGCACATCCCTGCATCTGCCACATGGTTGGGCAGGAAAGACATTGACTGTTACACTTTTTTGGGCTCCATCAACGACAAATACCGGAACTGTAATTTGGAAGGTGGATATCTATCGTATTCAAGGGGGTGCTAATTATCCTACCAGTACCGCCTCGACAAGCTCATTTTCAGAGAGTGCTCCTGGTACTACCAAGCGCGTAGTAAAAAGCGCGACTACCGTAAGCCTTTCGTCTTTTGTCGAGGGCGATCTGTTGTATATCAACCTGACCCGCGATGGGGTAAATGATGGCTACAATTCTGATATTAGTCTCGCGGGTTTGTCGCTCAGCATTGTGGGATAAAAACAGCCTACTTTACAAATTTCCCAATTATTGTACAATTAATACCGAACAGAAATACCAAAATCTATTTGGAGGGACCGCTTATGTTATGCAAATTAGAATTAAACCTGGCTGATCGGCAGTTGATTGGCCGCCTGGTTACGGAACTCGAGTCCGTAAACTTGGCAACCGCACACACAATTCGCGCAATCAGACAAGCACTCGATCTCCGGCAAGCCCAAAAGGCAGTCAATGCACTTGGGCGCGATGAGGTTCTTGAGCAACTGCAAACAACTTGTACCCGGCTGTATGAGGAGGAGAAAGAGCGGGACGAGCTGAGCGAACAGCAATTACGCTGGCTTGAGAGAATGCTCACCGTTGAGGCCGAGCCCCTGACCACCTGGGATGATTTGGGGGATACAGAAAAGAAACAATTTACGCTGGATGATGCTTATATCGTATGGATCAAAGAGTTATTAGAGAAGAAAGATTGGGCATCACAACGCGTACCAGATCAGCGTGGCGGCTTTCAAGTGGCACCAGTTCTCGTTGCTCCATCCCTGGCAGAAGCAATCGCTAATCTATCCGACGCTCTCAATGAGGCCAAATCTACGCATTGATATGATTCTGCGATTGTGCTACTGTTGGAGGGGTATATGCCGGAAAACGAGCTTGCCCAAACGATCCGTGTTTTTGAGACCACTACAGTAAAGTTTACAGAAGCTCTATCTAATATAACGACACTGTTGTGCAATAACGACCCGCAGATTATCCAGCTTAAACTCCAACAGTTGGAGAACGACGCGGAAGAAACGCGCAGGGCTATTTATGGATACAACGGGGATAAAACAGGACTGGTAGGAAATATGGCTGTCATTCAGAAGCAAGTTCAAAATATAGATGACGCGCAAAAAAATCTACAAAAAATGCTTGCAGGTATGGCAGTGGGCGTAATCATGACGCTGATAGGAGTGGGTATCCAAATTTTGCTAACCGTTGAATAGAACCTTACTAACAGAAAAGGGACCAGCCTTATGGACGACTTCTATGCCGCCGTGTGGAAAATGCGGAATGGCAACCCGCGTAAAACTTGGGAGGATATTGGCGATTACTTTGGTGAGACAGCCGAGGCCGTCAGGTGTCGTTTCAAGCGCCAGAGGAAAACAAACGATGGGGGTGAAGAAGCACCCGCCAGTATCGACAAAGTTGACGATGTTTACTACAGTGCCGATGCTGCACAAGTATTCTTTCCCAACAAGAAACGTGTAGAAAACGTCAATTGGCGCGAGTTAATTAGTCTCGCACAAACCTCGCAGGATATAAACCTGCGGCTTAGTGATGAACAAGAGATAGGGGAAGCAACAATTATAACGGATCAACCCGTAGCGGTCATGCATGGAGGTGATTGGCACCTGGGTGATACAGGGAGTGATTACGGCACGTGGGTTAACGACATGACGTATTTGCTTGAGACCCCCAATCTCTACTATATTGACCATGGCGACAATACTCAGAATATGCGTGTGTTCAAGGATCTGGCCGGGGTACTAAACCAGGTACTAAGCCCAATGCAACAAGGCCAGCTTTTTAGATCAATTGTTGATGAGTTGACCGACAAAAACAAGTTGCTTGCCAAAGTGCGAGGCAATCACGACCTAGAGTTTGACGAGCGCATCTTTGGCGAGGCGTTGCAGAAGTACCTGTTAAATCGCGCTGATGCCCCGATGTTTAACAACAAGGGCTTGCTCAAGCTCACGGTGGGGGAGCAACTCTATACATTCTTGTTATTTCACAAGAGTAAATTCCGCTCCTATGCACGAGCCACTCATGGCAACTACCGCGAATTGCAACTGAGTTTCCCCGCCGATGTTGTTGCGGGAGCTCATGACCATGCGCCCGCGATAGAGATCATCCAATACTATACACTAGCCCGAGAGGCGGGGTACGACTTTGGAGGTGAAACATTTCTAATTAAGATTGGCAGCTACCAAGAAGGTGGCTATGGTTGGCGCTATTTCCACAATGGTGGAATATGCACACCAACCGTTGTGCTGTATCCTCATGAGCACAAGAAGGTTGTATTCACAAACCCAAGAGATGCGGTTGTATTTGCTAATGCAGCCGCGAAATAGGAGAAGAAAATGCCTCTACCAAGCACTCTACAAGAATTTCTACTGTGGCTAAAAGGTGCCGGCGCTCTGGCCGTAGTGGGTTGGTTTACTTCGTGGTTTTTGGAGAAACGCCCATGGTGGCAAAACCTCAGCAAGGAATTCAAGGATGCCGCATTTATCTGCGGGGCTATAATCCTTGGACTTATGGCAACTGCCTTGCTTTCCATGCCACCCGAATACTTTGCGGTTATTGACCCCTACTTCAAGGCTATTGTCAATATCCTGGCGCTCTATCTTGCCACACAAGTTGCTCACGCTCTAAACCCGTTCCGAGCAAAGAGTAAGATCGCCCCAATATTTTAGGTCACATGACCCATAAAAATAGCCCCTGGTTTGGGCCAGGGGCTATTCGTCATTAAACATCCAGTAGATAAACGCGAATGGCGCAAAGAACAATCCCATGAGCAGCCCGAAAAAGCCTGCTCCACCAAATGCTCCGAGCAAAGAGCAAAGGAACACCACAAAGACAGTATTCCTAAGTGCAACAGGCAATCTTCGGATAATTATTTTGATAATTGTCTCGTCGTTCTCATCATTGTCGATTGCCATGGTTGCTACCTTCGGAGTTTTGAAAGCCAGATTGCCACTGCCAGGGCGATAGTGGATATACTTAGTGCGGCTATCACACCATGTTCAATCGCTGCTATCCCAATGGGTATCCCGACGAGAAGGGCGATTACAAGTACCGGGATGGTACGGGATTGAGATCTGGATATGTTCATGTCTCCTCCAAGAACGATTGTGCGGGCTTCTGTTATCCCGCCGATATATATGACCTATAAACTCACTTTGAAAGCTCCTGGGCTTTTCTGTGAGTTTATCAAAATCACTGTTGTAAACGTTCAAGTAAACATTGATAGTATAGCACAAACATTGCGTTTACGCAAGCGTTTTCAGGAAATTAATCGTCAAAAACAATTATCTTTTTTCCGGGAATTTCGATAGTTTCTATCCCGAGTTCTCCGGACGTGTATGCTTTCAAGCCATGCTCAAGGAACAGTCTTGCCACTTCGCCAACAGCGACCTCGTAATCGGCGGCGATATCGACCAGTTTCTTGTGCAGTTCTGGTGGTATGCCACGATAGGAGTGTAGCTGTATCTGATGGTGACGATCCCATTTGCTTGTCTTAGGTGGTTTGGGCTTTGCCAGAGTAATACCAGAAACCATAGAGGGGGTGATTTCCCCATTGGTAAGCTCTTGTCGTTTGCGTTTCATCGTGTCACTTTCTGTATATATTTGATGATAGTTTGATACTCCTCAGCAGCACGATCTCTTGGGGCGAGTTCAAATATCGTTTTTCCATTTGCCATACACTCACGTAGAATGGTGGCCCTATGGATTGGCGGCAGTATATTCGGGAAGTTGGCGTTTAGATCTTCTAGGGTGGCCTTGGTTTCCCGCGTCTGCCCATCGTAAAAGGTGGGTAGTATCCCTATTAGCGTACCTGTCCAGTAGTGCTCCTCGGCCAGTATACTCATGGTTTGGATCAATTTCACTACTCCTTGCGAAGAAGCGAAATCACACGCAGTAGGGATTAGTATGTGGTCTGCGGCGTATAGACCTTGTGCTTGCAGATCACCAACACTGGGCGCGGTGTCTACGATTACATATTGTAATCCACTTCTAAGCACAGGACGCAAGATATCTTTCAGCTTTGATATGGTTGTGCTTGTCACCGACATAATTGTTGCCGCAAGTGCGCTCTTATTATTACCAGGAATGAGCCAAAGATGTTCACGGTTTGTGTATCTGGTCCACGTCTTTAGTGGCAACTCCTGGATCAGTATCCCGAAGATCCCGGGCTCTTGTTTCATGCCCAGCAAGGTGGCGCACTGGCCTTGTGGATCAAGATCAATAACGAGGACCTCCTTGCCCAAGAGGGCAAGTCCATGGGCTATTGTTATCGCAGTTGTGGTTTTGCCTACGCCACCTTTCTGGTTTGCTATCGTGATGATCGGCATATTTCTAGGTGGGAAGCAAATTAATGTTTAGCGGCAGACGAAGTTGGAGATTCTTGCCTTGTTGTTCTGCTCTGTGTCGCTGTTCTGCAAAACCCTCTAACCAGATCTCGCCCAGTTCGTTCATATTTTTAGTTGCTTGGTCCAAACCAACACCGTGGTTCTTGCCTCCACAAATGCAGGTGCATCTGTCATGATGTGCATCGTGACATCTTGCATCACAACGGCCAATACAACCATCTGAATTATATAATGCGATCAGGGTTGTCATGTTATTCATCATCCCAACCAAAGTAGCTATATACCGCCACCATGGTTTGGGCAAGAGCCTGAATTTTTTCATCGGGTTTCGCGAGTTTCTTGTCTCCCAACGCATTCCATCCCGCAGCCATGTTGGATATACCATACCGAATATTTTCTACTCCCAGGACAATGCGAATGCGATTCAATAGTTCTAGCAGAAACTTTTTCATTTTGTCTGCGTCGTGGGCGTTATGGCTCCAATGAAACTTTTGGATTGTATCTGAAAATTCTTTCTGCTGTCTTTCCATCTCGACCTCAAGATTCTTTACGCACGATTCCCGAATTGCGGCCTGTCTTTGTTCTATCAGGATTACATGCACAAGCTGTTCGCGGTTGAACTTCTCAAGCGATTCTTTTGTATATGCGTTACTCATATCTATCTCCCATGTGTGTTCGTGTGTGCACTCGTTGTGCACACGAAAAGGCATATTATCTTGCGCGGGGTAGGGGAGTGGTCTCCTCGTCAAATTCAAAATCACTCCGCGCAATCTTTTCAATTATATTCGCGCCTGTGGGACTCGTTAGTTCCACCCCAAGAGTGTGAGCACCATCGTCTTTCCATTGTGCCCAACCACGACGCACGAACTCACTTTGCAGAACGTAGAAATCTCCGCGCTTGTACAAGTGCGACCACGCGTCTTTTGAGAATGGGGCGCCTTTCAGCAAGCCGCGCGCCAGCTCTACAAGTTGTCCTTTCGTTCCTGGCAGATGTCCTATTTGTGCTGAGCGACCATCGGAAGAAGATACAACTAGCTTGATGGTGCCACTGGCATTGTTATCTGTACCTGGGTTGCCAATATAGCCATCGTGATTGAGATCCATCTTGAGTAATTGCTCAAGTAGTCCGAGCCGATTGAACCATACCATGAGAAGATATAGCCATGCAAGCGCCTGAACTATAGCCCAGGTTACTATAGCGATCTTCAGTGGCTTGCCTGTGCCAATTGCCCAGGCAATAATACCGAAGGCAATTCCTAGGGCTACGCCGGTAACAGCCGCCTGAATAACGGGTATCACAACTCCAACTGTTGGAGTTTGGTAATGGGTTACAACCTCCTGCCCATGCATTCGCGCACTCTTTTCGGCGGTATCGACCAACTGCTGAGGGGGAAGAACATCATATCTTTTATTCATTGTACCTCATCGTATTGTATACGTAAATGTATACGATGTGTATACGGGTCTTGGGAAACGTTTACTCATGCGTTTACAGTATAACAGAAATATTCTTTTTGTCCAGTAGGCTGTTTGAAACCATGCGCATAGACATAATAACCAACAGTCAATTCGTGGAATTGTTTGCCAAAACAGGAAAAGTATTACGTTTACACAAAAATATTGTGGTAGAATACAAGACAGGACAGTATTGCCCGTACCGTCCTGTCAGGCGTACTCACGGTCCCTTTGCTGGGGCGGTGCGCTAGGATCTCCTCCTCAAAAGGGAGGAGATCCTATTTATTCTTAAGTGCCTCGATTTCACTTTTCACAACACGTACACGTCTTTGGGGATTGCGCTCAGCTGGATCGGCAACTGATCTAATAGCCCCTCGATCAACATACTGCGAAATGGAGCTTAGCGATTTGCCGCAGATTGCAGCTGCTTCCGTGAGAGTTATTAGTTCTGTGCCAAACGCCCACAGCCACGCATTGATACCTAGTTTAACCATGGGGTAAAGAACCAAAGTCGGGTAGGGTGGGCCTGTAAACCCGGCTTCTCCGAGAACGCCAGAATGGGGGAAAATCTCTACGGGTATTAGGTTAGAAAGAAGTTCTCGAACTGCAACAAAAATCTCGTTCTTGTTTTCCGCGGTAGGCTCGATTTTGCCCTCGGCGGCAAGTGCTATTTTGAGAACGAGCTCCCCTGCTTTTGAGTTACAAAGCTCATCTATAGTTGCGTTTGTGGGGAAAGCACAATCGGGAAGTATCGCTGTACATACACGACGAGCAAAGTCTAGCCAGCTTATCAGAACTCCCCAGGCTATTCTTTTATCTTGGTCGTCAACATTGTCCCATGAAAGTATTGTGATGTCCATGCCCAACTCAATAATGTTATAAATATGACAAACGGATTTGATTGTACCAGACTATCATATTGTGTCAAGGTTATTAAAGTCATATTAAGCTTGCAAACACATTAGAGTTTAGAATATTTGTTCTAAAAAGCGATGGGGTGGGGGAGTGGGACAAGAATCGCAAATAACCACTTCCTTGTAATAGTGGCAATTTACAATAATACAAGTTAACTGGTTAGTAAGCTCAAAACTTGGTTATGATATCACGTGATATCACGTGGTATATATCACATAACATCACAAGACATCACAAGATATCACGAAATATCACAAATTAGCCACAAGCTAATTATAGTAGTTGCAATGTATGCTTTGGATAATTGTAGAATTACAAAACATGTGGTATAATAGGCTCAAATGAACGGAAAAGGAGCCCCCTACTATGTTGTGCGATGAAGCCATAAATCAAGTAAAGGATTTGGTGCAGTTGCAGCTCGCCAAAACTACTGCCAGGGTTTATTGCGGTAGTCTCAATAAGTTTCTAAGATACCTAGCTCTGAGATACGGTATCCAACCCACCTACTCACTGGATCAGATTACGATGGAGCATTTTATTGCATATCCTGCATGGTTGTCTCGACGTAGTTACTCAAGAGACACAATGAGAGTTCATGTGTCTGCCGCCAAGCTATTCTTGGATTGGCTTGTAATCAACAAACACATTGAGCCGAGCTATGCCGATGTTTTACGATATGACAAAGCAGTTAGGCAAGGCGGAAAGCGCAGAGAGGATAAACTGCCGAGAACTCCAAGAGTTGGAGATATCGACAAGATGCTAGTGGCGGTGCAAGATGTTAATGAGGAGTCTCCCCGCAAGGAACGCAATATTGCACTCCTGGAACTTCTTGCTTCATCTGGTTGCCGTAATGGAGAAGTAGTTACTTTGCTCGTGAAAGACATTGATCTAGTTGAGCATTCAGCTATTGTAACTGGAAAAGGGAGCAAACAACGTAAGGTATTCTTTAGTTCTGATGCAGCACAAGCTTTGAGAACTTATTGGACCGCACGTGGTAACGCAGAGCCAGCTAGTCCAGCATTCTCACGGCATGATCGTGGAGCTGGCAAGAAGATCAAGCCGATCACTACGGAGACTGTAAGAGATATTGTTGAGGGAGTGATGGCAGTAGCCGGAATCGACCCAGGCACATTCAGCCCTCACCGATTCCGGCATGGTTTTGCCATTACAATGCTCCAAGAAACCAGCGACCTGGCACTTGTGCAGGATTTGCTTGGACATTCTAGCCCTGTGTCTACACGGGTATATGCCAAGATATATCCAGAAGCCATGCGGAAAGCACACAAGAAAGTGTTTGGTTAAACGGCAAGAGCCACCTCATCCCCCTCTGGTGGCTCTTGCAGTACGGGTGCCTGAGCCTGTTGTCTGTTTACAGGTATTCTAAATAGGTTATTCCCCGGTATTTGAATGCGCAGTATTGGCGTTCTCCTATCTCGACCCAAATATCATCGGGACCACGGTTGATTTCATCTAACACGTGGATCTCGTCGCCTTTGAGCATAGCGAACCAAATCTTACCGAACATGTTCGGCTGACTTCTGACATTCAACCCTGCGTTGTTAATTACCCGCGCCTTGTAAGTAGTGTATTCGGTTTTTCCTGGCGGCGGTGGCGGCGGCGGAGGAGGTGGCGGTGGCGGGGGTGGAGGCGGGGGTGGCGGTGTTTCTTCATCAAGAATTAGCTTGAACCTGTTATAGAAGGTAGTATTCACATCAACCTTCTCGGAGCCCACGCCATACCATGCGCCATTTTCGTTGACTTCGGTTTGCCACATAACTGCCTCGGTGTAATCCGCCGGAAGTTTGGGGAACATAGTGGCCTGTGTCCAGTAGGCAACCCACAAGGGATACTGTGTCCACCCCGACCATCTGAGGACATTCGCATCCCAAAATCCTATACTGGTATAGTTCAGTGTCGGCTTGTCATGCCACGAGGTCATTTGTGCAAGCAAGTTCTGTGTCACAGAAGTAATTGTGCTTGGCGTTTGGCCTGCTGCGATCTCATTGTCGAGGGCCGCAATATCAAGATACCTGGCCTCAACGGCGGCGATAAAGTTATTCGCTTGATCTTCTGCTGAGAATGACGGATCATTGAAGTGGTATCCCCCTACCCTCAATCCCGCAGCTCTGGCCCAGGTGTAATAGCTGGCAAACTCTGGATCGCGGAAAGTTGCACCCTGGCTAACCTTCAGAATAACTCCTTCAATGCCTTTGTTTTTCATGTCAACAAAGCTCATGGGAGTAAGACCAGAAATATTTGTTTTGTATACCCCA
>Ga0102851_10000040_pt1 | contig 43527 bp, 37 predicted proteins | sample Mud3Dept3metaG_FD_79558 | JGI IMG/M metagenome (GOLD analysis project Ga0102851, IMG submission 79558) | Freshwater wetland microbial communities from Ohio, USA, analyzing the effect of biotic and abiotic controls - Mud 3 Core 4 Depth 3... | ecosystem: Environmental > Aquatic > Freshwater >... | reverse complement strand
CTCGAACGCGACATCGACGCGCGCGGCATCGTGATGGGCATCGTCGGATTGACCATCGCGATGACGTGGCTGTACTAGAAGTTAACCGAGAACCTGCTCGGCGCCGTGCTCGCCGCGGTGGTGATGCTGGCGCTCGGCTTCCTGCTCTCGGCGGTGGGCGGCTACCTGGTGGGCCTGGTGGGCGGCTCGAACCAGCCGGTGTCGGGTCTGACCCTCTCCGCGCTGATCCTCGCCGCCCTGCTCATGGTCGCGTTCGGGGTCACCGGCCTGCAGGGAGTCGGCGCGGTGCTCGGCGTCGCGGCGATCGTCTGCTGCGCCATCTGCGTTTCCGGGAGCCTGATCCAGGACCTCAAGGTCGGGCACCTGCTCGGCGGCACGCCGAAGAAGATGGAGATCGCCGAGATCGTGGCCACGATCACCACTTCTTTCGTTCTCGTCTACCCGATGCTCTGGCTCCACCAGGCGAACCTGAAGACCGGCGGCATCGGCATCGGCGACCCCGAGCTGCCGGCGCCCCAGGCGGGGCTGATGGCGCAGCTCTCCGAGGGGATCGTGGGCGGCCAGATGCCGTGGGGCCTGATCCTCTTCGGCATGTGCTTCTCGATGGCGCTGATCCTGATCAAGGCGCCTTCGCCGACGCTGATCGCGGTGGGCATGTACCTGCCCTTCGAGACCACCGGGGCGATCTTCGTGGGCGGCTGCCTGAAGTGGCTCGCGGACCTGCTCGCCGCCCGGCGCGGCATCGCCGGCGAAGCCTTCGACAGCTTCGGCTCCCTGGTCGCGTCCGGTCTGATCGCGGGCGAGTCGCTGACCGGGGTCGTGTTCGCCGGGCTGGTGCTCGCCTTCGACGGCTTCACCTCTCTCACCCACACGCTGTTCGGCGTCGCCCAGTTCGAGTGGGTTGCCGGGATCGGCGGAGCGCTGACTTCGCTGGTCGCCCTGGGCGTCCTCGGCTGGCTGCTGGTGGGCCTGCCGTTGCGCCACGTCAAGCCTCGTACCGCCTGACCGGCTGGAGGAGCACATGTCCTTCGCGTCGCTCGTGGAGAAGACGAAGACCGGCTTTTCGCCGACCTTCTGGATCGCCAACGTCATCGAGCTGTTCGAGCGGTTCGCCTACTACGGCTCGAAGGCGATCCTCGCGGTGTTCGTGGCCGACCAGGTGGGCCTGGGTCCGGAGAAGGCGGGCTGGCTGGTGGGGAGCCTGTTCAACGGCCTGCTCTACTTCCTGCCCATCCTGGCCGGCACCATCGTCGACCGCTTCGGCTTCAAGAAGAGCCTGCTCGCCTGCTTCTCGATCTTCTGTCTCGGTTACCTGCTGATCGGTCTCGGCGGGCTGCCGCAGGGCAAGCCCCTGGTCGACGCTCTGGGCGCCGAGGTCTACATGATCCTGGCGCTGGTGGTCACCGCGGCGGGCGGGTCGCTGATCAAGCCCTCGATCGTCGGGACGGTGGCGCGCACCACGACGCCCGACACCAAGGAGCTCGGGTACTCGATCTACTACACGCTGGTCAACCTGGGCGGCGCGATCGGGCCGATCCTGGCGCTCCAGGTGCGCGAGAACCTGGGGATCTCCTTCGTCCTGGTGATGTCCTCGCTGACCAGCCTGCTGCTCGTGCTCGCGACGCTGGTCTTCTACTCGGAGCCGAAGCGGCCGGCCGACGCGCCACCGCCGAAAACCATGGCGGGCGTGCTCGCGGACATGTTCCTGGTGTTCGGGAACCTGCGCTTCATGAGCTTCCTGGTCATCTTCTCCGGTTTCTGGGCGATGTTCTGGCACGTCTTCTACGCGCTGCCGTTCTACGTGCGCGACGTGCTCGGCTTCCAGCAGTTCGAGATCATCGAGACGATCGACGCCTGGACGATCATCATCGTGACCGTCCCGGTGACGGCGATCGCGCGGCGGCTCTCGCCGTTGGCGGCGATGATCGCCGGCTTCGTGCTGGCCAGCGCATCCTGGTTCGTGATGGGGGCCTTCCCGACCCTGGCCATGACGGTGGCCGCGATCGTCGTGTTCGCGCTCGGCGAGTCCACGCAGGCGCCGCGCTACTACGCCTACGTCGCGGACCTGGCGCCCAAAGAGCAGGTCGGGACCTACATGGGCTTCGCCTTCCTGCCGATCGCGATCGGCACCTTCATCGCCGGCGTGTCGAGCGGCAAGCTGGTCGCCCACTACGTGGGCGCGACGAGCGGCGGGACGTTCCACCCCGGGCCCGGCTTCGCGTACGCCTCGCACATGTGGTACTGGGTCGGCGGCATGGGCGTCGTCTCGACCGTGCTGATGGTCGTCTACGACCGGCTCGTGGTGCGCCGGCCCCGGGCCTGAGCCGCTCGCGCCGGCGGCGCGCGCCACGAGTTTCCGCCGCGCTCGGGCACTCTCCGCGTCAGCAGCCTTCCTTCTTCTTTTTCTTCACCGGGCTCCCGGCCGGCGGTGGCGCGGTCGGCGCCACGCCCGGCGCCGTGATCGGCGGCGGCACCAGCGCGGGAACGGCAGGCGCGAGGCCTGCGGCGGCGGCGCGCGCGGCGCCGCCGAAGGACGCCGCCCGCGCGGCCGCCCGTTCGAAGGCCGCGCGCTCCTCGGCGCCCGCACCCGCCTCCGGCCGGACCGGATAGAGCACCTGCTCCTGCCACTGCGCGAGGCCGCCGAGCAGGATGTAGACGGCGGGGTAGCGCCGCGCCTTGAGCAGGAACCAGGCCTGCGCCGAGTGGATGCCCTCCTGCGAGTAGAGGACGATCTTCTCGTTGCGCGCCAGCTCGGCGTCCTCGAGCCCGGTGATCGGGATCCGCTCCGCGCCGGGGACGTGGTAGGCGGCGTAGTCGGCCTCGGCGCGCAGGTCGACGAGCCGGAAGTCCTGGCGGCCGGCCACGATCCAGTCGGCGAGCTCGTCCGGGGTGACGTGGTCGACCTCGCCCTCGACCAGGGCGGCGAGCTCGCGCGCGTCGAGGGTGACCCGGCCCCCGTCGCCGGGATCGCCGATCAGGAGCGCGCCGAGCCCGAGCGCGACCGCGCCGGCGGCGAGCTTCTGGTTGCGCGTCCAGCGCGCCGGCCGCCCGGCGCTCACGAGCCCTCCCCGGCGCCGCGGCCGGCGAAGCGGCGCTCGAGCGCCGCCGCGCCCCAGAAGCCGCCGACCGCCATCAGGACGACGAGCAGGACGACCAGCCCGGCCGGCAGGTGGAGGACCTCGGGCAGCGTCAGCCGCCCGAGCGCGGACGATTCGGCGAAGCCGGAGATCGCCGGCCAGGCCTCGCCGATCGCGAAGATGCCGGCGAAGATGCCGGCCACGAAGGCGAGCGCGTCGAGCTTGCCGGTGGCGAGCGCGACCAGCGAGGTGCCCGGGCAGTAGCCGCCGACGACGAAGCCGACGCCGAGCAGCAGCCCGCCCGCGACCTGCGGCCACAGGAAGGTCGGCGAGACGTAGACCAGCGAGAGGTCGACCCAGCCCAGCCAGCCGAGGTAGAAGAGCCCGAGCATGGCGGTCACGATCGCCGTGAACATCACGCGAAAGACCGCCATGTCCTTCAGGTAGAACTGGTCGGTGAGCTTGCGCGCCGAGCCGAAGCCGGCCCGCTCGAGGAAGAAGCCGAAGCCGATGCCGATCAGGAAGGCCACGACGAGCGAGAACTCGTCGCCGAACAGTCCGAACTTGAAGAGCGGGGCGTTCACTGCCATTGCCTCCGGAGGAACCAGGCCGCGCCGTAGCCGCCGGCGAAGACCATCAGCATGAAGGCCCAGCCTCCCGCCGAGAGCAGCGCGCCGCCGGTCAGCGCCTGGCCGCTGGTGCAGCCGCGCCCCAGCTTGGCGCCGATGCCCATCAGGGCGCCGCCCACGAAGGCGAAGGCGAAGCGGCCTCCGGTCGAGATGCGCGGTCCCTTCTCGACCGTGCGCCGCACGCGTCCGGCGAGCAGGCCGGACAGGAAGCCGCCGGCCAGCACACCGAGCACCTCGAACACCAGCCACTCCTTGAGCGGGTGGCCGACGCCGCTCTCGAGGTACTCCTTCCAGAACGGATTCGCCTGGGCGTGCGCCGGGGCGAGCGCGTCGACGGCCACGGCGCACGCGGACGAGAAGGCGCCCGAGGCGCCCAGCCCGCGCCCCATGACCACGAAGGAGGCGAGCAGGACCAGGCCGAGGCCGATGCCGGCGAGGTAGGGGTTCGTGTAGGGCGCCGGCCCGCGACGGGCCGGCTTGGAGAGCGAGGACATGCGCGACACCTCCATGGCCTTCACAGTCCGGCCAGGCGCAGCCAGTGGCTGACCTGCCCGGCCTGAACGATCACGAATCGCAGCACCAGACCGCCGGAGATCACGAGCAGAGGCGCGACCGGAGTGTGCGCGACCTTGTGCTCGACCGCGAGCAGCTGGACGACGAGGGGGACGACGATGCCCAGGCCGACGACGCCCACCCAGAACAGGGCGCCGAACGGCCCGGTGAGCAGCAGGTCCGCCGCGCGCGCGTGGGCGCCGCTCGCGGTGAGCAGGCCGATCAGGAACAGCGCCAGGAAGACCAGCTCGGCGATCAGGAAGCCGTTGTCGGCCTTGGCCAGCAGCTCGCGCTCGGCGGCGTCGCGCGCGGTCAAGTGGACGAAGGCGGCGGCGGCCGACAGGCCCGAGACCAGGAAGAGCGGGCCGAGCAGCGCGCTGTTCCAGAGCGGACGGGCGCCGAGCGCGGAGAGCAGCACGCCGGTGTATACGCCCAGCAGGCCGCCCAGGATCATGTTCGTGGCGCCGATCGAGCGCGGCGCCGCCGGCCGCTCCACCAGCCGGTCGGAGAGCTCGCCCAGGGCCGGTGCGCGCCGCCGCAGCGGCGCGGGCACGTGCATCAGCAGGTTGGCCGCGAGCGCCGGGTAGACGAGGACCAGGATCCAGGCCCCCCACGACATCGGAGAGCCCGGCTCGAAGGTCGTGTAGAGGCGCCAGACGAACGCCTTGTGCTCGAGGTCGAGGAAGAGCGCGAGCATGCCGGCGGAGAGCAGCACGAGGCTCATTCCGGGCAGCACGTAGCAGGCCGAGCGCGCGTTGCGCCAGCGGCCGGAGAACAGGAAGTAGCCGGAGATCAGCATCATCCCGGCGACCAGCCCGCCGAGGAACAGGTAGACGGGGATCTCCCAGCCCCAGACGTGGAGGATCGGGTCCACCATCGGGTTGCTGCGCGTGGTCGTGAGCTCGGTCACGGCGTCTCTCCTCGCCTCAGCTCAGGTAGAAGATGCGCGGCCGGGTGCCGGCCTCGGGCAGGAGCGCATGGTGGCGACAGGACTGGAGCAGGCGCGAGACCTCGCTCTGCGGATCGTCGAGGTCGCCGAAGTGCATGCAGCGGGTCGGGCAGACCGCCACGCAGGCCGGGTCCTGGCCCGCCTCGACCCGGTGGATGCAGAAGGTGCACTTGTCGGCGTAGCCGTCGGGGTGGACGAAGCGGGCGTCGTAGGGGCAGGAGGCGAGGCAGGCCTTGCAGCCGATGCACTGCTCGTGGTTGACCAGCACGATGCGCCCGAACTCCTCGACGTGCGACGCCCCGGTCGGGCAGCAGGTGACGCAGGGCGGCTCGTCGCAGTGGTTGCAGCGCTCGGTGCGGATCTCCATCGACAGGGTGGGGAACCGGCCGCTCACCTCGGTGGTGATCCAGTCGCGATGGAACCCCTCGGGCACCTGGTTCTCGGTCTTGCAGGCGATCACGCAATCCATGCACCCGACGCAGCGCGCAGTGTCGATGACCATGCCGAAGCGCGCCATCTCAGGCCTCCTTCCCGGCGCCCGCCCGCAGGGTGACGAAGTTGACGTTCATGCCGGTGCCGCCCATCAGCGGATCGACCGCATAGCGCGTGATGAGCTGGGCGTCGGAGGCGCCGCGCCCGACGGTGCGCCGGAGGCCCTTGGCGGTGTGGCCGAAGCCGTGCACGAGGTAGACGCAGTCGGTGCGGATGCGCTCGGTGGCCTTGATCCGGATCGGGGCGCTCTCGACGCCGTCCTGGTTGACGAGGCGCACCGCGTCGCCGTTGGCGAGCCCCGACCGGCGCACCACGTCGGCGTTGATCCAGACTTCGTTCTCGGGCATCGCCTCGGCGAGCAGCGGATTGGTCTGCGTGCGCGAGAACGTGTGCACCGGGGCGCGGCCGAAGAGCAGCCGGAAGTAGCCGGGCGGCGGCTCGGGGTGGGGTGTGTAGCGGGGCACCGGGTCGAAGCCGTGCTCGGCGAGCTGGTTGGACCAGAACTCGACCTTGCCCGACGGCGTCGGGAACTCGAGCGCGTGTCCCTCCTCGACCGTGATCGGGCGGTGGGGCCCGACCACGACGCCGCGCCGCTTGAGCTCGGCGAGCGAGAGGCCGGCCGGCGCCAGGCGGGCCTCGAGGTACTCCTCGACGGTGCGCCAGGGGTACCAGGCCTCGAGCCCGAGCCGGAGCGCGAGCGCGCGCGCGATCCACCAGTTCGGCCGCTGATCGTCCGGGGACTCGACCACCGGCTGGCGCAGCGACACGAACGGCTCGCGGAACGCCTCGGTGTTGAGGTCGTCGTAGCGCTCCAGGTAGACCGACTCGGGCAGCACCACGTCGGCCCAGCCGGCGATCTCGGACGGCACCACGTCGACCACCACCATGAGGTCGAGCGCCTGGATCGCGCGCAACGTCTCCTCCTGGTTGGGCAGGGCCTGGAGCAGGTTCGTCGCGTAGACGAACCAGGCCTTGATCGGGTACGGGCGGCCGCTCAGGGTCGCCTCGCGGATGCCGTTGGTGAGCCCCAGGTCGGCGAACGGGTACCTGCCGTCGGGGTTGTCGACCGGCGGCCGTCCGGCGTGGGGATAGGGTGGGTAGGGGTACTTCGGCACCTCGAACGAGGCCGGGAAGAAGAAGCCCCCCCGGCGCCCCCAGCTGCCGAGCAGCGCGTTGACCAGCGCGATGGCGCGGCTGCGCTGGGCGTCGTCGCCGTACCAGGTGACGTGGCGGCCCGGGTGGACGAGGGTCGCGGGGCGATGGCGCGCCATCTCGCGCGCCGTCTCGCGGATCGCCGCCGGCTCGAGACCGGTGACCGGGAAGGCCCACTCCGGTGTCCAGGGGGCGATCGCGGCGGCGAACGCCTCGAAGCCGTGGCCGTGGGCCGCGACGAACTCCCTGTCGTAGAGCCCCTCGCCGACCAGCACGTTCATCCACGCCAGCAGCAGCGCGAGGTCGGTGCCGGGCTTGATCGGCAGGTAGTGCTTCGCCTTGCCGGCCGCGACCGAGAAGCGCGGGTCGGCCACGATCACGCTCGCCCCGGCGCCGACCGCGTCCGCGAACTCCTGGACCTGGCTGTTGTGCATGTTCTCGCCCAGGTGGGAACCGAGCAGGACCAGGCAGCGCGCGTTGGCGATGTCGGTGCGCTCCGGCGTGGCGACGTCCTCGCCGAAGGTGAGCTGGAAGCCGACGTCGCGGGGGCCGCGGCACTGGGCATAGGAGGGAGCCACCAGGTTGGGCGTGCCGAAGGCCTTGAAGGTGTGCTTGAGGAAGTTGCCGCCGATGCCATGGCTGAAGAACGCCAGCGCCTCGGGGCCGTGCTCGGCCTTGAGGCGCTGGAGCCTCCCGGCGATCTCGCCCAGCGCCTCGTCCCAGGTGACCTCGACCCACTCGTCCTCGCCGCGGTTCCGGCGCCGCACCAGCGGCGTGCGCAGCCGGTCCGTGTCGTAGTAGGCGCCGACGCCGCCGGTGCCGCGCGGGCAGAGCCGGCCGCGCGAGAGCGGGTCCTCCGGGTTGCCCTCGATCTTCCAGAGCCGGCCGTTCCTGGTGGTGGCGATCGCGGCGCACTTCCAGAAGCAGAGGTCGCAGTAGGTCGGCACCCGCTCGAGGCGGTCGCCGGGACGCGCGGGGCCGAAGAAGTCCCCGGCCCAGGAGGGTGCGCGCGAGCCGAGCGTGGCGGCGGCGCCGGCCCCGGCGCCGATCTTGAGGAACCTTCTCCTTGACAATATGGCCATATCGCTATGCTCCGGACACGATTGTTCCTCTGAGGAACAAGCGCTCGAAACGTCCGCAGGGGTGAGGCGGCGCCCCCCCGGCGAGGCGGGCGGCGCCAGGGCCGTCCGCGCGCCGGCGGCGGGGCGTGCCGCCGCGTCAGCCGGCGCGGCGCTGGAACTCGGCCATGAACGAGACCAGGGCGTCCACGCCGGCCTCGGGGAAGGCGTTGTAGATCGAAGCCCGGATGCCGCCCACCGAGCGGTGGCCCTTGAGGCCGCTGAGCTCCTGCGCGGTCGCCTCGGCGACGAAGCGCTTCTCGAGCTCCTCGGAGGGGAGCCGGAAGGTGATGTTCATCCAGGACCGGCTGTCGGGGCGGGCGTGGCCGCGGTAGAAGCCGCCGCTGCCGTCGATCGCGGCGTAGACCTTCTCGGCCTTGCGCCGGTTGCGCGCCTCGACCGCCGCCAGCCCGCCGCCCGCGATCAGGTGCCGGAGCACCAGGCGCAGCACGTAGATGCCGAACACCGGCGGCGTGTTGTAGAGCGAGCGCTCCTTGGCGTGGGTCGCGTACTTGAGGTAGACGGGCAGGCCGGCCGGGGCGCGCTCGAGCAGGTCCTCGCGGATCACCACCACGGTCAGGCCGGCGATCGACAGGTTCTTCTGCGCTCCGGCGTAGGTGAGCGCGAACTTCGAGAAGTCCACCGGGCGGCAGAAGACGTCGGACGAGGCGTCGTTGACCAGCGGTACGCCGGCCGGGACCTCGGGCACGAAGTGGTACTGCGTGCCGAAGATCGTGTTGTTCGAGGTCATGTGCACGTAGGCGGGGCGCTCGGAGAAGCGCACCTCGCCCTGGCCCGGGATGCGGTCGTGGTTCGTGGCCTTCGAGGAGGCGGCGACGTGGACGGCGCCGACCTTCTGCGCCTCCTTGATCGCCTTCTCCGACCAGACGCCGGTGTCGAGGTAGTCGGCGGTGCCGTCCGGCGGCAACAGGTTCATTGGCACCATCGAGAACTGGAGCGTGGCGCCGCCCTGGAGGAAGAGGACCTGGTAGCCGGCCGGGATCCCGGCCAGGCGCTTGAAGTCCTCCTCGGCGCCGAAGCAGATCTCCTCGAACGGCTTGGAGCGGTGCGAGATCTCGAGCACGGACATGCCGACCCCGGGCAGCGCGACCAGATCGCGCTGCGCGGACTCGAGGACTTCGAGAGGAAGAACGGCCGGGCCGGCCGAGAAATTGAAGACGCGGTGCACGGTGGCGGTGGTCATGGATTCCTCCGGAAGGAGCTGCGACCGACGCCCTGATCCTATCGGGACCGCCCTGCGTTCCCTAGCGCGGGACGCAGCGCGCCGGGCGCCCGCCGCCGGTAGGGCGGGGCCCCTGCCCGGGAGGGTGGCGACGCTCGAGGGCCCCGGCTCTAGCCTCCCGGTGGGGCGCAGCACCTCACCCGGCGCCGCCCGCGCGCCGCCAGATTCGGAGCATCTGATGACCGCCTACAAGATCGCCTGGCTTCCCGGAGACGGGATCGGCATCGAAGTCCTCGAGGCCACCCGCCTCGTCCTGGACGCCGTCGGATTCGAGGCGCAGTACCTGCACGGCGACATCGGCTGGGAGTTCTGGTGCCGCGAGGGAGACGCCTTCCCGGCGCGCACCGTCGAGCTGCTCGGCAAGGTGGACGCCGCCATGTTCGGCGCCATCACATCGAAGCCGGCGAAGACCGCCGAGGCGGAACTGGTGCCCTCGCTGCGCGGCCAGGGGCTCAAGTACCGCTCGCCGATCGTGCGCATGCGGCAGCTCTTCGACCTCTACGTCTGCCACCGGCCGTGCAAGGCCTACCCCGGCAACCCCCTGAACCACCGCGAGGGGATCGACCTCGTCGTCTTCCGCGAGAACACCGAGGACCTCTACTCGGGCGTCGAGTTCGCGCCGGTGCCGGCGGAGCTCGCCGGCATGCTCGGTCGCCTCTCCCGGGCCTTCGCGCCGTTCGCGGGCCTCGCCGCCGACGACTACGCGATCTCGTGCAAGGTCAACACGCGCCGGGGCTCCGAGCGCATCGTGCGGGCGGCCTACGAGTTCGCGCGCGACCACGGGCGCAGGAAGGTCACCATCGTCCACAAGGCCAACGTGGTGCGCGCCGCCGACGGGCTCTTCCTCGAGGAGGCGAAGAAGGTCGCCCAGGAGTTCCCGGGCATCCAGACCGACGACGCCAACATCGATGCCATCTGCATGTGGCTGCTCAAGAATCCCTTCGCCTACGACGTGCTGGTGGCGCCCAACCTGTACGGCGACATCATCTCGGATCTCTGCGCGCAGATGGTCGGCGGGCTCGGCTTCGGCTGCTCGGGCAACATCGGCGAGAAGCTCGCGGTGTTCGAGCCCACGCACGGCTCGGCTCCGAAGTACGCCGGCCAGTACAAGGTGAACCCGATCGCCACCATCCTCGCCGCCAAGATGATGCTCGACTGGCTGGGCGAGAAGGAGATGGGCGCGCGGGTCGAGCAGGCGGTGGCGGAGGTGATCGCCGAGGGCAGCGTCCGTACCTACGACATGGGCGGCAGCGCGACGACCCTGGACCTGGGGCGCGCCATCGCCGCGCGGGTAACGGTGGGGGCCGCCCGATGAAGATCGTCGCCCCGCCCGAGGGCGCGCTGCTCGTCCACGAGGTCGGGCTGCGCGACGGCCTGCAGATGGAGAAGCTGGTCGTTCCGACCGAGCAGAAGATCGCCTGGATCGAGGCGCTGCTCGACTCGGGAATCGACGGCGTGCAGCTGGGCTCGTTCGTGCACCCCGAGAAGATGCCGCAGATGGCGGACACCGACCGGCTGTTCCACCACTTCACCGATCGCGGAACGGAGCGCGAGCGGCCCGTCCTCTCGGGCCTGGTTCTCAACGAGAAGGGGCTCGAGCGCGGCCTGGCCTGCGGCGTCGAGGTCTTCTGCATGGGCGTCTCGGCCAGCGAGACCCACAGCCGCAAGAACACGGGCATGTCGATCGAGGACGCGAACCGGCGCATCCTCGCCATGGCCAGGGAGGCGAAGGCGGCAGGCCGGTACGTGCAGGTGTCGGTGCAGTCGGCGTTCGGCTGCGGTTACGAGGGGCCGGTGCCGATGGAGCGCGTGCTGTCGATCGTGCGCACCTACCTCGACGCCGGCCTCGCTTCGCTCAGCCTCGCCGACACCGCCGGGCACGCCACGCCCGATCGGGCCGAGGATCTCTTCGCGCGGGTGCGCGTGCTCGATCCCTCCGCGAGCTGGGCATGCCACTTCCACAACACCTACGGCCTCGCGCTCGCCAACTGCTACGCGGCGCGTCGCATGGGTGTCCGGATCTTCGAGACCTCGGTGGCCGGGCTGGGCGGTTGTCCGTTCGCCAAGGTCGCGGGCGGCAACACCTGCACCGAGGACCTCGTCCACGCCCTGCAGCGCGACGGACTGCGACGCGACGTCCGGCTCGACGCGCTGCTCGACGTCGCGCGCGACGTGGCGCGTTTCTTCGGCCGCGACATGGCGGGCTCGGTCTACCGCACCGGACCGGTCCCCGTGCCGGCGCCGGTCCTGGCGCAGCGGAGCTGAGCCGTGGGCGCGCTCTCCGGCGTGCGCGTGCTCGACCTGACCAATGTCCTGTCGGGTCCGTTCTGCACGCTCCACCTGGCGTTGCTCGGCGCCGAGGTGGTCAAGATCGAGAACCCGAAGGCGGGCGACCTGGCGCGCGTCCTGGGTAACGTGCCGAAGTACAACAAGATGCTGATGGGCACCAGCTTCCTGGCCCAGAACGCCAACAAGAAGTCGCTGACGCTGAACCTCAAGTCGGCCGAAGGCAAGGAGATCTTCAGGAAGCTGGTGGCGGGCGCCGACGTGGTGGTCGAGAACTTCCGGCCCGACGTCATGCCCCGCCTGGGGCTCGGCTACCCGGCGCTCGCCGCGCTCCAGCCGCGCCTCGTCTACTGCGGCATCTCGGGCTTCGGCCAGACCGGTCCCGACGCCGACAAGCCGGCCTACGACCAGATCATCCAGGGCCTGTCCGGCACCATGGACGTCAACGGCGACGAGCGCCTGCACCCGCTGCGCTGCGGCTTCCCCGTCTGCGACACGGTCGGCGGCCTGAACGCCGCCTTCGCCATCCTCGCCGCCCTCTACCACCGCGAGCGGACCGGCGAGGGCCAGATGATCGACGTCGCGCTCCTCGATTCGATCCTGCCCCTGATGGGCTGGGTGGCGGCCAACCTGCTGATCGGCGGCCAGGGGCCGGTGCCGATGGGCAACGACAACTTCACCGCCGCGCCCTCCGGCAGCTTCGCCACCCAGGACGGGCACGTCAACATCGCCGCCAACAAGCAGGAGCAGTGGGAGGCGCTCGCCGAGGTGGTCGGCGTCGAGTCGCTGAAGTCCGACCCGCGCTTCGCCGAGCGCGACGAGCGCAAGCGGAACCGCAAGGCGCTCACCCCGCTGCTCGAGGAGAAGCTGAAGCAGAAGCCGACCGCGTACTGGGTCGAGGCGCTCAACACCCGCGACGTGCCGTCGGGCGACATCCTGCCGCTCGAGCGCGCGCTCGCGCAGCCGCAGGTCGAGCATCGCGGCGTGCTGCACGAGGTCCGGGTGGAGGAGGTCGGCGCGGTGAGGCTGTTCGGGCTGACCGCGCAGCTGTCGAAGACGCCGGGCGAGATCACCTCGCCGCCGCCGCGCCTGGGCGCGCACACCGACGAGATCCTGGGCGCGCTGGGGTTCTCCGGTCCGGAGATCGCCGCGTTGCGCGAGAAGGGGGTCGTCTAGGCCCTCCGGGCCGAGGACCTCGGGGAGGTACGGAAGATGCCGATGACGGTGGTCGAGAAGATCCTGGCGCGCGCCTCCGGGCGCGACGTGGCGCGCGCGGGCGACGTGGTCGAGCCCGCGGTCGACCTCGCGATGTCCCACGAGAACGCGGCCCTGGTCATCAACCAGTTCGCCGAGATCTACGAGGGCACCGGCCTCGAGCCGCGGATCTGGGATCCGGCACGGATCGCGATCATCTTCGACCACCGCGTGCCGGCGGAGTCTCCCAAGACCGCCAGCAACCAGAAGAAGGTGCGTGAGTTCGTGGCCCGGCACGGCATCACGCGCTTCCACGACATCCGTGGCGACGAGGGCGGCATCTGCCACCAGATCCTGCCCGAGAACGGCTACGTGCGCCCGGGCGCGGTGGTGGTCGGCACCGATTCGCACACCACCAGCCACGGCGCGCTGGGGGCCTTCGCCTTCGGCATCGGCGCCACCGAGATGGCGAGCGTCTGGGCGCTCGGGGTGGCGCTCAACGTCGAAGTGCCGAGGACGATCCGGGTCGAGGTCTCGGGTGCGTTCGCCCCCGGCGTCGGGCCCAAGGACCTCATCCTCCACCTGGTCGGCCTGCTCACCGCCGAGGGCGCCAACTTCCGGGTCATCGAGTTCCACGGCGAGACGGTGCGCGCCATGTCCACTTCGGGGCGCCTGACGCTGTGCAACATGTCGGTCGAGGCGGGCGCCACCTCCGGGGTCGTGCCGGGCGACGCGGAGACGGTGCGCTACCTGCGCGAGGTCGCCGGCGTGAGCGACCCGATCGTCGTCGTCACGCCCGATGCCGGCGCCGACTACGAGCGGACCCTGGCGATCGACGCCGCCGCGCTCGTGCCCCAGATCGCCTGCCCGCACACCGTGGACAACGTCAGGCCGGTAGACGCCGTGGTCGGCACCAGGGTGCACCAGATCGTGATCGGCTCCTGCACCAACGGCCGCCTGGACGACATCGCCGCCGCCGCCCGCATCCTGCGCGGCCGGAAGGTCGCGCGCGGTACGCGCATGCTGGTCTTCCCGGCCTCGGCGCGCATCTACCAGGAGGCGCTGGCGGCGGGCTACGTCGCCGACCTCATGCGCGCCGGCGCAGTGGTCATGAACTCCGGCTGCGGACCCTGCCTCGGGGTCCACGAGGGCGCGCTCGGCGACGGCGAGGTCGCGCTCTCGACCACCAACCGGAACTTCAAGGGCCGCATGGGCAATCCGAAGTCGGAGGTCTACCTCTGCTCGCCCGAGGTCGCCGCCGCCTCGGCGGTCACGGGCGTCATCACCGACCCGCGGAAGGGAGCCTGACCATGGCCAGGGTGATCGCGAAGCTGGGCGACGACGTCTCCACCGACGTCATCTACCCCGGACGCTACATGGCGACGGTGCTGCCCACCGAGACGCCGCAGTTCGCCTTCGCCGACCACGCCGAGCTGAACGCCCTGCTCAAGAGCGGGCGTGCCCCGACCGGCGGAGTGATCGTGGCGGGCAAGAACTTCGGCTGCGGCTCCTCGCGCGAGCAGGCGTGCTCGTGCCTCAAGGGCCACGAGCTGACCATCGTGGCGCGGGGCTTCGCGCGCATCTTCCTGCAGAACTCGATCAACCTCGGGCTCGACCTGGTCACGGCTCCGGACGTCGAGGCCGCGGAGGGCGACGAGCTCGAGGTGACGGCGGACGAGGTCGTCAACCGCACCACCGGTCACAAGTACGCGACCGTGCCGCTGCCCGCCGCGCGCCAGGCGATCATCGACGCCGGCGGCCTGATCGCCTACACGCGCCAGCGCCTCCTCGCGGCGCGCTGAGCCGGCGCGCCCGGTCCCCCCGGCGCCCGCGACGTTCTAGAGTCCGCGTCCGGAGACCATGTCCGGGCCGGGAGCGGGTACGACGGCGGTCGAGACCGCCGCGGCGCTGGTCGCGTTCGCGGCCAACTCGCTGCTCTGTCGCGCCGCGCTCGCGGGTGGCGCGATCGACGCCACGACCTTCACCGCGCTGCGCCTGGGCGCCGGCGCGCTCGCGCTGGTCGCGCTGGCGCGGGCGCGCACGCGCGGAGGATCGTGGGCGTCGGCGGCGGCGCTCGCCCTCTACGCCTTCCTGTTCTCGATCGCCTACCTGCGCATCCCCGCCGGGATCGGCGCGCTGGCGCTGTTCGGAGCGGTCCAGACCACCATGCTCGCGGCCGGCCTCGCGCGCGGCGAACGGCCGCGCGCGCGCGAGTGGCTCGGCCTCGCGCTCGCCTTCGGGGGCCTGGTGGCGCTGGCGCGGCCGGGGCGCGAGGCGCCGGACGCGCTCGGCCTGGCGGCGATGGCGGCGGCCGGCGTCGCGTGGGGGGTCTACTCGCTGCGCGGGCGGGGCAATGCCGACGCGCTCGGCGTCAATGCCGCGAACTTCGCGCGCTCGGCCGCGCTCGTGCCGCTCCTGGCCGCGCTCGCGGTCGGGCTGCCGCCGGGCGCGCCGGGGTTCCACCTCACCCCGCGCGGCGCCGTTCTGGCGCTCGTCTCGGGCGCTGTCACCTCCGGGCTCGGCTACGCTCTCTGGTACGTGGCGCTGCGCGGCCTGAGCGCGACGCGCGCCGCGATCGTCCAGCTCGCGGTGCCCCCGCTCGCGGCGCTGGGCGGCGTGGCTCTGCTCGGCGAGCGGCTCACGCTGCGTCTCGCCCTGTGCGGCGCCGCGATCCTGGGCGGCGTGGCGCTGGCGGTCACCGGCCGGCGCGCCTAGTACGATGCCGGTCGATGGTGGCCGGGCGCCTGGGGCGGAGAAGGGTGTGGCTCGCCACTGCTCTGGCGGTGGCCGGCGCCGGCGCCGGCCGGTCCGCCGACCTGCCGCTCGAGGAGCGGCTGGGGCGCAGCGAGAGCCGGGTGCTCTCGGCGCCGTTCGCGATTCCCGCCGGAGCCGGCGTGCTCGACCTCGCGCTGCCCGAGCGGCTGGAGCGGCTCTGCTACCGCCGGGTCCACGTGCGTCCGGCGGCGCCGGGCGAGTACTTCCACGGCAACGAGGTGTTCTGGATCTACCGGCGCGCCGTCCACGCGCGCGGGGCGGATCGGCCCGCGGAGCTGTTCGGACTGGAGCTCGAGCGCGGCTCCGGCCGGATCCGCGGCGTGCGCCGGCCGGAGGGCGACGCACGGCCCATCCGGAGCGAGGAGGACGCCTGGCTCGAGCCCGAGGTGCTCGCCGAGTCGCTGCGCGAGGCGCGCGCCGACCGCGAGCGGGTCGAGCTCGCGGCGTTGCCCGAGCACGTTTGGCGCGCCGTGCTCGCCGCCGAGGACGCGCGCTTCTTCGAGCATCCCGGCGTGGACGCCCGCGCGGTCGCGCGCGCCGCGCTCCAGAATCTTCGCAAAGGGCGGATCGCCGAGGGCGGCAGCACGATCACCCAGCAGCTGGTCAAGAACCGCGACCTGACCCCGAAGCGCTCGCTCGGACGCAAGGCGACCGAGGCGATGCTCGCCCTCGCCCTCGAGGCCGAGCACGACAAGCGCGAGATCCTGCAGGCCTACCTGAACGCGGTCTACCTGGGCCACGCGCACGGCCTCGCCGTGCACGGCGTCGGCGCGGCGGCGCGCGCCTGGTTCTCGAAGCCGGCGCAGCGCCTCACCCTCGCCGAGGCGGCGGCCCTGGCCGCCATGATCCAGGGCCCCAACCGGCTCTCGCCGGTGTCCGACGCCGGGGCTCTGCGCCAGCGACGCGACTGGGTGTTGTCGCGCATGGCCGAGCTGGGTTGGGCGCCGGAGGCCGAGGTCGCGCGCGCGAGGTCGCGGCCGGTCGAGGCCCGGCCCTCGGCGCCGCGCTCGTCCGCGCCCCGCAGCTTCGTGGCCTGGCTCGCGCAGGAGGTGAACCGCGAGGAGGCGTGGCGCGCCAGGCACGGCCAGGGGTTCCTGGTCGAGTCCACGCTCGATCCCTGGCTCCAGCGTCTGGCCGAGGAGGCGGTGCGCACCCGGCTCGCGGCGCTGCGCCGGGAGCATGCGCGCCTGCGCGGCGCCGGGCTCTCGGCGGCGCTGGTCGCGCTCGACGCGCGCACCGGCGCGGTGCTCGCCTACGTCGGAGGCGACCCGGACGAGGGCGCCGGCATCGACCGCGCACGCGTGGCGAAGCGCCAGCCCGGCTCGGTGGTCAAGCCGTTCGTGGCGCTCGAGGCGCTCGACGGCTGCGGCCGCCGCGAGCCGCTCACCGCGTCGAGCCGGATCGCCGACCAGCCGCTCTCGATCGAGCTGCCCTCGGGGCGCTGGACGCCGGAGAACTTCGACCGCAGGTTCGCCGGGCCCGTGCTGCTGCGCGAGGCGCTCGCCGAGTCGCGCAATGTCCCGGTCGTGCGCATCGCGCGCTGGTGCGGCTTCGACGCCACCGCAGCGACCTTCGAGCGCGCCGGGCTCGAGCTGCCGACGGATCCGCCGCCGTCGTTCGTCCTGGGCGCGGTCGAGTCGACGCCGCTCGCGGTGGCGGGCGCCTACACCGTGCTCGCGACACCCGGGCGGGCGCTCGAGCCGTTCCCGGTCCGGAGGATCGAGACCTCGAGCGGGATCGGGCTCGAGCGCGGCCGGGGCGGCTCGCGGCGCGTCGCGAGCGAAGCGTCGGCGTACATCGTGCGCGACCTGCTGCGCAGCGCGGTCGAGCACGGCACGGCCGCGGCGGGCGAGATCGCGGGGCTCGACGTCGCGGCCAAGACCGGCTCGAGCTCGCAGCTGCGCGACGCCTGGTTCGCCGGCCACGCGGGCTCGGTGGTGGCCGCGGTCTGGATCGGCCTCGACGGCGGCGGGCGTCTCGGGCTGACCGGCGCGCAGGCGGCGGGCCCGCTCTGGCGCGGCTTCATGGCGCGCGCGGCGCCCGCCCGGGCGCCCCACCGCGTCGAGCGGCCCGCGGGCGTGGTCGAGCAGTGGGTCCAGACCGGTACGGGGCTGCTCGTGCGCGAGGGCCGCGCCGGCGCGCGGCCCGAGCTCTACCGCCGCGGCACGCTGCCCGCCCGGCGCCGCTGGTGGCGCATCGACGAGCCGATGCCGGTCATCGAGTGAGCCGGCCGCCGTCCGCGCCGAGCTCGGCGCCGAGGCAGGCGGCGAGGACGCGCGCGACGCGCGCGACCTTGCGCGGGCCGATGCGCGACTCGACGAACGGGCGCCAGGGCGCGCCGAGCAGGTCGCGGCGCACCTCGACGCAGAGCACCTGGCCGGGCCAGCGGGAGGAGTGCTCGAATCCGGTCGTCGCCGGGTGGAGCGAGTAGCTCCGGTTCTCGGCGACCTGAGTGCCGTTCGAGGAGAAGGACCTCCGCAGAAGGGATGACAGCGCGGGCGGGGCGAGCGTGGCTCCGTCGCCCGTACCGGTGATCAGGTCGATCTCCGGACGGAGCTCCCAGGTGGCATATCGCGCGGAGCGGTAGGCGCGGCGCAGCTGCGCCACGACCTCGTCGCCGACCTCGACCTCGACCGCGCGCGGCGCGTAGGTGTGGAGCGCGAGCGCGATCCCGCCCGCGCCGCAGACCTCGTCGTAGTGCCGGCGCGCCTCCTCCTGGTAGCGCGCGTGGAGCGCGAGCAGGAAGCGGCGGTCGTCCTCGTCGCGCACGTAGGGCGGAAGTCCGGCGCTCATGCCGGCGGCGACCTCGCCTTCGACCACGCGGTTGACGTCGATCAGGGTGCGCGGCACGAGCGAGCGCAGCACCACCGTGGCGACGCCGCGCGCGGCCAGGCGGCGCGCGACGTCGAGCGCGAGCTCGGGCGCGCCCTCGTCGGTGTTGACGTGGAAATAGGCCTCGAGGCCGGGCGGCAGGGCGCCGACGAGCCGCCGGCGCACGGCCTCGAAGTCGGCGCGGCGTGTGGCGCCGTGGGGCACCTCGACGAGGAGCCGCGGCGGCCCCGCCGGTGGCGGCGGACCGAAACGCGCGACCTCGGCGACCGCGTCCGGGTCGAGCCGCGCCGGAGAGCTCTCCTCAGAGCGCAACGACGCGGATCTCGAGGATGTCGGGGTGGCCCGCGCGCACGGCGTCGAGCACGGCGTCGCCGGGAACGCCCTCGAGGAAGATGTGGGCCACCGCGGCCTGCCCGCCTTCGAACACGAGGTTGTCGGTCTCCTGCACGTTGAGGCCGGCGTCGCGCAGGCACCGGAAGACATGCGCCAGCACCCCGGGGCGGTCCCGGTGGCGCACGACCAGCCGGTGCGTGGCGTCGCTCTCGCGCGCGAGGTTGACGCAATTGGGCACGCGTCCGCTCTCGACGTAAGAGCGCACGACACGCACCGTCTCGGCCGCGATCGCCTCCTGCGCCTGCTCGGTCGAGGCGCCGATGTGATGGGTGCCGTAGACGAGCGGCAGTCCCACGATCGGGTCGTCGAACGCTCCGGCGCCGCCCGCGGGCTCGCGCGCGAAGACGTCGAGCCCGAGCCGGAGCCCCCGATCGCGGGCGGCGGCCTCGAGCGCGCCGGCGTCCACCACCTCGCTGCGCGCGGTGTTGAGGAAGATCGCGCCCGGCTTGAGCCGCCCCAGCACCCCGGCGTCGACCAGGCCGCGCGTCTCGGGGCCGAGCGCCAGGTGCACGGTGAGCGCGTCCGAGCGGGCGGCGACCTCCGCCGGCGTCGGGGCGAGCCGGATCGGGTCGGCCTGGTGGACCGCTTCGAGACCGAGAGCGCGCGCCTCCGCGACGGCGAGCGGGCGGTCCTCGCCCGCGAAACGCCGGCTCCAGGCCACGATGCGCAGACCGAAGGCGGCGGCACGGCGGATCGTCTCGACGGCGATCGCGCCGAGGCCGAGCACGCCCAGCGTCGAGCCGTGGAGGCCGCGCGCCTTCGAGTATTCCTTCTTGTCCCAGCGGCCGGCGCGCAGGTCGGCGACGGCGTCCGGGATCCTGCGGTCGAGCGCGAGCAGCAGGCCCAGGGTGAGCTCGGCGACCGCGATCGAGTTCCTGCCGGGGCAGTTCGCGACGTGCACGCCGCGCTCGGAGGCGGCCGCGACATCGATCGTGTTGGTGCCCGCTCCGGCGCGCACGACGAGCGCCAGCGGCCCGGCGTCGAGCATCGCCGCGGTGACCTTCGTCGAGCGCACGACCAGCACCTCGGGCCGCTCGCGTCCGATCGCCGCGACCAGGGCGTCGTCCTTCGCCTCCGGCAGGTAGGCGACCTCGCAGCCGGCCGCCGCCAGCCCGTCGAGCCCGCTCTTCTCGAACTTGTCCGCGACCAGGACTCTCATGCCCGATTCTCCTCTTCCGCCGACTCGAGCTCGCCCCGTCCTGCCTCGTTCACCGAGAGGCGCCAGAGGAGCGTCGGCTCCCGCCCGCTCGCGGCTCGCCGGGGTCGCCCGCGTCGGCCGGAGCCGTCGACGCTGACACGGCGCCCCTTTCAATGGAAGCCTCTCGTGTCGAGGCGTGGATGCGCGGCCGGAGGCACGGGCATCGCGGACGCCGCCGCCTGCGCCGCCTGCGGCGGCGCCGGAGGCGCGGGCGGGACGCCTAGATCTCGTGGATCAGCAACCCGTCGCGCAGCTTGGGTTCGAACCAGGTCGATTTGGGCGGCATCACCTCGCCCGCGTCGGAGACGGCGAGCAGGTCGCCGACGGTCACCGGGTGGAGGGCGAAGGCGATCGCCGCACGCCCGGAGTCGACGCGCCGCTCGAGCTCCGCGGTGCCGCGGATGCCGCCGACGAAGTCGATCCTCGGGTCGGTGCGCGGGTCGTCGATGCCGAGCAGCGGACCGAGCACGAGCTCCTGGAGCAGCGCACAGTCGAGGCGCGCGACCGCCGAGCCGCTCGCGGGTACGGGCAGCACGTGGGTGGTCCAGCGCCGCTCGAGGTAGATCGAGAACCGGCCCGGCACGGACGGCTGCGGCGCGTCGGCGACCGGGGCGAAGCGGCGCTCGAGCTCGGCGCGCAGGGCGGCGGCGTCGCGCAGGCCCAGGTCGCGCACCACGCGGTGGTAGGGGAGGATCTGCATCTGGTCGTGCGGGAAGGCGACCGCCAGGAAGGTGTTGAAGTCGCCCGCGCCCGGCGCCGGCGGGTGGCCGGCGGCGCCGCCGCCGAGCTCGCCGCGCGCGCGCCAGGCCGAGGCCGCGCGGTGGTGGCCGTCCGCGATGTAGAGCGCCGGCACGGTCGCGAAGGCTGCGACCAGAGCGTCGCGGTCGCGGTCGCCGGCGCGCCAGACGGTGTGCGCCACGCCGTCGCCGGCGACGAAGTCGTAGAGCGGGGCGCCGGCGGCGACGCGCTCGACCACGGCGTCCACGTCGCGGCTGGCGCGGTAGGTGAGGAAGACCACGCCGGTCTGGGCGCGCAGCTCGACGATGTGGCGAGTGCGGTCGTCCTCCTTGGCGCGGCGCGTCTTCTCGTGCTTCTTGATGCCGTCGCTCTCGTACTCGTCCACCGAGAAGGCGCCGGCGACGCCGGTCTGGACGTGGTCGCCCATGCGCAGGCGGTAGAGGTAGAGCGTCGGCTCGGAGTCGGTCTCGAGCGGCGCCTCGCGCTTGAGGCGCTCGAAATTGGCGCGCGCGCGCTGGTAGACGGCGGCCGAGTAGGGGTCGGTGCCGGTCGGCAGCTCGATCTCGGAGCGCGTCACGCGCAGGAAGGAGAGCGGATGGCCCTGGGCCAGGACTCGGGCTTCGTCGGCGGAGACCACGTCGTAGGGGACGGAGGAGACTTCGGGAGCGACCGGCGGCGCGGGCCGCAGGGCGCGGAACGGTGTCAGTCGGGACATGCCGGGAATTCTAGGCGAAGGGCCGGCGGGTCGGCCGGGCGGTGGGGCTCGCGCCCGCCCGGCGGCCGGCCCGCTGCGTGCGGGAGGACGAAGGGAATGTGACAGAATGACCGGCGCACCGCGGGCCACTGCGGTCCGGAGGGCCCCCGAAACGATGTCTCACGTCAAGATCGGTCTCGTCGGTTGCGGCCGCGTCGGTCGCAACCTGGTTCGACTCCTCGCCCGCCAGGATTCCCTGCGGCTGGCCGCCATCGAAGAGCCGTCCGACGCCGAGGCGGTCGAGTACCTGCTGCGCTTCGACACCCTGCTCGGCCGCTTCCCGGACAGCCTCCGGCGCATCGAGGGCGGGCTCGAGATCGCGGGCCGCGAGGTGGCGCTGCTGGCGCCGCCGGCCGAGGGCCCGCCGTCCTGGAAGCAGCTCGGCGTGACGGTCGTGATCGAGGCTTCCGGCCGCTCGCGCACGCGCGCCGAGCTCGAGGCGCACCTGCGGGCGGGCGCCCGGCGGGTGGTGGTCTGCTCGCCGCCGGCCGAGCCGCCCGACCTCACCCTGGTGGCTGGCGTCAACAGCGGCGACCTCGAGGCGCGCCACCGCATCGTCTCGGCGGGCTCGGTGACCGCCAACTGCGCGGGGCCGCTGCTGCGCCTCCTGTCGCGCACCTTCGGCGTCGAGCGCGCGTTCCTGACCACGGTGCACGCCTACACGAGCCACCTGCGCCTGGCCGACGTGCCGACCCCGGAGTGGCGAACCGGCCGCGCCGCGGGCGAGAACATCATCCCGCACTCGACCAACGCCGACGACCTGCTCATCGACCTGCTGCCCGAGCTCGCCGGGCGGGTCTCGGGCCTCGCCCTCCACGTGCCGGTGCCGAACGGATCGGTCGTGGACCTGACCTGCTGGCACCCGCGCCCGGTCACCGCCGAGGCGATCAACGCGGCGGTGCGCGCCGCCGCGGAGGGCGAGCTGGCCGGCATCCTGGCCTACGAGACCGAGCCGATCGTCTCCTCCGACGTGCTGATGAGCAGCTACTCGGGGGTGTTCGACTCGCTCTCCACCATGACCGTCGCCGGGCGTGTCTCGAAGACCCTGACCTTCTACGACAACGCCTGGGGATACGCCCATCGCGTCCTCGATCTGCTGCGACGGATCGCGGCGTTCGAGGAAGAGGAGACGGCGGCGTGAGCGTGCGCGTGGGCATCAACGGCTTCGGCCGCATCGGCCGGTCCGTGTTCCGCATCCTGGCGGAGCGCGACGACCTGCAGGTGGCCGCGATCAACGACCTCTTCGACAACCAGGTGCTCGCCTACCTGCTGCGCTACGACACCGTGATGGGGGAGTTCCCCGGCACGGTCTCGGCCGACGACGACTTCCTCTATGCCAACGGACGCAAGGTGGCGATGACCGCCGAGAAGGAACCGGGCGCCATCCCGTGGCGCGATCTCGGCGTCGAATTGGTCGTCGAAGCGACCGGCGTCTTCCGGAGCCGCGCGAAGCTGGAGCCCCACCTCGCGGCCGGGGCGCGGAAGGTGCTGCTCACCGTCCCGGCCAAGGACGAGATCGACCGCATGATCGTGCTCGGCGTCAACGACGCCGAGCTCCGGGCCGAGGACCGCATCGTCTCCAACGCCTCCTGTACGACCAACTGCCTGGCGCCGGTCGCCAAGGTCCTCCACGACGCCTTCGGCCTCGAGGAGGGGTTCCTGACCACCGTGCACGCCTACACCAACGACCAGCGCCTCTCCGACGTGCCCCACAAGGACCTGCGGCGCAGCCGCGCGGCGACGGTCAACGTGATTCCGACCACCACCGGTGCCGCCCGTTCGGTGGGCAAGGTGCTGCCGGCGCTCAAGGGCAGGCTCGACGGCGTCTCGCTGCGCGTGCCGGTCCCCGACGGCTCGATCGTGGACTTCGCCTGCCGGCTCCAGGCGCGCCCGGGCGTGGCCGAGGTCAATGCGGCGATGCGCGCGGCGGCCGAAGGGCCGATGCGGGGCATCCTCCAGTTCAGCGAGCAGCCGCTGGTCTCGTCCGACATCGTCGGCAACTCCCACTCGGCGATCGTCGATGCGCTCTCGACCCAGGCCGAGGCGGACGGCTGGGCGAGGGTGGTCGCTTGGTACGACAACGAGTGGGGATACTCGTGCCGGGTCGTGGACCTGCTCGGGCGCCTCGCCGCGCTCGGCCCGGGCACCGCTGCGTGAAGCGGGTCGGCGTCTTCGGCTGGGGCGTGGTGGCGCCCAAGTCCCCGAACATCGAGGCCTTCGCGCGCAACCTCGAGCGCAGCGAGAGCTGGCTCGAGCCGTTCAACGGCTTCGGTCCCGACACCTTCCTGGTCGGCCGGCCGGAGTTCGAGTTCTCCGACTACCGCGCCTGGGTCGACGAGCGCTTCCCGCCCAGCCGCTTCCCGCAGCTGGTCGAGAAGATGGACCTGCCGACGAAGTTCGCGATCGGCGCCTTCGTGCAGGCGCTGGGTCAGAACCCCGGGCTGGAGCAGGAGCTGACCCGGCTGGGCACCGAGGCCCACGTCTACGTCGGATCCGGCCTCGGCGCGCTCGCCACCACCGCCGACGTGGCCATCCACCTCTACCGGGCGCAGCGGCGCTGGAACCGCTTCTGGGCGCAGCCCGAGCGCAACGAGGCGCTGGCGCAGCACCTCGCGCATCCCGAGAGCCTCGACCCCACGGTGGAGGTGCCGGTGGCGCCGGAGGAGGCGCCTCCGGACGAGGTCGAGGCCGCCGAGGACGCCTGGTGGTCGTTCTGGACCCAGCGCTCGCGCGAGCTGCGCGAGTTCCTGGCCGAGCTGCGCGAGATCGAGTCGCTGTCGGTCGACGGACCGGTGGAGAAGGGCAAGATCGCGCTGATCAAGGAGAAGCAGCGCCGCCGCCAGCGCCTGCAGCGCCGCTGGGGGGCGCCCAATCCGCCCTGGCACGAGGTGTCGCCGAACCTGCTCTGGAACATCCACAACGCGCCCGCCTCGCAGATCTCGATGCTCGGCCGCATCACCGGCCTGGCCTTCGCGCCCGTGGCGGCGTGCGCGACCTTCGGCGTCACCCTGAAGCTGGCGATCGACGCCATCCGGCGCGGCGAGGCGAAGGCTGTGGTGATGGGCGCCAGCGACCCGCCGCCGCTGCCGATGGTGGTGGGCGGCTTCTACGGCGCGCGCGTGATCGCGGCCGACGGCCAGGTCTCGAAGCCCTTGACCACGCTGCGCGGGACGCACGTCGCAGGCGGTGCCGCGATCTGGATCCTCGGCGACCACGAGCACATGACCGGGCTCGGCTTCCGGCCGCTCGGGCTCGAGCCGGTGGCGGTCGGGGTCTCCTCCGACGCGGAGCACATCATCACGCCCTCGAAGGAGGGCCCGACCATCGCCATCCGCCAGGCGTTCGCCCTCGCCGGCGCTGCGCCGGAGCAGATCGCGACCTGGGACCTGCACGCCACCGCGACGCCGGGCGACTTCCAGGAGGTCGAGAATCTGCGTGAGGTGCTCCCCGGGCACGTGCTGGTGAGCGCGCGCAAGGGGACCTTCGGCCACGGCATGGGCGCGGGCGGCGGTTGGGAGCTGACCGCGCAATACCTGGGCTACGAGCGCGGCGCGCTGTACCCGACGCCGATCGCGGCGGGCGAGCTCCACGCGGAGATCGCGCGCGTCCACGACCGCTTCGTCTTCGACGCCGGCTGCCGGGTCGAGCCCGGCTGGGCCGGCAAGCTCTCGATGGGCGTGGGCGGCGTCAACGCCTGCGTCCTGTCCCGCCCCTGGACGGCCTGAGGCCGTCGGGCACCGCCGCACGCATCTTGTGGAGAAGCGCATGACCCGAATCGTCCGCCGTTCGTTCACCACGCCGCTCGCGGCCGCCGCGGTGCTGCTCGTCCTGGGCTGCTCGAAGGGCACCGCCGGCACCGAGCAGGCGCCCGCTCCGGCCCCGGGCACGGAGTCGCCGGCCGCGCCGGTCGCGAGCGCCGCGCCGGCCCCCGCCGCGCCCGCTCCAGTTCCGCCCGCCCCGGGGACGCCAGAGGCCGCCTCGGCGGCGCAGGCGTCGCCCGCTGCCGCGCCCGCCGCCGCGCCCGCTCCGGATCCGGTCCTGCCCAGCGATCAGATCCCGGACGTGGTCGCGCGCGCGAACGGGCGCGAATTCTCGAAGGCCGACCTGCTCGCGCGCGCCGCCGAGGCGCGCAGCGCGCTCGCCCAGCGCGGCGTGCCGCCGCCGCAGCCGACGCGCAGCTTCTACCGCAGCGTGCTCGACGACCTGATCGGCAACCACCTCCTCTACCTGGAGCTCTCGGCGCAGGGCAAGGCCGCTGCCCAGAAGGACGTGGACGACCAGCTTGCGGCGCTGCGCGGCCAGTTCGCGTCCGACCAGGAGTTCGACGCCGCGCTCGCGCAGCGTGGCTTCGACCGTGAGCGGCTGAAGCGGGACATCGCCGAGAGCCTGACCGTCAACGGCTGGATCGAGGGGACCGTCATCCCGTCGATCCAGGTCACCGACGCCGAACAGCGCCAGTTCTTCACCGAGAACCAGGAACGGATGATCCAGCCCGAGGGCGTGCGCGTGCGTCACATCCTGGTCTCGGTGGCGGCCGCGGACGGACCGGAGCAGAAGGCCGCGAAGCGCAAGGAGGCCGACGAGCTGCGTGCCCGCCTGGTGGCCGGCGCGGACTTCGCGGCGGTGGCCAGGGAGTCCTCGGACGATCCGGGCTCGGCGGCCAAGGGTGGCGAGCTGGGCTGGCTCCGGCGCGGCCAGACCGTGCCGTCCTTCGAGGCGGCCGCTTTCGCGCTGCCGGCAGGCCAGCTCTCCGAGGTGGTCGAGAGCCGCTTCGGCTACCACCTGCTCGAGGTCGAGGAGAAGCGCGCGGAGTCGAAGCTCGGCTTCGAGGAGGTCCAGCCGCGCATCGAGGCCGCGATCCGTCAGCACAAGGTCGAGCAGGCCGTGCGCGCGAAGCTCAACGAGCTCGGGTCGAAGGCGAAGATCGAAATCCTGATCTGAGCGCGCGAGGGCCGCGGGTGCTCACCGCGCATCGTCTCCGGGTCGGCGCCTTGGTGCTCGGCCTGGCCGTCTCGGCGGTCCTGGTCGCGCTCGCGCAGGCGGGTGGCGACCAGCTCAACCTTCTCGCGCGCGGCTGGCTGCTGGCCGCGCGCGGCGAGCTCGTCCCCTACGGCAACCCGCTCTCGTCGGGCGGCAACGCCCCGGGCGCCCTCTCTTCGGTGCTGGTCGGGTGGCCGCTCGCAGCCTGGGCGGACCACCGCGCGCCGATCGTCCTGATCTGGGTCCTCCACCTCGGGGCCTGGCTGGTGCTCGACCGGACGCTGCGCGGCGCGCTGACGCCGCTCGAGCGCGCGGCGCTCGCGGTCGTCTACTGGCTCAACCCCTGGCGCGTGGAGGCCGCCGGCTTCCTGTGGAACCCGAACTACCTGCCGCTGGTCGGCGCGGTGCACCTGGCCACCGCGCGCGCGCTGGCCGCCCGGCCGCGCTTCGCGGCCACGTTCGTCCACGTCCTGGCGCTCGGCCTGGGGGCGCAGCTGCATCCTTCGGTGTTGTTGCTGGGGGTACTCTCGGCGCTGCTCTGGGCGCGCGGCTACGTGCGCGTGTCGTGGCCCGGATTCGCGGCGGGTTGCGCGGCGACGGCGGCGACGCTCGCGCCCTGGCTCGCCGCGGTGGCGGCGCGGCCGGAGCTCGCCGCGGCCGGCGCCGGCTTTCCGTTCCGCGGCCTGCTGCTCGTCCAGCCGATGCTCAAGGGGCTCTCGTACTGGCTGCGCTACCCCTCGCTCGCGCTGCACCGGGAGAGCGCGCGCTTCGACTTCTCGGCGCGCCTGGGGCCGGAGACGGACGCCTGGCTGGCGCCCGCGACCGGGGCGCTGCTCGCGGTGGCCGGAGTCGCGACGGTGGCGTTCGCGCTCTGGGCCAACTTCGCCTTCTTCCGCGCGCGCCGCCGCTCGCCGCTGGCGCGCCCGCGCCCGCAGGAGGGGGAGCGCGGCTGGCTCGACGGCTACGTGACGCTGGCGCTGGTGGCGGCGGTAGCGACGTTCGCGGCTTCGCCCACGACGCCGCAGGCCTGGCAGATGATGCCGTTCCTGCACGTCGCGGTGCTGCCGGTCGTGCGCGGCATCGGGCAGCTCGGCCGGCGGTTCGGCGAGGCGCGCGTCGTGAAGGGCCTCGCGGCCGCGGCCGCCATCGTGCTCGCGGCCGACCTCGCGCTCGCCGCGGGCGCGCCCAACTTCCGCTGCGGCGGCCGCCACGCCGTGGTCATCCCGCTCCGGGCTGCTTCGCCCATGTTCGAGGAGCTCGGCCTCCAGCGCACCTGCCCCTGGCCCCTCGACCGCCCCGGCGGCTGGTGGCCCGACGTCCTGCCCGAGGACCCAGAGTAGGTGCAGAGTAGGTGCTGCAGAGTAGGTGCCAGCCGATTCCTGCTCGACCAGCTGCCGTCGTCTTCCAGACCGGTCATTCAAAGCGTCGCGAAGTTCGCCAGAAAGTCCAGAGTCGCGCGGCCGTCGAGCCTCGGCAGCATCCGGAGAGTGAAGTTCGGTCCTCGCGGCATCGCTCATCCAGAAGAGGCGAGAAGAACCGGCTCGACCAGCTGATCGCTGAGACCCGGGACCCTCTCGAGCCTGCTCGTCTCCTCGAGCGTCGTCGCCTGCGGTTCAGACCGGCCAGCCCGTAGAGATGGCTGGCGACTCGGCGACGAAGGGGCCCGGGGGAAGGAAGGAGCCGACCGGGAAGCGGGCGAGGAGCTCGCGCAGGTCCCCGCCGCGGCGGAATCGGATGGAGGCCTCTCGATAGACCTGGACGAATCGCCGGTAGGCAGCGCGCACGGTGTCGCGCACCGCCTTGGAGGCCGCATGCACGAGTGGCGCAGGGCGTCGTGCGACGCGACTTGGCGCATCGTGCGGATTCTGCCGCGCGAGGCGGGCGCGGCCGAGCGGCTCTCTTCCGTTCTCCGCCCTGCGCACGGTTTCCGCCTCGACCGAGTCGACGAGGTCGGCGAGTCGGGCGCGAAGTTCCTCTGTGCTCAGCTGAGTCCAGCAAGGTAGCGGCGACAATTCGAAGCGCTCGACCGAAACGAAGTCCTGGCGCTCGAGAAGACCACACCTGTGGGCGGCCCGGTGGGAGCGCGTCCGGTCGAACCAGTGGCCAGTAACCGGCTCGCCGAAGAGGAGATTCCGGACAGCGTTCGCCCCTGGCCATTCTTCGGGTCGTCTGACCAGGTTCTCCTTGCAGCCGTGGCGAAGCAGGTACAGCAGCCTATCGACCTGCGCTGCGGGTTCTTCCGAGACAAGGATCGCCTGGTAGCGACGCCCCCAGAACTTCTCGCGCCAGCGGACCGCGCGGCCGACCTCGCGGGCGAGGTTGGAGTTGAGGTAGTTCATGAAGGCGGCGAGGCGGGCGGCGCTCTGGACGGTTAGGAGCAGGTGGTAGTGGTTTCCGAGGAAGACGAAGGCGTGCACTTGCACCGGATAGAGGCGGACGGCGCGGGCGAGAACGCCCCGGCACAGGTCCGCGATCAACGGCGTCGGCTGGAGCAGGAACCGGCCCTGCACCGTCCGGCAGGTGACCTCGACGAGAGAATCCGGCGGATGGAAGCGGATGCGGCGTCCCACGGGATCAAAGGACGGAAACCACCCCCCGCGACCTCGCAGCAAGCGGCTGGCACCTTGATGTGGCTCGGGGGACTGGGCGCGGCTACTTCGCGAGCACGAGGCAGTTCTGGCGCAGCCAGGGGGCGCGCTCGAGGCGCTCGAGGTCGCGCTTCACCTGCTCCGTGAGGTCCCGGTCGCAGGCGACCGATCGCGCCCGGAACCAGACGAGCCAGTCCTCCGCGGGACGGCAGTTGATGTGGCCGCGGCCGCCCTGCTCGGGCGGCGCGGCGGTGAAGAAGATCCACCGCCGCGACAGTCGCACCAGGACGTCCACCAGCTCCTCGCTGCGCTCGGGCGGGATGTGCTCGGCGACCTCGACGCAGCAGGCGAGGTCCCACACGCCCTCCGACGCCGCGAAGTCCCGGACCTGGATGCGATCGCGGATCGCGGGGCTGGCGACCTCGAGCGCCGCCGCGGAGACCTCGGTTCCCGTGACCTCCCTGCCCGCCTCGAGGAACGACTCGAGCAGGAAGCCGTTGGCGCAACCGACGTCGATCGCCGAGTCGAACGGGAGCCTGGCGAGCAGCGAGGCGGCTAAGATGCGGTAGTCGGCCCGGTAGCGCTCGCGCGCCGCGAAGTTCTTCGCGCGGTAGACCTTGGGTCGGCGCGCCAGGGCACTCAGTCGCTTCCACATCGGAGCCTCGCTGCGGAGTCCGGATCCTCTCGCCGTGAGCCTATCGAAGCGCCGGGCGGCCGGACGGCCTCACCAGAGGTCGAGCACCAGGATGCGTGCCTCGAGCGGGCCGTTGCGCACCGGGATGCGGCGCACGGGCTTCAGCCCGAGGTGCTTGCCGAGCCCCTCGCCGCCCGCGAGGACGATGGCCTTCCAGCCGCGGTAGCGCTGCTTCAGCAGGTCGCCGAGCCGGCGCCACGCCGCGTCCCCCTCGGCCCCCAGCCGCTCGCCGTAGGGAGGATTGACCGCGACGAGGCCGGGTCCGGGCGGGGGCTCGAAGGCGAACGCGTCGCCCAGGTCGATCCGCGCTCGGTCGCCGAGCCCCGCCGCCTCGAGGTTCCGGCGCGCGGCGGCCACCGCCTGAGCGTCGAGGTCGCGCCCGCACAGGCGCACCGCGGGTCCCGGCGCCGGGAACGGCTCGGCGCGCAGGCGCTCGAAGGCCGCGCGCTCGAATCCGGGCAGCCGTTCGAAGGCCCAGCGCGCGCGCAGCCGGTTGGGCGCCAGGCCGAGCGCGATCGCACCGGCCTCGGCCAGCAGTGTCCCGGAGCCGCACATCGGATCGACCACCGGCCCGAGGCCGTCCCAGCCCGAGGCGAGCACCGCCGCCGCCGCCAGCTGCTCGCGCACGGGCGCCGCGGTGGTCTCCAGCCGATAGCCACGCCGGTCGAGCGGCTCGCCCGAGCTGTCGGCGAGCAGGGTGGCGCGATCCTCGAACAGGCGCACTCGCAACGCCAGGTCGGGGTCGATGCGATCGACCGAGGCGCGCTCGCCGAAGCGCGCGCGCTGGCCGTCGACCAGCCCGTCCTTGACTTTGAGTGCCACCCAGCGCGTGTCGCGCACGCGCGAGCGGCCGGAGGTGGCCGCGACCGAGAAGGTGCGCTCGGGCCCGAGCAGGCCCGCGAGCTCCCCGGCGAGGAGCTCGCGCGCACCGCGATAGAGGGCTTCGTCGTCGGGCGCGGGCCAGGAGGCCAGCTCGAGCAGGACCCGGTTGGCGGTGCGCAGGCGCCAGTTGGCGCGCAAGCCGTCGGCGAGCGTGCCGCGGAAGGCCACGCCGCCCGCCTCGGCCGTCTCGACCGCCAGGCCGGCCGCGCGCGCCTCGCGCTCGAGGATCTCCTCGAGCCCGCGCGCGCAGATCGCCACCCAGCGGCGCGGGGTCGCGGCCGACCAGGGCGCGGAGTCGCCGCTCACTCGGAGGCCGGATCGAGCCGGCGGTAGTCGCGGTTCCAGTAGACGAGCGGGCGCCCGCCCGGACGCGGCACGCCGCTCGCCTCGACCTGGCCGATGTAGAGCGAGTGCGAGCCCGCGGGGTGGCGCGAGAAGATCGAGCAGTCGAGCCAGGCGAGCGCGTCCTCGAGCACCGGCGCGCCGGTCGCCGCGGTCGTCCAGCGTCCGGCCGCGAAGCGATCCTCGTCGCGCGCGCGGGCGAAGCGCTCGGACAGCTCACGCTGGTCCTCGGCCAGGATGTTGACCGCGAACGCGGTCTCCGGCTGCTCGAGCAGCGCGTGGGCGCGATGGCGGTGGTCGACCATCACCGCCACCAGCGGCGGGTCGGGCGACACCGAGACGAACGCCGACACGGTCAGGCCGTGAACGGTGTCCCCCGAGCGCAGCGTGAGCACCGTCACCCCGGCCGGGAAATGGCGGAGGGCGTCGCGGAAGGCGTCGGCGGAGACCGGCATGGCGGCGAGGAGTCTAGCGCCGCGCCGGTGCCGCGCGGCGGCCGGCGTCAGCGGGCGACGAGGCGCCAGAGCTCGCGGCTGGCGCGCCCGGCGCGGTCGCTGACCACGACCTCGAGGGCGGGCGCCCCCTGCTCGTCGCGCGCGAGGCGCAGCCGGGCCTCGGCCAGGCCGCAGCCGATGTCGCCCAGGCGGAGCGTCGTCGCCTGCCCGGGATCGAGTGGCAGGTGGGCGCCCAGGCGCGCGTGGCGCGCCACCCGGAGCTCGAGCTCGGCGCTCTCACCGGCGAGCGGCAGCCGCGCGGCCTCCGCCGCGCCGTCCAGCGCACAGGGCACCGCGGCCCAGCCCGCGTTCCCGGTCGAGACCTCGAGCCCGAGGCCGCAGACCTGGTCGGGCGCGCTGCTCGGCGTGCCCCAGAAGCGGCGGATCTCCCGCCGGTCGGGCACCGGAGCGAGCTCGGCCCAGGGGTGGACGAGGTCGAGTTGGAACCCGATCGACGTAGAGCTGGCGGTCCGCCCGCGCGCGTCGCGCGCGACGGCGGCGACCTCGTAGCGCGTGCTGCCGGAGAAGACCGGCTCGCGCCCGGTGTCCCGGCCGCCGACGACGATCGACCAGTCGAGCGGGCGCCCGTAGCGGTCGGCGGCGCTGACCTCGGCGCGGGGCGCCACGGCCGAGCAGGTGCCCGCGGTCACCGGCGCCTCGCCCGCGCCGCGCAGCACGAGCGCGGGCGGCGGCGGCGCCACCGAGTCCACCGGCCGCAGCGTGCGCGCGCCGGCGGGGAAGCCGTCGAGCCCGCTCGCGCTCGCGGCCGTCACGCGCCACCAGGCGGTTTCGGCGGGCGGGCGCACGAGGCGGTGCCGGGTCCCGGCGACGCCGGCAGCGCGCTCGATCAGGGAGCCGCAGGCGGCGTCGCCGCAGACTTCGACGGTGTAGCTGCGCGCCCCGGGCACCTCGGCCCAGACCAGGATCGGGTCGTCGAGCCCGAGCTCGCCGCCCTCGGCCGGCAGCACCAGCTCGGGCGCGGGCAGCAACGCCTCGGCGGGCGTCGGCGGCTGCCTCGGCTCGACCGTCGTGCCGGTGCCCTCGGGCAGCTCGACCCTGCGCCCGGCGGCGGAGACCTCGGCCTGGCCGCGGTAGATCATCAGGCGCGACGAGCCCCGCTCCTCGGCGCGCGAGCGCGCGTGCAGCGCGCCGCCCGGCGTGCCGGTCGCCCGCCCGCGCGCGTCGCCGAGCACGATGTCGATCTCGGGCGTCGTGCCGGCGCGCGGCGCCGCCTCGACGTCGGCCTGGCCGACCCGGATCTCGATCTCGTTGCGCGGCAGGGGGGTCGCGGCGTTCGCCTGCCGGCGCAGGAAGACGAGCGAGTTCTCGGTCAGCGTCACCGACGAGCCGTCGTCGAAGCGCAGGCGCGAGGAGCCCGCCTCGAACGTACGCACGCCGTCGCGGTCGAGCAGGAGGTCGCCCTCCGCGGCCGGCCGCCAGGGCACCGGCGCGGGCCGCTCGTCGACGCGGCCCGCGACCGTCTCGACCTGCGCGCTGGGCTGCGGCGTCGGGCGCTCGACCCAGATCCGGATGCGCTGTCCGGGGCGCAGCAGGTCGGGATCGACGATGCCGGGATTGAGGCGGTGGAGCTCGCGCCACGCCTCCGGATTGCCGAGGAACCGCCCGGCCAGGCCCTCGAGCGTGTCGCCGGGCCGCACCACGTGCCAGGCCGCATCCCAGTTCGGGCGCGGCGAGAGCTCCTGAGCGGCCGCGCCCGCGGCGGCGAGCGCCAGGGCGGCGAGCAGGGGCCGGAGCGGACGGGCGATACGGGGCATTCGTCCTCCGAGGGTGCTGCGGTCCGGGCCGATTGTATGCCCGGCGCGCCGGTGCGCGGACCGCGAGCGGGTCCGGGGCTGCGCGCCGCTCAGCCGGACGGGACCGGCGGGCGGCGCTCGGGGTACTTCGCCGCCACGTAGTCCTCGACGATGGCGAGGAAGCGCGCGGCGAGCTCCTCGTGGGTGCCCGCCAGGCTGGTGAAGCGGACGCCGTCCACGAACACCGGGCAGGTCGGCGCCTCGCCGGTGCCGGGCAGGCTGATGCCGACGTTGGCGGCCCTCGACTCGCCCGGGCCGTTGACCACGCATCCCATCACCGCGAGCTTGAGCTCCTCGACGCCCTCGTGGCGCAGCTTCCACTCGGGCATGCGCGCCTTGACGTGGGCCTCGACGCGCTCGGCGAGCTCCTGGAAGGTGGTCGAGGTGGTGCGCCCGCAGCCCGGGCAGGCCGTGACCTGCGGCTGGAAGGAGCGGATGCCGAGCGACTGCAGGATCTCGCAGGCCGCGTAGACCTCCTCGCGCCGGTCGCCGCCCGGACGGGGGGTGAGCGAGACGCGGATCGTGTCGCCGATCCCCTCGGCGAGCAGCACGCCCATCGCGGTCGAGGACCAGACCAGGCCCTTGATGCCCATGCCGGCCTCGGTCAGCCCGAGATGGAGCGGCTGGCGCGTGCGCCCGGCGAGCTCGCGGTAGACCGCGATCAGATGGCTCGGGCGCGACACCTTGCAGGAGACGACGACCTGCTGCTCGGTGAGCCCCGCCTGCAGCGCGAGGTCGGTGGACTGGAGGGCCGAGAGGACCATGCACTGCTCGAGGATCTGGTCGGAGTCGAGCCCCAGGCCGCGGTCGGTGTTCTCCTGCATCTTCGCCATCACCAGCTCGGGATCGAGCGACCCGGCGTTGACGCCGATGCGCACCGGGCGGCCCAGGTCGCGCGCCACCGCGCAGATGGTCGTGAACTGGTCGTCGTGACGCCGCCCGCGCCCGACGTTGCCCGGGTTGATGCGGAACTTGGCGAGCGCGCGCGCGCAGTCCGGGAACCGGGTGAGCAGCAGGTGACCGTTGTAGTGGAAGTCGCCGATCAGGGGCACGTCGCAGCCGGCGTCGTCGAGCCGGCGGCGGATCTCGGGCACCGCGGCCGCCGCCTCCGCGACGTTGACCGTGACGCGCACCAGCTCGGAGCCGGCGCGCGCCAGCTCGAGCGCCTGGCGCGCGGTCGCGGCCGCGTCGGCGGTGTCGGTGTTGGCCATCGACTGGACGACGACGGGAGCGCCGCCGCCGACCGTGACGCGGCCGATGCGGACGGGGAAGGTGGAGTCGCGGTGGGCTGGGGCCATGCCGGCGGGCGCGGGCGGCGGGCGCCGCGCGCCGGCGAGGATACCATCGCCCCCGCCGCCTCTGTGCCAAGATCGAGCGCGAGAGCGAGAACAGTGAGCGCACCGAAGCCCGAGAGCGGCTCCGCCGGCGAGCGCGCCCCGACGCGGGAGCGCAGCGAGGAGGCGCTCGAGCTGCTCAACGCGGTGGCGCGCGTGGCGAGCGAGAGTCTCGACCTGCGCCCGATGCTGCTGCGTGTGACGCGCGTGCTGGTCGACTCGTTCGACTGGGACCACGCCGCGCTGGCGCGCCTCGACCGCGAGCGCGGCGTCTACGTGGTGGAGGCCGTGGCAGCGCGGGTGCCGACCGACCTCGCGGTGGGCTACTCGCGCAGCCTCGGTACCGGCGTGCTCGGGGAGTGCGCCCTGACCGGTCGCGCGGTCGTGCTCGACGACGTGTCGCGCCACCCCGACTACCAGTCGGTCGCCCCGGAGATCCGCTGCGAAGTCTGCCTGCCGATCGTGCACGCCGGCGAGGTGGTGGCGATCCTCGACGTCGAGGATCGGCGCGCGCGCGACTGCGCGGCCGAGCTGCCGCTGCTCGAGGCGGTGGCGCGCCAGATCGCGGGCGCGATCGCCAGCGCGCGCCTCCACGAGGAGCTCTCGCAGCGCGCGCAGCAGCTCGAGATGATGGCCGAGCTGTCGCGCTCGGCGCTCGAGGCCGAGGAGCTCGAGCCCGTGCTGCAGCGGGTCGCCGAGCGGCTGCGCGAGCGCTTCGATTTCCTGATCTCGAACTTCTACTTTCTCGACCCCCTCCGCCCGCGGCTCGAGCTCAAGGCGATCGCGACGCGCACGCCGCTCGCCGAGCCGCCGGCCCTCTCGGTGCCGGTCAGCCGCGGCATCGTCGGGCGCGCCGTGCACCTGCGGCGGGCCCAGCTGGTGCTCGACGTGCGCAGCGACCCCGACTACGTCGCCGAGATCCCGGAGACGGTGGCCGAGCTGGCGATCCCGATCCACTTCCGCGATCGCCTGCTCGGCGTCTTCAATTTCGAGCACGACCGGCCGCTCACCTTCTCGCAGGAGAACGTCTCGCTGCTCCAGGCGCTCTGCGACCAGCTCGCCGGGCTCGTGCACCTGGCGGCGGTGAACCGCCGGCTCCAGGACACCAGCGAGGAGCTGGAGCAGGCCAACCGGCGCCTGCAGGAGCTCAACCGCACGCTCGAGGAGCTCTCGATCGTGGACGCCCTGACCGGGGTCGCCAACCGGCGCCAGCTCGACCGCGCCCTCGATCTGGAGTGGCGGCGCGCCATCCGCGCGGGCAGCCCGCTCGCCTTCCTGCTCATCGACATCGACTTCTTCAAGCGCTTCAACGACGCCTACGGGCACCTGCGCGGCGACGCGGTGCTCGCCGAGGTGGCGCACCTCCTGGCGGCCTCGCTGACGCGCGCCGGCGACCAGGTCGCACGCTACGGCGGCGAGGAGTTCGGCGCCCTGCTGCCCAACACCACCCTGGAATCGGCGCGCGAGCTGGCCGAGCAGGCGCGGGTGCGGATCGAGGCGCGCGGCATCCCGCACGGGGGCTCGGACGCGGCGCGGGTGGTGACCGTCTCGATCGGCGTCGCGGCGGCGCTGCCGGACCCGTGGAAGCTGCCCACCTTCCTGATCGAGCGCGCCGACCGCGCGCTCTACCTCGCCAAGGCCGGCGGCCGCAACCGCGTGCGCGCCGCCGACTGAGGCCGGCTCCGTCACTCGGGGTGGGCAGGGCCGTCGCGGTGACCTCGAGAGCGGCGACACGCCCTGGTGGTCGGCGGCGGTACCGTGAGCGGCCGGCGTTGACCGGAGCGGCGCCGGGGTCATAGCGTTTCGGGGACTTCGACGGAGGTTCCCCCGCGATGACCCGACGAATCCCGGCGCCCGCGCTCCGACTCTGCTCCGCCCTGCTCCTGCTCGCCGCCGCCGCGCGCGCGCAGCCGGCGCCGGGCGCCGGGCGCTTCGATACGCTCAAGCTGCGCGAGCTCGGCCCCGCGGTGGGCGGGCGCGTCTCGCGCGTGGCCGGCGTCCCCGGCGATCCGCGCGTCTACTGGGCGGCGAGCGCCCAGGGCGGGGTCTGGAAGTCCGAGGACGGCGGCACGGTCTGGAAGTCCGTCTTCGACGACCAGCCGGTGGCCTCGATCGGCTCGATCGCGGTCGCGCCCTCCGACCCCAACGTGGTCTGGGTCGGGTCGGGCGAGGCCAACATCCGCGGCAACGTGATCGCCGGGCGCGGCATCTTCCGCTCGACCGACGCCGGTAAGACCTGGAAGCAGGTCTGGCGCGAGGTCGGCCAGATCGGGACGATCACGGCCCACCCCCGCGACCCGGAGGTCGCCTTCGCGGCGGTGCTCGGCCATGCCTTCGGCCCCAATCCGGAGCGCGGCGTCTACCGCACGCTCGACGGCGGCGAGAGCTGGGAGCGCGTCCTCTTCCGCGACGAGGAGACCGGCGCCTCCGACGTGGCGATCGACCCGGGCAACCCGCGCATCGTCTACGCCGGGCTCTGGCAGGCGCGCCGGCGCCCGTGGGAGATGACCAGCGGCGGACCGGGCTCCGGGCTCTGGCGCTCGGGCGACGGCGGCACCACCTGGCGCCAGCTCGAGGGGCACGGCCTGCCCGCCGCGCCCTGGGGCAAGGTCGGCGTCGCGGTCGCGCCCTCCGACGGCCGGCGCGTCTACGCGCTGATCGAGGCCGGAGAAGGGGGCCTCTTCCGCTCCGACGACGGCGGCGAGAAGTGGACGCGGGTCAACGGCCATCGCACCCTGCGCCAGCGCGCCTGGTACTACTCGACGCTGACCGTCGACCCGTCCGACCCGGACGTCGTCTGGTTCCCCCAGGTCCGCCTGCTGCGCAGCCGCGACGGCGGCCGCACCGTCCAGTCGGTGCCGGAGAGCGAGCGCTGGGACCACCACGACCTCTGGATCGACCCGCGCGACCCGCGCCGCATGATCGTGGGCAGCGACGGCGGCGTCTCGGTCTCGCTCGACGGCGGCCGCACCTGGAGCGATCCGCGCCTGCCCGTCGCCCAGTTCTACAACGTCGATGCCGACCGCGGCTCGCCCTACCGCGTGGGCGGCACGATGCAGGACTTCGGCACCGCCTCGGGCCCCTCCGACAGCCTGCGCCGCGAAGGCATCGTGCTCGGCGACTGGCGCTTCGCCGGCGGCGGCGAGGCCGGGGACTTCGTCTACGACCCGGTCCAGCCCGGGATCGTCTACGCCGGCGAGTACGGCGGCTATATCTCGGTCCACGACGAGAGCACGGGCTCGACACGCAACGTCCCGATCCTGCCCTGGGACGCCTCGGGCCACGGCGCCGCCGACCTGCGCTACCGGTTCCAGTGGACGGCGCCGATCGCGGTCTCGCCCTTCGACTCCAACGAGCTCTACCACGGCGCCAACGTGCTCTTCCGCTCGCGCGACCGGGGCGCGACCTGGGAGGCGGTCTCGACCGACCTGACGCGCAACGACCCGGCCAAGCAGCAGTGGTCGGGCGGCCCGATCACCGGCGACAACACCGGGGTCGAGGTCTACGGCACGATCTTCTCGATCGCGCTCTCGCCGCTCGACCCGGGCACGATCTGGGTCGGCACCGACGACGGCCTCGTGCACGTGACGCGCGACGGCGGCGGGGTGTGGAGCGACGTGACGCCGCCGGGCCTGCCGGAGTGGGGGACGGTCGAGTCGATCGAGGTCTCGCGCCACGCGCCGGGCACGGTCTGGGTCGCAGTGGACGCGCACCGGCTCGACGACCTGCGTCCCTACCTGTTCCGCACCGGCGACCAGGGCACGACCTGGACCGACCTGTCGGCCGCGCTGCCGCAGGACGAGCCGCTGTTCGTGGTGCGCGAGGATCCGGAGCGCGCCGGGCTGCTCTACGCCGGCACCGAGCGCGGGCTCTGGCTCTCGCGCGACGCGGGCGCCAGCTGGGAGCGCCTGAAGGCCAACCTGCCTACGGTCAAGGTCGTCGATCTCGAGATCCGCGGCGACGACCTGGTGGTGGCCACCTCCGGGCGCGGGCTCTGGATCCTCGACCAGCTCGCGCCGATCCGCGCCTGGAGCGACGAGGTGGCGGCCGCCGACCTCCACCTCTTCCCGCCGCGCCCGGCGGTGCGGCGCATCGTGGCGGGCGGCTGGAGCGAGGAGGCCGCGGCGCCCAACCCGCCGCGCGGCGCGGTCGTCGACTACTGGCTGCGCGAGGCCGCCGCGGGCGAGGTCACGCTCGAGATTCTCGACGGGAGCGGGCGCACGGTGCGCCGCCTGTCGAGCGTGGCGGAGACGCCGCCCGCCGCGCCCGACGATCCCGACCAGCCGACCAAGGCGCCGGAGCCGGCGCTCTCGGCGGCCGCCGGCCTCCACCGCGCGGTCTGGAACCTGACCTGGACCGGGGCCTCGCGCCTGGAAGGCGCCAAGTACGACGCCGGCAACCCCACCGACGGCCCGCGCGCGCTGCCCGGCACCTACACGCTGCGCCTGCGCGCCGGCGAGCGGGAAGCGAGCGCGCAACTGGAGGTCCGGCCCGACCCGCGCTCCGGCGAGTCGCCCGAGGAGCTGGCGCGCCAGCTCGAGACCGCGCTCGCCCTGCGCGACCAGGTCGAGGCGGTCACCGCCGCCGTCCGCCGCCTGCGTGCGATCGCCGCCCAGGGGCGGGACCTCGCGCGCCGGCTCGAGGGCGACGCGGCGCGCGCGCCGCTCGCCGACGCCGCGCGAGGCCTGGCCGAGGGCGCGGAGGCGCTCGAGGCGAGATTCCACAACGCGAAGGCGGAGGTCGCCTACGACATCCTCGCCCAGCGCGGCGGCGCGCAGCTGCTCTCGCAGCTCGTCTACCTGTACGCGATCGTGATCCACGGCGACGGCGCGCCGGGGCAGGGCGTGCGCGAAGTGGGCGAGGAGCTCGCGCTCCGCAGGCAGGACCTCGAGGGCGAGCTCGCCGCCCTCGAGGCCGGAGCGCTCGCCGGGGTCGAGCGGCTCGCGGACGACCTCGGCGTACCGCGGGTGGTGCTGCCGGCGCGCTAGCCTTGCGTCGCGCGCCGGCGCCGGGCGTCACTCGCCCGGTTCGTCGTCGTCGCGGCCCCAGCGGCGCTCGAAGCGCTCGTGGCGCTCCTCGCGCAGCTTGCCGAGCTCGGCGCGCTGCTCGGGGGTGAGCACGGCGAGCACTTCGCTCGCGACCCGGGCGCGGGCGACCTCGGCCTCGACTCGCATCTGCGCGCGCTTCTCGGCACGCGCGCGCACCGCCGCCTCGTCGAACGGCAGCGACAGGTCCTGCTCGAAGCGCTCCTCACGCTGGTCGCGCATCGACTCGCGCAGCGCGCGGCGCTCGTCGCGATGGCGGTCGAGGATGGCGCGCACCTGGTCGCGCTGCTCCTGGGTCAGGTCGAGGCGGTCCAGGGCCTCGCCCAGAGGGCCGGGGCCGCCGGGCTCCCCGTGGAAGCCGGGACCGCCGCAGTCGCAGCCGCCGGGGCCCCTGCCGGGCCCGTGGCCGCCGCGGCCGGGTCCGCCGGCCTGCGCCAGGAGGGCGCCCGCGACGAGCAGGCCGCCGGCGCCGGCGAGGGCGAGGATTCGAGTGCGCAGTGTCATCGGTGTCTCTCCCGGGGGCGGCGTCGAGAGATCCCGCCCCTCGAGGAGACAGTACGGCGGGCCGCCTGAAGTTGCGGCGCGCGAGGGGCGAAGAAGCGCGAAGGGCGTGTAAAGAATCCTGAAGGCGGCACGGCGCGCGCCCGTCGCGCTGCTAGATTGTCGGCGTGGCGCGCATCCTGATCGTCGACGACGACGCCGAGCTGGTGACGCTGCTCGGCGAGTTCCTCGAAGGCGAGGGCTTCGCGGTCGTCTCCGCCGCCGACGGCGAGCGCGGCGCGCGCGCCGCGCTCGACGAGCGGCCCGACCTGGTCGTGCTCGACGTCATGCTGCCGGCCCTCTCCGGCTTCGAGGCGCTCAGGCGCATCCGCGAGCGCTCCGCGGTGCCGGTCGTGATGCTCTCGGCGCGCGGCGAGGAGGTGGACCGCGTGGTCGGGCTCGAGCTCGGCGCCGACGACTACCTGCCCAAGCCGTTCAGCCCGCGCGAGCTCGCCGCGCGCATCCGCGCCGTGCTCCGGCGCGGACGCGCCGCCGCGGCGGGGGAGGCGCCGCTCGCGGCCGGCGACGTCGAGCTCGACCCCGCCGCGCGCCGCGTCCGGCGCGGGGGCGAGGAGCTCGAGCTCACCGGCACCGAGTTCTCGTTGCTCGAGCGGCTGCTGCGCGACGCGGGGGCGGTGGTCCGGCGCGAGGAGCTCTACCGCGACGTACTCGGGCGCCGTGCGGGCGGCTTCGACCGCAGTCTGGACGTCCACGTCAGCGCGCTGCGGCGCAAGCTCGGCCCGGCGCCGGCCGGCGGCGAGCGGATCAAGACCGTGCGCGGCGTCGGCTACCAGTACCTGCGCGGGGAGGGCTGAGTGCGCAGCCTGTTCCTGCGCATCTTCCTCGTCGTCTGGGCGGCCACGGTCGTGGTCGCGGCGATCGTGGTCGCCTCCTCGCCGTTCTTCACGCGCGCGCGGCCGGGGGTCGAGCGCTGGGAGCGCGGCGCCGAGGTCTTCCTCGGCGAGCGGGTGGAGTGGGCGGCGCGCCGGATCGAGCGCGGCGACCGGCTGCCGGGCCCCGACGAGGAGCGGCGCCGGGATCTCGACGAGGAGCACCGGGGCCGCGGACCCGGCGAGCGGCCGGGTCTGCGCGCGCTGGCGCCGCTCTTCGTGCTCGGCCCCGCCGGCGAGCCGCGCGCCGGTCCGCCGCCCGACCCGGAGGTGCTCCGCTTCGCGCGCCGCGTGGCGGAGGCGGGCACGCCGCTCTCGGAGCGCGCGGGCCTCGTCCACCTGGTCGGCCGCCCGGCGATGACGCCCGGCGGCGAGGTCCTGGTCGTGGTCTCGGCGGCGCGCCGCCCGCCGCGCCTGCTCGACCTGCTCGAGCCGGGTGCGCTCGCCTGGCGCCTGGCGCTGCTCACGCTCGTGGTGGCGCTGCCCTGCCTCTGGCTGGCGCGCCAGCTCTCGACGCCGGTCACGGCGCTGCGCGGCGCCACCGCACGCCTGGCCGAGGGCGATCTCGCGGCGCGCGTCGAGCAGCGCTTCGCCGAGCGCGGCGACGAGATCGGGGCGCTGGCGCGCGACTTCAACGCCATGGCGGCGCGCCTCGACGCGCTGGTGGGCAGCCAGCGCCGCATGGTGCGCGACGTCTCGCACGAGCTGCGCTCGCCGCTGGCGCGCCTGCGCGTCGCGCTCGAGCTCGCCCGCCAGCGCGCCGGGGCCTCCCCGGACGTCGCGCTCGACCGCATCGAGCGCGAAGCCGAGCGGCTGGACGCGATGGTCGGCCAGATCCTCACCCTCTCGCGCCTCGACGCGGCGAGCGCCCCGGGGCGCCGCGAGCCTGTGGACCTCGCGGAGCTGGCGGCCGGGGTCGCCGCGGACGCGGGCTTCGAGGCCGCGGCGCGCCGGGTCACGGTCGCCGTCGAGGCGCCCGCGCCGGTGATCGTCGCCGTCGACGCGGACGCGCTCCGGAGCGCGCTCGAGAACGTGGTGCGCAACGCGGTCGCCCACACCCGCGAGGGCACGGCGGTGCGCATCGCGGTGGCGCGCACCGGCGCCGGCGCCGAGATCGCCGTCGCCGACCGCGGCCCCGGCGTGCCGGAGGCGGCGCTGGGGTCGTTGTTCGAGCCGTTCTTCCGCGTCGAGGAGGCGCGCGAGCGCGCTCGCGGCGGCGCCGGCCTCGGCCTCGCCATCGCCGCCCGCGCCGTACGCCTCCACGGCGGCGAGATCGCCGCCCGCAACCTGCCCGAGGGCGGCCTCGAGATCCTCCTCCGCCTGCCGGTCTAGGCCGGGACCTCTCCTGGCCGGGTCCGGCCGGCCGCGGACCCATGCTCCGCGCAGCCGCCGGGGCCGCGCTCAGATCGCCTTCCGAAGCAGCTCCCAGTACCTGCGGTGAGCCGAGATCGAGTTGTGGCCGGCGCCGGGGACGACCTCCAGGCGGGCGATGCCGGGCTGGAACTGGCCGAGAAGCGCCTCGGCGTGGGCGCGCGGGGCGATCTCGTCACGCTCGGCGACGATCAGGAGCGTCGGCGCGGAGACGCGCGGCGCGTCCCGCCACGCCTCGAAGCGGTCCTTCAGGAGCCAGCGCACCGGCAAGAGACGGTAATGCCTCTCGGCCACCCGCATCAGGCTGTCGAAGGGAGTGACCAGGACGAGGCTGGCGACTGGCCGGAGGCTGGCGAGGCGGACCGCGACCGCCGATCCGAGGCTGCGCCCGACCACGACGACTTCGTGATGTTGCCCGCTCACGCGGTCGAACAGCGCCAGGGCGTCGGCGTAGAGGACCGCCTCCGACGGACTGCCCGAGCTCGCGCCGTAGCCGCGGTAGTGGAGAAGGTAGAGAGAGTGCTCGGGAAAGGCCTCGGTGAGCTCCGGCAGGCTGTACGTGACGTCCTCGGCGTTGCCGCCGAAGTAGACCAGCGCGCGCGGCCCGGGCCGGGGGCGGACGGAAACCGCGAGCCTGGCGCCGGGAACGGTCAGCTTCTCGATCTCGCCGGGGCCTCCGTCCGCGCCCCTCGGCGGCAGGTAGATCATCGAGCGCTGCGCGGCCCAGGCCACCAGGCAGAGGCCCCCGAAGATCGCTCCGATCGTGGCGAGCAGGCTCATCAGGGCTCTCCGCACCGCGGCCCCCCGCCCGGGCCCGCAACCATCAGCCATGGCATAGCTTACGCCGACAAGCGGCTGGCACCTGCCGCCGCCAAGCGGCTGGCACCTGTTACGGCTACGGCTGCGTCACCGACCAGTTGGCGGTGTCGCCGGTCTCGAAGCTGTCTTCGAAGATCGTCTCGTGCATCAGGCCGAGGGGGACGTAGCCGGCGTAGCCGGGGAACACCTGGGCCCAGTTCGGGTTGGCCATCCGCTTGCCGAGGATCTCGGACAGGACCTGGCGGTAGTCGGTGGTGATCGCCAGGTCGGCGTGGTCGTAGAGCTGGTCGTTGGCGAGCCCCGGCCAGGCGCCGTAGAGGCGGCCGCCGGCCACCGCGCCGCCGAGCACGGT
>Ga0102851_10000039_pt1 | contig 43654 bp, 40 predicted proteins | sample Mud3Dept3metaG_FD_79558 | JGI IMG/M metagenome (GOLD analysis project Ga0102851, IMG submission 79558) | Freshwater wetland microbial communities from Ohio, USA, analyzing the effect of biotic and abiotic controls - Mud 3 Core 4 Depth 3... | ecosystem: Environmental > Aquatic > Freshwater >... | reverse complement strand
TCATCACCAGCGAGCCGCCGTGGGACTGGAACAGGTCGACGTAGGCGTCCATGCGCCCCGCCGTGGTCGGGCCGAAGGAGCCCGAAGCCATCCCCGCCGGCGTCTTGGCCGGGCCGGCGTAGTAGACCGGGTGGTCCTTGAAGTACTGCGGCAGGCCCTCGCCGCGGTCGAGCCGCTCCTTGAGCTTGGCGTGCGCGATGTCGCGCGCCACCACGATCGGGCCGGTGAGCAGCAGCGGGGTCGAGACCGGGTGCCGGGCGAGCTCGGCCAGGATCTCCTTCATCGGGCGGTTGAGGTCGATCGCCACGCCGTGGCGGTGGGAGCCTGCGCGCAGCGGCGCGGGGATGAAGCGCGCCGGGTCGTGCTCAAGCTGCTCGAGCCAGACGCCGTCGCGGTCGATCTTCGCCTTGACGTTGCGGTCGGCCGAGCAGGAGACGCCCATGCCGACCGGGCACGAGGCGCCGTGGCGCGGCAGCCGCACCACGCGCACGTCGAGCGCGAAGTACTTGCCGCCGAACTGCGCGCCGATGCCGGTCGAGCGCGCCAGCTCGAGCGCCCGCGCCTCGAGCTCGCGGTCGCGGAACGCCTGGCCGAGCTCGTTGCCGCGGGACGGCAGGTGGTCGAGGTAGCCCGCGGAGGCGAGCTTGACCGTCTTCATGCAGGCCTCGGCGGAGGTGCCGCCGATCACGAACACGAGGTGATAGGGCGGGCACGCGGCGGTGCCCAGCGTGCGCATCTTCTCGGCCAGGAACTTCTCGAGGCTGGCCGGGTTCAGGAGCGCCTTGGTCTCCTGGAACAGGTACGACTTGTTGGCCGAGCCGCCGCCCTTGGCCACGAACAGGAGCTCGTAGCGGTCGCCGTCCACGGCCACGATGTCGATCTGGGCCGGCAGGTTGGTGCCCGAGTTCTTCTCCTCGTACATCGAGAGCGGCACGGTCTGCGAGAAGCGCAGGTTCTCCTTCTGATAGGTCTCGTAGACGCCGCGCGCGAGGTGCGCCGCGTCGCCGCCGCCGGTCAGCACCCGCTCGCCCTTCTTGGCCATGATCGTGGCGGTGCCGGTGTCCTGGCACATCGGCAGCTGGCCCTGGGCGGAGACCACGGCGTTGCGCAGCAGGGTGAGCGCCACGCCGCGGTCGTTCTCGGACGCCTCGGGGTCGTCGAGGATCGCCGCGACCTGGGCGAGGTGGCGCTCGCGGTAGAAGAACGAGATCTCGCGGAACGCCTCGCGCGCCACCAGGGTCAGCGCCTCGGGCGCGACCTGCAGGAACTCGAGATCGCCGTGGCGGACGATCGAGACGTGCTCGGAGGTCAGGCTGCGGTACCGGGTGTCGTCCTCGCCCTCGAAGGCGAACGGCTCCCCGTAGCGGAAATCGGGCATCGGTGGATCCTCCCTGCCGGCGCGTCGAGCGCGCCCGCCGCCTATCTTGCCGCAGTCCGGCGGCGGCGACACGGCCCGGCGGGGTGGCTCAGTCCTCGACCTTGAGCACCGCCAGGAAGGCCTCCTGGGGGATCTCGATGTTGCCCACCGCCTTCATGCGCTTCTTGCCCTCTTTCTGCTTCTCGAGGAGCTTGCGCTTGCGCGAGATGTCGCCGCCGTAGCACTTGGCGAGCACGTCCTTGCGCAGCGCCTTGACCGTCGAGCGCGCGATCACGCGGCTGCCGATCGCGGCCTGGAGCACGACCTCGAACAGCTGGCGCGGGATGAGCTCCTTCATCTTGTCGACCAGCGCCTTGCCCTTGGCGTAGGCCTTGTCGCGGTGGACCATGAGCGAGAGCGCGTCGAGCGCCTCGCCGTTGACCAGGACGTCCATCTTGACCACGTCGCCCTTGCGGTAGTCGGCGAGCTCGTAGTCGAAGCTGGCGTAGCCGCGCGAGACCGACTTCAGCTTGTCGTAGAAGTCGTGGATGACCTCGGCCAACGGAAAGTCGTACTCGATCAGCACGCGGTCGGTCGAGACGTACTGCAAGCTCTTCTGCACGCCGCGGCGGTCCTGGGCGAGCGCCAGGATGCCGCCCACGAACTCGTCGCGGCTGACGATCGTCGAGCGGATGTAGGGCTCCTCGATCGACTCGACGCGCGAGCCGTCGGGCAGCGCCGCCGGGCTCGAGATCTCGATCGTGGTGCCGTCGTTGAGGTTGACGCGGTAGCGCACGCCGGGCGCGGTGGTGATCAGCGAGAGGTCGAACTCGCGCTCCAGGCGCTCCTGGATGATCTCCATGTGGAGCAGGCCCAGGAACCCGCAGCGGAAGCCGAAGCCGAGCGCCACCGAGGACTCGGGCTCGAAGCTGAACGAGGCGTCGTTGAGGCGCATCTTGTCGACCGCGTCGCGCAGGTCCTCGTAGTCCTCGGAGACGACCGGGAAGAGGCCGGCGAAGACCATCGGCTTGACCTCCTGGAAGCCGTGGAGCGGCGTCGGCGTGGGGCGGTCGGGGTGGGTGACGGTGTCGCCGATCTGCGCGTTGATCAGGTCCTTGATGTTGGCGTAGACGTAGCCGACCTCGCCGGGGCCGAGCGCCTCGACCTCGCGCGGCTTGGGGTGGTAGGTGCCGAGCTCCTCGACCGTGTAGACGCGGCCGGTGGCGACGAACAGGATCTTGTCGCCGCGCCGCAGCACGCCGTCGACCACGCGCACGAAGCAGGCGACGCCGCGGTAGACGTCGTACCAGGAGTCGAAGAGCAGGGCCTTGAGCGGCGCCTCGGCGTCGCCTCGGGGTGGCGGGATATCGGAGACGATGCGCTCGAGCAGCTCGTCGACGCCGATGCCGGTCTTGGCCGAGACGAGCACCGCGTGGGTGGCGTCGATGCCCACCACCTGCTCGATCTGCTCCTGGGCGCGCACCGGGTCGGCCGAGGGCAGGTCGATCTTGTTGATCACCGGCAGCAGCTCGAGGCCGCCGTGGACGGCGAGGTAGGCGTTGGCGAGGGTCTGCGCCTCGACCCCCTGGGTGGCGTCGACCACCAGCAGCGCCCCCTCGCAGGCGGCCAGCGAGCGCGACACCTCGTAGCTGAAGTCGACGTGGCCGGGCGTGTCGATGAGATTGAAGACGTAGTCCTGGCCGTCCCGGGCGCGGTAGGCGAGGCGCACCGCGCGCGCCTTGATCGTGATGCCGCGCTCCCGCTCGAGGTCCATGTCGTCGAGCACCTGGGCGTGCATCTCGCGCTGGGTGAGCGCCCCGGTGCGCTCGAGGATGCGGTCCGCGAGCGTCGACTTGCCGTGGTCGATGTGGGCGACGATCGAGAAGTTGCGGATGCGGGCGATCGGGTGCATGACGGGCTCGGGCTCACCGGCGCCGGCTCGGGGCGGTCGCGGCGGGACGCGCAAGTCTATCGAAAAAGAGGGCTTGCGCCCGCCGTCGGCGGCCTCGGGTATCGTGGGCCGCCATGGCCGCGCCGGCTCCCGCCGCCCTGCTCTGTCGCGCGCTGGTCAAGCGCTACGGCGAGCTCGCCGCCGTCGATCGCCTCGACCTCGAGGTCGCCGCCGGCGAGTGCTTCGGCCTGCTCGGCCCCAACGGCGCCGGCAAGACCACCACGGTCGAGATCTTCGAGGGCCTGACCGAGCCCAGCGCCGGCGAGGTCCTCGTGCTCGGCGAGCGCTGGCACGGCGACGGCCGCGAGCTGCGCACCCGGCTCGGCATCCAGCTCCAGGAGACGCGATTCCCCGAGAAGCTGCGTGTGGGCGAGCTGATCGCCGTCTTCCGCAGCTTCTACCGGCGCGGCCTCGAGCCCGACGAAGCGCTCGCCCGGGTGTCGCTGGCGGAGAAGCGCGGCGCCTTCGTGCGCACGCTCTCGGGCGGCCAGAAGCAGCGGCTGTCGCTCGCCTGCGCCCTGGTCGGCGACCCCGAGGTGCTCTTCCTCGACGAGCCCACGACCGGGCTCGACCCGGCCTCGCGCCGCCAGATCTGGGAGATCGTCGAGGACCTGAAGGCGCGCGGCCGGACGATCCTGCTCACCACCCACTACATGGAGGAGGCGGCGCGCCTGTGCGACCGCGTCGCCATCGTCGACCGCGGCAGGAAGCTCGCCGAGGGCACGCCGCGCGCGCTGGTCGCCTCGCTCGGCGCCGAGCACGTGGTCGAGCTCGAGGTCGAGGGCGAGCTCGCCGACGGCGAGCTCGCCGCGCTGCCCGGGGTCGAGGCGGTCCGGCGCGCCGAGGGCGCGATCCGTCTCACGGTCGCCGACGTCGCGCGCGCGGTGCCGCCCCTGCTCGCGCTCGTCGCCGCACACGGCCTCGAGGCGCGGCGGCTCGCCACCCACCACGCCACGCTCGAGGACGTCTTCCTGGCGCTCGCCGGGCGCACGCTGGCCGACGGAGAGGGCGGCGGGTGAGCAGCGCGCCGTTCCGCGGCTGGCGCGCGTCGCCGCTCGTGCAGCTCACGCGCGCGCGGGTCCTGGAGTTCCTGCGCGAGCCGGAGGCGATCTTCTGGGTCTTCCTCTTCCCCGTCCTGCTCGCGGTCGCGCTCGGCATCGCCTTCCGCGACAAGCCGCCGGAGCCGCTGCCGGTGGGCGTCGAGGCGGGCGCGGAGGCCGAGGCGCGGCGCGCCGCGCTCGCCGCGGGCGAGCGGCTGCGGCCGGCGGTGCTCGAGCGCCCGGAGGCGGAGCGCGCGCTGCGCACGGGGAAGCTCGCGCTGGTCGTGCTCGCCACCGACCCGCCGACCTACTGGTTCGATCCCACGCGGCCCGACAGTCGCGTCGCCCGGCTCGAGGTGGACGCCGCGCTCCAGCGCGCCGCGGGCCGCGTCGATGCGCTGGCGCCGGCCGAGCTCGCGCTGGCCGAGAAGGGCTCGCGCTACGTCGACTTCCTGATCCCGGGCCTGCTCGGCATGAACCTGATGTCGACCGGCATGTGGGCGATCGGCTTCTCGCTCGTCCAGCAGCGCTCGGGCAAGCTGCTCAAGCTCTTCGTCGCCGCGCCGATGCGGCGCTGGCACCTGCTCGCGGCGCAGATCCTGGCGCGCCTGGTCTTCCTCGCGCTCGAGGCCACGATCCTGGTCGCCTTCGCGGTGGTAGCGCTCGACGTGCCGCTGCGCGGCTCGCTGGTCGCCTTCGGTGCGGTCGCCGCCTTCGGCGCCATGACCTTCGTCGGCATCGGCCTGCTGGTGGCGTCGCGCCCGCGCACCATCGAGGGCGTCTCCGGGCTGATGAACTTCGTGATGTTCCCGATGTGGATCTTCTCGGGCGTCTTCTTCTCCTACGAGCGCTTCCCGGAGGCGGCGCTGCCCGCGATCCGGGCGCTGCCGCTGACCGCGCTGGTCGACGCGCTGCGCCGGGTCATGCTCGACGGCGCGGGGCTGGTCGGGGTGGTGCCCGAGCTCGCGGTGCTCCTGGCCTGGGGCGCGGTTTCGTTCCTCGCCGCGCTCAAGCTCTTTCGCTGGCAGTAGGGGAAGCGCGGGAGGAGGCCGGCGGCGTCGAGCTGGGAGGTCACTCGGGCCGGCTCCCCCTCGCGCCCCGCCAGCATGAGCTTCGAAGGAGCCCGGTGCGCTCCGGGGCCCCTCGGCCTCTCGGACCTCCCAGCTCGACGCCGCCGGCCTCCGGGCACCAGGGCCGAATTCGGGGGCTCTCCGGGGCTCCCTCGCCGCGGGTTGCCTTGACCGGGTGGCGGCGCGGACGTACGGTTCGGTGCGATTCGTGCGCACCCCGGCGCCGACGGCGCGGGGACGAGGAGCGGCCCATGAGCGAGCACCCCCCGACCTCCGAGCTGGTCTACGACTGGAACACGGCCGGCAACGGCTACCCGCACCGCGAGCGCGCGGTCGAGTTCGACGACGAGACGCTGCGCGACGGGCTGCAGTCGCCCTCGGTGCGCGACCCGGACATCGAGACCAAGCTGCGCCTGCTCCACCTGATGGAGCGGCTCGGCATCCACACCCTCGACATCGGGCTGCCGGGCGCCGGGCCGCGCGCGCGCGCCGACATCCTGGCGCTGTGCGAGGAGATCGTGCGCCAGAAGATGCGCATCACGCCGAACTGCGCGGTGCGCACCGTGATCTCGGACATCACGCCCCTGGTCGAGATCTCGCAGAAGACCGGCCTGGCGATCGAGGCCTGCGCCTTCATCGGCTCCTCGCCGATCCGCCAGTTCGCCGAGAACTGGACCCTCGACCACATGCTCAAGCTCACCGAGGAGGCGGTCGGCTACGCGGTCGCCAACGGCCTGCCGGTGATGTTCGTGACCGAGGACACCTGCCGGGCCACGCCGGACACCATCCGGCGCCTGTTCAAGTCGGCCATCGCGGCGGGCGCCAAGCGCGTCTGCGTGTGCGACACGGTGGGCCACATCACGCCGCGCGGCGTGCGCAACCTGATCCCCTACGTGCGCCAGCTCATCCGCGAGACCGGCGAGGACGTCAAGATCGACTGGCACGGCCACAACGACCGCGGCCTGGGGGTGATCAACACGATCACGGCGATGACCTCCGGCGTCGACCGTGTCCACGCCACCGCGCTCGGCATCGGCGAGCGGGTCGGCAACTGCTCGATGGACCAGCTGCTCATCAACCTGAAGCTGATGGGCTACATCGACAACGACCTGACGCCGCTCGCCGAGTACGTGGAGGTGGCGAGCGAGGCGACCGGCGTGCCGGTGCCGATCAACTACCCGGTGTTCGGCAAGGACGCCTTCCGCACCGCCACCGGGGTGCACGCCGCGGCGATCATCAAGGCCAAGAAGAAGGGCGACGACTGGCTCGCCGACCGCGTCTACTCGGGCGTGCCGGCGGGCATGGTCGGCATGCGCCAGCAGATCGAGATCGGCTTCATGTCGGGCGTGTCGAACATCGTCTACTGGCTGCACGAGCACGGCATCGAGCCCAACGATCACCTGGTCGAGGAGATCTTCCGCGCCGCCAAGGAGAGGAACCGCGTGCTCTCCGACGACGAGGTGCTCGAGATCTGCAAGTTCACCGCCGCGGAGGCCGGCCAGCCCCTGCACCTCGACACCCTGGGCGCCTGGAAGAAGGAGGTCGAAGGGGTCTGAGGCGGCGCCGGCCGCCCGGTTCGAGATCTGGTACGTCTCCCATCTGACACGGTCTCTCCTCCCACCGCGGTCCTGCGGGAGAGGAGGGGCTCCTTGGACATTCTGTGTCGGCTTCGCCTCGGGTGGCGGGCCGGACGACTCGGCCTGGCCTGGACGCTCTCGTGGCCGGCCCTGGCCGCCGCCCAGGGGCTGCCGCCCGAGATCTTCTTCACGGACCTCCAGTCCGGGCCGGCGACGGGCGGCGAGCAGGACCTGGGCGTCTTCGTGTCGATCTACGGCGAGGGGTTCGGCGCCGTGCGCGGCGCCTCTACCGTCCGCTTCGGCGACGTCGAGGTGGCGCGCTACGTCTCGTGGGGAGAGGACGTCGCGCCGCGCGCCCTCGACCGCATCGTCGTCCAGCCGGGACCGGGGGTGAGCGCGGGGCCGATCGTGGTCACCGTCGGCGGGGAGGCGAGCAACCCGAGCCTCTTCACCGTGCGCGCGGGCGGCATCTACTTCGTCGCCCTGGGCGGCGACGACACCGGTCCGGGCACGCTCGGCCAGCCGTGGGCGACGGTCGCCCACGCCGAGGACACGCTCGCCGCCGGGGACACCGTCTTCGTCCGCCACGGCGTGACCGAGACGGTCGAGGACGGCTTCGGCGCCGCGCTGGCGATCGAGAGCGGGGGCGCGCCCGGGCTGCCGAAGGCGATCGTCGCCTACCCGGGCGCGCTCGCGACGCTCGGCTCGACGGTGCTCGAGTACGGCGTGCGGGTGCCCAACACCGGCGTCGCGCCGACCGACCTGGTCCTGGCCGGCCTCGTCCTGCGCGGCGGCACCAGCGCGCTCGACCTCGGCGGCGACGGCGCCAGCCGCTGGCGCATGGTCGGCAACGACATCTCCTGTCCGGTGGGCGACGGCCAGACCGGCTGCTTCGTCGCCGCGCTGGCGAGCTATGTCGTCCTGCTCGGCAACGACGTCCACGACATCTCGCAGCAGGGACCGCAGCCGTCCAAGCAGTACCACGCGGTCTACTTCACGACCGACACCAACTTCGTCGCCGTGGGCTGGAACCACATCCACCGTAACCGCACCTGCCGGGCGATCCAGTTCCACAGCTCGCCGCTGTGCGACCCGGTGTGCGGACCCGGGGACACCACCGGCTTCAACCAGCACCACCTCGACGTCTTCGCCAACCGGATCGACGGCGACGTCTGCGACGGCATCAACTTCGCGACCGTGGATCCGTCGCAGGGTCAGGTGCGCGCCTGGAACAACGTCATCGTGCGCACCGGCGCCGGCCCGACGCCGCCCGACGGCGACGCCAACTACGCCGGGATCCACGTCGCGGGCGCCACCAACAACGGACCCGACGGGACCGGCAACGTCGAGGTCTTCCACAACACGCTGGTCGACTGCGGTCGGGCCCAGGGCGTTCCGGCCGGCAACACCGACCGCGGCGCCTTCTCGCGCGGCCCGGGCAGCCCGGCGCTCGTCCTGCGGCTGCGCGACAACGTGGTGGTCGCCGAGGGCGACGAGCCCTACGTGTCTCTCTCCAGCGAGGCCAGCCTGATCAGCGGCAGCCACAATCTCTGGTGGGGCGCGGGCGCGGCGCCGGCCTACCTGACCGACAACCTGGAAGCCGACCCGCTCTTCCTCGACCCCTTCGACGGCGACTACCGCCTGTCCACCGGCAGCCCGGCGATCGACTCCGCGATCGCCGCCGGTGCCGCCGACGACCACCGCGGCGCCAACCGCATCGTGGTGCCGGTCGACCGCGGCGCCTTCGAGCACGTGGGCGAGCTGTTCGCCGACTCGTTCGAGAGCGCGGACGCGTCGCGCTGGTCGAGCGTCGAGCCCTGACCGGTCGCCTCGCCCCGGCCGGGGCACTGGTACGGGCGAGCGCGGCGCGGGTCTATCGAGGCATCGGTAACCAAGGACTCCGGAGGTCGCCATGCTCGACGAACGCCCCGCGATGCCGCTGCGTCCCCAGCCCGGGACGCCACCTGGAAAGCCCACGATGCTGCCGACGGCGCTGGTCGCGGCGCTCGCCATGACGCTCCTGGGCGCGCCCGCGCGCGCCCAGCTCGCGCCCGGCGAGGCCACGATCTTCCGGCTGGCGGGCAACGCCGACCTCGCGATGGGCTCGGCCCTGGCCGCCGGCGACTTCGACGGCGACGGCGCGCAGGACCTGGCGATGGGCGCGCCGCTCGCCACCGACGACGGCCAGGTGGGAGCCGGAGCCGTCGTCGTGCGCTACGGCGACACGAGCGTGACGATCCTCCTGCAGTCGACCAGCGGCGTGGCGGTGGCGGAAGGAGGCGACCGCTTCGGTGCCGCGCTCGCGAGCGGCGACCTCGACTGCGACGGCTACTCGGACCTCGCGGTCGGCATCCCGTGGGAAGACGTCGGCGGCGCGCTCGACACGGGTGCCGTGCTCGTCTACTACGGCTCGGCCGCCGGCCTGCCGAGCGCGGCCGGCGACCTGCTCCTGCTCTCCGACGTCGACGCCGACGGCAACCAGAACTTCGCCGACTTCGGAACCGTCGTGGCCGTGCTCGACTACGGCACGGCGACGGAGCTCGCGATCGGATCGCCCAGCCACGACATCCCCATCGCCGGCGATTCGGGGGCGGTCTACGTCGTTCCTCACAGCTGTCCCGGAGGGGGGTTCGATACCGGGAGCGCGCTCCGGCTCATCCAGGGGATCGGTGGCGTCTCCGGCATGGCCTCGGAAGGGGACGATTTCGGCCGCGCTCTCGCGGTCGCGGACTTCGACGGCGCCGACGGCCCGGACCTGGCCGTGGGCGTCCCCGGCAACTCCTACGGCGGGGGCGCCTACGGCAGCATCCAGGTGTTCTACGGCGCGGGGGATCACCTCGACGTTGCGGGCGACGCCGTCTGGTACCAGGACGATGCGGGGGTGCCGGGCACCGCCGAGGACGGCGATCGGTTCGGCGCGGCCGTGGCTGCGGGCGACTTCGACGGGGACGGCCGCGACGACCTCGCGGTGGGGGTGCCCGGCGAGGACGTCGGGGCGAGCGCCGACGCCGGCGGGGTCAACATCCTCTACGGCTCGGCCGCGGGCCTCGGCGGCGACGGCAGCCAGTACTTCGACCAGGACTCGCCCGGCGTGGTCGGCTCGGTCGAGGCGTCGGACCACTTCGGACAGGCCCTGGCGGCCGGCGATTTCAGCGGCAACGGCAGGGCCGACCTGGCGATCGGCGCGCCGGACGAGAACGTCGGCATCTTCGCGGATGCAGGTTTCGTCGACGTAATCCTCGGCACCCCGTCGGGGCTGACCGCGCACAACAGCCAGGGGCTCGCCGAGGACGACCTGCCGGCTCCCGGCGCGGGTGGGGACTCCGACCGGTTCGGGCTCGCCCTGACGACGCTCGATCTCGATGGCGACGGACTGGCCGACCTGGTGGCCGCGGCGCCACACGATCTCTTCAACGGCCACCCGGTGGGGCTGGTCGCCGTCCTGCCCGGACGACCGATGTTCGCCGACGGCTTCGAGAGCGGCGACTCCACGGCCTGGTCGCTGACCGAGCCCTGAGCCGCGCGACCGTCCGCGTCACGGCAGGACGAACGACCAGCGCGCGGTGTCGCCGGTCTCGAAGTCGTCGGCGAAGAGCAGCGGCTGGATCCAGCGCTGGCTGTAGACCTCGTATTCGCCGACGACGAGCGGCGGCGTGTCGTCGACGCCGGCCCAGACCACGAGCGCCTCGTCGTGCTGCGGATTGAAGGCGAGGTCCGGCATGACGGCGCCGAAATCGGGCGTGCCGTCGGGGCCCATCGTGCTCAGGCGCTCGTCGTCGGTCCCGCGCGGCCAGCCGTCGGCGCCCACGCGCTGGAGGAAGATCTCGCTCTCGTCCTCGCCCGGCGGGTCGTCGGAGCCGTCCCAGGCGACCAGGTACTCGCCGTCGATCGATCCCCAGGTCACCCGCGGGCGGTGGGCGCGATAGAGAGAGGTCCCGACCGGGCCCATGTCGCTCAGCCGGATCGCTCCGCCGACCAGGTTCGCGTCTGCGCCTTCGAGCAGTTGACTCCAGATCTCGTACTCCTCGTCGACCATGGGCGGCGTGTCGTCGTCGCCAGACCAGACGACGAGGTAGTGGTCGGTGAGCGGATCGAACGCGACGGCCGGATCGGCCGCGTCGTAGAGCGGGTCGAGATTGGGTCCCGCGAAGCTGATCCGGGAGTCGTCCGCGCCGACCTCGGCCCCGGTCGCGGCGTCGATGCGCTGGACGAAGATCTCGAACTCCTCGTCGGCCTGGGCGGCCGCGTCGTCGTCGCCCTCCCAGACGACCAGGAACTCGCCGTGCGCGGGGTTGTAGACGAGCGCCGGCGAGCGGGCGTCGAAGGCCGCGTCACCCGTGCCTCCCATCGCGCTCACGCGCTGGTCGTCGAGGCCGATCTCGACGCCGGTCGCGCCGTCCAGGCGCTGCACGAAGATCTCGAACTCCCCCCACACCTGGCCGTCCTGGTCGTGGCTCCCCGACCAGGCGACGAGGTACTGATTGCGCTCCGGGTCGTAGGCGATCGCCGGCGCCCGGGCGTGGTAGAGCGCGTTGCCGAGCCCGCCCATGGCGCTGATGCGCTGATCGTTGGTGCCCACCGGATCGCCGGTCGCGCCGTCCAGGCGCTGCACGTAGATCTCGTACTCCCCCTCGATCGTCCCCTGGTCGTCCTCGGTCCCCTCCCAGGCCACGAGGTACTCGTTCTCGACCGGGTTGTAGACGACGGCGGGATAGGAGGCGTCGTCGTCGGGGTCCCCGATGCCCCCCATCGAGCTGATCAGGAAGTCGAAGAGGCCGACCTCGGCGCCGGTCGTCGCGTTCAGGCGCTGGCCGCAGATCTCGAGCTCGTCGTCGGTCGGCCCGCTGTCCGGATCGTCCGCGGACCAGACCACCAGGTACTCGTGGTTCGTGGAGTTGTAGGCGACGTGCGCGTGGAAGGCGTCGTAGGTCGGGTCGCCCAGCCCGCCGACGTCGCTGATGCGGCGATCGTCGACGCCGATCTCCTCGGCCGGGAGGGAGATCGACGCGGCGCCGAGAGCGGCGAGCAGGGCGAGCGACCGGCAGGCGGCGCGAGCGGCCGCGCAACGGAATCGAGGACGGGTGGCAGGCATCGGGTCTCCTCGGAAGGGGTGACTGTGGGGAGAGAGACCCGCCGGCGCCCGCTGCGTACCAGTCGCGCCCGGGGCGGGCTCGCCGGACCCTGTGCAGCCGGCCGGCGCTACCATTGCGGCATGGCTCTCCGGGGAGGAGACCGCGCGGGAGAGTTCGAGCCCGAGCTTGCACGCGCGGTCGAGCGCCTGCGTTCGGCGCCGGGCGACGAGGTCGCGGCGCGCGCCCTCGATCGGCTCCTCCGGCCCCGCTTGGCGGCCTACTTCCGGGCCGGAGGCGCGGGTCCGGCGGACGCCGAGGATCTGGTACAGGAGACGCTCCTGAAGGTCTTCTCGGGCATGGCGGCGCTGCGCAGCGCCGAGAGCTTCCTGGCCTGGCTCTTCACCGTCGCCCGCAACGCGCGGGCGACGCGATGGCAGCGGCAGGGGCGCGACCCGCTGGCGCGCGCGGAGGCGATCGATGCCGACGAGGCGCAACCCCAACGCGCCGCGCGCAGCCCCGACGCCGAGCGGCGGTCGGTGGCCGTCGAGGCCCTCGCACGACTGGAGCGGGCGCTCGCCGAGCTGCCGCCGCGGCAGCGGCAGTGCCTGTTGCTGCGGGCGCGGGAGGAGCTCTCCTACGGCGAGATCGCCGCACTGCTGGGCACCAGCGTGCTCACGGTGCGCAACCACCTGATGCTGGCGCGCGCCGAGCTCCGGCGCCGGTTCTCGGAGGAGCGATGAAGAACGGGCCGGTCGGCGGGACGAGCCTCGAGAAGCTCCTGCGCGCGAGCCGCCGCAGCGCGGCGGGCGCCTGTCCGTCGCCCGGGATCTGGGTCGAGCTCTACCGGGGCGCGCTCGACACCGCCGCTGCCGAGGGCGCGCTCGAGCACCTCGCCGTGTGCGCGGCTTGCCGGGAAGCGGCGCTCGACGCGCGCCGCTTCCTGGCGGCGATGTCCGCTCGAGGCGCGGCGGGCGCGCCGGCGCGGCCCGGGACGGGCGGTCGGCGCGGCCGGCTCCTCGCGCTGGCCGCCGCGGCGCTGGTCGCCACGGCGGGGGTGGCCCTCTGGTGGCTCGGCACCGGGCGCGAGCCGGCGCCGGCGGCGTGGACCGCCGCGAGCTACGTCGCCTCGACCGCCGATCCGGGAGCTCCCCTGTTGCGCGACGCCTCGGCGCTCGATCCGGTTCGCGAGGCGGCCTTCGCGCGCGCCATGGTCCCCTACGCCGCGGGCGACTATCCGGCGGCGGCGCGCGCGCTCGGCCGCTACCGGGCGAGCGAGCCCGAGGACCTGCGCGCCGTCTTCTACCAGGCGGTCGCGCTCGGCCTCGCCGGCGATCGGCGGCAGGCGGGGCCGCTCCTGGAGCGCGTCGCGCGGGAGGCCTCGCCCCGGCTCGCCGACGAGGCGCGCTGGTACCTGGCGCTCATCGCGCTCGAGCGGGGCGAGACGACCCGGGCCGGCGGACTGCTGGAGGCCGTATCGGTCAGCGCCTCGCCGCACGCCCAGGAGGCCGCCCGGCTCGCCGAGGGACTCGACGAATGAGAGGCACGCGGGCTCTCGGAGTCGCGCTCGCGGCGGCGATCGTGCTCGCAGTTCTCGCGGTGGGCCGGGCGCGGGCGACGCCCGTCGCGGCCGAACGGATCGCGCGCGCCGAGCGGCTGCTCTCGCTCGAGGAATACGAGCGGGCGTCGCGGGAGCTCGAGGAGGTGGCGCGAGCGGGATCGCCGGCGCTCGGCGACCAGGACGCGATCGACTTCCGGCGCGTGGCGTGCGCGCTCGCGGCGGCGCGCGGGCAGGTCGAGGAGTTCGAGCGCCATCTCGAAGGCGGGCTCGTCCGCGCGCGCGCGCGGACCGACCTCGAGGCGGAGGCGCGCCTGCTGCTCGCCGGCGCCCTGGGCGCCTGGCAGCATGCCGATTACGGAGCCGCCGACGCGCGGCTCCAGGCGGCCCGGTCGCTCGCGGGCACGCTCGCCTCCGACGCGCTCGCGGGCCAGGCCGCGGAGCTCCAGGCGCGCGTGGCGCTCAAGCGCGGCGAGTACGCGCGCGCACGCACCCACCTCGCCGAGGCCGAGCGGCGGTGCGCTGCCGCCCACGATCTCGGGTGTCTCGGGCGGAGCGCGGAGACCGGCGCCGCGGTGGCGCTCGACCGCGGCGAGTTCCTCGTCGCGCGCGACGGCTACGAGCGGGCGCGTGCGCTCCTGCTGGAGGCGGGTGACCTCCATGCCGCCAATCTGGACGCCGCGCGCGTCGCGATCGTCCATCTCTTCCAGGGCGCCGACGAGACCGGTTACGAGCTGGCGCGCGGAGCGGCCGCCGAGGCGCAGGAGTACGGGCTGACCGCGGCCCTCGCCCACGCGCTCCAGGTCCAGGGCCGCGCCGCGACCGCGCTCGGCCTGCTCGACGAGGCCGAGCAGGTGCTCGCCGCCTCGGCGCGCCTGCGCGCGCGGCTGGGTGATCGCCGCCAGCAGGCCTGGGTGGACGCGGCGCGCGCCAAGGCCCACGCGGCGCGCGGCGACTCCGAAACGGCGCGCGCCGTGCTGGTGCCGGCGCTCGCGAGCTGGCGCGCGCTCGACGACCGGAGGGCGCTCGCCTGGCATCTGCTCGAGCGCGCGCGCCTCGAGGTGGCGCTGGGCGAGGCGGCGGCCGGCGCGAGCTTCTCGGAGGCCGTCGCGCTGGCGCAGGAGATCCGGCTGCCCTACGTTCCGCTCCTGCTCGCCGACCAGGCGCGCTGGCTGGCCGGGCGGGGCGGCGACCCGGCGGCGGCCCTGGCCGCCGCGCAGCTCGCGGTCGAGACGGCGCGCGCCAGTGGCAACGAGCGGCTGCTCTGGCCGGCGCTGGCGGCGCGCGCGGCGATCGCGCGGCGGCTCGGGCAGACGGGCCAGGCGCTCTCCGATCTGGGCGCGGCGGTCGGCATCGAGCGGCGGCTGCGCGCCGCGGGCCTGGGCGGAGACGAGGCCGCCGTGGGCGCCGTCGAGCGCGCGCGGGATCTCTACCGCGATCTCGCGGTGCTCCTGGTCGAGGACGGCCGCATCGAGGAGGGGCTGCTCGTGCGCGAGCGCGGCCGCGAGCTCGATCTCGGCCCCCCGACAGGGGCCCGCGCGCCGGAGGTCGCGGCGAGCCGCGGCCGGAACCTCGATCGGCTGCTCCGGGCCGCGCGGGCGCGGCGGGCGACCCTGGTCTCCTACCTGGTCGGCGAGGAGGAGCTCCTGGCGTGGGTCGTGCGCCCGCACGGTGGCGTGCGGCTGGTTCGCGCTGCGGCCGGACGCGCGCGCCTGGAGGCGCTGATCGAGCAGGCGCAAGGCAGGTCGGGCGCCTCCCGAGCCGAGCGCGAGGCTGCGCGCGAGGAGCTCGCGCGGGCGGTGCTGGCGCCGCTCGAGCCGGTCCTCTCCGGCCGGGACGGGGAGCTGCTGATCCTGGCCCCGGACGGTCCCCTCCACCGACTCGGCTTCGCGGCCTTGCCGGGCGGGGATGGACGGCTCCTGGTCGAGCGCGCGCGCCTCGAGCTGGTGCCTGCGCTCGTCCAGCACGCGCGCCCCGGCGCGCGCGGGCCGGAGCCTCGGACCCGCCGCAGCGCGCTCTTCGCCGACCCCGCGACGGGGCGTCTTCCCGGCGAGGACGTGCCGCTGACGAGGCTGCCGGGCGCCCGCCGCGAGGCGACGGCCGTGCGCGAGCTGCTCGGCCCCGAAGGGGTCGAGCTCGCGCTGGGCGCGGCGGCGACCGAGGCGCGCTTTCGCGAGTTGGCGCCGGGTGCGGCGCTCCTCCATTTCGCCGGCCACGCCGTGCCGCGCGACGACCATCCGCGCGCGAGCTTCCTGGCGCTGGCGCCCACGCCCTCGGCGGCGCCCGGCGGCCCGGCGGACGGGAGGCTCTCGGTCGACGAGATCCTGGAGCTCGAGCTCGCGGCCGATCTCGTCGTGCTCTCGGGTTGCGGCAGCGCGCGCGGCCGGGCGACCGCGGCCGGCACGCTCTCGCTCGCGCGCGCCTTCCTCGCGGCCGGGAGCCACCGGGTCCTCGCCACGTTGTGGCCGGTGGGCGACGAGCTCGCCGCCGACCTGGTCGACCGCTTCTACGCCGAGCGCGCCCGCCGTGGCGGGGACGAGGCCGGGGCGCTCCGCGCGGCGCAGCTCGCCCTTCGCGACGAGCTCCAGCCGGGTGCTTTGCGCTCCGTCCCGGCCGGGGCGGCCGCCGACGACCCGGCTCAGTGGGCGGCCTTCGTGCTGCTGGGCGCCCCGCAATAGCCGCGCGCGACGCGGGCGAGGCCGCCGCCGTCAGGCCGCGAAGTCGGCGAGGCGGACCGGCTGCCGGCGCGCGCCCCAGCTGCCGGGCAGCGGCTCGAACAGGCCGGGGATCGCGGTGCCGCACTTCTCGCAGCGTCCTTCCCGGTCGAGCCGCCAGGCGGTGAGCACGTACCAGTCGCGGCCGATCACCTTGCCGCCGCAGCCCGGGCAGAAGGTCGAGCCGCCCTCGGCGTCGTGGACGTTGCCGGTGTAGACGTAGCGCAGGCCGTGATCGAGGGCGATCCGGCGCGCGCGGGTGAGCGTCGCCGGCGGGGTGGCGGGCACGTCGAGCATCTTCCAGTCGGGGTGGAAGGCGGTGAAGTGGAGCGGCACGTCGGGCCCGAGGTGCTCCGCGAACCAGGCGCACTCGGCGGCGAGCTCGGCGTCGGAGTCGTTGTGGCCGGGGATGAGCAGCGTGGTGACCTCGAACCAGACCTTCGTCTCGCGCCGGAGGTAGACGAGGGTCTCCTGGACCGCCTCGAGGTGGCCGCCGCAGACCTTGCGGTAGAACTCCTCGGAGAATGCCTTGAGGTCGACGTTGGCGGCGTCCATGGCGGCGTAGAGCTCGCGGCGCGGCTCCGGGCAGATGTAGCCGGCGGTCACCGCCACCGGGTGGATGCCGCGCTCCCGGCAGGCCTGGGCGACGTCGACCGCGTACTCGAGGAAGATGGTCGGGTCGTTGTAGGTGAAGGCGACCGAGCGGCAGCCGAGCTCCTCGGCGGCGCGCGCGATGGTCGCCGGGTCGGCGCGGTCGGAGAGCCGGTCCCATTCGCGCGACTTCGAGATGTCCCAGTTCTGGCAGAAGCTGCAGGCGAGATTGCAGCCCGCGGTGCCGAAGGAGAGGATCGCGCTGCCGGGCAGGAAGTGGTTGAGCGGCTTCTTCTCGACCGGATCGACGCAGAAGCCCGACGAGCGGCCGTAGGTGGTGAGCACGATCTCGCCGGCCTCGTCGGCGGCGCGCACGAAGCAGAGACCGCGCTGGCCCGGCCGCAGCCGGCAGAAGCGCGGGCAGACGTCGCACTGCGTGCGCCCGTCCTCGAGCCGGTGCCAGTGCCGGGTGGGGGCCGCCCCTGCGAACGATTCGACGCGCTCGGCCACGGCCCTATGGTACGCCTGGCGCATCGCGGTCCCGATCCTCGCCCCACCGAGCCCCGCTCACCGCCAGGACCAACGCGGACCACGCCAACGGCAGCAGCGGCACCGCGTAGCGCGGCAGCAGCTCGGTCGCGGCGACGTGGAAGCCGAACAGGAACCAGGCCGGCGCGAGGAAGGCGAGGGCCGGCAGCTCGCGCCGCCGGAAGGCGACGGCGGTGGCGACGACGATCCCCGCCGCGAGCAGCAGACCGAGCGCGAGCGCCAGGTCGAACGGTCGAGCCCAGCGCGGCGACGCCTCCGCGAACATTCCGCGCACCGCGACCGCGGCCGCGGCGCGGGCGTGATCCCACGGCGCGCGCGCCATGCGCGCGAGCGCCGTGCGCCCGAGGGCGATGTCGACGGCCAGGGGATCGACCCCGGGCCGGGCGCGCTCCTGCTGCCAGCGGCGCAGCGTGCGCAGGTAGAAGTTGCCGGGTCCGCTGGGCCGGTAGTCGAGCCAGCTCGCCTGCGGGGCGGCGCGCTGCGCCGCGCGTCGCGCCGCTTCGAGCGGGGTCCAGGCGAGCGCCGCCGAGCGCGCGCCGTGGCGGCCGACCTCGGCGTCGAGCTCGGCGCGCACCGCGAGCGCCAGGCCGCCGCGGTCGGAGAGCACCGGATGACCGAGCCGGGCCGAGTTGCGCGCCAGCCAGAGCACGCTCGGCAGGGCCAGGGCGAGCGCGGTCAGGGCGAGCAGGGCGGCGGGCGCGCGGCGCCGCTCGGCCGCCGGCCGGCGCGTCTCGGCGCGCCCGACGACGGCCAGCGCCACCGGCAGGAGCACCACGGCCTCGGCGCGGGTGAGCGGCAGCGTCGCGAGCACGGCGACGGCGGCGACGCGCGCGCTCCGTTGGCCGCGCGCCAGGGCGAGCAGAGCGAGCCCGGCGAGGGCGAAATGGGCCGCCGCCAGGTTCTCCGACATCAGCTGCCTCGAGGTCGCGTGGAGCGCCGGGCTCACGGCCACCAGCGCGAAGGCGAGCGCGCCGCCCGTCGGCCCGGCGAGGCGCGCGACGCCGAGCGCCGCGGCCGCGGCCGCGGCCGCGAGCAGCACCACGTTGAGCCCGCGCACGGGCCGCCAGGCGCGGGGATCCTCCGGCAGGCGCTCGATCTCGGCGGAACCGGAGGGCGGCGCGCTGCCCGCGATCCGCCAGGCGAGGGCGACGAGCGCGGGGTAGGCCGGCTCGCGGAAGGCGCTCGCCACCGAGGGCGCCTCGTCCGGCGGCGCGAAGGCGAGCACGCCGTGGCGCAGGAGGTGGGCCGCGGCGGCGGCGAGCTCGCGCTCGTCCTCGTAGAGTCTGGCGCCGTCGCGCGCGCCGAGCGCGGCGAACGCGAGGCCGATCAGGCCGGCGACCGCGAACAGCAGCGTCGGCCAGCCCGGCCGCCGCGCCGGTTTCGACCGGAGGGTCACGCCGGGAGCCTACCGGCTGGCGGCGCGGGCGGCGAGACGAGCGCGCGGAACCGGCGCTCCGGGGTGGGCTCGCGAGCCGGCCCCGGGGGCCGAAAAGGGGCGTATCCTCGAACTGCCGATGCGCGTCCGACCGCCGGCGGTGGCCGGCAGCTTCTATCCCGACGACCCGGTGTTGCTGGCCGGCACCGTGGACGGGTACCTCGCCGACGCGCCCCGGCGCGCGGGCGCGCCGCCGCGGGCGCTGGTCGCGCCTCACGCCGGCTACGTCTACAGCGGTCCGGTCGCCGGCTCGGCGTTCGGAACGCTGCGCGGCGCGGCGGAACGCTTCCGCCGCGTGCTCCTGCTCGGGCCGTCCCACTACGTGGCGATCGCCGGCCTGGCGCTGCCCACGGCGGAGGCGTTCGAGACCCCGCTCGGGCGCGTCGCGCTCGATCCTTCGGCACGCTCCGCGCTCGCCGGCCTGCCGCAGGTGGCGGTCGCGGACGCGCCCCACGCGCGCGAGCACTCGCTCGAGGTCGAGCTGCCGTTCCTGCAGCGCCTGCTCGGTGCGTTCCTGCTCGTGCCGCTCGCGGTGGGCGACGCGACCGACGAGGAGGTCGCCCAGGTCCTCGACCGCCTCGCCGACGACGCCACGCTGGTCGTCGTCTCGACCGATCTCTCCCACTATCTCCCCTACGAAGCGGCCCGCCGCGCCGACCGCCGCACCTCGGACGCGATCGAAACTCTCCGGCCCGAGGCGATCGGGGAGCTCGACGCCTGCGGGCGCGTGCCGTTGCGCGGGCTGCTGCGCTGGGCGCGCGCGCGCGGGCTCGCCTGCGAGCGGCTCGACCTGCGCAACTCCGGGGACACCGCGGGCCCGCCCGAGCGGGTCGTCGGCTACGGCGCCTATGCCTTCGCCTGAGCCCTCCCCCCGCTTCGACGCCGCCCAACGCGAGCGGCTCCTCGCCCTGGCCTGGCAGGCGATCCGCCTCGGCCGCGAGGCGCCCTGGCTGGGCGTCGACCTCGAGGGGCTCCCGGCGGCGCTCAGCGCGCCCGGAGCGAGCTTCGTGAGCCTCCACCGGCGGGGCGCGCTGCGCGGCTGCATGGGCTCGCTCGAAGCGCGCCGGCCGCTCGCCGAGGACGTGGCGGGCAACGCGCGCGCGGCGGCCTTCCTCGACCCGCGATTCCCGCCGGTCGCGCCCGAGGAGATCGCCGAGCTCGAGCTGGAGATCTCGGTGCTCGGCCCCGCCCGCCCCCTGCCGGCGGCGAGCGAGGCGGAGCTGGTGGCGGCGCTGCGCCCCGGCGTGGACGGGCTGGTGCTGCGCGAGGGCGGCCGCCGCGCCACCTACCTGCCCTCGGTCTGGACGCAGCTCCCGGACCCGGCCGAGTTCGTGCGCCAGCTCAAGCGCAAGGCCGGCCTGCCGCCCGACCACTGGTCGCCGACGCTGGGCTTCGACCGCTACGAGGTCGAGTCGATCTCCTGACCGGGGTGCGGCCGGCCCCCGCACGACGGCATCGGCACGCGCTCCGGCACCCTGCGGCACCTCGCCATCTCGCGGTCGAACGCCGGCAGCGGGCGGGCGGCGAAGAGCATCGCCGTCTCTGCGGGTTCGGGCTGGGCGGGGTCCTAGGTCGTCTCGTCGTCCGCGAGCAGCTCCCGGACCGCGTCGTGCGCGCGCCGGGCGAGCGCCGCGCGGCCCCGGGCCTCGAGGCCGGCGGTCGCGATGGGCAGACCCACCCGGACCTCGATCCGCCCCGGGCGGACGTGGAAGCCGTCGGCGGGCAGCACCCGCCCGGCACCCACGATCGCGACCGGGACGACGTCGGCGCCGGAGCGGAGGGCGGAGCCGAAGGCGCCGCTGCGGAAGGTTCCGAGCCCGCCGTCGCGCGAGCGCGTGCCCTCCGGAAAGGAGACCACGCTCGCGCCCGCCGCCAGCCGCTGCGCCGCCTGGTCGACCGTGGCGCTCGCGCGCCGCGGATCGCGGCGGTCCACGAAGACCATGCCCATGGCGCGGATGTACCAGCCCAGGAACGGCACCTGGGCGAGCTCGCGCTTGGCCAGGAAGCAGAGCGGCACCCGCAACGCCATGTAGAGCACCGGGATGTCGATCCAGGAGCTGTGGTTGGCGACGAACAGCACGCCGCGCCCGGGATCCAGCCGCTCGCGGCCGCGCACCGCCAGGCGTGCCCCGGCGCCGTAGACGAGGCCCGGCGCCCAGACCCAGCGTGCGATCTCGAGCTGGACGCGCGGCGAGCGGGCGACCAGGTGGACGACGAGCGCGACGCTGATCCAGAACGCGGACCAGGTCAGCGTGAAGGCGAGCTGGACGGCGTTGACCGGCAGCCAGAGCAGGCGGGTCAACGCTGATTCGGCGCGCATCGCGGCCGCCAGCCTAATCGAGAAGTAGACTGGCCGAGCGATGGACTTCGAGACCTCTCCGCTCCGCCTCTGGCGCACGCTCTCACGCGAGGATCGCACCGCCGCGGCGCGCACGTTCTGGGACCACCCTCCCACCGAGGCCGCGGCGGTCGCCGCGCGCGAGGTGGTGAACCTCCTGCGCGTGCGCCCGCAGGCCTTCCAGAAGATCCCGCTCGAGCAGCGCGTGCGCGCGCTGGCCGGGCTCGCCAACCCGCCGGAATCGCTCGCCGAATCCCTGCTCGTCTCGCTCCACGTCGGCGAGCGGCGCGCGCTGCTGGTCGAGTTCCTCGACGCCGCCGGCATCCCCCACGAGGAAGGGCTGATCGCGGAGGATGCCGAGCTGCCCGAGCTCGACGCGGCGCGCGCGCGCGCCGCCCTCGCGGCGCTGCGCGCGAGCGGCCACCCCGACGCCGCCATCCGCGTCTACTGGAACGCGCTCTGGCTCCAGGATCGCGCGTGTTGGACCGCCCTCGAGCCGCTCGCCGCCGAGCTCGGCTGAGGCGCCCCGCTCAGCCCACCGGCAGGCGGCTCACGGCGGTGGCGGCGAGCGGGTCGTCGGCCGGCAGGCCGAGCCGGAGCCGGCGCAGGGCCGCGAAGGCGATCATCGCGGCGTTGTCGCCCGAGTAGACGAGGGGAACCAGCGCCAGCTCGACGCCGCGCTCCGCGGCCCACCCCGGCAGCCGCCGGCGCAGCTCGCGGTTGGCCGCCGCGCCGCCCGAGACCGCGAGGCGGTCGAAGCGCGCCCGGCGATGGAGCCGCGTCAGGCGGTCGAGCACCTGGCGCACGGCCGAGTCGCGGAAGCCGGCAGCGAGATCGAGCACCTCGCCGGGCAGCGGCGGGTCGGCGGCCGCGTTCGCGCGCGTCGCGACCCCGCGCGCCTCGAGCCGCTCGAGGGCGACGAGCGCCTGGGTCTTGAGCCCGGAGTAGGAGAAGAACAGCTCCTCGGTGCCCGCCAGGCGCGGCAGCGGGGCGCGCTTCGCCTCGCCGAGCTCGGCGAGCGCGTCCACCTTCGGCCCCTGCGGGTAGGCGAGGCCGAGGCGCTTGCCGAACTTGTCGAAGGCCTCGCCGAAGGCGTCGTCGCGCGTCTCGGCGAGCGTCTCGACCGCCGCGCCGGCGACCCGGTAGAGGGCGGTGTGACCGCCCGAGACGACCAGCCCGACGAAGCGCTCGGGGATCGGCGCCGCCGGCTCGCCGGCGGGCGCCAGGAAGGGCGAGTAGAGGTGTCCCTCGAGGTGATGGACGGCGAAGAACGGCAGCCGCCGCGCCCAGGCGAGCGCCTTGCCGAGCGACAGCCCGACCAGCAGCGCGCCGACCAGCCCGGGCCCGCGCGTGGCGGCCACCGCGTCGAGGTCGGAGATCGCGACTCCGGCGCCCGCGAGCGCCTCGCGCGAGACCGCGGGCCAGTTGACGAGGTGCTCGCGCGAGGCGATCTCGGGCACCACGCCGCCGTAGGGGGCATGCGCCGCGAGCTGCGAGGAGACCACCGAGGCGAGCACGCGCCCGGCGCCGTCCACCAGGGCGCAGGCGGTGTCGTCGCAGGAGCTCTCGATGCCGAGCACGAGCGGGCGTTCCACGCCGCCAAGCGTACCGCGGCACCGGGAGCGGACCGGGACACGGAGCCCGGCGGACGGCATCTGCTATCCTCCGCGCTTCCCCGAACCGCGGCTTCCCGGACCCCGAGGTGGATCGATGAACGATCGTGCGTCTCTCCGTCGTTTCCTGATGGTCGCCGGCTGCGGCCTGCTCGTCGCCGCCTCCCCGGCCGACGCCGCCGGCGCCGGGCCGCGGACGCTCGAGGAGTACCGCGCGCAGGTCGAGGCGCGCATCGCCGCCGCGCCGGCCCAGGAGCCGGACTCGCCGATGCACCTCCAGCCCTGCCTCAACGGCACGGCGGGGGGCGTCTACCCGTGCAGCAACATCGACCTGGTCGAGTTCATGCCGTACTCGCTCTTCACGCCGGACTCGGGGGAGTCGGTCAAGACCAACAGCCTGTGGGGCTGGACCGACCCGGTGACCGGCCACGAGTGGGCGCTGCTTGGGCTCAACAACGGCGTCGCGTTCATCGACATCACCGACCCCGAGAACCCGCTCTACGCCGGCAAGCTGCCGTCCCACAGCGGCGTCTCGCTCTGGCGCGACGTGCGCGCCTACGCCGACCACGCCTACGTGGTCGCCGACGCCATCCCCCACGGCATGCAGGTCTTCGACCTCACCCAGCTGCGCACGGTGGTCAATCCGCCCGTGACCTTCGCCGAAACCGCCTTCTACAACCAGGGCGGCAACCTCGGCAACGTCCACACCATCTCGATCAACGAGGACACCGGCTACGCCTACCTGGTCGGCTCGAACACCTGCGGCGGCCGTCTGCACATGGTCAACCTCGCCAACCCGGCGGCGCCGGTCTTCGCCGGCTGCACGACCGACGGCGGCTACGTCCACGAGAACCAGTGCTTCGTCTACCACGGTCCGGACACGACCTACACCGGCCACGAGATCTGCCTCGCCGCGCGCGGCAGCGCGCTCAACCTCGACCTCATCGACGTCACCAATCACGCGGCCCCGGTCCGCCTGTCGAGCCTGCACTACAACAACGTCGACGGCTACAGCCACCAGGCCTGGTTCACCGAGGACCACCGCTACATCCTGCTCAACGACGAGCTCGACGAGGAGTTCGTCGGCAACCCGACGCGCACCTGGATCTTCGACGCGGCGGACTTGAACGCCCCGGTGCTGGCCGGCGGCGGCGGCTTCTTCGACCACTCGACGCCCGCCATCGACCACAACCTCTACGTGCACGGCAACTTCGTCTTCGAGTCGAACTACACGGCGGGGCTGCGGATCCTCAGGCTCGACAACCTCGCTCAGTCGCAGCTGACCGAGATCGGCTTCTTCGACCTCTACCCGCTCAACGACAATCCCGCCTTCGACGGGACCTGGAACAACTACTTCTTCGCGGCCAGCGGCAACGTCATCGCGACCCACATGACGCAGGGCCTGTTCATCCTGCGACCCACCAACCTGTGCGAGGCCCCGGCCGCGCCGACCGGGGTCACGGCGACCCCGAACGGCGACCACCGCATCGACCTCGCCTGGACCGGATCGGGGACCCTGGGCAACACTTTCGAGGTGGAGCGCGCACTCGGCGGCTGCGCGGGCACGTTCGAGACGATCGCCACCGGCCTCGCCTCCCCCGCTTTCAGCGACACGACGGCCTCCGGGCAGGTCGTCTACGGCTACCGGGTCCGCGAGCTGGACGAGACCGGCAGCTGCGCCTCGGAGGTGTCCGCCTGCGTCGAGGCCTCGACCACGGGTGCGTGCACGGCGCCGCCGCTGTTCGCCGGGCTGACCTCGGCGACCAACTCGGGCAACGACACCTGTCAGGTCGACCTCGGCTGGAGCGCCGCCACCCCGTCGTGCACCGGTCCGGCGACCTACTCGGTCTACCGCGCGACGGCGCCCGACTTCGTGCCGTCGGCCGCCAACCGGATCGCTGCGGGAGTCGCGGCGACCGGCTTCGCGGACCTGATGGCACCCTCCCAGGAGCTCGTCTACTACGTCGTGCGCGCGGTGGACGGCTCGAACGGCGCCGAGGACGGCAACCTCGTCCGGCTCTCGAGCCGGGCGACGGGCCCGGTCGGCGACGGTACGTTCGCGACCGGCGCCGAGATCGGCGACCTCATGCTCGACACCGGCGACAGCTCGCCCGGCGGCAGCCCCGAGCACGTCGGCTGGCACGTCTCGACGACGCGCGCCCATCCGCCGAGCGCGCGCAGCTTCTGGTCCACCTCGGGGAGCAACCTCTGCCTGACGCTCGAAGGCGACGTGACGCTGACCGCCGGACAGAGCTCGCAGTTCACCTTCTGGACGGCCTACGACGTCGAGGCCGGTTGGGACGGCGGCGTCGTCGACATCTCGACCAACGGCGGCACGACCTGGTCCCGGTTGACGCCGGCCGGCGGCTATCCGGGCTCGATCACGAACAGCGGCAACGCTTGCGGCTTCCTGAGCTCGCCTCCAACCCCGGTCTTCAACGGCACCAGCCTGACCTTCGCCCAGAAGACGATCGATCTCGCCGCCTACGCGGGCCAGGACGTCCGACTGCGCTTCCGGTACGGCACGGACGGGGCGGTGAACGACGAAGGCTGGTACGTGGACGACATCGCGGTCACCCATGCCCAGGTGCCGACCGCCTGCCTGCCGGCGGTCTTCCTCGGAGACTTCGAGGAGGGCGACACCTCCGAGTGGTCCAGCGCGACGCCCTGAGCGATCAGTCGGCGGCGGCCGGCGCGGTGCCGGCCGCCGCGCCACCGGCCGCCGCGCCGCCCGCCCCGTCGGGGCGCGCCACGAGCACGACGTAGAGGTGGAAGCGGTCGTCGTTGCGGATCGCGCCCAGCATCGTCGAGTAGGGCTCGATCTCGAACTCGGTGAAGCGGAACTCGCCCAGCGCCTCGGCGGCGAGCTCGCCCGCGCGCACTTCCCAACGCACCGGGATCACCCGCTCCACCGCGCGGCCGCGCACGGTCAGGCGCACACGCGCGCTCCAGCCGGGCGCCACGCGTGCGCCGTCGCCGTCGCCGCCGCCGCGCGGCGCCAGCGCGAGCAGCTCCGCGCCCACCTCCGGGAACGACTCCGGCGCCATCTGGTCGCGTCCGAGCATCGCCTTGCGCACCTTCTCGCGGTCGCCGGGATCGACCTCGGGCAGGGCCGCGGCGAGCGCGCCGAGCTCGATCAGGCGCTGCGACAGCGCGGCGCGCTCGGCCGGCGGGTCGACGTCGAGCGCGACCACGTTCGCGCGCGCCGAGAAGCGGACGGCCTCGGGCCGTGCCGGGTCGAAGTCGAGCTGGGCCGAGGGCGCGCGCGCCACGACCAGGTGGTCGTGGGCGAGCCGGGAGCCGATCCCGGCGCGGTGAGTGAGGACGGCGAACACCGAGCGCTCGCGGTCCACCTGCCAGGGCGTGGCGGCGAGCGGCGCCGCCGCCAGGCCGAGGGCGAGCACGAAGAGAGCGGGACGAGGCACGGGGCGCTGCTTCACGGCGAACCTCCCGGCAGGGGCTCCCTGCGCGCGCGATGTTACGAGAGAGCCCGGGGGGACCGTCGGCCCCCTCGTCTCTTCAGTGCGCGCCCGGCGCCCGGAGGTTCAGTCGGGCTCGCCGTCGTGCCGCTCGCGGTCGAGCCCGCGCACGCGCTCGCCGGCCTCGCCCTCCTCGTCGATCCTCTCCTCCCAGCGCGGCGCCGCCTCCCGGGGGAGCGGCGGCGGACCGGCGCGAGAGTGTAATCTCCCGGCGTGGCGCTGCGCGTGGGCATCAACGGGCTGGGACGCATCGGGCGGGCGCTCGTGCGCATCGCCCACGAGCGCGCCGAGCTGGGGGTCGAGGTGGTGGCGGCCAACGACGCCGCCGGCACGCGCGCGATCGCCCGCCTGCTCGCCCACGACACCGTGCACGGACGCTTCCCGGGCGAGGTCGCGGGCGACGACGGCCACCTGACGGTGGGGGGACGCACCTTTCCGGTCTCGCACGCCACCTCCCCCGAGGCGATCGACTGGGGCGCGGCCGGCGTGGAGATCGTGGTCGAGGCGACGGGCCGCTTCCGGCGGCGCGAGGCGGCGCAGCTCCACCTGGGCGGCCCGGTGCGCCGGGTCGTGGTCTCGGCGACCCTGCCCGACGCCGATGCCACCTTCTGCGTCGGCATCAACGAGCGGAGCTTCGATCCGGCGCGCCACGCCGTGGTCTCCAACGCCTCGTGCACGACCAACTGCCTCGCCGCCACGCTCGCCGCGCTGGTCGAGTCGTTCGGCGTCGAGCGCGCGCTGATGAACACCGTGCACTGCGTGACGAACAGCCAGAACCTGGTCGACAACGCGCACCTCGACGCGCGCCGCGCGCGCGCCGCGATCGCCAACATCATCCCGACCACCTCGGACGCGATCCCCTCGATCGGCTGGGTGATGCCCGGGCTCGCCGGCCGGGTCGAGGGCCTGGCGACGCGCGTGCCGATCGTGGCGGGCTCGCTGGTCGACCTGGTGGTCGAGCTCGCGCGCGGCGCGACCCGTGCGCAGGTCGCCGAAGCGTTCCGCGCCGCCGAGCACGGCGGGCTCGCCGGCATCCTCGGCACCACCGACGAGGAGCTGGTCTCGGCCGACTTCGTCGGCGACCCGCGCTCGGCGGTGGTCGACCTGCCGCTGCTCCAGCACGTCGGCGACCGCTTCTGGCGCGTCGTCTCCTGGTACGACAACGAGTGGGGCTACACCCACCGCCTGGCCGAGCTGCTCGCCCACCTGGCGCGCTCCGGCGGCTAGGGCCCGCCCGCGAGCGCGGGGGGGGCGCCGGGAGTCGGCGGCTAGAATCGAAGCGCTTCACTCGCCTCGACTCCCGGAGGGAGGACCATGACCCAGTTGCTGACGCTCGAAGACCTCGGTCTCGACCGCCTGCGCGGCACGACCGTGCTGGTGCGGGTCGATTTCAACGTGCCCATGAAGGACGGCCAGGTCACCGACGATACGCGCATCGTCGAGGCGCTGCCGACGATCCGCGAGCTCGCGGCCGCCGGGGCCCGGTTGCTGCTCTGCTCCCACTGTGGCCGGCCCAAGGGCGAGCGGAACCCGAAGTACTCGCTCGCTCCGGCGGCGGCGAAGCTGGCCGAGCGGCTCGGCCGCCCGGTCGCCTTCGCCGCCGACTGCATCGGCGAGCCGGCGGCGCGCGTCGCGGCGGGCCTCGCCGACGGCGGCGTGGCGCTGCTCGAGAACCTGCGCTTCCACCCGGGCGAGGAGAAGAACGACCCGGAGTTCGCGCGCGCGCTCGCCGCGCCGGCGGCGGCCTACGTCGACGACGCGTTCGGCAGCGCCCACCGCGCCCACGCCTCGATCACCGGGGTGCTCGCCCACCTGTCGCGCAAGGCGGCCGGGCGCCTGATGGTGCGCGAGGTCGAGGCGCTCTCGCGCCTGCTGGGCGAGCCCGAGCGGCCGTTCGCGGCGGTGCTGGGCGGCGCCAAGATCGAAGGCAAGATCGACACGCTCGAGAACCTGCTGCCGCGCCTCGACGTGCTGATGGTGGGCGGCGGCATGGCCAACACCTTCCTCGCCGCGCACGGCTACGACCTCAAGGCGTCGCTGGTCGAGACGGAGCGCCTCGAGCTGGCGGGCGAGATTCTCGCGCGCGCCGCCCAGCGCGGCATCGAGTTCCTGCTCCCCACCGACCTGGTGGTCGCCGACGCCTTCGAGGCGCCGACCGACATCCGCACCGTCGCGGTCGACGCCGTCCCGGACGGCTTCCTCGCCCTCGACGTCGGCCCGGCGACGCGCGCGGCATTCGCCTCGGCGGTAACGCACGCGCGCACGCTGTTCTGGAACGGCCCGCTGGGCGTGTTCGAGCGGCCGCCGTTCGACGAGGGCACGCGCGCGCTGGCGCGCGCGCTGGCGGATTGTCCGGGCTTCACGCTGATCGGGGGCGGCGAGACGGTCGCCGCCGCCCACCAGGCGGGCATCGCGGAGCGGGTCGGCCACGTCTCGACCGGGGGCGGCGCCTCGCTCGAGTTCCTCGCCGGGCGCGAGCTGCCCGGCGTCGCCGCGCTCGCCCGGACGGCGGCAGCATGACTACCGCCGCCCGGCGGCCGGTGATGGCCGGCAACTGGAAGATGCACCTGGTGCGCGCCGAGGCCGAGGCCTGGTGCGCCGAGGTGCGCGCCGGGCTGCCCGCCGGGCGCGCCGCGGAGGTCGTGGTCTTCCCCTCCTTCCCGCTGCTCGCGGCGGTCTCCGCCGCGCTGGCCGGCTCGGGGGTCGCCGTCGGCGGGCAGGACCTCCATGCGGAGGCGGCGGGGGCCTTCACCGGTGACGTCGCCGGCCGCCAGCTCGCCGACGCCGGCTGCACCTGGGTCCTGTGCGGGCACAGCGAGCGCCGGCGCGATCACGCCGAGGGCGACGAGCTGGTGGCGGCCAAGGCGCGCGCGGCGCTCGCCGCCGGGCTGACGCCGATCGCCTGCGTCGGCGAGACGCGCGACGAGCGGCACTCCGGGCGGACCTTCGACGTGCTCGCGCGGCAGCTCGAGCCGCTGCCCGACGATTCGCGTCTGGTCCTCGCCTACGAGCCGGTCTGGGCGATCGGCACCGGCGAGACGGCCACCCCGGAGATCGCCGAAGACGCCCACGCCTTCCTGCGCGAGCGCCTCGCACGCCGGACGGGCGAGGCCGCGGCGCGGGCGAAGCGGATCCTCTACGGCGGCTCGGTGACGCCCGACAACGCCGGCGCGCTGGCCCGCCAGGGCGACCTGGACGGCTTCCTGGTCGGGGGCGCCAGCCTTGACCCGAAGCGATTCCTTGCTATCCTTACCGTTCTGGCCGCCCCCGAAGCGGCCCTTCGAGGTTCACCGTGATCTATCTGCTCTACGCGCTGCACGTCCTGCTCTGCGTGTTCCTGATCCTGGTCGTCCTGCTCCAGCAGGGCAAGGGAGCCGACCTGTCCGTGTTCGGCGGCGGGGCGACGATGACCGCCTTCGGCGCCCGCAGCGCCACCACGCTGCTCCACCGGCTGACGGTGGGGGGGTTCGTCGGCTTCGTGCTGACCACGATGCTGATCGCCTTCCTCAAGGGTCAGGTCGAGGGCGTGTCGGTGATGCAGGCGGTCGACGAGCGGCCGGCGGCGACCCAGCCGGCCGTCCCCGCCCCGGCGACGGGCGAGCCGGCCACCGCCCCGGTCCCCGCCCAGGGCGGCGCGCCGGTGCCCGCCGAGGCCGCGCCGGCCGGCAGCGCTCCCGCGGCCCCGACCTCCGCCCCGGCCTCGGCCCCGGCTCCGGCCCCGGCCACCCCCACGCCGCCGCCGTCCCGATAGCTGGCGGCCGCGGGGCGAGGAACGTAGAATTTCGAACGATGCCGAAGTGGCGGAATTGGTAGACGCGCACGTTTGAGGGGCGTGTGGGGCAACCCGTGCCGGTTCGAGTCCGGCCTTCGGCACCATCCCTCCCGAGTCGATCCCCCGCAGAGTCCGGCCCCCGGGCGAGCCGAAGCCGACCGCCCGCCGGAGGGCCCGACGCCGCCTGCGCGACCGCCCCGCCCTACTCGACCACCGACGCCTTGCGGATGACGACCGGCTCGAGCGGGACGTCCTGGAACGGCCCGCGGTTGCCGGTCTTGACCTTGGCGATCGCGTCCACCACGTCCATGCCCTCGACCACGCGTCCGAACACCGCGTAGCCCCAGCCGCGCGCGTCCTTGGACTGGTGGTCGAGGAAGCCGTTGTCCACCGTGTTGACGAAGAACTGGGCGCTCGCGCTGTGCGGATCGTTGGTGCGCGCCATGGCCACCGTGCCGCGCTTGTTCTTGAGGCCGTTGTCGGCCTCGTTCTCGATCGACGGCCGCGTGCCGCGCTGGGCCATCTTCTCGTCGAAGCCCCCGCCCTGGATCATGAAGCCGGCGATGACCCGGTGGAAGACGGTGCCGTCGTAGTGGCCGGCGCGCACGTAGGCGAGGAAGTTCTCGACCGACTTCGGCGCGTGCGCGGCGTCGAGCTCGAGCACGATCCTGCCCTTCGAGGTCTCGAGCGCGACCTTGGGGGACTTCGGCGCGGGTGCGGCGGCGGTGCCGGGGTCCCCGGCGACGACGGCGGCGGCGAACAGCAGGGCGACAGGGCTCATGGACGGTTCTCCTCGGGCCGCATCCTACCCTCGCCCCCTGGTACGGAGCTTGCTCTTTACGGAGAATGTACCCCGGACGAGCCGGCCGGACCGGTCTCCGGATCGATCGAGGAGAGACGACGATGAGACGATTCGCGCTCGCGGCCCTCGCGGTCGCGCTGCTCGCACCCGCCGCGGCCGGCGCCCAGGGCGCCTACCGCTTCGAGCTGACCCCGATGATCTCCTACAACTGGGGCGGCGAGATCTCGGGCGAGAACAACACCCTGTTCGACACCGACCTCCAGCTCGAAGACAGCCAGGCCTACGGGGTCACCTTCGACATCCCGCTGTCGAGCAACATCCAGCTCGAGCTGCTGGCCAGCCAGCAGCAGACCGAGTTCACCTTCGACGAGGGTCTGTTCGGCGGCAGCTTCGACGTCGCCGACGTGGACGTCAGCTACTACCACGTGGGGGTCCTCTTCCAGGGCGGCAGCGGCCAGGTCAATCCCTTCTTCGTCGCCTCGGCGGGCGTCACGCGTCTCGACCCCGACGTGCCCGGCGCCGACAGCGAGGACCGCTTCTCGCTCTCGCTGGGTGGCGGCGTCAAGGTCTTCTTCAGCGAGCACGTCGGCCTGCGTCTCGAGGGACGCGGCTTCTTCACCGTGATCGACGACTACGACAGCGGCTGCTACGACGACTGCTGCGGCTGTTACGACTACTACGAGGAAGGCGAGACGCTGTCGCAGGGACAGGCGTCGGCCGGCCTGATCTTCGCCTGGTGAGCCCGGCGCGCGGGCGCGCTCCGGCTCAGCGCGCCGCCGCCGCGATCTCGACCCGGTTGCGGCCGGCGTTCTTGCCGGCGTAGAGCGCCTCGTCGGCGGCCGCGATCAGGGCGCGGCCGCGCGAGCGCGCGTCGGCGCGCACCTCGGAGCGGCTGGCGACGCCGAGCGAGGTGGTCACCCGCGCCTGCGCCCCGCCTTCGAGGCGGATCTCGACCTCCTCGAGCCGGCGACGCACCTTCTCGGCCAGCGAGCGGGCGCCCTCGAGCGTGGTCTCGGGCAGTACGATCAGGAACTCCTCCCCGCCGTAGCGGCCGACGAAGTCGGTCTCGCGCAGCAGGCTGGTCAGCTCCGCGGCGACGCGCTGCAGCACGAGATCGCCGTTGAGATGGCCATGGCGGTCGTTGATCGACTTGAAGTGGTCGAGGTCGGCGACCGCGACCGCGAGCGGGCGATCGTAGCGATGGGCGCGGTTCCACTCGCGGTCGAGGATCTCGAGGATGCTCTCGCGGCGGAAGAGGCCGGTCAGGCCCTCGAAGGTCGCCGAATCGAACAGGCGGGCATTCTCGAACACGGTCGCGACGTGGTGGGCGAGCAGCGCGAGCAGCTCGAGCTCCTCGGCCACGAAGCGCGAGCCGTCCCGCTTGGCGCCGATCAACAGGAGGCCGATCATGCGGCCCTGGACGACCAGCGGCACCGCGAGCTCGGCGGCCGCGGCCGCGAGCCGTTCGGCCATCGCCGGGCTGGCGTCGCCGAGCGATGCGGCGGCGGACGGTCGCCCGTCGCGGAGCAGGCGGCGGATGGCGGGATCCTCGGCGGCGATCAGGGCGGAGCGCTCGGCGTCGGTCGTCGGCCGGTGGGAGGCGGCGAGCTCGACCAGCTGGCCCGAGGGCGCCGCCGCGATCCAGAGCGTCACCGGCCCGACCCCCAGGACGCGCGCCAGCTCCCGGGTCAGGTGCTCGCCCATGCGCGGCAGCTTGCCCTGCACGGGCAGCTCGGCGGCGAGCGCCACCAGCCGCGAGCGCAGCGCCTTGCGCTCGGGGAACATCTTTCTGTCGATCAGCGCCTCGAGGCGCTGGCGCATCGGATTGAAGAGCAGGCCCATGGCGAGCGTGGCGGTGGAGACCACCCAGACCGAGGCGCCCCCGCCGTCGAACTGACGCGCGAACAGCGCGCCGCCGGCCCCGACCAGCGTGTAGAAGCCGAGCACGAGCAGCGAGGTGAGCGCGCCGTAGAGGAAGGTCTTGCGCACCACCCACTCGAGATCGAAGAGCTGGTAGAGGAAGATCGCCGCGAAGATGGCGACCGGATAGACGAGCAGGGCGAGCGACCAGACGAGCTCCGGCACGATCGCGATCGGAGCCCCGAGCTTGCGCGCCGTCTCCCACATCACCACGCCGAACCAGGGCAGCAGCCCGAGCAGCACGAGCGCGGCCTGGTAGCGGCCGCGCGGCTCCGGGTGCCGCGCCACGCGCCAGCCGATCAGCGCGGTCACGGCGACCGCCCAGAACGGCAGCATCCAGGTGGTGAGCAGCGAATCGGCGAAGGCGCGCACCGGGGCGGCGCGCGCGATGCCGATCCCGTCGAGGATCGCGGCCAGCGCCGCGAAGGCGCCGAGCGTGAGCCCGAACAGGTAGGGCGCGCGCACCGCCGCGGGATGGCGCGCGAGCCACGGCAGCGGCGAGGGGATCGAGGCCGCCAGGTGGAGCTCGAGCCCGAACTGGAAGCCGGTCACCAGGGCGAAGGCGACCGCGACCGCGAGCGCCGCGAGCGTGTCGCGGGTCAGGTGCCCGGGCAGCGCGAGCTCGAAGGCGACCGCGAAGGAGAACAGGGCGAGCAGCGTCGCCCGGCGATCCTCTGCGGCGCGCGAGGCGGCGAGCAGGCCGAGCGCGGAGTAGAGCGCGACCACCAGCAGGCCGAGGACGACGTCCAGCCACGGCACCGCCATGCCGGGCACCAGCGTGGTCTCGAACGCGTGCCCTTCGCGCGCGGCCTCGAGGCGCATGCCGCCCCCGTGCCGGAAACGCTCCGCGACGTGGACGAAGTCGGAGGTGTCGTGGAGCGGCTGCCCCTCGAGCGAGAGCAGGCGGTCGCCGGGGCGCAGCCCGGCGCGCCGCGCCGGGGACTCGGGCAGGCTGTCGAGCACGACCAGGCCGCCCTGCTCGGCGACCTCGATCGAGACGCCGATGCGCCGCCCGGCGAAGCGCACCTCGGAGGCGACGCCCAGGAGAGCCAGCGCGGCCACGAGCGCGAGCGCCAGGAGGGCCCAGCGGACCGACAGGCGGGAAGCCGACGCGGAGCTCACGGGCAGAAACCTGCGGGAAGTCTACGACGGCGCGCGCGCGCCGCCGCTCAGGGCGGATCCGGAGTCCCAGCCGGAGTCCAGGGCCCGCAGCGCAGCACGCGCCATGCCGCGCGCGCGCTGCCCGTGAGCGCGCCGTCCGCGCGGATGGCGGCCGCCGCGTAGCGGCTGCAGCTGGGCACGAACCGGCAGGCCACGCCGCCGCGCTCGAGCCAGGGCGAGAGCCGGCGCTGGTAGGCGCCGATCGCCGCCAGCTCCGCGCGCGCCGTCCACTGGCGCTCGGGCGGACGCGACAGGTCGAGGCCGGCGAGCGCGAGCAGAAGGCCCACGACCAGGCGGGCCCGGCGCCGCCGGGGTGCAGCGGCCGGGGAGGTCATGGCGGCAGGGTGCCGGCGAGCCAGCGCGCCAGCCAGGCCAGCACGAACGCGAGCGCGAGACCGGCCGCGACCGCCGGAATCGCGCCGGTCGGCCGCCGCCGCCCGCGCCACGCGCGCTCGCCCCAGAGCAGCCAGCCGGCGCCGGCGGCGAGCGCCAGCGCGGGCAGGAGCGGGTGCGCGGCGAACGACTCCCGCCACTGTCCGCGCGCGGCCAGGGCGGCCGCGCGCGTGAGGCCGCAGGCCGGGCAGGAGACGCCGGTCAGGCGCTTGAACAGGCAGAAGGTCGGGCCCGGGCGGGTCGCCGGGTCCCAGAACCCGGCCGACACGACGAGGGCGACGAGCCCGAGGCCCGTCGCCCCCCACAGCCAGCGCCCGGAGCGCCCGCCCCACGGGCGCGCCGGCTCAGTTCCCGGCGGCTCCGGCAAGGGCGCCGAGCATCGCCATGCCGCCGAAGAAGACGATCCAGAGCACGGCGAAGAGCAGGAAGATGGTGCCGATGATGCCCAGGATCATGCCGGCCATGGCGAAGCCCTGATTGGTGGCCGCGCTGGTCCCGGCCTTGATCGCCTTGACCTCCAGGTTGCCGTAGTACCAGGCGAACGGCGCGCACAGCTGACAGCAGAGGAAGCCGAGGATGCCGAGCACCAGGGCCGTGGTGGCACGGCTCGAGGTGGCCGGCGCGGCGGGCGGCGGAGGGACCGGTTCGCTCATCGTCGCCTCAGAACTTGTCCGCGAAGTCGGAGACGCCCGGGATCAGGAAGCGCTCGCCCTTGAGCGCCTTCATGATCGCGAGGATGGTGACGATCAGCCAGGCGAGCGGCACGAACAGCGAGATGATGCTGGTCACGCAGCCGACGCCCGGGATGAAGCTCAGCACCATGAACACCATCCAGACTGCGATCCAGAGCGCGGTCAGCACCAGCCCGTGCTTGGCGTGCCACTGGACGTTCTTGTCCTCCTTCTCGACCAGCAGGGGCACCAGGGCGAGCAGGCCCAGGTAGGCGAGGATCAGCATCACGGTCTTGTCGCTCGAGCCTCCGCCGGGCGCGGCCGGGGGCGGGGGCGGGACGTGGGGTTCGCTCATCGCGCGGATCTCCTCCGAAGAGAAAGTCGCAGAGGCGACTGGATTTCTCGGGTCACGAACTGCGCCGCAGTGTACACCCGGGTCGGGGGGGCGACAAGCGCGCTCGACCCCGATTCCGGCCCGCCGCGACGGGCGCCGGGCTCACGCGGGGCGCGGCGCGAGACCGAGCCGGGCGAGCGCCTCGAGCACCTCTTCCCGGCGCTCGACCGCGACCGCGAGCTCGAGCTCCACCACCTCGCCCCAGCGCTCGGCGACCAGCTCCACCTCGCCCGGGCGCAGCAGGCGGCGCAGCGCGCCCGCCTGGTCGGGAGGCACCGCGAGGACGAGGCGCACGCGCGCGCGCTCGACGCGGACGGGCAGCCGCTCGAGGGCGGCGCGCACGGCGCCGCCGTAGGCGCGCACCAGCCCGCCCTTGCCCAGCTTGGTGCCGCCGAACCAGCGCACCACGACCGCCACCACGCCGGTCAGGCCGGCGGCGCGCAGGGCGGCGAGCATCGGCGGCCCCGCGGTGCCGGCCGGCTCGCCGTCGTCTCCGGCGCGCTCGGCCGGGGGGTCGCCGACGCGCCAGGCGAAGCAGTGGTGGGTGGCGTCCGGGAAGCGGCGGCGCAGCGAGTCCAGGAACGCCTGGGCGGCCGCGGCGTCGGGGGCGGGAGCGAGGAAGGCGAAGAAGCGCGAGCCGAGCTCGCGCAGCTCGCTGGTCGCCTCCCCCGCCGGCACGCGCGCGGTCATCCCGCCGCGCCGGCGTGGACTCCCGACAGCACCCGCTCGTAGAGGTCGCGGTAGCGCGCCACGATCCGGTCCTCGGAGAAGCGCTCGACCGCGCGCTCGCGGGCGCGGCGCGCCATGGCGCGGTGGCGCTCCGGGTCGCGCAGCAGGGCGACGGCGCCCGCCGCCATGCCCTCGACGTCGCCGAGCGGGAAGAGCAGGCCGGTGACGCCCTCCTCGACCACCTCGGGCAGGCCGCCGACCCGGGTCGTCACCACCGGCACCTCGCAGGCGAGCGCCTCGAGCGCGGCGAGCCCGAACGACTCGTTCTCGGAGGGGAGCAGGAAGAGGTCGGCACCGGCGAGCACCTGCTCGACCTCGCCCAGGTTGCCGAGGAAGGTCACCACGTCGCAGCAGCGCTCGGTGCGGCAGCGCTGCTCGAGGCGCGCGCGGTCGGGGCCGTCGCCCACCAGCAGCAGCCGCGCCGGCAACTCGGCGCGCACGCGCAGGAAGACCTCGAGAACGTCCATCACGCGCTTGACCGGGCGGAAGTTCGAGACGTGGACGAGCACCTTCTCGCCCGGCTTCGCCCAGCGCCGCGCTCCCGCCGTGCCGCGCACGCGCTCGAAGCGCTCCGGCTCGATGAAGTTCGGGATCACCTCGATCGGCTTGTCCTCGATGCAGAGCTGGTAGTTGGTGCTCTGGCGCAGCCACTCGGAGACCGCGGTCACCGCGTCGGAGTGGAGCACCGCCCAGCGCGTGGTCTCGAGGTAGGACGGGTCGTTGCCGACCAGGGTCACGTCGGTGCCGTGCAGCGTGGTGACCACCGCCAGCGGGTGCGGCGCGAGGATCTGCTTGGCGAGCATGGCCGAGACCGCGTTGGGCACGGCGTAGTGGACGTGAAGGAGATCCAGCCGCTGGTGGCGGGCGAGCTCCGCCATCTTGGAGGCGAGCGCGAGGGAATAGGGCGGATACTCGAACAGCGGGTAGTGGGGAACCACCACCTCGTGGAAGAAGAGGCGCTCGCTCGCGAGCTGGAGGCGCGAGGGCAGCGCGTAGCTGATCACGTGCACCTCGTCGCCGGCCGAGGCGAGCGCCATCGCCAGCTCGGTGGCGACCACGCCCGAGCCGCCCCAGGTCGGATAGCAGCTGATGCCGATACGCATGAGCGTCCTAACGCAGCCCGCCCGGGAGGAATTGCCAGGGGTCGGCGACGGCGAGCGGCAGGCGGCTGGCGAACGGCTCGCCGAACTCGGCGCCGATCAGGTTGCCGTAGTGGCGCGCGCGCCCCTCGACCGCGAGCCGGAACTCGCGCGAAGCGACCTTGGTCGGCGGCTCGTCCCGGCCCGGCGCGCCCGTGGGCGCGTGGATCTGGCTCTCGTAGGCGTCGAGCGCGGCCATCTTGAGCGGCCAGGTCGCGCTCACGTCGACCACGAACGAGGGCGGGAAGGGATCGTGCTGCATGTAGGAGAAGAGCGCGGCGGGCCGGTGCGGCGCGCCGCCGCCGCGCCGCGCCAGCCCGGCGTAGAAGCAGGCGTCGGCGAGCAGCCGGTGGGCGCGGCCGTGGTCGGGATGACGATCGGCGGGCGCGGGGCCGAGCACGAGCTCGGGGCGCAGGCGGCGCAGGATCTCGATCAGCGCGTCCTCCTCGGCGGCGCCGGCGCGCAGGCCGCCGTCGCCGAAGTCGGCGAGCTCGAGCGCGCTCGCGCCCAGCAGCGCGGCCGCCGCGGCGGCCTCGCGGCGGCGCTGCTCGGGCGTGCCGCGCGTGCCCGCCTCGCCGCCGGTCAGGTGCAGGATGGCGACCCGCCGGCCGGCGCGCGCGAGCAGCGCCAGCGTGGCGCCGCAGCCGAGCTCGACGTCGTCCGGGTGCGCGCCCACGGCGAGGACGTCGACCGTCACTGCGGGGGCTCCGGCGGGCGCTGCCCAGGGGCGCTCATCGTGGCGCCCCATGCTAGGGCCGCGGCGGCGGGTCGGCAAGCCGGGCGCGCTCAGCCGGGGTCGACCAGCGACAGGCGGCGCGCGTCGAGGTCGAGCTGGTCGGCGAGGCGCGCGCCGAAGGTCTCGCCCCAGCGCCCGGCGAACCAGGCGGCGGCGAGCTCGCGCTCCTGCACGCGGCCGCCGGGCCGGACCAGCTGGGAGAGCTGCGCCAGGCGATGGGCGGCGGTCTCGTCGCGGCGCGCCGCGGCGGCATCGACCTTGTGCGCGAACGCCTCGAGCGCGCGCAGGACGCTCTCGCGCGTGCGCTCCCAGGCGCGCTCGAGCCCGGGGTCGAGGCCGGCGGCGGGCGCGCGCAGACCCTCGAGGCGGGTCTCGATCTCGGCCCGCGCGGCGCCGACGAAGCCGCCGCCGCCGCGCTGCGCGAGGCGCGCCGCGAGCGCCTCGGGGTGCGCCAGGAGCTCGTCGAGCGTGCCGCCGAGCCCGTCCAGGTGCTCGCGCGAGCGCATGTCGAGCACCAGCGCGTGCGGCCGCAGCGCGACCGTGGGCGGCGCGATGCCGAGCACCTCGTGCGCGGCCGCGGCCTGGGTGAGGTAGGCCATCTCGCCGGGCCCGGTCAGGAACAGCGCGGTGCCGAGCACCGCGTCCTGGAGCGCGGGGCGGGCGAGCACGCCGGGCGAGACCGCCGCGGGGTTCTCCTCGATCGTGGCCCGCAGCTGCTCGAGCGGGTGCTCGCCCTCCAGGCCGCGCAGCGCGAAGCGGTCCGCGCCGCGCCACTCCACGCGCCGCCGCTGCCCGTCGCGCACCAGGAAGAGCGGGCTCGCGCCGGGCTGGGGGGTGACCTGGAGGGGCAGGCCGCGCCGCGCGAGCTCGGCCTCGCGCCGCTCGAGCGCCCGCGCGTGCTCGACGCGGCGCTCGACGAGGGCCGCCAGGTGCGGCCGCTGGGCGGCCTTGAGCTCGGGCAGCATCGAATCGAGGAAGAGCGGCGCGCGCGCGCCGAGCAGCGCGACGTGGGTGCGCGCGAACGCCTCGCCGAAGCGGGCCTCGGGGCGCCACCACTCCGAGAGCCGCTCCACCCAGGCGCGGAACCAGGCGGCGGGGAAGCGCAGCGCGAGCTCGTCGAGCGCGGCGGCGACGTGGGGCCCGACCGTGCGCAGGCCGACCGGGGCGAGCGGCGCGGGGTCGTCGCCGAGCGCGAGGGTGAGCGGACCCTCGGCGGTGAGCACGGTGGCGCGCGCGACCTCGAGCCAGTCGTGGTCCTCGGTCGCCATCCAGAACACCGCCACCGCCGGCTGGCCCGCCGCGCTCAGGGTCTCCGCCCAGCGCGTCGCGGCGGCGGCCTTGACCAACGCGAGCAGCGGGCCGCCGAACAGGCCGGTCTGCTGCCCGGTGACCACCACTGCGGTGGCCGGGTCGGCGAGCCGCCGGGCGAGCTCGGCGGCGCCGGGGTGGCCGTAGGAGGCGTTGGCAACGGCCAGGGCGCGCGCGAGGTCCGCGCGCGCGACGGCCGGCGGCGCGCCCGCCAGCCGCGTCGTCCCCGGCGGCTGGAAGTCGAGCGGCGCGAGCAGGTCCCGGGCACGGCCGGCGGCGAGCTCGGCGGCGAGGCCTCCGAGGTGGCCGGTGGTGAGGGTCGAGGGCGGGCCGGCGGCGGGCGGGGTCACGAGCGCGGGCATCCTACCCGCGAACCGCCCGCCCGCCGACGGTAGGATGTCGGCCCTCGACCTTCCGGAGGAGCCATGGAATCCCTGTTCGATGCCCAGGTCGTCGTCGCGTTCGTCACCCTGCTCGCGCTCGAGGTGGTGCTCGGCATCGACAACGTCATCTTCATCTCGATCCTCGCCAGCAAGCTCCCCGCCGGCGAGCAGGCGCGCGCGCGCACGCTCGGCCTCGGCCTCGCCATGATCCTGCGCATCCTGCTGCTGCTCACCGTCTCCTGGATCGCGCGCCTGACCGAGCCGCTGTTCACGATCGCGGGCGGCAAGATCTCCGGGCGCGACCTGATCCTGGTCGGCGGCGGCCTGTTCCTGCTCGCCAAGGCGACCTTCGAGATCCACGACAAGCTCGAGGGCGAGGAGGGCGAGCAGTCGCGCCGCGTGCCGGCGCGCTTCGCCGGGGTGATCGTCCAGATCCTGCTGCTCGACATCGTCTTCTCGATCGACTCGGTGATCACCGCGGTGGGCATGACCGACCGGCTCGGCGTGATGATCGCCGCCGTGGTGGGCGCGGTCCTGATCATGATGGTCTTCGCGGGGCCGGTCTCGTCCTACGTCGAGCGCCACCCCACGATCAAGATCCTGGCGCTCTCGTTCCTGCTCCTGATCGGCGTCGCGCTGGTCGCCGAGGGCCTGGACTTCCACATCCCGCGCGGCTACGTCTACTTCGCGATGGCCTTCTCGCTCGGCGTCGAGATGCTGAACCTGAGGCTGCGCCGGCGTGCCGCCGAGCCGGTCCGGCTCCACGCCCGCATCGCGGAGGAGGACGGCGCCGAGCGCGGCGCGAGATAGGCTCCCCCGGGTGCCCCTCCTGTCCGGCCGCTCCCCGGCGGTGACCACCGCGCTCTGGGCGTTCGCCGTGCACGCCCTGGCGGTGGGTTGGGTGCGTCTCCAGTGGGGGCCGGGGTCGCGCGGCGGGGTGCTGGCCTGGATGGACTTCCCCGTCTCGCTCGCCTACGGGCACCTCTCGGGGTGGGCGTTCCTGGCCGCCTCGGTCCTGGCCGGCGGCGCCCTCTGGGCGGCGCTCGCGGCCGCGTTCGCGGTCCTGGTCGGGCGGCTCGCGCGCGGGCGCTAGAATCCGCGCGCGATGCTGCGTCTGGGCCCCGTCCCGCTCGATCCCCCGCTCGTGCTCGCCCCCATGGCGGGGGTGACCGACCGCGACTTCCGGCTGATCGTGCGCCGGATCGGCGGCGTGGGCCTGGTCACCATGGAGTTCATCGCCTCGCGCGCGCTGGTGCGCGGGGTGGCCAAGACGCTCGACCTCATGCACTTCGTGGCCGAGGAGCGGCCGATCTCGATCCAGATCTACGGCTCGGATCCCGACACCATGGCCGAGGCCGCGCGCCAGGTCGAGGCGATGGGCGCCGACGTCTGCGACATCAACATGGGCTGCCCCGCCAACAAGGTGCTCAAGGGCTGCGCGGGCTGCGCCCTGATGGGCGACCTCGAGCTGGCGCGCCGGATCGTGGCCGCGGTGCGGCGCGCGATCTCGATCCCGCTCACCGTGAAGTTCCGGCTCGGGCTCGACCACGAGCGTCCGAACTTCCTCGAGCTCGGCCGGATCTGCGAGGGCGAGGGCGCGCAGGCGGTGGCGCTCCACGCGCGCACCGCGCGCCAGATGTTCTCGGGCGACGCGCGCGAGCGCTGGGGCGAGATCGCGCGCCTGAAGGCGGCGCTCGCGATCCCGGTGATCGGCAACGGCGACGTGCGCGAGCCCGCCGACGTGCTGGCGATGCTCGCCGAGACCGGCTGCGACGCGGTGATGATCGGCCGCGCCGCGACCAGGAACCCCTGGATCTTCCGCCAGACCGCCGACCTGATGGCGGGGCGCGCGCCCGAGGCGGCCTCGCTCGCCGCGCGCCGCGAGCTGATCCTCGGCCACTTCCAGCTGGTCGCCGCGCGCGAGGAGTCGAGGTGGGCGCTGCACAAGCTGCGCAAGTTCACCGGCTGGTACACCCACGGCGTGCCGCGCGGCCGCGAGCTGCGCCAGCGCATCAACGAGCTGGAGGACGTGCCCTCCTTCCTGGCCGCGGTCGAGGCCTTCTTCGAGCAGTCCGACGAGGCGGCGTGAGCGCGCTCGAGCGCCACGCCGTCGAGCTCGAAGCGCCGCCCGCCGACTCGCTGGCCGCGCTCGCGCAGGCGGCCGAGGAGTGGGGCGCGCGCTGGGAGCCCGCGCAGGGCGGCGGCCGACTGACGCTCCCCGTGGTCTTCGGCCTGCGCCGGGGCGTCGCAATCGGGCGCGTCGAGGCGGTGCGGCTGGGCGACGCGCGCGCGCGGCTGACCTGGTCGCTCGAGGAGAGCCATCTCGAAGTCCATCGCGGCGCGGTGGCGGTGCTGGCGCTCGCGGTCGGCCCGGCGCTGGCCGCGCTGGCGTGGCCGTTCTGGCCGCCGCTGCTCGGCCTGGCGCCGCTCGCGGCGGTGATGGGGTTCGCCGCCTGGTGGCTGGTGGTGGCGCGCCTGCGCTCGAGCGGTCCGGAGGAGTTCTTCGCCAGCCTGGCCGCTCCCGCGGCCGCGGCCGCGGGCCCGGCGGCGCGGCGCTGAGGCGCCCGGGTCCGGGTCTGCGGGCCTGCTAGACTGGACGTTCCCCTGGAATCGGCGGCGTCTCTGGCGGGTTCTCGGGGGTGGCGGTTCTTTGAATGGGGGCGTACCGGGTTCGACGGGGAACAGAGCGGTTCACGGGTGGCGTGCCGAGCTAACCCTCGTAAAAAGACAGCGCAAGCTGCCAACGACAACCTCGCTTTCGCGGCTTAATTGACCGCGACGTCTCCCACCACGGCCCGGTCCACGGCAGGGTGGGAGGCGACGCTAAAGTGGACCGAACGACGCGGTTGGCTCCGTACCGCGTCCGGATCGTCGAAACGGAGCTGGCGCCGGCGGTGGCGGCCTTCTTCCATTCCGCCGGGGCGATGACCTAAACGAAGGCTACGCACGTAGATGCCCGTGGGACGCGTTTCTCGGACGTGGGTTCGATTCCCACCGCCTCCACCATTTCTCCTTTCAGTCGAATAGACGTACGGTGCTCATCGGACTCGCCCTGCGGGCGCGTAGCGATTCCCACCGCCTCCACCAACGCAAACGATTCGAACCCGGGGCCGGGTCCTCCGGCCCCGGTTCGATTTCCAGCTGAGACAGCACCTGCAGCTTCGAATCGGCCCGCAAGTAGGGCCTCCCCACCTCCGGGTAGGCCGGCTCCAGCCGCACCCTCCCCAGGACCCCGCGCAGGGCGAGGGCTCACCTCTCCGTCCGTCGCTCCAGGAGCTCCTGAAGCCGCTCCACGCGCTCCTCGATCCAGACGAGGGGCGGCACCTCGGGGATGCCGGCTTCGCCCACCCTGAGGTCCTCCAGCTCGCTGCCCAGGGCGTGCACCCGGCGCTGCTCCGCCTCGAGCTCGGCGGCCTTGAGGCGGATCTCGTTCGGCGTGGCCGACTGGGCCGCACGGATCTCGACCACCACGCGCTCGAGCACGTGGCGGAGGTTCTCGGCCGAGGCGAGGCGGTCGCGCACCCCGGCCAGCAGCAGGCGTTCGACGAGAGTCCGCCGTACCAGCAGCTTGTTCTCGCAGGTGCCCTTGGTCGCACCGAGACAGCCGTAGTAGCCCCCGGACTTGCCGCTCACCTTGGCGAGGGCGGCGCCGCAGACCGCGCACGCCGCTCGAGCGCGCCGGTTTGCGAACCTCGGCACCGCGACGCATCGCGCGAGTCGATTCGCAGGCCCTGGGGATATCATGGAGAAGAGGCCTCCGATGGCCGGGGCCCTGAGTATCGCCTCGTCGGCAGAGCTGAGCGGCCGCCCGGACCGTGAAGCGGTCTTTCGCGCGCGCGGGCTGACCAAGGTCTACCGGATGGGGGAGATCGAGATTCCGGCGCTCGGCGGCGTCGACCTCGACC